>Ga0318554_10000714_pt1 | contig 12519 bp, 18 predicted proteins | sample GRESIP082b2f22_FD_203687 | JGI IMG/M metagenome (GOLD analysis project Ga0318554, IMG submission 203687) | Tropical soil microbial communities from Luquillo Experimental Forest, Puerto Rico - GRE.SIPMG.082b2f22 | ecosystem: Environmental > Terrestrial > Soil > Tropical forest > Bulk soil... | reverse complement strand
GCCCCGGTCACACCTACTGCTATCGTGAATGCTTCGGCTAGCGGCTCCGGTTCCCGGCCGGTCCCTTGGCGACGGCGGTCAGGAAGGCGCGAATGCGCCGAGCGTTCACGCCGAGGTCGCTCCGGCCCACGCGTGAGGCCGAGCGCACATCGATCCGGCTGCCCTGCGCCGTCGCCCGCACCCGCACCACAATGTCGTCGGTGAAGCCGAACCACCACGTGGTGTCGCTGGCCTCGAGCCGTCCCTCCGCGGGCGCCGCGGCCACAATACGCCAGCCGAGGGCACGAGCCGCGGCCTGAGCCCGGGCGAACGCGCGGTCGGGAGGCAGGGAGATGATGAGCGACGTCACCTCGGGATAGGCGCGCTTCTGCTGCGCCGCCACCGTGGGTCCGCCATAGGCGGCGCCGTTCTCGGAGGCGCTGCGGGCCGAGCGAAGCGCAACCCACGCGGGCGGGTTGTCTGTGTCTGTGGTGATGTCGTGGATGACGGGCACGGCCGTGGCCGCGCGCACCATCACGAGCAGCGGGGCAGCCGCGACGAGAGACACGATCAGCGCCACCACCGAGCCGGCCACGCTCCGCCAGGCGCCGGCGGCGACGGCGAAGCTCAGGCCCAGTGCGGCGAGGATGCCCGCGGCCAGGCCCACGAGGGAGGCTAGCGCGAAGAAGCCAAGCGCCCAGCGCGCCGCGAGGAGGCCCAGGCGATGCGTCGGTCCCGCCACGAGGACACCGAGGACGGCGATCACGGCGAGAGCGAGCGCCGTCATGGTGAGAGTCGCCGCGCGCCGTGCCCAGCGCGCGCGGTGTCCGCCGTTCCGCTCGGCCATGCACACCTCCGCGCCGAGCATACCGTGGCTTGGCAGAGAGCCCGCATGGCTTCGAGCATACGTCGAGGAGCGCACTCACGTTCGGCCCGTCACCGCGTCTCGGCGGTCGTCGCCCTGAGACGACCGGTCACGTTCCGGCGTCTCGAACCCGCTTCCCTCCCCGTTTCGCCGCCACGATGACGGAAGCGAGTCCTTCGACGACTTGACAGGCCTCCGAACGGACGCCTAGAGTCGCTGCATCATGCCGATGCGCGCGGTGCGAGCCTCTCTGGGCCTGGTGCTGCTCGCCACCGGCTGCGCCGGGGCCGCACCTGCCTACACCGAGAAGGACCTCCAGATGCTGTGCTTGAGCCACGGCGGAATCTGGCACGCAGCGCTCGCCCGCGAGGGCTACTGCGAATACCCGTTGCCCGGGATGATCTGAGCTCGCCATCGTGAGGTGTCCATGACCGCTTCCCAAGCTGTGGCCACGGTACAGCTCGACAACGGGACCGTTCGCGTGACCGAGTGGCGCTTCGCCCCCGGCGCCAGCACGGGTTACCACCGCCACGAGTATCCCTACGTGGTGGTGCCCATGACCACGGGCCAGCTCGCCATCACCGGTCCCGACGGCGCGTCTACCGGCAATCTCGTCACGGGCCAGGCCTACGCGCGGCCGGCCGGTGTCGAGCACGACGTGACGAATGCCAACGCCTTCGAGTTCGTCTTCGTGGAGATCGAGCTGCTGGGGGGCCGCTGAGCGCCCCACGCAGGGCGAGCCTGACCGCCCTCCTGCGGCGTGAGCTCACGCGCGAGGAAGATCCGGCGACCCTCCGCCTCATGGCCCGCGTCCGAGTGGCGCGACGGCGCGGCTTCCTCTCGCGCGCCGAGTTCCTCGCCATGTGCCGCTGGAAGAGCCCGCGGGCCGAGCCGCACTACCTGCGCAACGAGCCTGCGCGCATTCGCGAGGCCTCGCGTCTCGCCCTCGCTGCTCGGAGCGAGCGTTCGCGCATCGAGCACCTCCTCACCCTGCACGGCGTGAGCGTGCCCGTGGCGTCCGCCATCCTCACCCTTCTCGATCCGCGACGCTACGGCGTGCTGGACATCCGCGCCTGGCAGATGCTGTACAGCGTGCGCGGGGTGGACGCCAACCCCGCCGGTCGCGGCTTCACGGTGGCCCAGTGGCTTCGTTACCTGGAGACGCTCCGGTGCCACGCGCGCCGCCTGGGCGCCTCGGCGCGCGCGGTGGAGTACACGCTCTTTCTCTGCCACCTTAATCGCCAGCGTGGACTCCTCTACGATCCACGGCGGAGGCCGCGGCGGTGAGCGATCGCGTCCGCCTCTCGCGCCTCGTGCAGGTGTTCGCCTGGACCGGGCTCACCAGCCTGGGCGGCGGCCGCACCGCTTACTTCTACGACGCGCTGGTGATGCGCCGGCCCTGGATCACGAGCCGCGAATTCATCCAGGATCTGACCATCTCCCAGCTCCTGCCCGGGCCGAGCTTCTCTAACCTGGGCGTGGCCCTGGGCGTGCGGCTGGCGGGCGGGCGCGGCGGCGCCTGGGGCGCTCTCGCCATCCTCGTGCCGGGCGCGCTCATCCTCCTCGCCCTCACCTGGCTGTACTTCCACGTGGGGTTCACCCCCAAGACGACCTCGGCCATGCACGGCATGGGGGCGGCAGTGGTGGGGCTCGTCTTCGTCACCACGGGGCGGATGATCCGCACCGCGGTCCGCGACCTGCGAGGCCTGCTCATCTCCGCGGCCATCTTCCTCCTCGTGGGGCCGCTGCACGTCAACACTGCCCTCGTCATCGTCCTCGTGGTGCCGGTCTCCCTCTGGCTGTATCGGCCTCGTTCCGGCTCGTGATCCTCGATCTCGCCCGGCTGACCTGGACCTTCCTGTGGCTGAGCCTCATCTGCGTGGGAGGCGGGCTCGGGGTCATTCCGGAGCTGCAGCGGCAGGTCGTCGACCGCTACCACTGGGTGACGGCGCGCGAGTTCCTCGATGGCTACACTCTCTCCCAGCTCACCCCGGGGCCGACCATGCTCGTATGCGTCTTCGTCGGTTATCGCGCGCACGGCCTGCCCGGAGCCGTGCTCGCCACCGCGGCCATGTTCCTGCCCACCGCCATCATCACCGCGGTGATCACGCAGCACTGGGGCCTGCTGCGCGACCGGCCGTGGGCGCGGGCGGCGGAGCGCGCTCTGGCTCCCGTGGGCATCGGGCTCATGGCGGCAGGCGTCTACACCCTCGGGCGCACTGGCGTGCACGACTGGCCCAGCGCCGCCCTCGCCGCGATGGCCGCCGGCGTGATGTTCGTGCGCCGGGTTCCGCCCGTCCTCGCCGTGGTGGCGGCCGGTTTCATCGGGTGGCTCGCCGCTCTCTGAGGACGCGCGCGCCCTTGCCACGGCCGGGCCCTTCCTCTATCCTCGGCGGCACGTTGCCGTCGTCCAGGCATCCGAGGAGCTGACACCATCGCCTCGTCGACCGTCGCCACCGCGCTTGGGCCCATTGCCACCACCGCCCTCGGCCCCACCCTCATGCACGAGCACATCGTCACCCGTTCGCCAGGGGTACACGAGAACTGGCCGCACCTCTTCGACCGACCAGGCATTCTCGCCAGCGCCGAGCGCAAGATGGCGGACCTCTACGCCCGCGGTATCGGTACCATCGTCGACCTCACCACGGTGGATCTCGACGCGACATCGAGCTGATCGTCGACGTGGCCCGCCGCGCGCGCGTGCGTGTGGTGGATGCCCCAGCGCTATTTCTTCGGCCACGGGGTCGACGAGGTCGCCGATCTCTTCGTACGCGACATCACCCAGGGCATCGGCGGCACGGGCGTCAAGGCCGCCATCATCAAGTGCGCCACCAGGGCGTGACGCCGGTGATCGAGAACATCCTGCGCGCGGGCGCGCGGGCCCAGAAGGCCACGGGGGTGCCCATCTCCACGCACACGTGGGCGGCGGGACGCACGGCGAGGCGCAGCAGGCCATCTTCGCCCAGGAAGGCGTGGACCTGCGACGCGTGATCATCGGCCACAGCGGCGACAGTGACGACCAGCACGCCCTCCACCTTCGTAAAGGAGTCGGGAAAGGCCCGGAAGAAGGCATGTAGATCCTCGAGGACGGAGAGTGGGTCGCCCTCGAATGGTCGGGGGGAGGCACGTGGCGAGGCGCGCTCGGTGGGCAACCGGCCACCGGTCGCGCTTTCACTCTCCGCGGATCGGGCTTCTTCCGTGTGGTGGAGGGGAAGATCAAGTTCCAGCGCGGCTACTGGGACAAGGCGACCTGGTTCGGCCAGCTCGGACTTCCGATCAGCTAGGCGGACGCGATCATCCACAACGACGATATCGACTCTCCCTACATCGTCAAACCGGCCACGGAGGTGCCGCCATGAAGCCGCAGCCATTGATCGCCGTCGGGGACGTCGAGGCGAGTAGCCGGTGGTACCAGCGACTGCTCGGGGGCAAGAGCGGCCACGGCGGAGTCGAGTACGAGCAGATCATCGACCCCGCGGGCAAGATGGTCCTGCAGCTCCACGCCTGGGATGCTCACGAGCACCCCCACCTCGGCGAGCCGGACCGGCGGCCCTACGGCAACGGCGTCCTCCTGTGGTTCCAGCTCGATGACTTCGCCGCCGCCGTCGAGCGCGCTCGCGAGATGGGTGCGACGATCCTCGAGGGCCCGCGCGTCAACCCCAGCGCCAACCATCGCGAGCTCTGGGTGCGCGATCCCGACGGCTACGTGGTCGTCCTCGCCAGCGCCTACGGTGACCTCTGATGGCCATAACCGACGAGCGCCGGCGCGTGGACGACTGCGATCTCTGCCGCGCCAAGCGCATGACGCCCTGGTACCACGAGGACGACATCTGCTGGATCGCCGAGTGCGACGTGTGCGACGTGCCCATGGTGGTCTGGCGTTGGCACGGCACCACGCCCCCGCCCGAACACCTCGAGCACATGCGGGCCCGCCTGCACGACGTGGCTCTCTCCCAGGTGGGCGAGTACTACGTGGACGACCACATGCGCAACATTCCCGAGCACTACCACGCGCACGCGAGGCCCAAGGGCGGCTTTTTCGGGACGCGTCGCCGGTAGCACGGGGAGCCCCGGACGGGATGGTAGAATCGGCCTCCGATTTGACTCGATCGACCTCCGGGGAGCGTGCATGCAACTGGGACCGAAGCGGTTCGCCGACGCCATCGCGCTCTTTCCCCGTGGACGCATCGACCACTCCACCGCCGACGACTTCCGAAGGGCGCTGGCCCCGCATCTGGCGGGCTGCGGGACGGACGGCGATCGGCTCGTCCTCGACTTCTCCGGCGTGGAATACATCAGCAGCGTGGGGCTGCGCGTGCTCATCCTCGCCTCCAAGCAGGTGAAGAAGCAGGGAGGCGCCCTCGCCGTGTGCGGCCTCCAGCCCGTGGTGCGCGAGATCTTCGAGATCAGCCGCTTCAATCTCGTGCTCGACGTCTTCCCCGTCCTGCGCGAAGCGCTGGCGCGGCTGTCCCCGCCCGCCCTCGCGGTCTTCGACACGGTCTGAGGTCGCAACATGCTCGTGCGCTTCTGGGGCACGCGCGGCTCCATTCCGGTGGCCATGAGCGGCGCCGAAATTCAGCGCAAGCTCGTCACCGCCCTCGTGCAGGGGGCGGGGCGAGGGCTCGACACCGAGGAGAAGGCGCGCGCTTTCGTGGAAGGCGAGCTCGCCTTTCCCGTCCGTCACACCTTCGGCGGCGATTCCTCCTGCGTGGAAATCGAGACCGGCGAAGGGGAGTACGTGCTGTGCGACCTCGGGAGCGGGGCCCGCCGGTTCGGTAACAGCGTGCTCGCCGCGCGCGGACCCGCCGGCCATCGCTTCCACGTCTTCATGTCGCACCTACACTGGGACCATATCCTGGGTTTCCCCTTCTTCATGCCCGCCTACCTCCCCGGCAACCACGTGCGCATCTACGGCTGCCACGACACGGTGGAGGTGGCGCTCCGGCGCCAGAACGCCGCGCCCTCCTTTCCCGTGGACTTTTCGCGCATGGGCGCCCGCATCGAGTTCGTGCGCCTGGAGCCGGAGCGCGAGTACGAGATCGCCGGCCTCTCCGTGCGAGCCAAGCTCCAACGCCACGGCGGAGACTCCTATGGCTACCGCTTCGGGCGCCGGGGCAGAGTGCTCGTCTATTCCACCGACTCCGAGCACAAGCAGGACGATGCCGCCGAGTGGCAGGGCTTCGTGGAGTTTTTCCGCGAGGCCGATCTCGTGATCTTCGATGCCCAGTACTCCCTCGCCGACGCCGTGTCCATCAAGGAGGACTGGGGACATTCCAGTAACGTGGTCGGGGTGGAGCTGTGCCAGCTCGCACGGGCCCGCCGCCTCTGCCTCTATCACCACGAGCCCGTCTTCGACGACGAGCGCCTCGCCGCCCTCCTCGCTGAGACGCGGCGGTTGGAGGAGATCACTCGCACGCGGGCGGGGCACCGTGTGGAGGTGCTGGCCGCCTACGACGGCCTGGAGATCTCGCTCTGAACGGGACGGGATGAAGGAGCCGACGCCACGCGAGCGCGCCCACTGGGCGGAGCGTCGCTGGGCGCGCGCACTCCGGGGCCGGCGCGGCCGGCCGCTCGGTTTGCTGGTCCTTGCTGGCCTGCTCTTGCTCGTCGTCTTCCCCGAGGTGCCGGGGATCCGGCAGGTCCGGCTCGCGTCCTTCGATGCGTATCAGAGCGTCGTCCCACGCGTGCCGCGCTCCGCCCCGGTGGTGATCGTGGCCATCGACGAGGAAAGTCTGCGCCGTCACGGGCAGTGGCCGTGGCCGCGCACGTCGCTCGCCGCACTCGTGGACCGTGTCGCTGCGGCGCAGCCCGTCGCCATCGGGGTCGATATCCTCATGCCCGAGCCGGACCGGCTCTCGCCCCACCGCCTCGCCGACATGATCGAGGGTATGCCTCCCGAGCTCGCCCGGGCCCTCCGAAGCATGCCGAACAATGACACCGTGCTCGCCGAGGCGCTCCGCGGACGCCGCGTGGTGCTGGGAGTGGCAGGGCTCGACGCAGACGAGGCAGGACCCCCCGTCGCGCTGGGCCCGCCGCCCATCCGCACTTTCGGGGGCGACCCCGCGCGGTTCCTCCGCCACTTTCCCGCGGCCCTGGCCAGCATAGAGGAGATCAGCCTCGCCGTAGCGGGACGCGGCCTGATCAGCGTGGATCCCGAGCGCGGGGTGGTCCGCCGGCTGCCTCTCCTCGCCACGGTGGCCGACACGCTCATGCCCGCCCTGGGTCTCGAGATGCTCCGCGTGGCCGCGGACGCGCCCGCGCTCGCCGTGAGCGTGGGGATGGATCGTGTCCGGGCGGTGGCGGTGGGCGATCTCGTGGTGCCCACCGAGCGTGACGGACGCGTGTGGCTCCACTACAGCCGCCGCGACCCGCGCCGCTTCGTGTCGGCGGCGGACGTGCTCGCGGGCCGAGTCGACCCAGACCGCCTCAAGGATCGGTTCGTGCTCGTCGGGGTGACGGCGGCCGGTCTGGCGGATCTGCACGCCACCCCGCTTGGCGACCGCCAGTCGAGCGTGGAGATCCACGCCCAATTCCTCGAGGACGTGGTCGACCGCTCGCTGCTCTGGCGGCCCGCCCTCGCGCGCTGGATCGAGACGGCGGCACTGGCGGTGGCGGGACTCCTCATCGTGTTCCTCGTCCCGCGGCTTCGCGCACGCCGCGCCGCGCTCCTCGTCCTGGTCCTGATCGCGGCCTTCGTCGTGGTGGGCGCGACGCTCTACCTCACCCGGTCCATTCTCTTGGACGCGGCCACGCCGTCGCTCGCCCTGGCCGTTCTTTTCACCGTGATGCTCGCGGTGACCTTGGCCGACGCGGAGACGCAGCGTCGCGCCCTGCGCCGCCAGGTGGAACGACAGCGCGAGGCCGCCGCCCGCCTCGCCGGCGAGCTGGAGGCGGCGCGGCGCATCCAGATGGGCACGCTGCCCCGGCCCGCCACCGCCTTTCCCGGGGAGACGCGCTTCGATCTCTATGCCCTCCTGGAGCCTGCGCGCGAGGTGGGCGGCGATCTCTACGATTTCTTCCGCCTCGATCACGATCGCGTCTTCTTCATGATCGGCGACGTGTCGGGCAAAGGGTTGCCCGGGAGCCTCTTCATGGCTATCAGCAAAGCACTCTACAAGAGCACGGCCCTGCGCCGCCACGGACAGGTCGCGGCCATGATGCGCGAGGCCGATGCGGAGATCTCCCGCGACAACGCCGAGGGACTCTTCGTCACCATGCTCACGGCCATCCTCGACGCGGCCACCGGCGATCTCGAGTACTGCATCGCCGGCCACGAGCCGCCCTATCTGCTGCCGCGGGCGGGGCGGCCCTTGACCCGTCTCACCGAGGGAGGCGGCCCGCCCCTGTGCGCGGTGGACGGCTTTCCCTACACGGCGGCCTCGCGACGGCTCGAGCCCGGCGACACCCTGTGCCTCATCACGGACGGGATCACGGAGGCGACGCGGCGCGACGGCACGCGCTACGGGCGCGCCCGCCTCGAGGCCTTCCTGAGCGAGAGAGGAGAGGCGGCCAGTGCGAGCGAGATCGGCGAGGCGATCCGGCGCAGCGTGGCGGAGTTCGCGGGCGGGGCGGAAGCCACGGACGACGTGGCGCTACTAATCCTCAAGTTCACGGGCGCGGGGCCGAAGGCTAGCGGATGTTGATCTCCACGCGCCGGTTGCGTGGCTCCGCCACCTCGTCGGCGGTGGGCACAAGCGGTTCCCGCTCGCCGCGCCCTTCCACGCGAATCCTCGCCGGGTCCACGCCGGCCTTGACCAGCTCGTCTCGCATCCGTCCGGCGCGCTGGAGCGACAACGCGTCGTTCCGCGCGAGCGTCCCCACGCGATCGGTATGACCGATCACCACGATCTCCGGCGCGGGATAGCGGCTGATCTCCGCGATGATCTGGGTCAGGATTGGCCTCGCCTCCGGGGTGAGCTCGTCGCGGTTCTCGAGGAAGTAGAGGATGAAGGACACGGGTCGCGGTGGCTGCGCGGCCAGGGCGGGCCCGAAGGCCTGCTGCACCTGCTCCGGAGTGACGGTGCCCGGCTCCACGTTCCCCGGCTCCTTCACCCGAGCCGCCTCGTACGGCTGGTCCAGGGTCGCCTGCTTGCCGCCGCTCTCCACGGTGAGGGCGCCGGGAGCATGCCCGTCCTGGCCGGGCAGGAGGACGTAGAGATCATTGCGCGCGGGCTTGGCGCAGCCGGCGAGGAGAAGGAGACCGAGCGAGGCGAGACCGGCGAGGCGGCGCAGGGAAACCGCGCGCGTCACTCCTTGCCGTCACCCGTGCGCACGAGGAACTCCGTGCCGCGCACGCCCAGCACGGCGGCGGGCGTCTTCACCTTCATGGCGTCGGGGGAGGCCTTGGCGAGCTTGCCCGAGACCACGGCCAGTGTGCCCTTCTGCAGCGAGCTCTCGAAGGCGCCCTGATGCGTGGTGGTGTCGAAGGCGAAGCGATCGATGACCAGCACGCTGTTGGGGCCGGCGGAGAGCAGACTGTTGTCGAGGAAGGTGATGCCTACCGATCCATCGGCGCCGGTGGTGACCACGTCGCCCGACTGCACGGCGGCGCCGACGGTGGCGGGGAGCTGCTGGCCGCCACGGTCGATCTGCACGGTGCCCTTCACGACCTTGACGTGACCGGCTTCCTGGGCGCGGGCCGCCGGGACGAGGCCGGCGAGGAGGAGCATCGCCGCCGCGAGCGACAACAAGGCAACTCTCATGGGCGCCTATAATAGCCCAATGAGCGGCGGCCGCCACGAACGGATCTTCCCCGCTCGTCGAGACGCGCTGCCGCAGATCACCGCCTTTCTCGCCGAGGTCTGTGCCGCCGCCTCGTTTTCGCGCGAGGGCTGCCTCCGCCTCACTCTCCTCGTGGAGGAGCTCTTCACGAACACGGTGATGCACGGGCACGGCGGCGACAGCGAGGCGCCCGTGCGGCTCGTGTGCGACGTGAGGGAGGGCCACATCGCCCTCGACTACGAGGACACGGGGCCACCCTACGATCCCTTCGCCCCGCCGAGCCCGCCCGATCTCACGGCGCGGGTGGAGGATCGGCGCGTGGGCGGACTCGGCGTGCTGCTCGTCTCCGCCATGGCGCGGGAGGTGGCGTACCGCCGTGTCGGCGATACGAACCGCATCTCACTGGTGATCGGCAGCTAGGCCATCGTCGATTCTGTATCCGCGTTTCGTCGAAGGGCTGGCCGGCTAGTCGCCGTCAGTCGACGCGGAAGACGAGGTCGCGGTCCAGGTTCTTGACGCTGGTCTGGCCGGCCAGGGCCATGGTCGTCCTGAGCTCGCGGCGCAGGATGTCGAGCGCGCAGGCGACACCGCCCGCGCCGTCCGCGGCCAAGCCCCACAATACGGTGCGACCGATGGCCACCACGGTGGCGCCGAGGGCGAGACCCTTCAGCACCGCGGTGCCGCGGGTGAAACCGCCGTCCACGATGATGGCGGCGCGCCCGGCCACCGCATCCGCGATGGGCGGCAATGCGTCGATGGAGCCCTGGGTGTGGTCGAGCTGGCGGCCGCCGTGGTTCGACACCCAGATGATGTCCACGCCTTCCTCGACGGCGCGCTTGGCGTCGCGCACCGTCATGATGCCCTTGAGCCCGATGGGCAGCTTGGTGGTCTTCTTGAGCCACGCCACGTCGTCCCAGGTGAGGCGCTCGGGATAGTTGGGATCGGGGCCGCGCGGGTTCGGCGCGCTCTTCATGGCCTCGCGCGGGCTATAGCGGTGCACGATGTCGCGCTCGCGCCGGCTGTAGACCTGCACGTCCACGGTGAGGACCACCGACTTGTAACCCGAGGCCTCCACGCGCGACATCAGCTCGGCCGCCCACGTGCGGTCGCCGTGGTGATAGAGCTGGAACATCTTCGGTCCAGTGCTCGACTTGGCCACGTCCTCCACCGACCAGCCCGCGGCGCCGGAGAGGAATTGCAGCGTGTCACCCTGAGCTGCCCCGCGCCCCATCTCCTTGTCGCCGTCGGGATGGAAGAGCACGAGCCCGCCCATGGGCGCGATGGCCACGGGCCAGGACAGGGGCAACCCCAGGAGCTGCGTGCGCAGATCGATCTCGCGCACGTCGACCAGGACGTCCTGGCGGATGGCGAGGCGATCGACGGCGCGACGATTGCGGCGGCGCGTGGTCTCGCTCTCCGCGCCGCCGGCGCCGAAGTTCCACACGTCTCGGGGCAGGATCTTCTTCGCATGCTTCCGGATCTCGGGAAGGGTCACGAATTTGTCGGCCATGGCCCAGTACCATACGGCTTTGCCGCGACGGAGGCAAATGGGCAATTGACAGCGCGGACGCGCGCGCCTAGATTCGGCCCTGCCGCGTTTATCCCTCTACCGACAGGAGAGTCACGCCATGGTCTACGAGCTCAGGACCTATCACGCGATACCGGGACGCCTGCCCGATCTGAACCGCCGCTTCGCCGACATCACCATGGGCTACTTCAAGCAGTACGGCATCCAGGTGGTGGGCTTCTGGACCAGCGAGCTCGGCGGCTCGTCGGACCAGCTCATCTACATGCTCGCCTACGACAGCCTGGCCGACCGCGAGAAGAAGTGGGGCGGCTTCGTGGCCGACAAGGAGCGCCTCGCGAAGTTCGCGGAGACGGAGAAGAACGGGCCGCTCGTGGCGCGGCTGACCGCGCAGATCCTCCGGCCCACCGCCTACTCGCCGATGCAGTAGCGCTCGTGGCGGCGGGCGAAGTCGTCCAGGGCAGGGAGGCCCGCCTCCCGCCCGGGCCATGGGACGTGGTGGTGGTGGGCGCGGGAATCTATGGCCTGCCCACCGCCTTCTTCCTGGCCCGGCAGCTCCGCGCCCGCGTGCTCGTCCTCGAGGACAACGCCATCCCGGGGGAGTGCATCACGGTGAACACGGGCGGGATCATCCGCATCGCGTACTCCGATCTCGATGTGGTGCGGGTGGCCGCCTTCGCGCGTGAGATCTATCGCGATCCCACTACGCGGCTTGGCCTGCGCGCGTCCGTGCACCTGGGCTTCGTGCCCACGGGCTGGGGGCGCTTCGTCTCCGAGTCGGCCATCCCCGGCATTCTCGCCGAGGTCGGGCGCATCGCCGCAGGCGCGGGCGGACGCCTCGACGTCGTGAGCATGCGGGAGTATCTCGAGCGACTCTCTCCGGGCCGCCGGCGCAACCTCGAGCGCATCATGGACGTGGACGACTCCACCCACGTGCTCGTCGACGAGGAAGGGGGCTTCGCGGACGGCGGCACCGCCCTCACGGGGTTCCTCGAGGCCTGCCTGGAGGCGGGCGTGTGTGTGAGCCTCTACTCGCACGTGGTGGAGTTCCTCCGCGAGGGAGAACGGGTCACCGGGCTCGTGCTGGAGCGCTGGTCGCAGCAGGGCGGCGATCGGCAGGTCGTGGCGCGCGAGACGGTACGCGCCGACCGGATCGTGCTGGCCGCAGGGCGAGGCAACGCCGCCCTCGTGCGCGCGGCGGCGGGCTGGGAGATGCCAACCTTCACGAGCTTTCACCAGGTGCCGTACATTCGGAACTCCGCGGATAACGACTTCGCCCAGCGCCGCTACACCGTCGGCCCGCCCGGGGCACATCGCGAGGTGGAGCTCATCGACGCGCCCACCATCTCGCACTGGCGCGACATCTACTTCCGTCCCGAGGGCAGCGGGATGATCTTCGGCACGCACCACCGCGAGCTCCAGCCAGACG
>Ga0318554_10000708_pt1 | contig 12565 bp, 13 predicted proteins | sample GRESIP082b2f22_FD_203687 | JGI IMG/M metagenome (GOLD analysis project Ga0318554, IMG submission 203687) | Tropical soil microbial communities from Luquillo Experimental Forest, Puerto Rico - GRE.SIPMG.082b2f22 | ecosystem: Environmental > Terrestrial > Soil > Tropical forest > Bulk soil... | reverse complement strand
CCCGCTTCGCCGACGAGTGCCACCACCTGACCCTGACCGCGGACGGCAAGCTGCTGAACTCGACGTTGCGGCCGACGAAGCGCGTTAAGCCGCGTCCAGCGGCGGCCTGGAGGCGGGTTCGGGCCGCGCCTGGGCCCGTCACCTCGTAGATTTGTACCGGATTGGCGAGCCCCTTCACCGGCACGGGGCCGAGAGGCTTCATGGCGACGTAACCTTCCGCCAATTCGAGGGTACCGGTCGTTGTAAGCACGGAACCGGGCTTTGCCATCTGTTCCATGCGAGCCGCCAGGTGCGCTGTCTGGCCCACGACGGTGTAGTCCATATGCAGATCGTTGCCGATGGCACAGACGACGATCTCCCCTGAATTGAGCCCGACTCGGATCGTCACTGGTACCCCATGAGACCGTTGAACCTCGTCTGCATATCGCGTGACGGTCTCTTGCATTCTGAGCGCCGCATAACAAGCGCGCACGGCATGATCTTCGTGGGCGATCGGCGCGCCGAAGAGGGCCATAATCCCGTCGCCCATAACTCTGTTCACGGTGCCCTCATAGCGGTGGACTGCCTCGATCATGCGTTCGAGCACAGGGTCGAGGAGCTTCTGCGCGTCCTCAGGGTCGCGGTCAGCAAGGAGCTCCATCGAGCCCTTGATATCCGCGAACAGCACGGTGACCTGCTTCCGCTCACCCTCGAGAGCTGTCCTGGAGGTGAGGATCTTATCGGCAAGATGCTGGGGCGTGTAACTCTTAGGCGAGGCAAAGCGCGGATCGTCCCTAACGGGACTTAGCGGATGGCCACATTGGGGGCAGAACTTGGGTGTGGACGTCACCTGGCTTCCACAGTTGTCACAGGTTCGGGGCAGCGGAGCAGCACATTCCTCGCAGAACTTTGCCTTAGCACTGTTCTCGTGCTGGCACTTCGGGCATTTCATTGCAGGCCCCGAAGGAAGAAGCGAGCCAGATGTCCTGCGAGGGTAACGTCACGCATGGTCGACGCTTCGCGTTTTTCGTGTGGGGGACAAGACCGGCATCGCCGACTGCTCTGCCCGCGATGCCAACGGCCACCCCGCCGCCGCGCCGCCGAGAAGCGTGATGAACTGCCGCCGTTTCATGTCGAGCATGGGGGACTTCCGCGCTGTCAGCCCGCCGACCGACCCGTGCGGTCGGTTTTCCGGCACCTCAGCCTGCCACAGAGAGGCCGGCTAGTCCTTGGGGCGAACCTGAATTGCTCTGAATCGAGGCGTTGGCCGGCCCTCTCAATGTGCCTCCAGCCGGAGCAGGATAGCACATGGCGAGCGGCTCGGCGGCCATGGGGGAGGGCTGTCGTCCCGCTTGCTCCCGCGATCGGTTATGGGATTGCTGTGCCGTGAACGACAAGCACATCCTGATCACAGGTGCCACCAATGGCATTGGCTTGGCGGCAGCAGAAGCGCTCGCCGCACTCGGCGCGAACCTCGCCATCGTCGGTCGCAGCAAGACGAGAACCCGCATTGCCTCGGCTCGCATCAGGGCGGCAGCCGGGAGGGGAGCGACGCTGGCGACATTCATCGCCGATCTCTCGTCGCAGGCCTCGGTGCGCAAATTGGCCGCCGAGGTGCTGGCCCGCTATCCAAAGCTGGATGTGCTCGTCAACAACGCTGGTGCGATGTACGGAACACGGCAGCTGACGAAGGACGGCATCGAACTGACCTGGGCGGTCAACCACCTGGCGCCGTTTCTGCTCAGCAAGCTCCTCCTCCACCGGTTGAAGGAGAGCGCGCCGGCCCGCATCATCACCACGGCATCCCAGGCGCATCAGGGAGCACACATCCCGTTCGACGATCTCAACGCCGAGCGCTCTTACCGGGGCTTTGGCCGCTACTGCCAAACCAAGCTGGCCAACATCCTGTTCACGACTGAACTGGCGCGACGTCTCGATGGGACCGGGGTGACCGCGAACTGCTTCCACCCTGGGCTCGTGGCAACAGGATTCAACCGCAACAACGGGCTGCTGACGGACTTGGGGATGACGATCCTCAGGCCGGTGTCACGCCAGACGTTGCGAATGTGAGCGGGGGGATACTTCTCTGACCAGGAGCAAAAGCCGCCAAGCCCCGAGGCACAGGACACGGGGACCGCGCGGCGGCCGTGGGAGATCAGCGAGTGGCAGTGCGTGGTCTCGGGGCGAAGCGCGATGATCGAATGAAGCGACAGCATCGCTTGCAGCACATGCGCGCAGCAGCAGCGCAGTCCCGGCCGGCACTGCCCGTTTTAGCAGGTCACGTGAAAAAGCCCGATCTTCTTCGCATGCGACCTGTTGAACACACCGATCGCTTCGGGGGTGGGCTGCAATACTACCGTGCAGCCCTTTTTCGCGAAATAAGCCTCAGCCTCCGGCGAGAGATGCACATTGCCCACTTGGCCCGAACCGAGAATGAGCTGCTCGCACCCCCGCTCGAAGACAAACTTCGCTTCGTCTTTCGAGAGCACGTGCGAGGTGCCGTAGTACTTCTTTGACAGCTTCTTCTTCCGCTTCACCACCTCGCCGGAGAGGCGAATGATCACGTCGTGCTCATAGGTCTTTCCGTCGATCGTGATGGTTCCGAACGTGGTGCCTTCGATCTCCATAGCCGTTTCCCATCCTCCCGGAGACGCGCGCAACAGCCCGGCGGACGAACTCGAATTGCAGTGCCTATGCGGTCGCCATGGCTCAGCGGACTAACCCGGCCCTCGTCACTTTGTTCACGTGAGTGCGCCGAGACAAGTTGTCTCATACAGGGGCGAACGTCGGTGACGCCCTAACGCCCACTTCGCTCATTTGCGTCCAAGCGGACTACCCCGGGTCATTGGTCGATTTTCGCAGTACTCCAAAAGCAGACAGTCGGCGAATGCCTTGCTCTGGCTCAAGTGCCAGTCTGTCAACCTGCGCTAGCCGAATGTCAACCGTGTCAACCCTATTTTTCGCGATGCGCGGCTGGCGGCCCCTCGCGCGGTTGCCCCCCGCGATGCGTTTAAGCGGTGGAAGGACCCGATCGAGCTTTAGGCAGCCAGCGACAAAGCGGCATGTATTTGTGAAATCAGCACCGCTGGACAGCCGCGATCAAGATCAAAGGCCTGCAGCGTCCCGCCTCTCACCGTGCCATAGCCCCACTAGGCGGCCCCGAGATCCTTTGCAAGATTTGATCACGTAGCACTGGCCGTCGAATTTTGCCCGTCGGCGTCATCGGCAGCTCGTCGCAAAGCTGCAGCATCTCCGGCAGCTTGTAATCGGCTACCTGCCCCTTCAGGAAGCTTACGATTTCCTGAAGCTCCAGTGTCTGCTGCGCCTTGGGCACGACGCAAAGGCAATTCTTTTCCCCCAGCCGCTGGTCGGGAATGCCCACCATCGCCGCGTGCATGATCTTGGGATGGGTGTAGAGGATTTCCTCGACCTCGCGCGGGAAAAATTTCTTGCCGGCCCGATTGATGATCTCCTTGCTCCGTCCGGTGATCTGCACGTTGCCGTCCGCATCGACATAGCGCGCCAAATCGCCGGTGCGGAACCACCCGTCCGGCGTAAAGGCCTGCTCGTTGGCGGACGGGTTGTTGTGGTAGCCGAGGTGAATGGACGGCCCCCGCGCAGCGATCTCCCCGATCTCGCCACGAGGAACTTCATGTCCATGTTCATCGATGATCTTGAGTTCCATGTCGGGCACAAGTTTGCCGATCGTTCCGCAGACCTTCTCGGGATCATCCGTGAACCAAGTGTGCGTATGGAAGCCGGTTTCGAGCATTCCATAGACCTCGATCAACTGACCCCGCATACGGCGACGAAAATCGCGGATTGTCTCGATCGCGGCCGAAGCCCCGCCGGTGATCACCACCCGCAGCGAGGCAACATCGAACTTCTCGAGATCGGGTTCATTCAACATCGCGACGATGGCTGCCGGCGCGGTGGCGATATAAGTGATCCGCTCGCGTGCGATCGCCTCAAGCGCGGCGCGCGCCGAAAACCGTTCCATGAGAAAGGCACGCGCTCCTGCCATGATCGTCTGCAAAAGCAGGATGTAGCCCCAATTCAGGCCGACCGGAAGGTATATGAGCAAAACGTCGCGGTCGGTCACTTCCATGTCGATATTGGCCTGGCGGATGACACACAGCGTGGTGTTAAAGGAGTGAAGGACGCATTTCGGATTCCCCGTCGTGCCGGAGGTAAACGCCATGCGATACACCTCGTTGGGGTCCGTGCGGACGCGATCAGCAGCGGAGATTGGAGCTGTTGAGGCAATTCCCTTCTCCAGGTCGTGCGCTCCTTCCGCTGCACCGCCGCTGACGATCAGGTGCGTCAACCCCGGAATGGAGTCCTGCAGCGATTTCGCCATGCTTACATAATCGAAATTCTTGAACTCGCGCGGACAGACAAAGGCGCGGCTATTCGAGAATTTCAGGATGTATTCTAGTTCGCGCGCGCGAAAATCCGGATTGACCTTGTTCGCGATCCCACCGATCAGCTCGAGTGAGAAGAATACGACCGGAAAGGCGATGCGGTTGGGAAGCTGGATGGTGACGACATCGCCGCGCTTGATGCCGATGCTCTGCAGGAACGCCGCGCAACGCTCGATCCTGTCCTTGAGCTGTCCACAGGTGATCCGCTCCGCTGCATCGGCAAACACCTCGCGATCGGGATGCGCCCTCGCGCGCTCTACGATGAACTCGAAGAAGGTGCGGTTGAGCCACTGTCCGGAATTGGTGTAGCGCTCGGCCAGTTCGGGCTTCATGACCGTTTGAAACGACATCTGATCCTCCCTCAACGCACCGCCCTGAGCAGGCCACCATCCACTTGAATTGTCGCTCCGGTGATGTAGCTGCCACGCGGCGAGACCAGCAGCGCGACAAGACTTGCTATATCGTCGACGGTCCCAATCCGGCCGAGCGGCACTTCGGATTCGAGCTTGTGGCGCACGACATTTGGATCCTGGCCACCCGCCGCGAACACTTTTTCGAGCCGGCTCGTTTCGATGTATCCAGGACAAATGGTATTCACCCGGATTCCGAACGGCGCCGCCTCGATCGACAGCGTCTTGGCGAAGCCGATCACGCCGCCCCACGTGGCAACCGACAGCGCAAATTTTGCGATCGGCTGGATCGCCGAGATCGCGGTGATGTTGACGATCGCGCCGCCGCCGCGCGCCTTCATATGCGGCACCGCGGCGCGTGCCATGCGCACGACATACATCAGGTTTTGCTCAACGGCTTTTTGCCAGGCGCCATCGTCGAACGACGCAATCTCGCCGAGCGGCGGCGCGCCGTCATTGTTGACAAGGATGTCGAGCCCGCCGAACGCCTCCCTGGCGCACACGATGACCCGCTCACAATCCTCGGCGCGTCGGCAATCTGCTGGGATCGCGAGAACATTGCCACCCGTCTCTTGGCTGATCCGCTCCGCAGCGCGCGAGAGCTGCGACTCGTGGCGGGCGGTTATCGCGACCCTCGCGCCTTCGGCCGCAAGCGTGTGTGCGATGCCATAGCCGATGCCCTGGCTAGCACCGCCGACGATCGCGGCGCGATCCTTCAGGAACAGGTCCATCCTTGCTTCACCTGCTGCAGAAAGGCTTCCCCGTTGCGATAGAAGAGCTTCTCCAGCACCTCCTCTGGATAGCTTTCGGCGCGCCAGTCGCGGATCAGCCGCTCATAGGTGAACAGCGGATAGTCGCCGCCGAACAGAATGCGGTCCTTCAGCCGCCGCGGAATCTCATGCTTGAGATCGGCGCTGTGATATTTCGGCGACCAGCCGTGCAGATCGTACCAGATGCTCCGCTTGTGCATGAGCACGGCGATGGTCTCGGTCTGCCACGGCCAACCGGGGCGCGCCGCCACGATCGTCAACTCCGGATAGGTCGCGGCGACGAAATCCAGGTGACGTGGATGGCAGTGATCAAGGATCACGCCTCCGCCCCCCGGCATGCCGGCGCCGAGCCCGGTCGTGCCGACAAAGATCAGCGCCGGGACGTGCGCCTCGATGCAAAGGCGATAGAATGGCGCGTAGGAGGCATCGCTCGGCGGTGGCGAGAGCGAGCCTGAGACGGCAAAGCCGATGAAGCCAATGCGCTTGTCGATGCAGCGCCGCAGCTCTGTCAGGCCATCCTTTCCCATCCGCGGATCGATGTGAATCCAGTGACCGATGATCTGGTCTGGATAGGCGCGCTCGGTTGCGAACGCGTAGTCGTGGAGCTCCTTCATCTCCTGAAGCGGCCGGAATTTGCTGAAGCCGAGATCGAGGATGGCCTGCACACCGCTGGCGCGGAAATAATCGGCCATCTCCGCTTCGCTCGCGTATTGCGGGGTCGAGTTCCAGGTCGCTTTCTGCTGCGCCAGCTCCCCTTCGGTCTGCAGCGGATAACCGCGCCTGGTGCCCCAGTGGGAGTGCACGTCGATGATTTTCACTGTCAACTTGCTCCTAGATATGAGGCACGCACTTCCGCCTCCGCGGACAACGATCTCGGCTCGCCTTCGAACGCGACGCGCCCGTTCTCGAGCACGTAACAATAATCTGCGAACTTCAGGACCTTGCGCGCGTTTTGCTCGGCGATGAGAACGGGTATCCCAAGCCGGTGGATGCGGCCGACAGCATCGAGAATGGCACCAAACACTTTTGGCGCCAGCCCGAGCGACGGCTCGTCCAGGAGAAGACAGCGTGGTTTCGACATCAGCGCGCGGCCGACCGCGAGCATCTGTTGCTCGCCGCCAGAGAGCAGTCCCGCCGACTGATGCGCGCGCTCACGTAGGATCGGGAACAACGCGTGCACGAAATCGAGCTGCCTTTCGAATTCTTCGCTTGTGCGGACCAGGTAAGCGCCCATTTCCAAATTTTCGCGCACGCTCATTTCGCCGAACAGCAAGCGTCCTTGCGGCACCTGCACCAGCCCGCGGCGGACAAAGCCTTGCGGACTCAGCTCGTTCGTGCGCTCGCCGAAGAAACGGATCTCGCCCGCATGAATGGATGCCAGGCCGGAAATCGCGCGGATCAGCGTGGTCTTGCCTGCGCCATTGGCGCCCAGCAACCCGACGATTTTGTCCTCTGGCACGCAGATCGACACGTCGCGCAGCACGCTGACACGGCCATAGCCGGCGAGCAGACCCTCGACCTCAAGCATGGTCCGCCTCCTCGCCGAGATAGGCGTCGATCACGCTGCGATCGTTGCGGATTTCAGCGGGACTCCCTTCCGCAATGACGCGCCCTTCATGCATGACGGTGATACGCTCGGCGAGTTGCATCATCACACGCATGTTGTGCTCGACGATCAAGAGGGTGGTGCCGGCGTTGCGCGCGAGGGCCCGCGTGGTCGCGATCGCCTCGTTCGCCTCGCTCTCGCTCATGCCCGAGACCGGCTCGTCGAGCAGCAGCAGTCGCGGCCTCATCGCCAGCGCACGCGCCATGTCGACCCGCTTCTGGATGCCGAACGGCAGCTCGCCGGCCCGCACGGCGGCAACATGGGTCAGTCCAAAGGCATCGAGCAGCGTGACACACGCGCGGCGCGCCTCTGCTTCGATGCGGGTGCCGAGACCGAGCATTGCCCTGCCGATGCCGTAAACGTAATGGCGATAGAGCCCGGTCAGCACGTTCTCGAAGACCGTCTCCTCACGGAACAGCTCCACATGCTGAAATGTGCGGCCGATGCCGAGTTCTGAGACTTGCTCCGGCACAAGCGCGGTGACATCGCGCCCTTCAAAGCTGATCGATCCGGACTGTACCTTAACGACGCGCGTGATCGCGTTGATCAGCGACGTCTTTCCCGCCCCGTTGGGGCCGATGAGCCCGCGGATCTCCCCGGCCGCGAGCTGGAGCGAAACATCGCAAACCGCAGCGACACCGCCGAACCTGACAGAAATCGCCTCGAGCGAGAGGAGAGTCACGGCCGCAGCTCCGAGTGCTTGGGCGATCCCAACTCGCCTTTGCCTGCCCGCGCCCAGAGCGCGTCGAGCTGACCAGCGATACCCTGCGGCATGAACAACAGCGCGGCGAGCAGAATGCCGCCGTAGAGGAGATCGCTGTATTCCTGCACGCCGCGCAGAAATTCCGGCAACGCGGTCAACAGCAGCGCCCCGGTCACCGAACCGGGCACCGATCCGAGCCCGCCCACAACGATGAACGTGATTTGGCGCAGCGAAGTCGAGATGCCGAACTCGGTCGGATCGATGAAACCGACCACGATCGCCTGCAGCCCGCCTGCGAGCCCGGCAAAGCCAGCCGCCAACGAGAATGCCAACAGCTTCGTTCTCCCGAGCGGAATGCCAAGCGCCTGCGTCGCATATGAGCTCTGCCGCACGGCGTTGAAGGCGCGGCCAAAGCGCGACTTCTCAACATTGTGCGCGGTCCATACTGCGAACGCCGCGATCGCCAGCGCGAGATAATACAGCGCGGTATCGGATCGAATCTGGATGCCCAGCACTTCGGGCTTGGGCACGCTAAGCCCGCGCACGCCGCCGCTCAAATCGGGGAACTCCTCGACCGCAATCTGCACGAGCTCGAGGAAGCCGAGCGTCACGAGCGCGAGATACAGTCCCGACAGCCGGCGCGCCGGGAAGCCGAGCGCCGCCCCGAGCGCGGCGGAGACAAGCGTGCCGGCCGGGATTGCGATCGCAAACGACAAGCCCAGCCGCGTGATAAGCAGCGCGCTGGTATACGCACCGACGGCCATGAACGAGGCGTGACAAAGCGAGATCTGTCCACAATTTCCGGTCAGTAGGTTCAGGCCGAGCGCAGCGATGACGTTGATTATCATGAGCTGGGCCAGATAGCTCTGGTAATTGCCCATACCGAGCGGGGCCGCGCACAGCAGCACAGCGGCGATCAGGAGGAGAATGCGAGAACGCGACAAGGCTAGACCCGCTGTTGCACGGCGCGGCCGAACAAGCCGTGCGGCTTCACAAGCAGAAGCAGAATGAGAATTCCGAACGGGATGACGTTTTTGAACGTCGCGCCGAAGAAGGCGCCGCCGAACGTCTCCAGAATGCCGAGCAGTAGGCCGCCGACCACCGCGCCGCCGACGCTGGTGAAGCCGCCGATCACGGCGGCGACGAGCGCTTTGAGGATCAGATGCCCGATCTCGGGATTGACACCGATGATCGGCGCCAGCAAGAGCCCGGTGAGCGCGCCAATGGCGGTGGCTAGCGCCCAGGACGAAGCGAAGACGGAATTGATGTCGATGCCCATCAGCCGGGCCGCAGTAACATTGAGCGCGACTGCGCGCATCGCCTTGCCGAACTTGCTGTAGCGGAAGAACACGATTAGCGCGCCGACGAGCACGAGCAACGTGGCGATCACGACCAGATAGGCCGGATTGAGGCGCAGCGGACCGAGCGACAGCGGGGGGCCGACAAAAGGAGCCTCAAGCGGGAAAGTATTATCCTGCCAATACAGGCGGATCGCCGCGCGGATAATCAGACCGATAGCAAAGGTCGCAATGACCAGGGTGAATTCTGGCGCGGCGAGGATCGGTCGGATGAGCAGCCGCTCAATCGCGATCCCGAACAGCGCAGCGACGATGAGCGTGATCGGGATGAGCGCGACAAATGGCAGCGATGTGGCGAGCGACAGGACGAGGCCGGTATAGGCGCCGAGCGTGACGATCTCGCCCTGCGCAAAATTCAGCACTCCGCTTGCCTTATAGGGAATGACGAGCGCCAGCGCGACCATGGCGTAGATGCTGCCCACGCTTGCGCCGGATAGCGCGAGCTGAAAAGCCACCTGCCATGTCATTGTGTCACCACCGCCGGGGCGCCCGTTTCAGTTCGATCGCCAACTCATTGATAGCGCTTGAGCACATCGCTCGGCCGTTTGGCCTCCCACGCGATTGGCTCCCATTGGCCGTTTTTTTCCTGCAGAGGCTGCAGGCGCAGATTGCCGATGTGGTGCTTGGTCGTGAAGGTGCGCGGGGTCGCGATCGGGCTGATGCGATAGTCTTTGATGCTCTCGAGTGCTGCGATCAGCTTGTCTCTGGTCAGGTCTTTACCTGCTCTCTTGAGCGCCTCGGCAAGGACGTACATGTCGCCGTAGGACAAGAGGTCGAACGTGTTGGGTCGGCCGGCCGGCAAGTTTGGATATTCCTGCTTCCATTTGGCCTCCCACGCCTTCATTGCCGGGTCGCTCGAGCCGACGAGCAGTGGCAGGAGCGACACGCCGATCGCGCCTTCGGCGGATTGCCGCGCTGCCGTGATCAGGCTCTGATCGGTCATATTCGTCCCGACGAAGAACGGCTGATTAAGGCCGAGCTCCTTGGCCTGACGCAGCGCAATCGCTGCCTCGGCCGGATTGCCGAAGAACGCGATCACCTGCGGCTCGGCTTGCCGCACTTCAAGTAGTTGCGGAGTGAAATCCTTGTCGCCGATGTTGAACTCGGCGCGCTTGACCGGCGTGATATTGTACCAGGCAGCCAGTTGCTTGGTGAGCGCGTCGCCTTCGTTCTTGGGGTATTCCTCGCGCCCGCTCATGATCGCGACCTTCTGGCCCTTGAGATAGTCGACGATCAATTCGGCGTACACCTCACCGTAACGAGCGACCTCGGTGGTGCCGCCGCGGAACAGATTACGCGCGAACGGCCAGGTCACGCCCGGAGCCGACGCAAAGGAGACATACATCACGCGCCCTTTTTCCTTCACATAATCGATCGAGCCGATCGTGCCGTTGCTGCCGGCGACGCAGAAGATGGCAAATACCTGATCCTGATCGATCAGCTTCTTGACCGCCGCGAGCGCCTTGGCCGGCGAATGGCCGTCGTCCTCGAACAGGAGTGAAATCTTGCGGCCATTGATGCCGCCGGCCGCATTGATCTCCTTGATGGCGAGATTGGCACCGTCGCGGCCGGCGAGCCCGATATAGGCCGCGGGGCCCGTGATCGGGCCGAAGGCGCCGATCGTGATGGTATCCGCCGTGACCCCCTGTTCGGCCGCTGCCGTATGCGGCGCCAGAGCTATAAGCGCGCTCGCCAGTGTGGCCGCGCAAAAACCCTTTCCAAGCATCGTTTTCTCCCTATGTTCTGTCGAAGAAAGATATCCTATTCCTCGTCTGCGATCACGTCGTCACCGAATACGTCGAAAGCGTGCAACAGGCGCTCTCAACCGGCGACGCGCACACGCGGCTTGAGGTGGCGCTGCGCGGGCGTCGGCGGTGGCGGCCTACGATCAGTTGTTGGCCGAAGGCTATGTGTTCGGCCGCACCGGCTCGGGAACCTACGTGTCCACCGACTTGCTCGAGGCGGTCGTCGGGGCGGCGCGCCGGCGCAACGGCCCGAAGTTGCGGCGCACGCCGGCGGCGCCGACCTCGATGAACTTCACGAAGAAACGCGAGAAGTAGGAATTCTCGCCCGACATGAAATGCCCCTCCGAAGGAACCGGTAGAAGATTCCAACGGCCGCCTCAGGGCGAATTCAGGGCGAGCCGCGAGAAAAAGTGACGATACTACGGAAAAAGTTCCGCCGTCGTCGCCCGCGTTCAGCTTTCCGTCTTTCCTGTGCGCTGAGCGTCGTCTTCAGTTTTCCATCGCCTACTCTTGTCGCCATCTCTCGGCGAACCTGCAGCCAGCGGCTATCTGCTCTTCGCCATAGGCCGGGGATGATGGTCCGTTGGCATGATGGGCTCTGAGCGAGCGCGTATCTGGTGCTATTCTTTTGGATGCATCGTCGGGGGCGCTGCGGACCCCGAGTCGGTCAGCTGGCTCGAAGGCCATCTACGCAATTATCCCGGCGCGATCCTGATCGTCACTTACGACCGCTATTTCCTCGACTCACAATTATGGGGAGGTCAGCGGGGACGCGAAGAAGAGGAAATAGACAGGAAAAATTATACCGCGTGCGTAGTCGATTTTGATGCCGACCGACTTGATGACGGCGCTGCATTTGGCGATCTCCGCTTTTAATGAGCGTCGTCATCTGTGTACGCGGCGGCCGAGGAGCAGGTCCTTCAGCACCACGGCGTCGTTATGGATCTCATCATGGGCCGAGAACACGAGTGTGATCCGGCCGTGTTGCGCCAGCGTGCGAAGCCGATCGAATTCGTCAGGATGCTGCCGAATCTCCGATTGGTAGCGGCGCCGGAATTCCTGCCAACGCGCGGGATCATGCCCGAACCACTTGCGCAATCCGGTGCTGGGCGCGATGTCCTTCATCCATTCATCGATGGCGGCATCGGCCTTTTTCACTCCGCGCGGCCATAGCCGGTCGATCAAGATTCGAGTGCCGTCATCGGGCGCAGGCGGTTCATAGGCTCGCTTGAGCTTGATGCGGTCCGCTGCGATCTTCTTACTCATCCACGTTCCTTCGGGATGCGCTATCGGCGCGCAACGAAAACAGCGCCCGGTCCATTCAATCCATGCTACGCAGAGAATAAGCTCAACATATCCGAAGCCAGCGAATCATGGGGCTGGATTTCCATTCACTAGTCCTTCCAGGGATCTAGCTCTCGCGTCCCCGCCATCACCACCGCAAACGGCCGCAAGGTGTGCAGTACCTTCACCGTCCCGGCGTGTTGCGCGATCACTTCTGGCAGGCGGCGGTAGGCCATCGGGCTTTCGTCCAGGTCGGCGCCGATCAGCGTCACGTCGCGGTCTTGCA
>Ga0318554_10000705_pt1 | contig 12571 bp, 14 predicted proteins | sample GRESIP082b2f22_FD_203687 | JGI IMG/M metagenome (GOLD analysis project Ga0318554, IMG submission 203687) | Tropical soil microbial communities from Luquillo Experimental Forest, Puerto Rico - GRE.SIPMG.082b2f22 | ecosystem: Environmental > Terrestrial > Soil > Tropical forest > Bulk soil... | reverse complement strand
CGCTCCACTGCCGGGCTGCGGCAGCATCGCCACCCCGACGTTGCCGTTGGCCGCGTTGCAGGCGACCGCGCCTGCCGCGGCCGGAGCCAGGGCGACCCGCACGTCGATGGCGGACTGGCTGGACGCCGCGGCAGGGGCGCTGATCCCCAGCACCATGGCGTCGGTGGCGAGCACGCTGCCCGCGGTCCCCGGGCATGACTGGGCGGCGTCGCTCACCTCGTAGACGTTGACGCGGTCGCCGGCCTGCAGCCCGTCGGGCAGTTGCCCGTCCTTGAGCGCAAGCCCCACCACGGCCTTGCCCGCGGCAAGGTTGTTGGTCCGGGCCACCATCGCGCCGGACAGCAGCGTGCCGGACGGGATGGCCGTGGCCGCGTAGAACTGGGTCACCTGGCCTGCCTCGCTCCACGGCACGTAGCCGAGCCCGGCGCCCGGAGCGATCTCCACCTCGCGCAGGGCGTTCGGCGGGATCCGCTGGCCCGCCCCGAGCGGCTGGGTGATCTCGATCGCGGCTACCCGGTGCCCGTTCTGCACGACCAGGTACGCGGCGCCCAGCGCCCCGCCGACGATGAGAAGCAGGGCCAGGGCGGCCAGGCCGGGTTTGCGTTCCCGCGCCGCGCGCGGTGCGCGTCTGTTCGCCGGGGCGGTCGGCCGCGGCCACGAGTCTTTATCCTGCGCCGTAGGCGTCGCGCCGCGCGCGAGCGTGCCTCGGTCACCCGACATAATCGCGGCTCCCTGAATGTCCGTACGCTGTCGTCACATGGCTCTGAGCAGGCACAACTGTCACGGTGGCTCCTAGGTCCCCGGGCTGGGCCCGTTGACCGACTGCACCTCACGCACGGTCACCGCCGAGGTGCCGGTCTGCACCGGGACCGGCCACGGCGGCGAGGCGAACAGGTGCTGTCCGGGCGAGTCGCTGGCGGTCCACCACACGGTCCACCGCGCGGTCACGGTGATCGTGTAGGGGCCTGAGGTGGACGGGGCGAGGAAGGTCACCCCGCACGGCGGGGTCGCGGTCGCGTTGCCGGTGTACGGGCTGCCCACGGCGCCGCACTGGTTGTACACCTGCGCCTGGCCCGGGGAACTGACCGAGATCGACACCCGGGGCTGCGACGTGGCGACCCTGGCCCACAGGGCACCGCCGGGGGTGGGCACGGTCGCCGTGTCGGCCGGGCTGCGCGCGCCGTTGTAGGTCAGCCACACCCACACCGGCAGATTGACGTCGCTGGGCGTGGGCGCGGCCGGGTTGGTGTGCACCGTGAAGGTGGGCAGCACGAGTTCGGCCCGGGCCAGGTCGGCAAGGATGTTCCCGTCGATCGGGTGCCCGGGGGTGTCGCCGCCGCCGTGCTGCGGCGCCTGGAACTGGAGGTACTGGGCGCTGAAGTTCAGCGACTGAACGAGGCCGGTGGCGCACGCGAACCCGTTGACTCCGCCGTTCACCCAGGCCGGCACCCACCACCAGCCGGCGCTGCCCTGCTTGCTCTTGAAGACCTTGTTCACGGCCTGCTTGAGGCCGGGGATCCGGCCGAGCACGCCGTAGAGGGCCGGCTGCTGGCTGGCGAACCACCACCAGTAGGAGTCCGCGTCACCGGTGGCGCTCGGCTGGGGATCGCCGGCGTGATACGAGTTCGCGCCGGTGAACCGGGGCTCCATCCAGCACGGCGCGGGCAGGTACGTGCTGGGACTGCCCAGGGCGCCGGGGGCGGCGTTACCGCTGATCGTCACGTGGGAGTACGCGAGGGCGGAGAACCCCGGACCGCCGCCACCGCCGGCCGGCCCAGAACGCGCCCGCGCCGCCTGGCTGCCGGTGGCCGCGGCACCCTGGGCGAGCGCCGGCGCCGCCGGGCCAGCGCCGGACAGCGCGGCGGAGGTGGCCAGGGCCGTGGTCAGGATCAAGACAGCGGCCAGGCGGGACCTCATCGGCATGCTGCTCCCTGCGTGCTGGAGACGGGGTAGGTGACCGACCGGTTGACGAACCAGGTGCCGTTGCTGCGGCGGCCCTCGGACACCGCTTCCAGGTAGCGGACCGGCCGGCCGGGCAGCGCCGGGCCCAGCCTGGCTCCTGTCTGGGCGTTGACCGCGTGGAACGCCGCGGCGTTCACGCAGGAGACCACGCTGGCGCCGGTGCCGAGATAGACGTTGATGACCTTGGTGCCGGAGTACTTGATCGTCCCCCGGACCGTCTGAGCGGGCGAGCGGTAGCGCGTCACCTCGCGGGTCACAAACGTGAGCGCGTTGCCCTCGGCCTGGTTGGTGTACCCGGTGTTCACGCCGTGGCTGAGCACCCCGGCCCACATGGACAGCACGTAGCCCTGGTAGCCAGCCACGATGGCCCGGCGGGACGGATCAGCGGGCGCCGGGGAAGTGAAGTCAATAGACACGCCCGCTGGGAAGCTAAAGCCGCCGTAACGCTGGGCCGCCGTCGTAGCTGACGGCGCCGCCTGCGCGGACTGGGATGCGATCGCGCCGGCGGGACGGAACACCGCCGTGCTCCCGCCGCCACAGGCCGCCACCCCGGCCAGCAAACCTACGGTGAGAAGCGTCGCTGATCCGCGCCGGCCGCCCACGGTGCCTCCAAGGCCGCCGGAACGCTGACCGGCGGTGAGTCAGCCCCGGCGCGGGCGCTGGCCCCGGCGTTCCACCGGGCCAGCCTCACCCAGATCCAGCTAATAAGCTACAGAACGATATTTGCCGCTCGCAGCCCGTATTCCGAGATAAGCGGGACAAATTATGGCCCTTTGCGGCGCCCGGATCGGCGGCTGGACCCTGGCCGCCACGCTGGTTACGGCCGCCACAGTGGCCGCGGTCGTGGTGCGGTTCGGGCTGACCCCCGTGCTGCCCGCGTTCTGCTACCTGGCGGCGGTCGGGGTGCCGGTCGCGTTCATCGACGCCCGGGAGCGCCGCCTGCCCGACCTGGTCACGCTGCCGTCGTACCCGGTCAGCCTGCTGCTGCTCGGGGTCGCGGCGCCGTTCGTGGCCGGGGGTACCGGCCGCTTCATCCACGCGCTGATCGGGATGGCCGTGGCGGTCGCGTTCTGCCTGTTGCTGCTGGTGGTGTCGCCCACGGGGATCGGCCTTGGCGACGTGAAGCTGGCCGGCCCGCTGGGCGCCTACCTGGGCTGGCTGGGCGCGGCCGCGTTCGTGACCGGGCTGATGGCCGCCTGGCTGCTCGCCGCGCTGACCGGGCTCGGCCTGCTGCTGGCGGGCCGGGCGACCAGGAAGTCCCAGTTCCCGTTCGGCCCGTTCCTGATCGCCGGCACCCTTGGCGTGATGCTGGCCAGCGGCTTCGTCTCGGCCCTGGCCAGCTAGGCGAAGTCGCTAACCGCCCGGGCCTGGTCCCGGGCCGGACCTTTGGGCATGCGCACGCGCCTGCAGGTCACAGGCTCTGGCCGCGGCCTGGAAGACCGGCGAGTTCGGATCGATGCCGCCGCCGGACGCCGGGGGCGGGCCGTTCTGGCCCGGCGCGGGTGGGTCGGGTAAGTTGGTCACTCCGTGGGCGCGCATGCACTCGGCCCGTTTCAGGGCGTGCGCGGCGAGCTGTTCCTGCTGCGCCTCGGTCAGTTGCAAAGAACCAGGCGGCAGCAGCGAGCCGCAGGCACGAGCGGCCGCCAGCAGCACCGGAGAATTGAGGTTTGCCTGGCTGTCGCTGATGATTCCCTGGCCGTTGGGATCGGGGAAGGCCGGCTCACCGTGGGCGCGCATGCACTGCACGAACGCGAGCGCCTTCTGGTACTTCCTCGACTGCGCGGAGGTGGGCGAGCTGGCACTGCTGCCGCACCCCGTCAGCAGCATGGACACCCCTATCGCGGCGATGACAAGAAGAGCCGCCCATACCTGTGGGCGCAGCCACCACGGCTGACCGTCCCGGTCCCGGGAGCCGCCGTTCATGCCGAAGTCCGTTGTCACCCGCCAACCATGGCGCGCGGCGCGCCAGCCGGGCATCGGGCGGAGGGCCACATTGCGACGGCACCGCTAGTCCGCGGGGCGTACGTCTGCCGGCCAATACCCTCGGGGGGAGCGGCGCGGTTACGATCTGCCCATGTATCCCGCGCCCTGGGAGCTGCTGGTCAACCACGGGCCGCTGGGCGCGCAGCGCGCCATCGCGTGGCCAGCCGGCCCGCGCTTGGTCGAGGCGCCAGCCCCGGGAGGTGCGTACTTGTGGTCCTTGCTGGCGGTGGCCGGGACCGTCGCGCTAACGGCTTACCTGGTACGGCGCAAACCGTGGTGGGTCCTGGCATTCCTGCTGTGTTGTTGCGTCGCTGCGACAGCGACGCCACAGTCCTGGCAGATCTCGGTGTTCCCGCCGGTCTTGCCGCTGCTGCTGGTTCTACTGGTGAGCCTCACCATCTGCGTCATCGCGGCTACCCGCCCACCGCGCACCTCGATCGCCGCCACCGTCGTCGCGGTCGGGGTAGTGACCGGCTGTGTAGTGGCGCTGACGCGGCCCACCAGTCCGCTGGCACTGGCCTTCGGGGCGATGATCTTCATAGGCTGGCTGATCGGCAACTCGATCCGGCAGAGCCACACCCACGCCGAGGCGCTGCGGGCCCAGGCCGAGGCACAGGCAGCCACGGCGGAACGGCTGCGGATCGCCCGCGAGCTACACGACATGGTCGCGCACAGCATCGGCATCATCGCGATCCAAGCCGGTGCAGGCAGCCGGGTCATCGACACCCAGCCCGCCGAGGCGGGTAACGCCCTGGCCGCGATCGAGACCACCAGCCGGGAGACCCTCGCCGGACTGCGGCGGATGCTCGGCGCGCTGCGCCAGGCCGAGGCCGGCATCACGGCACCGGTGGATCCGGCACTGGGCCTGGCCGGCGTCGGCAAGCTGGCCGCCACCACGGCAGACGCCGGGGTCCAGGTCGAGGTCGAGTGGCATGGGCAGCAGCGCCCGCTGCCGGCCGACATCGATACCTCGGCGTTCCGCATCATCCAGGAGGCGGTCACCAACGTGGTCCGGCACGCCGGCACCGGCCACTGCTTGGTGTCCATCGACCATCAGGACGACGAACTGTCCATCGAGGTGGTCGACGACGGGCGCGGCGGCGCCGTCATGGGCGGCGGATACGGCATCGCCGGAATGCGGGAACGGGTCGGCCTGCTGCACGGCCAGTTCGCCGCCGGGCCGCGGCCCGGCGGCGGCTTCCGCGTGGCGGCCCGGCTGCCGATACCGGCCAGGGTCTGATGACCATCCGCGTCGTGCTGGCCGACGACCAGCCGCTGGTCCGGGCCGGGCTGCGCGTGCTCATCGCCGACACCCCGGACCTCGACGTCGCCGGGGAGGCGGGCACCGGTGCCCAGGCGGTCCAGCTGGTCCGGGACGCCCAGCCCGACGTGGTGCTGATGGACATCCGCATGCCCGGCATGGACGGCATCGAGGCCACCCGCATGATCATGGCGAACCCCACCGCGGCCCGGGTGATCATCCTGACCACGTTCGACGACGACGACTACGTCTACGCCGCGCTGCGCGCCGGGGCCAGCGGATTCCTGGTCAAAGACATGGCCCTGGAGGACATCCTCGCCGCGATCCGGATCGTGGCGGCCGGCGATGCCCTGCTCGCACCGGGCGTGACCCGCCGCCTGATCGAGGAGTTCGCCGCCCGCCCGGAACCCGCGCCGCCGCAGCGGGAGATCGACGGCATCACCGAGCGGGAACGCGAGGTGCTGACGCTCATTGGGCGGGGCATGTCCAACGGCGAGATCGCCGCCCAGTTGTGCATCAGCACGGCCACCGCCAAGGCACACGTGGCGCACCTGCTCACCAAGCTCGGCGCGCGAGACCGGGTCCAGTTGGTCATCGTCGCGTACGAGGCCGGCCTGGTGTCGCCCTATCGTTGATCCGCGCCACGCCGCGCGATGCATGATTTCCGTATGGGTGATCAAGTGGAGCTACGGCCAGCGGCCGAAGAAGACCTTCTGCTGCTGGAAAGGCTGACCTGGGATCCGCAGGTGACTGGTGAGTTCGCCCAGTTCGGCTGGTTCGACCTGCGGCAGTGGCGGCGGGAGTGGGCGGAGAACTGGCTGATCGGCGACGACGACGGCGTGCTCATGGTTTTCCGCGACGGCGAACGGCTTGGCTTTGTGAGCTGGCGTCGCCAGCCGTCCACCCCGGGCGCCTATTACTGGGAGGTTGGTACCGCGCTGCTGCCCGAAGCCCGCGGCCACGGGTATGGCACACAGGCGCTGCGACTGCTGGCGCGCTACCTGTTCGCGCACACGACGGCGCACCGGATCGAGGCGGTCACCGAGGTAGGCAACCTGGCCGCGCGCCGCATAGTAGAGAAGGCCGGGTTCACCCAGGAGGGCGTGACGCGGGCGAGCGGGTGGCGCGACGGGGCATGGCGCGACCAGGTCATCTACAGCCTGCTCCGCACCGATCCGCTCGATTGACCGCGGACGGCGGCTGATGATCCCGGTCCGCGACGGCGGCCAGTCAACGTGCCACGCCGATCCGCGCTAGAGATCCGCGCCGACGAGGACCGGCTCGGCGGCCAGGTCCACGCCGAAGGTCTTCCGCACGCCGCCGGCGACCTCCCGGGCCAGCCCGAGCAGGTCGGCCGTGGTCGCTCCGCCCGGGTTGACCAGCGCGAGCGTGTGCTTGGCGGAGATCCGCGCGCCCTGGCTGCCCAGCCCGCGAGAGTACCCCTTGCCGAACCCAGCGCGCTCGATGAGCCAGGCGGCCGGGACCTTGACCCGCCCCGCGCCAGCGGGGAACCGGGGTATCCGGGCCGCCGGCCCGCAGGTGCCGGCCACGGCCCGCTCCAGGTCGGCGAACTGCGCCTGATCCAGCACGGGGTTGGTGAAGAACGAGCCCGCGCTGCGGGTGTCGGGGTCGGCGGCGTCCAGCACCATGCCCTTGCCCCGGCGCAACGTGAGCACCGCGGACCGGACCTCGCCCAGCGGCGCGCGGTCCCCCTCCTCGATGCCGAGCGCCCGGGCCAGTTCCGCGTAACGGACCGGCGCGGACAGCGCCGACCGCCGCAGGTCGAAGGCGACGTTGAGGACCACGAACCGGCCGGTGACCGCGCCGGCCGGCACCGAGCGTTTGAAGGCGCTGGTGCGGTAGCCGAACCCACATTCGGCGTGCCGCAGTTCGGTCACGGTCCGCTGTGCCCGGTCGTAGGCGCGGACGGTGACCAGCGTCTGCGCGACCTCCTGGCCGTAAGCGCCCACGTTCTGGATGGGAGTGGCCCCGGCCAGCCCCGGGATCCCGGACAGGCACTCCAGGCCGGCCAGGTTGTCGCCGGCCGCCTGGGTCACCACGGCGTCCCAGTCCTCCCCGGCGGCCACGGTCAGCCGGACCGTGTCCTCCCGCCCATCGCGCCGGATCCCCCGGGTGGCGACGCGGACCACGGTGCCGGGAAAGCCATCATCGGCGATGACCAGGTTGCTCCCGCCGCCGAGGACGAGCAACGGCTCGCCCTGCTCGTCGGCGGAGCGTACCTCGGCCAGGAGTTCCGCCTCGGTCGCCGCTTGGGCGAACCGCCGGGCCGGGCCGCCAAGGCCCAGCGTGGTGAACCGGGCCAGCGAAACGTCTTCCGCGAGGCGGGCCATGGACCGGAAGGTCAGGGCAGGCGCACGACCGCGCGGGCGCGGGTCAGCACCTTGGCCTCACCGGACCGCGCGGTGAGCGCGACCGCCACGCGGTTGTCGTCGAGCTTCTCCTCGATCGTGCCGCTGACCTCGATCGTCGCACCGGTGTCATCGTCGGGAACGACAACCGGGGCGGAGAAGCGCACGCCGAACTCCACCAGGACCCCGGCGTCGCCGGCCCAGTCGGTCACGTACCGTCCCGCCTGCGCCATGGTGAACATGCCGTGCGCGATGACGTTGGGCAGGCCGACCGAGCGGGCGATCCGCTCGTTCCAGTGGATGAAGTTGAAGTCGCCGGACGCGCCGCAGTACTTGACCAGGCTGAGCCGGGTGGCCGGGTAGGACACCGGCGGCAGTTCGGCGCCCACGGTCACGTCCGCGTACTTGACGGTCGCGGTCATTCCGCACCCCGTTCCACCAGCGTGCCGTAACCCGTGCAGACGTGCTCGCCGTCCACCGTCTGGATCCGCGTCTCGGTGGTGACCATGGTCAGGCTGCCCACCGCGCGGATGTTCGAGATCGTGGACTGCGCGGTCACCACGTCCCCGGCGTGCAGCGGCCGGGAGTAGGTGAAGCTCTGCTCGCCATGGACCACCATGGCGTAGTTGATCCCCAGGCCCGGGTCGCCGATGGCGGCGCTACTGGCGGCCATGGTGATCACGATGGGGAACGTGGGCGGCGCGATCACGTCCGGGTAGCCAGCCGCCTGCGCCGCCGCGCGCTCCCGGTACAGCGGGTTGCCGTCGCCGATCGCCGTGGCGAACTCGGCGATCTTGACCCGGCTCACCTCGTACGGCTCGCTCGCTGGATAGGTGCGGCCGATGTAGTCGGTGTTGACGGCCACCGCAGTTAGCGGGTTTCGCGGTGCGGGCGGTGGCAGCGGCAGTTCGGGCAGTACTTCATCAGCTCAAGCCGGTCCGGGTCGTTACGCCGGTTCTTGCGCGTGATGTAGTTGCGGTGCTTGCACTCCTGGCAGGCCAGGGTGATCTTGGGCCTCACGTCGGTGGCAGCCACTCGGGAGTGCCTTTCTCTCTAGAAACCAGGCCTGCCAATCAGGCCCTTCGAACCTACAACCGCACCCGGGCAAAACATCATCCCGGCGTGCCGGCTCTTGCCTACCGGCTCTTGCCTACCGGCTCTCGCGTGCCGGCTCTCGCGTGCCGGCCCTTGCGTGCCGGCTCTTGCCTGCCGGCTCTTGCGACCCCCAGCCACAACCCTGCCGGGGTTCCAGGGGTCGCCCCCAGGGGCTAGCACCAAAACCCGGCGTACCGGCTCTTGCAACCCCCCAGCCACAACCCTGCCCGGGGGTTCCAGGGGGTCGCCCCCCTGGGCTAGCAATGCGGAGGGGAAGAGCGCGAAGCCGCGTGAGAGCGGCGAGCACACTTGCCCACCCCGTAGCGGAGGCCGGACTTGAACCGGCGACACAGCGATTATGAGCCGCTTGCTCTGCCTGACTGAGCTACTCCGCCGCCTGTCCGGCCATCAGCGCCCGCCCCAAAGGCAACGCCGGAGCGCCGGAAGCCCCCCTAGCTTACCGGGATCCAGCCTGTCCCGCTGTTCCGCCATCCCGGCCTGTGGGCACCAGCCAGGGCGGGGTGTAACGGACAGGGGCTCTTTACCGTTTCGTGGGAGTACTGGTTCCATCCCCGAGCGGGGGTTTGGGGCTCTTCGAAACCGAGGGGGGACGATTTCGAGCGTCCTCGAAGGGGGGAATCCCTTATGCGACGGTTGGCGTTGTCGCTAGCCGCTGTCCTGGTAGCCGGTTCGGTCCTGGGTTCGGCCACAGTGGCCTTGGCCGCCAAGGAACAACCGGTCATCACCGCCACCCAGGTGACCTTCGCCATCCCATCCAGCCCCACCGGGGTGTGGCGGATGACGCTCACCACCTACCCACCGCCACCGCAGGTCCTGGGCCGGACGACCGGCACGTCCGGGACGCTGACGATTGCCGTGCCGCAGACGGCGACGTGTTCCTTCCAGGCGGACGTCAGCGTGCAGGTCAACGGGACGGGCCCGTTCGTCAGGTACAACTCGGCGAAGGCCGTGGTCCCCGGCTGCGGGCAGAGCGGCAACGGTCAGCGCTTCACACCCGGGTACTGGAAGAACCACCAGACCGCCACCACCGCGTTGCTGCCGCAGATGCTCGGCGGCTACACCGTCTCCACCTTCACCCAGGCGCAAGCGGTCTTCAACGCCATGAAGTGCAGCGACGCGGTCAACTGCCTGGCCGGCCACCTGCTGGCCGCGCAGCTTGACGTGGCCAACGGCTCGAGCACCTGCATCAGCGGCGTTATCTTCCAGGCCAACCAGTTCCTGACGAAGGTGGGCTACGCGGGGCCCGGCAGCTACACCGTCAGTGCCAAGCGGCGAGCCCAGGCCCTCAACCTCGCGCAGGAACTGGACAACTACACGAACGACTCGACCAGCACCAGCTGCTGATCCATCCGGCACTCCCGAGTGCCAGGCGACGAGGGACCCGGCTAGACGGCCGGCCGGGTCCCTCACTCATCGGCGGACCTGGCGGCGGCGACAGCCCTGGCCGCGTTAGTGGGCGCCGCCCAGTTCGGGCCTGCGGGCCTGGTAGAGGAGCAGGCCCGTGGCTACGGCCAGGTTGAGGGACTCGGCGGTGCCGGTCATCGGGATGCGTACCTGGAGGTCTCCGGCAGCCAGGACGTCGAGAGGCAAGCCAGTGCCCTCGGCGCCGAGCAGCAGCGCGACCGGGCGCGGATAACGGGCATCCCAGAAGCTGACCTCGGCCTTGGCCGACGTGGTGACCACGGCCACCCCGCAGGCCGCCGCCCAGGCGAAGAGCTCATCGGCACCGGCCGCGTGCGCGACCGGCACGGTGAACAGGGCGCCCATCGAGGCCTTGACGGCCGCCGGGTCGAACGGGTCGGTGGCCGGCCCGACGAGGATCACTCCGGCAGCCCCGGCCGCGTTCGCCGTCCGGATGATCGTGCCGAGGTTACCGGGGTTGCCGACCTCGTGCAGCGCGGCGAACACCGAGTCCGGCGTGACCTCCAGGGCGGCCAGCCCTGGCACCTGGGCGCGGACGATCGCGGCCAGGCCGGACGGGCCGTCCCGGGACGACACCCGGGCGAACAGGTCGCCGGTCATCCGGGCCACCCGGACGCCCGCCCGCTCCTGTGCCGCCACCATCTGCGCGGCCGGTGAGTCACCCAGCAACTCGGGGGCCACCACGAGAACCTCGACCTCGGCGCCGGCCTCGACCGCCTGCCAGACCGGCTGGACGCCCTCCACCACGAACGCGCCCTCGCGCCGCCGGTGCTTCCGCTCGCCAAGCAGCCGCATGCGCTTGACCACCGGGTTCGCGGCGCTGCTGATCAGCTCGGTCACGAGCTCGGGTCAGCCACGTCGAGCACGATCTTCAGGTGCTCCGGGTGCTCGCTCGCGGCCAGCGCGTCGGTCACCTTGCTCAGCGGGAACCGGGCGGTGACCAGCGGCGCGAGGTCGAGCCGCCGGTCCGCGCAGAGCCGGATCGCGGTGTCGAAGTCCCGGGGCACCGACGCGCGCGGGCAGCGGATCGTGAGCTCCTTGAGATAGGCCTCGTAGGTCGGCAACTGTTCGCCAGCCGGTAGCACGCCGAACAGGATGACCGTCCCGCCCGCCCCGGCCAGCCGCATGGCCTGGGCGAGCGTGGCCGAGGTGCCCGCGCACTCGATGGCGAGATCGGCACCACGCCCGCCGGTGGCCGAGGCGACCGCCGCCGCCGCGTCCTCGGGCGGCACCACCGCGCTCGCGCCGGACGCGACGCCGAGGTCCCGCTTCCACGCCGCCCGGGTCACCCCGACGATCGTCCGCACCCCGCGGGCCCGCAGCAACTGCACGTGCAGCAGGCCGGCCACGCCGAGGCCGAGCACCACGGCGCTGCCGTCCGGGGAAACCGGCACCGCGGCCTGGGCGTGCACGCAAGTGGACAGCACCTGGAGCAGGGCGCCCTCGTCGGCGGTGACCGCGGCGGGCAGCGGGTGCAGCAACGGCTCGGCGACCGCCACGTACTCGGCGAAGCAGCCGTCCACGTCGCGGCCGAGCAGCCCGCCGTGCGGGCACAGGTTCGGGCGGTCGCCCCGGCACTGCGGGCACATCCCACAGAACACCGCCGGGTTCACCACTACGGGGGTACCCGCCGGCACGGTTGCGCCGGGCGCCGGGATCTCCACCGTCCCGGTCATCTCGTGCCCGAGCACCCGGGGCGGCGTGACCGGCATGACGCCCGCGGCGAGCTTGCGGTCCGTGCCGCACACACCCGCCTGGGTCACCCGGACCAGGGCCAGCCCGCCGGGCCGCGGTTGCGCGGTCTCCCGCACGACCACGGCACCTGGCCCCTCGATCACCGCTGCGAGCATGGTGCAATGCTCTCACCCACCGAAACCTAGGAGGCGCCAGTGACGCAGGCCGTCGGCTTCATCGGGCTCGGCGTGATGGGTTCGGCGCTGAGCGCGCACCTGATCGCGGCGGGCTGGCAGGTGGCCGGCTACGACATTGACCCGGCCGCGCTGGCGGCGCACCAGGACCGCGGGGGCACGGCCGTCGCGAGCTCCGCCGAGACGGCCAGGCACGCGGAGCTCGTCGTCACCTCGCTGCCCACCTCGCAGGCGCTCCGCGACGTCACCCACGAACTCGGCGCATACCCGGACCGGATAGTCATCGAGACCTCGACGCTCCCGGTGCCGGTCAAGGAGCAAGCTCGGGAATTCCTTGCAGTACGCAACCTCGTACTCCTTGACTGCCCGCTCAGCGGGACGGGCGGCCAGGCTAGGAACAAAGACGTGGTCGCCTACCTGAGCGGTCCCGGCGACGCCAAGGCCAGGGCGGAGCCCGTGCTGCGCGCGATGACCCGGGGCATCCATGACGTCGGGGAGTTCGGCAACGGGTCGGCGGTGAAGTTCATCGCGAACCTGCTGGTCGCCGTCCACAACGCGGCCGCCGCCGAGGCGCTCGTGCTGGCCGAGCG
>Ga0318554_10000703_pt1 | contig 12588 bp, 7 predicted proteins | sample GRESIP082b2f22_FD_203687 | JGI IMG/M metagenome (GOLD analysis project Ga0318554, IMG submission 203687) | Tropical soil microbial communities from Luquillo Experimental Forest, Puerto Rico - GRE.SIPMG.082b2f22 | ecosystem: Environmental > Terrestrial > Soil > Tropical forest > Bulk soil... | reverse complement strand
GCTCGCGACCAGCGCCGCGAGCGCGTCCTCGAGCCCCTGGCGGTCCTCGGGCGACGGAAAGTCCTCGAGCGTCGTGACGCGCGTGCCGTTCTGCCCGCTCGGGTGAACCTCGACCGGCGCCGTCGGGCCCGAGGCGGCGAGATCCGGGAGCGACTGCTCGACGATCTGATCGAACGATTCCCCGCCGATCGCGGTCTCGAACGCCGCGGCGTGCAGCGCGAGCGGGGCCTCGATCGCGGGCGTGGTGTCCTCGTCGGGCGTCTCGCCGGTCGCGAGGCTCTGCGGCGAGGCGCACGGCGTTCCGAGCGCGAGCAGCAGCCCCTCGATCTGGGTGCGGCGGGCGCTGCGCTCGCCGACGACCGCGAGGTCGAAGATCTCGCGCGTCAGGTCCGCGAGGTCCACGGTGCGCGGCAGACCGCAGAGCTCGGCGACGCGCAGGCCGGCGTCGTCGTTCCGCTCCCCCGCCACGAGCCGTACGGAAAGGTCGGGCTGGCGGAGCAGCTCGGGAATCAGGTCGGCATCCTGCCAATCGAAGTCGATCAGCACGATCCGGCGCTGGGTCTGGGTCTGGGTCAGCGGTTCGAGCGAAGTCATGATCAGGCCTCGGCCGAGGGTCCATCCCAGTAACTTGCACGGAACATACCACCGTGCGGTTCGCGCCCCGGCCGCGGGGATTGGGCGTTTGCCCCTCGTCCCGTGGTCCATTCCCGGGCAATTTGCACGGCCGGAATCGGGGTCCCGTGCGGAACGGGACCGCAACATCAGGGCAGGCCGGGCGGCGGCGGCGGCGGCGCGGGCAGCGCGGTGCGGCTCAGCTCCTCGTCCAGGATCACGACGCGGTGCCGTGTCGCGAGATCGCCGTAGACGGTGCGCATGGCACGATCCGCGGAGGACTTCCGGTCGGCATCCATGCGCTGCGCGATCGCGGCCCCATCCGGCTCCCCGCGATCCTCGAGGCGCACGCGCAACGCGTGACCCGGGACCAGGGCCCAGCCGCTGATCTCGCCCTTCTCGAGCGCGCGGCCGCCGCGCGCGCCGAACAGCAGCGAATCGAACACCGTCCGGCTGCCCGGGAATTCGTTGATGCTCGTGCCGATCAGGACGTCGTGCTTCCGTCCGAGGCCGCCCCAGAGCGTCGCGAGGCTATCCAGGGTCCATCCGGCATGCTGCATCGAATCGAGCTCCGCGAATTTCTGCCGGAGCACGCGGTTCGCGGCGCCGCTCACGTACGCGTCCACGACCCGGCTTTCGACCTGCTGCCAGTCCGGGACGCTGGGCTCGCTGATGCTGTCGACCCAGGTGATCGCGTAGCCCATCCCGAGCAGCAGGTGTGCGCCCGGATACACATGGCCGGGCTTCACGGTCTCGAGCTTGATGAGATACGGCTTCACGTCGGGCGCGGCGTGCAGATCCCCGATCGTATGCTCGTTCGGCTCGATCTGGAGGTGGAGCTGCTGCGCCGCGGCGATCGCCTGCCCGGGCGTGTGAACCCGGCGCGCGAGGCTGTCCGCGGTATACGCCGCCATGCTGTCGGCCTTCACGCGCGCGGCGTCGTATCCGACGTTGCCATAGATCCACGCGAGCGGCTGCGCATAGAGCGCCGTGTGATCGGTGCACTGGAGGATGTGCCAGCCCTCGGAGGTGTGGACGAGGTTGCTGACGTCGCCCGGCTTCATCGCGAACGCGGCCGACTCGATCGGCTGGAGCATCACTCCGCGGCCGAACGAGCCCAGGTCGCCGCCGCGCGGCCGCGTGGCGGGGTCGTCGCTCACCGCGCGCGCCACCTCGGCAAAATTCCCGCCCCCGCGGATCACGGTGAGCACGCTCTCCGCGCGCGCCTTCGCAACGCGGTCGGCCGCCTCGCCGGGACCGGTGGGGCTGATCAGGATGTGGCGCGCGCGCACCGCTTCGGGCGTCGAGTACTCGCTGAAATGCAGGCGGTAGTAGTGCTCGACCTCGGAGCGCGTGAGCGCGACTTCGTTCGGGTCGCGCGGCTGGATCATGAAGCGCTCGAAGTGCTGCACGCGTCCACCCGACCAGAGCCCCGGATCGCGGTCGAACCACGCCTTCGCGGCGGCGCGATCCCGCTCGGCGCGCTCGCGGTCGAGAATGGAGCGCAGCGCCGGCAATGCCTGCTCGTATGTCGGGCGATAGTGCGGGACCTCGTCGTAGACCTGGAACACGACGAAGCCGCGGCTGTACGGCGTCATCGAGGCCCGCCTGGCCGAACCGTTCGCGTCCAGCGAGTCCGCGACGATCTGTCCGGCGATGCTCGAGTCGGGCGGATTGCCGGACGGGATCGGGCCGACGTCGCGGAACGTGGTCGCCGATTTCTCGAGGTTCTGATCCCGGCGCCCGGCGCTCCACGTGCGCAGCAGGTCCTCCGCCCGCCCCTGCGCCATCTCCGCGCGGCGGTCGCGCTGCCAGCGGCGGCGCACGTCCGCGCGCACGTCGGCGAGCGGCATCGCGCGAATCGTCCCGGAGTGCGTGTCGAACGTCGAGTAGTCCGCGAGGTGCCCGCGGTAGAAGCGGTCGAGCTCGGCCTCGTCCGGCTCACCGGGCTCCATGCGCGCCGTGTCGAGCGTCGCGAAGCGCACGCGCACTGCCGTCGCGACCAGCGAGTCGGCGGCGCGCGCATACAACGCGCGCAGATCCGGCTCGTCCCCGTGCAGGCGCGACTGGTCGCGCAGCCGCTGCCGGATCTCCGGCGACACTTCGGAGAGCGGCGCGGCATGATCGGGCGCGTACTGGTCGACGCGCACGATCAGATAGCCGGGGTTGCTCTGGACCGGCGTGGGCAGCAGCGCGCCGTTCCTGGAATGGAACACGGCGTCCGACTGCTCCTTGGTGCCCTGCCAGAAGCCCGGGAAATTGCCGGGGATGACGTCCACGCCCGAGCGCGCGCCGCCGTACATCCGCGCCATGGCCTCGAACGCGGCGCCGGATCGGATCGCGGCGATCGCGCTGTCCGCCCGGGCCTTGAGGCGCGCATCCCAGGCGTTCACCTGGTCCGGCCGCGCCCTCAGGCTGTCGGGCAGCGCCGGGCGGTCGACGAAGATCACGCTCAGCGTCGCGCGCTGCCCGCGCCGGTACTGCGCCGCATGCGCACGGTAGTCCTCGAGCACGTCGCGCTCGCTCGGTTCCCGGTAGTGCCCGTCGAACAGCCGGGCATCGATGTCGAGGTAGTCGAACGACACGCGCACGAGCATCCGGTTCGCGATCGCGCGCAGCAGCGAATCGGACGGAACGTTCTCGGACTCGAGCAGGCGCTGATACTTCTGCCCGGCGAGCTGGTACTTGAGCTCGGCGATCGCCTGCTGATAGGTCGGGCTGTTCCCCGCCTTCACCGCGTCGAACTTCGCCGCGTCGAACTTTCCGCCCGGATTGAAGAACGCGTCCTGCCGCAGCACGGCCTCGGCTTCGGCGTCGGAGGCCTTGATGCCGCGCTCCTTCGCCTCGAGCGCCACGAGCTCCTGACGGATCATGCTCTCGAGCACCTCGCGCCGGAAGATGGAGATCATCGCATCCGGCACGTCCCCGCCGCTGCGCTGGCGGTACACCGCCTCCGCTCCGGCCGCGCGCGCTTCGAACTGGGCGCGCGTGATGTGGCGCGTCCCGACGCGCGCGACGTCCTCGGCGGTCTCGCGGGGCGCGGCGGGCTGCGCGGGCGCGCGGTGCGCGGGCGCGGGCGATTTCGCGGCGGCGAGCGCCGCGATCGAAAGCAGAGCCGCCATCGCTGCGATGCTGCGCCGCCGCAGACTCACGTCCAGGAGTCTCCGGGAGCAGCGGCCGTCTTGACGCGCATGGACACGATCTCTAGCGTGCGCGCCCCATGTGGACGCGGGACGCAGAACGACCGGTGCCGCTCTGGCGCCCCGGCGCCGGGGCGGATGCCCGCGCCATCCTCGCGTTCACCACGCGGCGCGGAGGAGTCAGCGCCCCGCCGTTCGACACCCTGAATCTCGGGCGCTCGACCGTCGACCTGCCGGGGGCGGTGCGGGAAAACCGCCGGCGCGTGCTGGACGCTCTCGGCCTCGATCCGGAGCGCATCGTGACCGCCGGGCAGGTCCATGGCGCCGACGTGGTCCGCGCCGATCTCCCCGGCCATGTTCCCGGCTGCGACGCGCTCGTCACCACCCGGGCGGGCCTGGCCCTCGCCGTGACGGCCGCGGACTGCATGCCGCTCGTATTCGCCGCCCCGGGCGTGGTCGCGGTCGCGCACTCGGGCTGGCGCGGCACCGCCGCGGGAGTCCTCGTCGCGACGCTCCGCGCCGTGTGCGAAGCCGGCGGCGTCGCCCCCTCCGATGTCACGGTCCATCTCGGTCCCTGTATTCGCGGTTGCTGTTATGAGGTCGGCCCGGACGTTGCGGCAATCTTCCCCGCCGAATCGCTCCGGCGGGACGGCGATCGCGTGCGACTCGATCTTCCCACGGTGGCGCGCGCGCAGCTCGCCGCCGCCGGGGTCTTGAACCTCGAGGACACCGGCGCCTGCACCGCATGCGAGCCATACTGGTACTTCTCGCATCGTCGCGACCGGGGCGCGACCGGCCGCCATTGGGCGGTCGCCGCGCTCCACGACGTGCGGACCGGCGCGGGAGTATAGCACGCCCCGCGGCACGCCTCGTTTCGCACCACGCGGGCCGCTTGCCGCTCGGCGGAGCGGCCGCTAGACTTCGCGGCTCGCCGCCGGGCATCCGGCCCGCGGCGGCAAAGGAGGATGGCATGCGGAGGATGTGGTGTGCGGGCGCGCTCGGCCTCGCCTTGGCGAGCGGCGCGGCCTTCGCGCAAACCGATTCCAGTGCGACGCACAGCGCAACGGGCGCCTCGAGCGCGGCGGCGCCGGCGACGAGCAAGAAGGCGGGGACGATGCATTCGAGCGCTCAGGCCGTGGTGCTGCAGACCGCGCAGGGCACGATCGTGATCAAGCTGATGGACGACGCGGCTCCCAAGACCTGCGCGAACTTCGTCAAGCTGGTGAAGGAGGGCTTCTACGACGGCACCTACTTCCACCGCGTGATCCCGGGCTTCATGATCCAGGGCGGCGACCCGAACACGAAGAACGCCGACCCCAGCGATGACGGCCTCGGCGGACCGGGTTACACGGTTCCGGCCGAGATCAAGCTCAAGCACGTGCGCGGCGCGGTCGCGACCGCCCGCACCGGCGATTCCGTGAACCCGAAGCGCGACTCGAGCGGCAGCCAGTTCTTCATCGACGTCAAGGATCAGCCCTCCCTCGATGCCGGCGGCTACACCGTGTTCGGCCAGGTGATCTCTGGCATGGACGCGGTCGACAAGATCGTCGCGCTCGCGAACGATCCGAGCACGATGAAGAGCGCGATGGGCCCGAACCCGCAGAAGAAGGCGCTGGTCGTGAAGGCCCACCTGGAGCCGCTCAGCAAGTGGGAGCCGGCGGCCGCGGGCGGCGCCGCGAAGTAATCGCGCCGGCGGAGCGTCGCGGGGGCCACGGCCGACGCCGTGGCCCCTCGCCTTTGCGGGGCGATCTCAGCGCCCGAGGCTCATCTCGTTGATCCCGAGCTCGGGGCTCGGCAGGCGCCGCAGCACGCCCGGATCGGTCACGATCTGGATCTCGCACGTCACCGTCACCCGGCCGCGAAACAGATGCCCCGCGTAGGCGATGAAGTCGGGTCCGCTGATGACGATGTGGCAGTGCGGATACGGCCGGCCCTCGAATTCCGAGATGTTCCCCATCAGGCCGACGATCTCGTGGTCCTGATCGAACACGCGGCGGACGTACTCGCGCCGCGCGGGATCGAAGAACCCGAGCTCGAGATCGGCCGCGACGCCGATGCCGCTGAGCGCGCCGGCGCGCACGCCCGCGCGCGCCGCGAACTCGCCCAGAGTGGCGATGATCTCCTCGCCGCGCTCGATCTTGAGCGCGTGTCCGTAGCGGGTGCCCTGGCTCTCCATCACCCCTCCGATCCCTTGCGCCACTCGGAGAGTCCGAGCATGGCGGTCCATTCGAACAGCTGCTCCAGGCGCTCCGCCTCGTTCACGCCCGACTCGAGCCACACGAGGCGCGCGATCGCCTCGACGTCCCGAGCGCCGTCGGCGAGGCTCCAGGCCAGCTCGTGCGCGGTCGCGAGCGAGCGCGGGCCGCTCTCGGCCGCGCGCCAGCGTTCCCGTTCCGCTCCCGGAAGGCCCTCCCAACCCTGGATCAGCCAGCGCTGATAATGCAGCGGCGCGGGGACGCTCCGCACCGGGACGCGCGCGCGCGGCCCGGCGCCCGCCGCCTGCGCCGGCCGCGGACCGCCCCCTTCCCCGGCGAGCGCCGGGAGGATCTCGCTCTCGCAGAAGCGGTCGAGCGCATCGCGTTCGCGCCGGGCGGCTGCAGCGTGCGCCCCCGGATCGGCGCCGGGCTCGAGCCGGGCGAGGCTCGCGAGCGCGGCCGAGGCGCGCAGCCGCTCGGCCGCGACCCGGCGCGCCGGCTCCCGCTCGGAGAGCGCATCGAGCAGGCGCGAGCGGGCGCGGCGCGCGATGCGAGTCGCGAGCCATTCCGACTCCGGCAGCCCGGCCGCGGCCACGAACGCCGCGTACGCCGCCGCGCAGCGTGCCGTGAGCGCGAGCGATCCCGGATCCGTGCGATCCGTCGTGTCGAACGTCGAATGGTAGAAGCGATCCGGCCACTCGATCAGCATCGGACACGGCACGCCGAACGCCGGATCGATGAACACCGTGTGATCACTGCCGCCCGAATACGGCGCCTCCGCCATCCGCGTGACCGGCAGCCGCCCGGCCGCCGTATGCGGGCTCAGCCGCTCGACCGCGAGCTGGCGGATGTCCTCGAGCAGAGTCTCCGCGAATGATCCGGACCAGCACGGCGGGTGTTCGAGCAGGAACGTGCTCCCGCACTGCGCCTGATCCTCGCCCACCATGTCGAGGTTCAGAGCCGCCACGATCTCGCGCCCGGCGCGGTCCGCGCGCGGCCCGAGCCATGCGTACGTGCCGGTGAACTCCGGCACCCAGAGGTGACGGATCGCGTGCCGCGCGGCGGGCGGCGCCGCGACGCGGCGCATTGCCGCGAGGGCGCGCGCCGCCTCGAGATTCGCCGCCACGCCGGACGCGTTGTCGTTCGCGCTCGGCTGCGGATGACACAGATGCGAGACGATCAGCACTTCTCCGGCGCCCTCGCGTTGCGGGCCGCGCAGCACGCCGGAGAGCAGCGGAATCATGGTGTCGAACGCGCGCGAATCGATCTCGACCTCGAGCTCGAGGCTCGCACCCGCGGCGAGGCGCCCGAGCAGGTGCCGTGCGGATCCCGGCGAGATCGCGAAGCCCCATCCGCGCGGCTCGTCGTCCCCCCACCAGAACGAGGTGTACGCGATCGCATCCGGATCGGTGTCCTCGGTCCGCACCGGCGGAAGCAGGCGCCGGCCGTGCGAGAGGAGCCCGGCCGCGCCGCGCTCGATCACCGCGAGCCGGTGCACGCGATGGACGTCGCCGCGCGTCATCACCACGCGGCCGCGCACGTCGACACCGTCGTAGTCGCCGGGCTCGGTCCCGTCCTCGAGCGCGACGACCGGGAAGCGCCCGCGCGCCGGCGCGCTGCGCAGGATGAGGGAGAGCTTCTGCTCCGCGTAGCTCGCGATCACGCGCGGCGGGCCGTCCCCGTGCAGCGTCGCGGTCGCCCGCTCGCACGCCCAGCCCTGCGGCATGAGATAGCCGAGGCAGCGCGTGCGCCCGTCGCCCGGCACGCGCACGATCTCGACCTCGAGCCCCGCGCGCTCGAGCTCGCCGGCGAGCCAGTCGGACGCGCCGTCGTACCCAGGGCTCGACTGGACGCGGTGAAACGAGGCGACGCTCCGCACGGTCTCGAGCGCGCGCTCGCCCGAGACCTCGCGCGCGATCCGCCGGACCAGCGCCTCAAGCATGCGCGTCCTCCCCGTGCGGGCGGAGGCGCCGCCACGCGGCGAGCCCGCACGCGAGCGCGAGGGGCGCGCCGTATTCGAGCCAGCGTCCGGCCGCGCCGAGATGGTACGTCGCGCGCTCCGCGGGCGCCTGGAACAGGCCGTAGCTCAGCACGACGGTTGCGGAGAGCAGGAGCCAGGGCGCGGACGGCGCGAGCGGCTCGAAGACGAGCAGCCAGCCCAGGTACCACGGATGGAGCACCGGCGAGACGATCGCGCCCGCCTGGAGCACTTGACGGGTCGCGCGCTCCGCGTCGCGCGCCCGCCACCACGCGAGCGCCGCCACGGCGACGATGGCCGCGATCCCGATCGCCCGCGCGATCTCGAAGCGGCCGGTCGCGCGCTCGAGCAACGCGAACACCGAGGCGTTGTTGCGCCACGTGCTCCAGTAAGCGTGGAGTCCCGAGTTCGCGCCGCGCGTCAGCGCCCAGAACCACGCGAGCCCGGGCGCCAGCAGTGCGAGACACGCGGCGCGCGCGGGCCACGTCCAGCGGCGCATCAGGAACGGCAGCGCGGCGAGCGGCGCGAGCTTGACCAGCGCCGCGAGCGCGAGCGCGAGTCCGGAGAGCACGGGACGCTTCGCGGCGAGCAGGAACGCGAGCGCAAGGAAGGCCAGCGCGGTCGGCTCCTGGTGGCCGCTGCCCGAGTATTCCACGAGGACGAGCGGATTCCACGCGTAGACGAGCGCGGCGGCGGCGCCGCATTCCCGGCTCGCGCACCACGCGAGCAGGATTCCGACCAGCGCGAGATCGTGGAGCACGATCCACACCTTCATCGCCTCCACGGTCGGCGAGACCCATGCGACGAGGGCGAAGCCGGCCTCGGCGGCCGGAGGATAGATGGTCGCGAGATTCGGATGATTGACCTTCGGCCAGATCCGCGTGTCGCGCAGCGCGACGAGGCGCGGGTCGTCGGGCGCCATGTGGTACGGATCGCCGCCGCCCGCGATCACGCGTCCCTCCCACACGTAGCGGTGGATGTCGTCCGAGAGCGAGGGCGGCACGGGCAAGAGGGCGGCGCGCGTCGCGAGCGCAACGGAGAGCACGAGCACGCCGGCGCCGGGGACCGCGCGATAGCGGGCGAGGCGCAGCACGGCGAGCCCGAAGAATCCGAACGCGAGGAAGTAGAGCGCCTGGAACTCCGCGAGCGAGCGCGCCCAGTCGCCGAGCCGCGCCATCGCCACCACCGTGAGCGTGAGACCAGCGCCGAGCGCGGCGAACTCCACGGCCGGCGCGAGCGCGGCCGCCGCGGCGGCTCCGTCGACGCGAGGCGGCCGCGCGATCACGTGATCCTCAGCGCTCGCGCGGCACCGTCACGCGCACGGCGCGCGTGGTCACGTTCCCCGCGAGGTCCACGGCCCGCACGCTCACGGTGTGCTCGCCGGGCGTGAGATTGCCGAGCCGGGCGTGGAACGCGGCGCGCGGCGTGTCGGTGAGCCCGCCGTCGGGCGTGAGCGGCCGCCAGTCGCCCTCGTCGGTCGCGACGTCGAGCTCCGCGAGCCGCCCCGACTCGTCCGTCGCCTCGCCCTCGATGCGCACCGCGCCGCGCTCGGGAGCGGCGGTCAGCGTCGGGATGCGCGGCGCCGTGTTGTCGATCGAGAACGGCGGGCTTTCGAGCGTGGCCGTGCGCTCCTCGCCCACCGCGTTCGACGGCGCGTCGGTCGCCGTGACGCGCAGGCGGTAACGCCCGTCCGGCAGCGCGTTCGTGTCCCACGTGAACGCAGGCGACTCGAGATCGTCGACGATCTTGATCCAGTCGGTCGCGCCTTCCGCGCGCTCGTCCACGCGATAGCGCAGCGCATCGCCGTCCGGGTCGGTGCCGCGCCATTGCACTGTGCGCAGGCCGCGCGCCCAGGCCGGAAGCGCCCGCAGCGCGCGCGGCGTGTTCGCCGAGCTCGTCGAGTATTCCACCTTCTGACCGCCCGGGAGCACCTGCGTGACCGGCTCGGTGCGCGGCTGGAGCTCGCCCTCGCGGAACGCGGCGCCCTGCGGGGCGACGACCAGGTTCTCGAGCCGTGGCGCCTGATTCAGCGTGCGCCAGGACGTCTCGACCGCGCTCACGCGCTGATCGGCCTTCGTGAGTGCGACCTTCCACTGCAGGTAGCGGCCCGGCGGCGCCGTGATGCGCGCACCGTCCTCCGCCGTCTCGCCGCCCTCCCAGGGTGTCCACGTGGTGTCGGGCGGATCGGTGTTGCCGCTGCGCGTCTCGAACACCGGCCGCGCCCCGCTGCCGTGCCACACGAGATGGCCGAAGCGCGCGGTGCGGTGCGCATCGAACGCCGGCGAGAGCAGCTCGCCGCGCTCCGCGGCGCCGGGGCCGAGCCGCCAGATCGCGGCGGGATTCGAGGCGCCGGCGAAGATCTGATCGCCGACCGTCGCGAGCGCCGTGATCTGTCCCTGCGGCGCGATGAACAGCGCGCTCGCCTGGTTCGCATCGCTCAGCCGGTACACGCCGGCGCGGTTTCCCGTCGCGGCGACGAGATCGCGCCCCTGCGGGATCAGCGCGAACGCCACCGGCTGGATCGCGGTCCACCACGTGACCGTGCTGCTGTCGGGAACGATGCGATACACGACCGCGTGGCCGGAGGGCGCGGCCGGCGTCGGCGCGGTCGGGCGCTCCGTGTCGTCGTCGGGCTCCGCGGACGCGCCCGGGCCGCCCGCGCCGATCGTGAGCGCGCCCCCGACCGGCGCCACCGCGGTGACGCTCGTCGTCGCCGCATAGAGCGCGCCGTCCGCGCCGAGCGCGAGCGCGCGCACCTCGTCCTCGGGCGCATCGAACAGCGTGCGCGCGACGCCGGCCGCGCTCACGTGCATGACGCGTCCGCGCGAGTCGCCCCCGCAGTACACGCCGCCCTTGCCGTCGGAGAGGATCGAGACGAGATTGCTCTCGTCGGTGTCGAGCACGATCTTCGCGACGCCGTTCTCGATACGCATCAGGCGGCCGCGCGTGCCGGTCGCCGCGTACCAGATTCCGCGCGCGCCCGCGGCGAGTCCCCAGACGTAGCGCTCGCCCGTGCGGGCGAGCAGCGACGTGTCGCCGCGCGCGCTCACCCGGTAGATCGCGCCGCCCGGCGCGGTGCCGGCGAGCAGCCCGTCGCCGTCGCGCGCGAGGCACAGCACCTGGCCGACCGGGAGCTTGATCCAGCGTTTGACCCCGCCGGCCGCAGTCCAGCGATCCACGCGCCCGCCGTCGCCGCCGAGCGCGATCGAGCCGTCGGCGAGCGGCACCATCGCCCACAGCACGCCCAGGGATTCCGCCGCCCAGGTCGACGTGCGGGGCCCGAGGCGCAGCGTTCCGTTCGGCTCGACGATGACGCCGCGCGCTTCCCCGCGCGCGAAGTCGGCGGCCTGATTCGACGTCCACCACTGCGTGTCGGACGCGAGCGCCGGTGCGACGAGCGCCGCGCCGGCGAGGAGCGCGCCTGCGCACCATGCCGCGCGCGGTCGTCCGCGCCGCGCCCGCGGCGTGTCAGGGCGCATGATCGTCCACGTGGATCTCGAGCAGCAGCTCGCCCTGCACGACGCCGTCGAGCGACCGGCGACGCTCAGCGAGCCACGCGGTTTCGGAGCGGCCGCGATCCGCCGACGCGGTCCCGCTCGTGAGCAGGAACGCGCCCGAACCCGGCAGCTCGGGATAATCCTGCCCTTCGCTCGTGATCTCCGGTGCGCGCGCGATGAGCGCGGCGTACAGCGCGTCATTGGAACGGCTGCGCGCGAGCCGCCGCCACGCGTCGTCGAGGGACGTCGGCCGGAAATGCGCCGGCGAGCGCTGCGCCTCGAAGCGCGTGAGTTCGGAACCGCCGCCGATCCACAGCGTGTAACGCCCCGGCGGCGCCTCCTCCGGGATCTCGATCTCGAGCGGCACCCACTCCCGTCCGCCGCGCCAGCGCTCGACTTCGCATTGCACGACCGCGCGCGCTCCGGGCCGCACCGCGGCGCGGTCGAGGCGCGCCGAGCGCAGGCTCCACTGGTCGCGCCCCGGCCGCGTGTCGAGCTCGACCGAGACACTGTCGAGCGCGAGCCGCTGGTACGGGTTGTTGAGCAGGTAGCGCAGCGGCGCTCCGATGCCGCTCGCCAACTCCCCGATCGCGCCGTCTCCGTCCGCGACGTCGGCGAGCTCGAGCGGCGCGCGTCCCGGGCTCGCGACGCGCAGCTTCCAGCGCAGCGACTGGCCCGAGCCGGTGCCGCCCGACTCGAGCAGGCTGTTCAGCGCGCCGATCGCCACGAGGCTCGGAGCGATCAACCGATCCTCGATCGCCTCGAAGTGGAAATGCTGAGCCGGCCGCCCCGCCGCCCGGACCGTAACCGCGAGCGGCAGCAGGCGCGCGTGACCCTTGAGCTCGCCGGCGACCGCGGCCCGGCGATCCTGCGTCGCGACGCCCACTTCCTTCCCGCGCACGCCCACCTTGAACGACGATGCCTGGTTCGGCACGACCGTAACGATCTCCGCGGTCGCGAGCGGCATGCGCACCGGGCCGGACTGGAAGAATGGATGGCCGAAGATCAGCACACGATCGCCGTCCCGGTACGTGACCGTCCCGATCGCGGACATCTCGAGATCGCCGCGCATGAGATCCACCGCCACCGCGGCGCCCGGCTCCATGTCCGCGGCCGGCGGCGGCGGGGACGACGCGGTGCCGCCCGGCACGACCGCGAGGCCGAGC
>Ga0318554_10000702_pt1 | contig 12590 bp, 9 predicted proteins | sample GRESIP082b2f22_FD_203687 | JGI IMG/M metagenome (GOLD analysis project Ga0318554, IMG submission 203687) | Tropical soil microbial communities from Luquillo Experimental Forest, Puerto Rico - GRE.SIPMG.082b2f22 | ecosystem: Environmental > Terrestrial > Soil > Tropical forest > Bulk soil... | reverse complement strand
GAGTATGGCCTCGCGCTGCGGATCGCGCAGCGCGAGGCCATACTCGGCGCGGCGCACGCGCACGGTCACCGCGCCCGGCTCGCCGCCCTGGGCTGCGCCGACGATGCCGAGCTGTGCGCGGCCATCCGGGACGGATCACTGGACGACCGCTTCGGCGATGTCATCGCCGCGGTCCGCGCGATGACCGTCGACAAGCTCACCGTCGCCAACCCCGGCCACCTTGCCCGCCCCGGATGAGCCAAGGAGACGAGAACGTGGACTTCAACCTGCCCCCGGACCTGCAGGACTACCTGGCCGAGCTCGACGGGTTCATCGAGCGCGAGATCAAGCCGCTCGAGCAGGCCGACGACAACATCCGGTTCTTCGACCACCGCCGGGAGGACGCCAGGACCGACTGGGACCGCGGCGGGCTGCCCAGCCCCGACTGGGAGGCGCTGCTGGCCGAGGCGCGGCGGCGGGCCGACGCCGCCGGGCACTACCGTTACGCGTTCCCGAAGGAGTACGGCGGCCGGGACGGCACCAACCTGGGCATGGCCGTGATCCGCGAGCACCTGGCCCGCAAGGGCCTCGGCCTGCACTGCGACCTGCAGAACGAGCACGCGATCGTGGGCAACAACGTCGGGCTGCTGCTGATGCTGGAGTACGGCAGCGCCAGCCAGAAGGACGAGTGGGTCGACGACCTCGCCGCCGGGCGGCGCGGGTTCGCGTTCGGCATCACCGAGCCCGCGCACGGCAGCGACGCGACGTTCATGGAGACATACGCGCAACGGGACGGTACGAACTGGGTCATCAGCGGCGAGAAGACCTGGAACACCGGCGTGCACGCCGCCTCCCACGACCTCATCTTCGCCCGGACCAGCGGGGCGCCGGGCAGCGGGGAGGGCATCACCGCGTTCCTCGTGCCGGTCGACGCCCCCGGGTTCACGGTCGAGGAGTACCTCTGGACCTTCAACATGCCCACCGATCACGGCCACATCTCGCTGACCGACGTCCGCGTACCCGACACCGCCATCCTCGGTGGCGAGGGGCGCGGGCTCGCGGTGGTGCAGCACTTCTTCAACGAGAACCGCATCCGCCAGGCGGCCTCCAGCCTGGGCGCCGCGCAGTTCTGCATCGACCGCTCGGTGGCGTACGCCAAGACCAGGGCCCCGTTCGGCAAGCCGCTCGCGGCCAACCAGGCGATCCAGTTCCCGCTGGTCGAGTTGCAGACGCAGGCCGAGATGCTCCGGGCGCTGATCCACAAGACCGCGTGGGGCATGGACCAGTCCGGGCCGTTCTCCCAGTCCGAGCAGGTCTCCATGTGCAACTACGTGGCCAACCGGCTGTGCTGCGACGCGGCCGACCGCGCCATGCAGGTGCACGGCGGCCTGGGCTACTCGCGGCACATGCCGTTCGAGCACATCTACCGGCACCACCGCCGGTACCGCATCACCGAGGGCAGCGAGGAAATCCAGATGCGCCGGGTGGCGGGCTACATGTTCGGCTACATGAAGCAGCGGGCGCCCAAGGGCGTGCCCGAGGTGTCTTAGGGCAGGCTGCGGAGCACCAGGGCGGTCTCCAGCGCGGCCAGGACGGCGTCCCAGCCCTTGTCCTCGCTGCTGAACTCGCCGCCGCAGCGGTCGATGGCCTGGGCCAGGGTGTCGCAGGTCAGCACGCCGTTGCCGACCGGCGTGCCGGTGTCGAGCGGCACCCGGGACAGCCCGTAGGTGACCGAGTCGCAGACGTAGTCGAAGTGCGGGGTGCCGCCGCGGATGACCGCGCCGAGGCAGGCGACCGCGTCGTGCCGCCGGGCCAGCTCGGCCGCCACCACGGGAAGTTCGACGGCGCCGGGCACCCGGACGACCAGCGGCTCGGCGATCCCGCAGGCCCCGGCGGCCGCCACCGCCCGCTGGACCAGGCAGCCGGTCACCTCGGGGTGCCAGCGGGTCGCCGCGATGGCCAGGCTCAGGCCAGCGGCGTCGACGGTCCGGCCCGCGGGGCGGCCCTCGCTGCTCACCTCGCCTCCGCGGCGGGCGCGGCCGGGTCGGCCCGCTCGGACGGCGCGGCCGGGCGGGGCGTTCCGTTGGGGATGAGAAGGTCGTCCAGCTGGTGCCCGAGCCGGTCCCGCTTGGCGATCAGGTAGCGCAGGTTGTCCGCGGTGGCCGCCACCGGCAGCGAGACCCGCCCGGTCACCTCGAGGCCGAACCCGGACAGGCCGCGGACCTTGGCCGGGTTGTTGGTGAGCAGCCGCAGCGAGCGCACGCCCAGGTCGGCGAGCATCTGCGCGCCGGTCGAGTACTCGCGGGCGTCGGCGGGCAGGCCCAGCTCCAGGTTGGCATCCACGGTGTCGGCGCCCGCGTCCTGCAGCTGGTACGCGCGCAGCTTGGACAGCAGCCCGATTCCCCGGCCCTCGTGGCCGCGCAGGTAGAGCACGACCCCGCGGCCCTCGGCCGCGATGGCGGCCATCGCGGCGTCCAGCTGGGCGCCGCAGTCGCAGCGCTGGGAGCCGAACACGTCTCCGGTCAGGCACTCGGAGTGCATCCGGACCAGGACGTCGGCGGCGTCGTCCAGGTCGCCGAGCACCAGCGCGAGGTGCTCGGTGCCGTCCACCGAATTCTGGTAGCCGAACGCGCGCCACTCGCCGAACTGGTTCGGCACCCGGGTCTGCACCACGCGGCGGACCGTCTGCTCCGAGTGCCTGCGGTACTCGATCAGCTGGGCGATGGAGATCAGCGGCAGGCCGTGCTGGTCGGCGAAGGCCCGCAGCTGCGGGAGCCGGGCCATGGTGCCGTCGTCGTTGAAGATCTCGGCTACCACCCCGGCCGGGGTCAGCCCGGCCAGCCGGGCCAGGTCGACCGCGGCCTCGGTGTGGCCGGGCCGGCGTAGCACGCCCCCGTCGGCGTAGCGCAGCGGGAACACGTGCCCGGGCCGCACGATCTCGTAGGGCTCGGTGGCCGAGTCCACCAGGGTGCGGATGGTCCTGGCCCGGTCGGCCGCGGAGATCCCGGTGGTGATGCCGTCGCGCGCGTCCACGCTGATCGTGAACGCGGTGCCCATGTGCTCCTGGTTGTCGCTGGTCATCGGGGGCAGCTGCAGCCGGTCCAGGTCCTCGCCGAGCATCGGCACGCAGATCAGGCCGCGGGCGTAGCGGATGGTGAAGGCCAGCAGGTCGGGCGTGGCCTTGCTGGCGGCGAACACGATGTCGCCCTCGTTCTCCCGGCTGGCGTCGTCCACCACGACGATCGCGCGGCCTGCGGCGATCTCGGCGATGGCCTGCTGTACGGTGTCCAGGCCGGCTTCCCCGGGCGTGGTCTCGTCCGTGATCATGACTGGGTCCCTCCCGCGAGCAGCCGTTCCACGTACTTGGCGATCATGTCGACTTCCAGGTTGACCGGCTCACCCGGCTGCTTGCGGCCCAGGGTGGTGCGCGCGAGCGTCTCCGGGATCAGGCTGACCTCGATCCAGCCGGGCCCCTCGGGCGAGCCGGCCCCGTGCGATCTGACCGGGGCGAGCGCCGACACGGTGAGGCTGACCCCGTCGACGGCGATCGAGCCCTTCTGCACGACGTAGCGCGCGAGGGGCGGCGGGACAGCGATCCGCAGCACGTCCCAATGCTCGCCCGGCCGGCGTTCCAGAATCGTGCCGGTTCCGTCCACGTGCCCCTGCACGAGGTGCCCGCCGAGCCTGCCGTCGAGCCGCAGCGGGCGTTCGAGGTTCACCGCTGAGCCCGTGCCGAGCGCGCTGAGGCTGGACCGGCTCAGGGTCTCGCCCATCACGTCGGCGCTGAACGTGCCGTCCGATGCGCCGGTGACCGTCAGGCAGACCCCGTTGACGGCGATCGAGTCGCCCGCGCCCGCGCCCGCGGTCACCAGCGGGCCGCGCACGGTCAGCCGGGCTGCGTCCGGGAGCTCCTCCAGCGCGACGACCTCGCCGAGTTCTTCCACGATTCCGGTGAACACCGCATCTACCCCGTTCTCCTCCGCCAGGCGCCTGCCGCGGGCTCCGGGGTTGCGGGTATGTGCGAGCACGGCCTGTCGGGCCATCGCCGGCCCGGCCGCGCGCGTGCTGCCTCCCATCCGGACTGTTACCGTCGGTCCCGGAGTTCCACCGGGTCAGCCGGCCGATGGCTTCGGCCGGGTCGCGGACTGTCACCGCCGGTTCGGAGTTTCACCGACCCCGGAGCACGCGTTTTACCTCTGGAACCAGTGTGCCATGCCGGCTATTCCGGGCGCGAACGCGGGCCAGCCCGGTCAGGTGCCCCGATGGGCCTGACCGGGCTGGTGAGGCGCTGCGGCGGCCGCGGCGCTTAGGTGACCGTGGAGCCCCGGCGGGCCAGCGCGTCCAGGGTGACCGCGGCGAGCAGCACGGCGGCGGTCCAGATGTACTGGCCGGCCGCGCCGAGCCCGAGCAGGATGACGCCGTTGTAGATGACCGCCACGACGAACCCGCCGAGCACGGCGCCGGTGATCCGTCCCCGGCCGCCGAACAGGCTGACCCCGCCGATGACCGCTCCGGCCACCGAGTACAGCACGTACTGGCCGCCCGCGATGTTGTTCGAGATCGACCCGAGGAACGACGAGTACAGGATGCCCGTGATGCCCCCTATCAGGCCGCACATCGCGAACGCCAGCACCCGGATCCGGCTCAGGTTGACACCCGCCCGCCGGGCCGCCTCGGCGTTGCCGCCGACCGCGTACATGTAGCGGCCGAACTTGGTCCGGCCGAGCAGCACGCTCAAGACCACGGTCATGGCCAGCACGATCGGCACCACCCAGGGCACGCCCTCCAGCGGGATCACGCCGCTGCTGCGGTTGTGGTTGAGGATCAGCACCAGCGCCAGGCCCACGGCGGCCAGGAAGACGAGCTTCAGGATGGTCACGCTCAACGGCGGGGCAGACAGGCCGTGAGCCCGCCTGCGCTGGTCCCGGAAGATCAGGTAGACCGCGGCGAGCGCGACGGCGGCGATCAGGATGATCCACCCGGCGGTCGGGCTGACGTTGTTGGACACCAGGCCGTTGATGAAGCCATTGTGGTCCTGGATGACCCCGCCGAGGCCGACGCTGCCGGTCTGTTCGAACAGCCACAGCAGCACGCCGTTCAGGCCGAGCAGGCCGGCCAGCGTGACCACGAACGACGGGATCCGCAGCCAGACGATGATCAGGCCCTCGATCGCGGCGATCGCCGTGCAGGCCGCGATGCCGGCCAGGATCGCCAGCCAGGTCGGGAACGGGTGCGCGACCGCGACCATCCACAGCGTGATGGCCCCGCCGATGCCGGCGTTGAAGCCGAGCGACAGGTCGATCTCGCCGAGCAGCAGCGGGAACGTCTGCGCCATGCAGAACGTGATGATAAAGCCGGCCTGTGTCATCAGGTTCGCGATGTTGCCCGCCGACAGGAACGCGGGCTCCCGGATCTGGAAGTAGGCCCCGATGATGATCAGGCCGATGACGACCGGCAGGGCCCCGCTCTCGCCGCTGCGGACCCGGCGCAGCCAGATCCTGGTGTACTCGCCCAGCGACCCGGCCATCACCTCCGGGGCGCTGGTCTGCGCGATGGTCGAGGCCCCGGCGGCCTCGGTGGCCTCGGACTCGCCCGCTACCGCGACCGACCCGGGCTGTTCCTGGGCCGGCTCGCCGCTTTCCGGTGATGACATTCCTCAGCCCTCCGCGCCGCTGCTGACGTTGCCCGAGGCCGCGGGCTCGCTCCCGCCGTTGCGCAGCCGGGCCGACGCGCCGGTGGTCATCAGGTCCACGACCGACGCCGTGTCGAACTCCTCTTTGGGCCCCACCGCGGCCAGCCGACCGAGGTAGAGCACGGCCAGCCGGTCAGCGACCCGGAACACGTCGGTCAGGTTGTGCGAGACGACCAGGACGGCGTGGCCGGTGCTGGCCAGCTGTTCGATCAGCGACAGGACCAGCTCGGTCTGGGTGACCCCCAGCGCGGCGGTTGGCTCGTCCATGATGACGAGCTTGGCCTCCTGCATGACCGCCTTGGCCACCGCGACCGCCTGCCGCTGCCCGCCGGACAGCGACCCGACCGGCTGCCGGATCGACCGCACGGTCGTGACCCGGAGGTCGGCCAGCGTCTTCTTGGCGGCGATCTCCATCTTGATCTCGTCGAGCAGCCCGAACCGCGTGAGCTCGTGGCCGAGCAGCATGTTCGCCACGATGTCCAGGTTGTCGGCCAGCGCCAGGTCCTGGTACACGGTCGCGATCCCGAGGTTGGTCGCGTCCCGGGGCGAGTGCAGGTGCTCCGGCTTGCCTTGCCATACCAGATGGCCGGTGGTCGGCTGGTAGATGCCGGCGATGCACTTGATCAGCGTGCTCTTGCCCGCGCCGTTGTCCCCGGCCAGGGCGGTGACCTTCCCGGCCGGGATGTCCAGGGTGATGCCGCTCAGCGCCTGCACCGGGCCGAAGCTCTTGCCGATGTTCTCCAGCCGCAGCAGCGGCGTGTCACCGTTGGCCTCCGGGCCGGCCGGCGCGGAGGCGGATGGCACCCGGCCCTCAGGCCGGGTGCCATCCTCGGAGCCGTTCGTTACCACTTAAGGGCTCCCGCCTGCTCGCTTACGGCCATGGCTGCTAAGAGATACCGTACTTCGTGCAGTCCGCCGCGTACGAGCCCGAGCACAGCTGGGATGCTGGCACGAACCCGTCCTTGATGACCGTGGACTGGACTTTGTCCGGGGTGACCCACTCCGGCGTCTCCAGGATCGACGGCACCTTGGTGTGGGTGTTCACATCGGTCGCGAAGCCGTTGACCAGGGCCGCCGGCGGCGTCACGCCCGCCCGCAGGTACATGGCCAGTGCGGCCGCGGCCTGCGCCTCCAGGTAGATCGGCTTGTACACGGTGCCGCACTGGTAGCCGGAGATGACGTTCTGTAGCCCGGTCAGGGTGGCGTCCTGGCCGGTCATCGGGAACGTCATCGCCTTGATGCCCTTGGTGATCAGGTAATGGATGATCGGCGCGGCGTTCTCGTCGTTCGGCATCAACCCGGCGTTGGCGTTCGGGTGCGCCGTGTACGCGGCCTGGAACTCGGTCAGCGCGGTCGCCGGGGTCCAGGTCCCGGCCGGGTTCGCGACGTCCTTGTACGTGCCGGACGAGAACTTGGGCGTGAGCACCGCCAGGTAGCCGTTGGCGAACAGCGTGGCGTTGTTGTCGGTCGGGTCGCCGCGCATGACGATCACCTGGGCGGGGCTCTTCACGTGCCAGGCCGTGATGCAGGAGACCAGGCCGTTGCCGAGCAGCGTGCCCACGTAGGTGTTGTTGAAGCTGACGTAGTACTTGCGGGTGCCGCCCAGGGTGAGCCGGTCGTAGTCGATCACCGGCACGCCGTGCGACTTGGCGTAGGACTCGATCCTTGACCCGACGCCCGAGTCGAGCGGGTCGACGACCAGGACCGTGGCGCCGTTGGTGATGGCGGCCTGCGCGTCCGAGAACTGCGTGGCGTCGCTGCCCAGGGCGTTCTCGATGATGGTGTCCGACGTCGGGAGCCCGGCGAGCTGGAAGGACTTCTTGAGGTACGGGGCGTCGAACTCCACGTAGCGGGTCGACGAGACGGTGTCCGGCAGGATCACCGCCACCTTGCCGTGGCCCTTGGCGGCCAGCGACTTGATCGCGGTCATGGCTGAAAAGGTCAGGTTGAACGACGCGGCGCTGATCTGCGGCACGGCCGATGAGCCCGATGAGCTGGGCGCGCTCGTCGTAGTGCTGCTGCTGCAGGCGGCGGCGACCAGGGCCGCGGAGGCGGCCATGGCGGTGAGGGCGATTCTTCTCCGGTTAATAAAGTCCAACGAAACCACCTCGTTTGTGGGGCTCGGCGTGCGTGCACAAAAGGGGCGTCACGGACCTGGGTCCGCTTTGCGCCGGCAGGGCGCCCGCTGTCAGGTAAACCGTAGACTTCGGGAAATAAACGTGGCCATAAACATCACGCCCTCGGCGTTAAAATACAGTTAACGCGGCGCCCGTGGCGACGCCTGCCACCTGCGGAAGTGTCAAACGAGATCACTTCGACGCGGGACCGTTACTCGGCCGCGATGCGGTAGCCGGCCCGGGGCTGGGTCAGGATCAGCGGGGTCGCTCCGGCCCCTTCCAGCTTGGCTCTCAGCCGCCGGACGTAGACCCGCACGTACTCGGTTTCGGTCTCGTAGCCGTGCCCCCACACCCGTCGTAGCAGGTGAGCGTGGGTGAGCAGCTTGCCGCGGTTGGTGGCCAGCTCGCGCAGCAGCGCGAACTCGGTCGGGGTGAGGTGCACCGGCTGGCCGCCGCTCGTCACCTGCTGGCTGGCCAGATCGATGACCAGCTCGCCGATGATGATGGCGGCCGGCTCGGCCTCCGGGGCCGTGGCCGGGCGGGTCCGGCGCAGCGTGGCCGTGATCCTGGCCAGCAGTTCCTCGATGCTGAACGGCTTGGTCATGTAGTCGTCGGCGCCCACGTTGAGCGCGGTCACCTTGTCACGCTCGCCGCCGCGAGCCGAGACCACGATGATCGCCACCGACGAGCGCTCGCGGATCTGCCGACACAGCTCGAAGCCGTCGACCTCGGGCAGCATCAGGTCGAGCAGCACGATGTCCGGCTCCTCGGTCTCGAGTAGTTGCAGCGTGCGGACGCCGTCGGCGGACACGACGGTGTCGAAGCCCCGGACGGCCAGGTTCGACCGGATCAGGTCGACGATGTTGGGGTCGTCCTCGACCACCAGCGCGCGCGTGTTCGGCGTGGGGTCAAACACCGCGGGCTCCGGCCCGCCGTCCGGTCCTGGCATCTGCGCTGCGGCCGTTGCCCGCCGCCGGCCCGGCCGCGCGGGGCGCCGAGTCGGCAGGCGGGCCATCGGGCCCGGCTGGCATCTCGATGGGCAGGTGGATCTGGAAGCAGGTCCCCTTCCCCGGCTGCTCCAGCACGATGTTCCCCCCGTGAGCTTCGACGATTCCCTTGGCGATAGACAGCCCGAGCCCGGCGCCGGCGCTCGGCGTGCGGCGGCGCCGCATCGGCTCGAACGGCGCGCTGACGATCTCGCGCGGTATCCCCGTGCCATTGTCCAGAACGCTGACCGAGATTCCGTCGTGCCCGGCCGCCCGGGCGCTGACGCTCACCCGGGTCCCGGGCGGATTGTGGCCGAGCGCATTGTCCAGCAGGTTCACGAAGACCTGCTCCAGGCGGTCGTGGTCGGCCCAGACCACCGGCAGCGACGGATCGCAGTCCACCTCGACCAGGGCGGCGGCCGCCGGGGGGAGGCAGGCGACCGCCGCGTCGACCACCAGGGAGATGTCACACCAGTCCCGCTGCAAGCGCAGGATCCCCGACTCGATCGCGGAGAAGTCGAGCAGGTCCCCCACCAGCCGGCCGAGCCGGGCCGACTCCGCCGCGATGCGGTGCAGGAACCGCTGCTGCGAGTCCCGGTCCCAGGTCACATCCGGCTGCATCAGGCTGGAAGCGTAGCCCCTGATCGCCGTGAGCGGCGTGCGCAGCTCGTGGCTCAGCCGGGACAGGAAGCCGCGCTGCAGTTCTTGCGAGCGGCGCAGCGCGGTGGCCTCCTGGTGCGCGAGCCCGGCCTCCTCGCGCTCCAGCGCCAGCCGCAGCGAGTGGGCGGCGTCCTCCATCAGCGCGGTGGCGTCGGCGGCGGGCGGCCCGCCGCGCCAGCCGGCCAGCAGCACCGTGGGCCCCGCGGGCGCGCTGAACGTGACCGCCAGCAGGTGATGGCCGGCGACCTGCAGCGGGCTGGCCACGTCGTCGCGGCGCGGGATGGCCAGCAGCCGCTCCGCCGCCTCGAGCAGGGCGCGGGGCGGGCTGGCGCCGTTCTGCCGGCCTCCGGTGGTGACGAACGCCCGGCAGGACGGCGGCGAGTCGGGCGCCCGGGTCAGCAACGCGGCCAGGTCGGCCTGCAGGCCCCGGCTCAGCGCCTGCAGGGCGACGACCAACCCCTTGGCCACCGGGATCGGGCCGGCCAGGGTCTCCAGCATCTCCCTGATCGTCTCGAGCACGCGGTTGCGCGCGGTGACCTCATCGAGCAGCCGGTCGCGCTCGATGGCGCTCGCGGCGTACCCGGCGTAGAGCGTGACCAGGTCAAGCTCGTCACGGTGCGGCTGGCCGGTGACGCCGCGGAAGACGGTGATGACCCCGAGCAGGCCGCCCGGGCCCATGACCGGGACCGACCAGGAGCTCATCACCCCGGACGCCCGGGCCAGGTCACAGTACGGCGCCCAGGCGGCGCCGGCGCGCACGTTGTCGACGACGGCCTGCTCGGTAGCTGCGGCCAGCCCGGCCGGGCCCCCGGCCGGCCCGCAGGGCAGCCGGGACCACGCGGACAGCAGCGCTTCCGGCAGGCCCAGTGACGCGGTGCAGACCAGCGTGTCGCCGGTCAGCAGATGGATGCACAGCTGCTCGCTGCCGAGCGCGGCGCCGAGCGCCGACAGGATCAGCGAGAGGCTGGAGGACGGCTCCGCCGAGACCAGCCGGTCGGCCAGCCCGTGCAGCCGGGTGAGCTGGCGCCGGGCCGACGAGTCGGGCTGCTGGCCGGCCACCAGGGCCATGACGTCATCGGGGCGGACCTGGTCGGGGACCACTTCGGTCACGACCCGGCCGTGCCGTAGCACCACGATCCGGTCGGCCAGCCGGAACATCTGGTCGATGTCGTGGCAGGCCAGCAGGATCGTGGTACCCCGCTCGCGCAGGCGGGCGATCAGCTGCTCGACCTGGGCAGACTCGCTGACCCCCAGCGAGGCGGTGGGCTCGTCGAGCAGCAGCAGCCGGGGGCTGCGCGCCATCGCCCGCGCCACGGCCACCAGCTGCCGCTGGCCGCCCGACAGCGACCGCACGGCCTTGGTGGTGTCCGGCAGCGGGATCTCGTAACTGCGCAGCACCGACGCGGCGGTCGAGTGGAAGCGGACGTCGGACAGCAGGCTCCCGCGGCGCTCCTGGCCGAGCAGCAGGTTCGAGGCGACGTCCAGGTTGTCGCAGAGCGCCAGGTCCTGCCAGACCACGGCGATGCCCTGGCGCGCGGCGGCCACCGGGTCGCGGGTAACCTGCCGGCCGTTGAACACGATCTTCCCGGTGGTGGGCCGGATGTCGCCCGCGATGCAGCGCACCAGGGTGGTCTTGCCCGCACCGTTTTCCCCGGCCAGGGCCACGAGCTCGCCGGGGCGGACCGCGAGGTCGACGCCGTCGAGGGCGCGCAGCAAGCCGAAGCGCACCGCCACCCCGGACACCGAGAGCAGCGGCGGCGTCTTGGACCGGTCCCGAACTTCCTCGCTGGCACCCAACCTCGGCTCCTTGCCTCCTGACCAGGGCGTGAAGCGCTGGAATCTCCGCCCTCAGGCGGAGAAGGATGTCAACTTCCGCATTGTGGCCGGCCTGCGGCCTGCGCACCAATCCGCCGGTCGCCTCGGTTACCCGCCGTCGGCCGGGCGGGAGACCTCGGTGATCCTGCGGGCCAGGAACGCTCGCTCCGCATCATTGTCGGTCAGGTCCAGCGCGGTGCGGTAGGCCCGGGCGGCGTCCTGGTACCGGCCGAGGCGGCGTAGCAGGTCGGCCTTGGCCGCGGGCAGGTACCGGTAGCCCGCCAGGCGGCCGTCACGCTCCACGCCCTCGATGTCCGCCAGGCCCGCTTCCGGCCCGGCGACCATCGCGTGCACCACGGCCCGGTTCAGCGCGACCACGGGCGTGGGCCAGGCCTTCAGCAGCTCGCCGTAAAGCTGCAGCAACTGCGGCCAGTCGGTCTCGCTGTAGCTCGGCGCCTCGGCGTGCACGGCGGCAATGGCCGCCTGCAGCACGAACCGCCCCGGCCGGGGCAGCCCGGGCGATCCGGCCGGGCCGCCCCGGCCTCGCGGCCTGTGGGTGAGCAGGCCGATTCCCTCGTCGATGGCGGCGCGGTCCCACCGCGACCGGTCCTGCTCCTCGAGCAGCAGCAGCCGGCCGCCGGGGTCGGCGCGCGTCGCCCGGCGCGCGTCGGTCAGCAGCAGCAGCGCGAGCAGCCCGCGCACCTCCCCCTCGTCCGGCATGAGCTCGCGGAGCATCCGGGCCAGGCCGATCGCTCGCTCCACGAGGTCCCCGCGGACCAGATCCGAGCCGGCGGGCGCGGTGTGACCGGTCGTGTAGAACAGGTGGATCACGGTGAGGACCGCGTCCAGGCGGTCCGGCAGCTCGGCCGGCCCCGGCACGCGGTAGGGGATCCGCGCGGCGGAGATCTTCTTCTTGGCCCGGGTGACCCGGGCCGCCATGGTCGGCTCGGAGACCAGGAACGCCTGCGCGATCTCCGCCGTGGTCAGGCCGCACACCAGCCGCAGCGTCAGCGCCACCTGCGCCTCCCGGGCCAGGGCGGGATGGCAGCAGGTGAACACCAGGCGGAGCCGGTCGTCGGCGATCACGTCCTCCCCCGCGCCCGCCGCCTCCCCGGCCGCGGCCGGCGCCCCCGCGGGGCCGGCCTGCGAGCCGGGCTCGATGAGCAGCGGCAGCTTGGCCCGCAGGGTCCGGTCCCGGCGCTGCGCGTCCAGCGCCCGCCGCCGCGCCGTCGTGGTGAGCCAGGCGCCCGGGTTACGCGGTATCCCCTGCCGGGACCACGCGTCGAGCGCGGCCACGTACGCATCCTGCACGCACTCCTCGGCGACATCGATATCGCGCGC
>Ga0318554_10000698_pt1 | contig 12600 bp, 12 predicted proteins | sample GRESIP082b2f22_FD_203687 | JGI IMG/M metagenome (GOLD analysis project Ga0318554, IMG submission 203687) | Tropical soil microbial communities from Luquillo Experimental Forest, Puerto Rico - GRE.SIPMG.082b2f22 | ecosystem: Environmental > Terrestrial > Soil > Tropical forest > Bulk soil... | reverse complement strand
CGGGCAGTGGCCCGGCAAACAGTGGCCCGGCGGGCGGTGCCCGGGCGGGCACTGCTACGGCGGGCAGTGGTCCGGCAGGCAGTGGCCGGGTAAGCCCTGCCCAGGCAGGCAATGCCCAGGCAGGCAGTGCCCAGGCAGGCAGTGCCCAGGCAGGCAGTGCCCCGGCGGGCGCTGGTCTGGCAGGCGGTGAGCTGTTCGTGCGGTACACCCGCAGCCTGGTCGCCGAGCGGTCCAGCCGCCAGGTCACCATCTTGCAGGCGGGCTGCACCACGGCCGGCACCGATCTGGGGATCGCGGGGCTGCGGGCGGCCGGGGCCGAGATCGCGGTCACCCTCGTTGACGAGGACCAGCCGGTGACCCGGGAAGCGGTGGGCCAGGGCGCGGGCATGGCCGACTGCGTGCTGGGTGACCTGCGCGCGGTGCCGCTGCCGCAGCGCTCCTACGACATCGTGCTGTGCGCGCTGCTGCTGCATCGGATCCAGCACGCCGAGCTGGTGCTCGACCGGCTCGTCGGCACGCTGCGTCCGGGCGGGCTGCTGCTGCTGCAGTTCGCCGACCGGGACAGCGCCGGCGGTTTCCTGGACCGGGTGCTGCCGGGGGTGGCCAGGCGGGTGGTCTGGCGGCGGCGCCGGCCCGGCCAGCCCGGCCCCTACCCGGCCGTGTACGAGCGGGTGTCCTCGGCAAAGGGCCTGCAGGCGTACGCGTCGCGGCGGGGACTGGTGATCGGCGAGCGGCAGGCGGCGGGCGGCCGCGCGGGCGGGCTGGCCGGGCCGGCGTTCTTCCAGGCGGCGCAAACCGTGGTCGCCCGGCTGTCCGGGGGGCGGCTGACCGACGCGCACGAGGAACTGCTGTACGTTCTCCGCAAGCCCGAGGACCTGTTCGCCCGGGTACTCTGACCTGCCAGGGCGCAGCTGTGTGCGACGGAGGTGGCAGTGACCGCTGAGGCTACGGCCGGGCTGGCGCACCTGGCGGGCCTTCCGGCCTGGACCCTCGGCGACTATCAGCTCGCTGACCTGGAGTTGCTGCTGTCGGGCGCGTTCGCGCCGCTAGCCGGATTCATGTCTGCTGCGGATGCTGCGTCAGTCACCGAACTGGGCACGCTCGCCGACGGAACCCCCTGGCCGGTCCCGGTCACCCTGGACGTGCCCGCGGACCTGGTGCCGCCCGGCGCGCGGCGGCTGGTGCTGAACGACCCGGAGGGCGTGCCGCTTGCCGTGCTCGACATCACCGGCCGCTCCCCGCTCGCGGGCCTGCCGCACCCGGCCGGAGCCGGGCCGGCGGGCCGCCACGCCCGGCTGGCGGACCCGGACGGGACGGGCCTGGTCCGGCTGGCCGGGCCGGTGACCGCCTGCCGGGAGCCGGAGCACGGCCCGTTCCGGCAGCTGCGGCGGCCGCCGGGCCAGGTGCGCGCAGAGCTTGCGGATGGCCCGGTGCTCGCTTTCGTCACCCGTGGCCCGCTCAACGCACGGCAGATCGGCCAGCTGCGGCATGCGGCGGGCCAGCTGCGGGCGCGGCTGCTGCTGCTCCCCCTGGTCAGTGGCCCGGCGGAGGTCGTGGTCCGGCCCGAGCCGCTGGTCAGGTCGGTGCTGGCCGCCGCCCGGCACCTGCCTCCTGGCACCTTGGTCGTGCCGGTACCGCTGGCGCCGCGCGACGTACCTGCCGACCGCGACCTCGCGCTGCGGGCGCTGGTGGCTGCCTGCCATGGCGCCACTCACCTGTTCACCGACGGGCCCGCACCGGACCGCCCGGCCGCCATCCCGGTGGTGCCAGCCGGCGACTGGGCGTATGACCGGTCGGCGGAGGTCTGGCGCCCACTCGCCCTGATTGAGCCGGGGATGGAACGGGCAGACCTGGCGCTGGGCGAACTGGAGGACCTGCTGGACCGGGGCGAGGAGGTGCCCGCCTGGTTCACGCCGCCGGCGGTGGCCGCCGAACTGCGGCGGGCCAGGCCGCCCCGGAGCGAGCGCGGCCTGGTCGTTTTCCTGACCGGCCTGTCGGGATCGGGCAAGTCCACCATCGCCCGCGACCTGCGGGACGCGCTGAGCGAGCGGGGCGACCGGACGGTGTCCCTGCTGGACGGGGACCTGGTCCGCGAATTGCTGTCGGCGGGGCTGACCTTCTCGCGGGCGGACCGGGATCTCAACATCGCCCGGATCGGCTTTGTCGCCACCGAGGTGGCCAGGCATGGCGGCATCGCCATCTGCGCCCCCATCGCCCCCTATGCGCAGGCCCGGGCACGGGTCCGCGCGATGGCCCAGGAGGTGGGGGACTTCCTGCTGATTCACGTGGCGACACCGGTACAGGTGTGCGAAGCGCGCGACCGGAAGGGCCTGTACGCGAAGGCCCGGGCCGGGCTGATCGGCAACTTCACCGGCGTGTCCGACCCGTACGAGGAACCCACCGACGCCGAGCTCACCCTCGACACCTCGGTGATGTCCCGGCAGGAGTCGGTTGATGCCGTGCTGCGCCTGCTCACCGCCGGTGGCTGGCTGCCAGCCGGCCAGGGGTAGGCAGCTAGGCCCCGTCCTGGTCTTCGGACCGGGCACCCTGGTCAAGCCGCGAGCGAAACAAGCGGAACCGGCGCACCAGCGCCCCGGACATGGCATCCCGCTGGCGCGACAGCACGACATAGCTCGCCACCCCGCTGACCACCAGGGCCAGCCCGAGCAGCAGCAGCCCCCGCGCGCCAGCCAGGTAGAACAGGACGGCCGCGATCAGGAAGAGCACGATCCGCGCCGTGGTGTAGGCAAGTGTCGCGCGCATGACGGGCCCAGCCTATGCCGGCCGGGGCGGACCCGCGGCCACCCTCCCGCCGCTGCCACCGTCCGCCGGGCGGCCAGCCAGGATGCCTGCCAGCAGGGCGGGCTCGATGTTGCCGCCCGACAGCACCGCCACCCGCGTCCCGGCGGTGGCCAGCTCGGCCGCCCGGAACAGGCAGGCCGCCACCGCGACCGCCCCGCCCGGCTCGGCGACCAGGTGCGCCTGCACCGCCAGCAGCCGCACCGCCGCCCGGATCTCGTCTTCGGTGACGGTGACGATGCCGGCTACCTGGCTGAGCATGTGCCGCAGCGGGAGCGCGCCCACCTGCTCCACCCGGAGCGCGTCAGCGATCGTCCGCTGGGTGTCCTCGGCGGGCCAGGCCACCCGGCGGCGGGCGCGCAGCGAATCGCGCGCGTCGGCGGCAAGTTCCGGCTCGGCCCCGATGACCACCGCCGCCGGGCACAGCGAGCGGATGGCGGCGGCGATGCCGGAGATCAGGCCGCCGCCGCTGACCGGCACGACGACCAGGCCGACGGCCGGGCAGTCGGCCGCGATCTCCAGGCCGACGGTGCCCTGGCCAGCGATGACCGCCCGGCCGTCGAAGGGCGGGATGAGCGTGTAGCGGTGCCGGCTGACCAGTTCCGCGGCCGCCGACTGCCGGGCGGCCAGGCTGGGCTGGGTGGTGACGATCCGGGCACCAGCCCGCTGGATGGCGGCGAGCTTGACCGCGGGCACATTGTCCGGCACCACGACCGTGGCGGGGACACCGAGCAGAGCCGCGGCATAGGCGACGGCCCCGCCGTGATTGCCGCTGGAATGGGCGACCACGCCACGGGCCCGCACGTCCGCCGGCAGGGCGCTGATCGCCGCGTAAGCGCCGCGCAGCTTGAATGAGCCAGTCGGCTGGAGCGATTCCGGCTTCAGCAGCAGGGGCGGATCGGCACCGGGAAACGGCACCAGCGGGGTGCGGACGGTGACGCCGGCCAGCCGGGCGGCAGCCCCCCGGATTTCCTCAGCCGATACCAGGGACGTCACTGGCCCACCTTATGACCACACGCCTCATCCTTCGCGGGACCAACGGCGCACGATTCCCAGCGGATGATTTTCCGGAAATCGAGGCAGAAAACGGGTCGGGTTCGGCAAGACTGAGAATCTGATCCGGACGCGGCGATCGAGGGGAGAGGCGTGGACGGGAACAGCGAGCGGCTTCTCACGCCGGGAGAAGTAGCCGCGCTTTTCCGGGTTGACCCGAAGACGGTGACCCGATGGGCGGCATCTGGCCGCATCAGCAGTATCAGGACGCCCGGCGGGCACCGGCGGTTCCGTGAGTCGGAGGTCCGGGCTTTGCTGCGCGGGGATTCGCAGGCAAACGGGGACATCTCGGCGTCGCATTGACGCCAGCAGGCGGCTGAAACGCCGGGCCGGCACAGCGGTGACCCGGCGCGCTGGCGATAGCGGGGATGCGGCTCCGCCGGTTGTCCATGCCCGGCGCACGCCGTGCGCCCGGCCGGTGCGGTTACCTGCCTGCCGGGCAATTCCTGGCGTGCGTCAGTCAGGCGGCGGGCCGCTGTCCCCGGGGACGTCCTGGCTGCCCTGGTCCCGGCGGGCCAGGTACATCTCGAACTCCAGCCGGAGCGCCTCATCGCCGTCCCGCCAGCGGCGCCGCCGGTCGGCCATCTCCTGTTCCGACACGGCGAGCTGGGCTAGCCGCGGGTAGTCGGGATCGGCCGGCCCGACTTCCACGTAGGCATCCCCGATCACCTCGCCGTCGGCGGCAACCGCCGACTCCGGGGCCAGGAGGTTCCCGTTCGGGAGCCTGATCACGAACACGGCACCACCTTAGATGCCGTAACGCAGGTTGAAGAAGAGCATGACATCCAGGGCGAGCCTGGTGTCGCCGCCGAGCATGTCGACCAGCGCGGGCCGCTGCCGGGAAGCGATCGCGGAGAACGCATCCGCAAAGAACTCACGCCGGCCGAGCAGGCCCGGCTGCCGGTGGAAGTCACTGACCAGCCGGGGCAGGCACCGATCGTAGAGGCCGCGGAACTCCGCGGAATCCGACTGCCAGCCGCCGTCCGGCCCGTCGAGGTCGTCGAGTGCGTGACCGACCTCATGGCACATCACATCCGGGGCGGCCGACGGCCGGGAGCCAACGATGATCTTGCGGTCGCCGTAGGCGCCCGCACAGGCGTCCCAGGTGGCCCGGCCAGATGGCAGTGGCTGACCGCTCAGCTCGGACATGTCGTCCAGGCTGGGCACCCCGCCCGGGCCGATGAAGATCGCATCCAGACCGGCCACCAGCACGTCCTTCACCCGCGCGGGCAGTTCGGCGAGCCGGTCCACCGCGCGCACCAGTTCCGGCGGCGGCAGCGTGCCAGCCGCCCACTCGCGGCACAGCACCTGCTCCAGCGGACCGCAATCGCGCCGGCCATCGGCTGGCTGAGGGGCGGGGGCGACCTCGTACCAGGGCTGCCCCGCCGCGGCGGCCGCCCGGGCCGCGGCTTCCGGCCGTTCCCGGCCCCGCCGGGCGGCCTGGCCTTCCTCTGGCCGGATCCTGGCTGCCACCCGGACGGCGGCGCTGGCAGCGGCCGGGTGGCGGCCGGCCCTGCCCCCCGCCGCCCGCGTCCCACGCGCCCGGCGGGGTTTCGCCTGGGTGACCGGCGAGCCGAGCGGGCCGGCCACGGGCGGCGGCTGCCCGTCACCTGGCCGCGGCTGGCCGCCGGGCGCGGCCGGCTCGGGCCGCCGGTGACGGCCACCGGCCGGTGCGTCCCCGCCCGCGTCTGCGCCGTGCTCGGGCCGTGGCCGGCCAGGCCGGCGGAAGCGGGCAAAGAGCCGCAGCCGCATATGTTCCCTCCCACGATCGCGTGCCAGCCGCCAGGGTATGTCGAACCGCCGATACCGTCACCTGTCGTAACTGACTGTCATGTGTTACGGGGTCACGCCGCGCCGGCGGTGACCAGTGAGCCGATTTACCGGCATCCCCGCCACCGCAGCCGTTAGGCTGCGGCCCATGGTGCTGCTGGGAATCCTGTACGCCCTGCTGATCGCGGGACTGCTGGTCGGCGGCTCCTGGGCGTGGTGGCTGACCGGCCGGTCCGTGCCGCTGTCCCGGCATCTGCCCCGGCAGCGGCTCGACGCCCAGTCGGCGCTCTGGCGCCATCCGGCGGCCCAGGACCGGTGGCTGGCCAGCGACCTGCCGCCGGAACTCGCCTTGCCCGGCCCGGCGGCCCCGGCCGGGCCGGACGACGATCCCGAATTCCTGCGGGCGCTGGAACGCCGCATCCGCGGCGAGGAGCCGGGCGAGCTCAGCTGACGCGGCGGGCAGTGCCGCTCAGCTCAGGCCCGCGTAGGAATGCAGGCCCTTGATGAGCAGGCTGACCACGACGGTGTTGAACAGCAGGCAGCCGAACCCGATCAGCATGATGTAGGCGGAGCGGCGGCCCCGCCAGCCCGCCGTCGCGCGGGCATGCAGGTACCCGGCGTACACCACCCAGGTGATGAAGGCCCAGGTCTCCGTCGGGTCCCAGCCCCAGTACCGGCCCCACGCCTCGTCCGCCCAGATGGCACCGGCGATGATGCCGAACGTCCAGAGCGGGAAGCCGAACACCACCGTGCGGTAGGCCAGCCGGTCGATCAGCTTCGGGGCCGGCAGCAGCCGGAAGATGGCCGCTCCCCGGGTCGGCAGCCCGGCGGCGGCGCGCTGCTGATAGCGGTCCGCCAGCAGATAGCTCACCGCCAGCAGCGCCGCGACCACGAATGCGCCGGTGGCGAGCGTAATCGAGGTCACGTGGATGGCGAGCCAGTAGGACTGGAGGGCCGGCGGCAGCTGCCCGGCCGGGGTGTAGATGACCGTCTCCGCGATCCCGAGCAGGACCACCACCGGGCCGAGCACGAACAGCCCCAGCCGGTAGGCGCGGTAGCGGATCATGAAGCCGACGAAGACCGCGACCGCCACACAGGTGACCGTGGTGACGAACTCGTACATGTCACCCCAGGGCACCCGGTGCACCGCCAGCCCGCGGCTGACCACCCCGAGCAGGTGGGCCGCCAGCCCGAGCAGGGTGAAGACCAGCGCCACCCGCACCCAGCGGCCCATTGCGCGGCGGTCCGCCGCCGCGGCGGGCCGGCCGGCCGCGGGCGGGGACCCCCCAGCTGGGGTATCGCCAGCCTGGGCACCGCCAGCCTGCGCGCCCGTGGTGACCCCCACCGTGACCCGGTCGGTGGCCGGCTCGCGGGCCGGCGCCCGCTGGCCCAGCACCTCCCGCCCGAACGCGAAGTCGCCAGCGTACGCCAGCACCGCCAGCGCGTAGGCCACCACCGTGACCATGAAGGCGGCATGGCTGAGGTTGGCCAGCCCATCGTTGATCGGCACGGCGGTCACTCCCCCTCGGTCGTCTCGTCTGCACCGGCCAGGCCAGCCCCGGCCACACCCGGCGCCGGGCTGGTGAGCGTCACCGCTGGCGGGCCGGCCTGGTGCACCTGCGCGAGCCCGGCGGCCAGCCGCCCGAATTCATCCTCGAACCCGCCAGCGGCATCGGAGCGGGTCAGCCCGCCCAGCTCGACCACAGTCGCGCCGCCCGGACCGGCCGCCGCCCGCACGAACACCCGGCGCCGCCGGACCAGGAACGACAGCAGCAGGCCGGCCAGCGCGATCAGGCCGGCGATCAGCGCCGGCAGCGTGCCCGGATCGTAGGTGATGGCCAGGCTGATCCACGGCCGGTAGCCGGTGAAGGTCAGCGTGCCGTCTCCGTCCGGCAGCTTCACCGACTGGCCGGGGGCAAGCGGGCGTGGCGGCAGCGGCAGCTGGCGCAGGCCCGCGGTGTTCAGCTGGTACACCGACTGCGGCGGGCCGCTGTTCATGCCCAGGTTGCCGGCGTAGGACACCAGGCTCACCACCGGGTGGAGCGGGGCCGGGAACGCGGAGCCGAGCCGCCCATTCACATCCACCGCGGTGGGCAGGAACACGCCCGCGAATCCGAGCTGCTGCGGGCGCGCGTCCGGGACCTTGATCACGCCCTCGGAGGTCAGCCCGGCCTGCTCCACCGCGATGAACGGCACCGGCCCGTCGAACACCACCGCCCCGGTGCCGTCGGTGATCCGGAACATCGGCGCATACCCGTGCCCGATCAGGAACACCCGCAGGCCATCCACGCTGAGCGGGTGATTGACCCGCAGGTCGTACCGGCTCATCGCGGCACCCGGCTGGGGCGAGTAGCGGATGAACGCGTCAAACCGGGACGGCTGCCCGCGCAGCGGCCCGGAACTGACGTAGGACGCCGCGAACCTGTCCAGCGTGATGCGGAACGGCTGCAGGCCGGCGCCGGAGACCGCGCGGCCGGGGTGGAACGCGTCCAGGTCGGTGACGGTGTTGGCGAACGAGTCGCCCACCACCAGCAGCCGGTTCGCCTTGTACCCGAACATCCCGCCCAGGCAGATCGCGGCCAGCAGCGCCAGCAGCGCCAGGTGGAACAGCAGGTTCCCGGCCTCCCGCAGGTAGCCCTTCTCGGCGGACACCCAGCCATCCCCGGTCCGCAGCCGGAACCGCTGGCCGGACAGCAGCGCCGCCGCCGAGGCGAGTGCCTCATCCGGGCTGAGGGCGGTCTGGTAGCGGGCGGCCAGCGGCAGCCGGGCCAGCTGGCGCGGCGCCCGTGGCGGCTGCTGCCTGGCCGAGCCGGCCAGCCGGAAGGTGCGCGGGATCACGCACCCGGCCAGGGACACGAACAGCAGCAGGTAGACAGCCGCGAACCAGGGCGAGGCGAACACGCTGAACAGCGACAGCCGGGCCAGCCACGGCGCGAGCGCCGGATGGCTGGCGTAGTACTGCTGGACAGCCTGCGGGTCGATCCCCTGCTGCGGCAGCACCGACCCGGGCACGCTCGCCACCGCGAGCAGGAACAGCAGCACCAGCGCGGTGCGCATGGAGGTGAGCTGCCGCCACCCCCACCGGCACCAGGCCCACGGGCCGAACCGGGCCGGCTGGGTACCCGCCGGCTGGGCGCCGGCCGGCTGGCCCGCCGGCGGTGCTGCGCCCGGCTGGTCCGGCACCGGCCGGCCTGGCGCGGGCAGGTCCGGCGCGGCCGGTGGCGCGGGCCGGGTCATGACCGCTGCGCCAGGGCCGCCCTGACCAGCCCCCGCAGCCCCTGATAGGACACCCCGCCGATGACCCGGGCCGCGATCCGGCCGCTGCGCGAGATCACCAGGGTGGTCGGGATGCCGGCCGGTGGCACCGTGCTGGCGAAGTTGAGCGCGATCTGGTCACCGGGGTCGTTCAGGCTCGGGTAGGTGATGCGGAAATCACGCTGGAATGCCTCGGCGGTGGCCGGGGTGTCCCGGATGTCCACCCCCAGGAAGCGGACTCCGGACGGCGCGAAGTGCTGGGACAGCGCGGCCAGCACCGGCGCCTCGGCCCGGCATGGGGTGCACCATGACCCCCAGAAGTTCAGCACCACCACGTGGCCACGGAACTGGGCCAGGCTGAGCGGGGCCCCGGCCAGGGTGGTGCCGCTGACCCGGGGGGCCGCGGGCGGGCTGTGGCGGAACACGGTGACACCGGCGGTCCCGGCGACGAAATCCTGCCCGTTGCTGGCCGGTGTGTTCTGCGCGATCGGGCCGATGCTGCACGCCGTCAGGGCAAGCGCGGCGGCGGCCACCAGCGCGGCCGCGGCGGCGCGGCGCGGCGCGGTGATCCGGTGACGGATGGCCGCGGGGCGGGACCGGCCCGGCGGACATGGCCGTGGACGCGACACAGGGGCGTTTCTCCTACGGGCAGTAGTGCCGCGCCCCATTGTGCCCGACCAGCCGGCCCGCCGTGACGGCGGGCCGGCTTTGCCCCGCTGCTCAGGCGCCCGGGACCTGCGGCCGCCCGGCCCCGGCAGGCTCGTCGTAGCTGGCCAGGGTGATCTGGCCAGCGAGGTAATGGAAGCTGGTGACGCTGGCCAGCGCGCAGGTGCGATGGCCCGGGTGATGCCACAGGTGACGGCCTTCCGCCGCCAGCCGGGTCACCCATATCGGCAGCTGGTGACTGACGCAGACCGCCTCCCGGCCCGCCGCGGCGGCGGCCGCAGCGGCGATCGCGGCCTCCATCCGGGCAGCGACGCTGGTGTACGGCTCACCCCACGAGGGCCGGAACGGATTGCGCAGATACCACCAGTTCGCCGGCCGCCGCAGTGCCCCGTCCCCGATCCCGAACCGGGTTCCCTCGAAATGGTTCCAGGGCTCGATCAGCCGGTCGTCGACCTGAAGGGCCAGCCCGAACTGGGCGGCCAGCGGCGCGGCCGTCTCCTGCGCGCGTTCCAGCGGGGAGGTGACCAGCACGGCCACGTCCCGGCCGGCCAGGAAGCCGGCCGCCGCCTTCGCCATCAGCCGGCCTTCCTCGGACAGATGAAAGCCCGGCAGGCGGCCATACAGGATGCCATCCGGGTTGCTCACCTCGCCATGGCGGACGAGGTGGACGACGGTGGCGGTCATGGCGGTTTCAGCCTACCGGGAGCGGCAGCGGCACCGGCCGTCAGCAGGCAGGATGAACCCAAGGTGAACACCGGGACGAAAGGCTCAGCCTGAACGCCACCGCCCTTGCCCTCATCCTGGTCGCGGCCGTCGCCCATGCCAGCTGGAACCTGTTCAGCAAGCAGGCCGCGGAGACCGGCGCCGCCCGGTACGTCTGGCTCATGTCGGCGGCGGCGACGGTGCTGTACGCGCCGGTGCTGGCGGTCAGCCTGATCACCAGCCCCCCGCAGCTGACCGCGCGCTCATGGCTGTTCCTGATCGGCACCGGCGTCCTCCAGGCCGGGTACTTCCTGTTCCTGCAGCGGTCCTACCGGGCCGGCGACCTCTCCGCGGTTTACCCGATCGGCCGTGGCACCGGCGCCCTGCTGGCCGCGGTGGCCGGCATCGTGATCCTCGGCGAGCGGCCCGGGCCGGCCACACTCGCGGGCATCGCCCTGCTGATCGGCGGCGTCATCGTGCTGGGCGCGCCCAGCCGCCGCCCGGGCCCGGGCACAGGTTCCCGGGCGGGCGGGCCCGGCGCCGCCGGGACCTCGATCTCTCCGGCAGCGATCGGGTTCGCGCTGGTAACCGGCCTGTTCATCGCCACCTACACGATCTGGGACAAGGTCGCGGTCACCACGGTGGGGAACCCGCCGCTGCTCCAGGGCTACGCCGCAGTGCTGGGGATGGCGGTCATGCTGACGCCGGCCGCGCTGGCCGACCGTGCCCGGCTCCGGCAGACGTGGCACCACTACCGGCGGCAGGCGGTGGGGGCCGGGGTGCTGTCCCCGCTTGCCTACATCCTGGTGCTGGTCGCGATGACCTTCACCGCGGTCGCGGCGGTGGCCCCGGCCCGGGAGATCAGTGTCCTGTTCGGCGTGCTGCTGGGCCGCCGCCTGCTCGGCGAGGGCGGGCTCGCCCGCCGCCTGGCCGGCGCCGCCGCCATCGTGTGCGGCATCATCGCGGTGGCCGCCGGCTGACCCCGGTGAGCCGCGCCGCCACGTCGCGGGTGCCAGGCCTTACCGGCTCGGTGGCGCCAGGGCGCTCAGCCGAGCGCGGCAGCGGCGGCAGCGGCGGCCGCGGGCAGTGCCGCAGCGATCCGGCTGAGGGCTTCATCATCGTGGGCCGCTGACAGGAACCAGGCTTCGTAGGGCGACGGCGGCAGGTAGACACCGCCGTTGAGCATGGCATGGAAGAACGCGGCGTAGGCGGCGCCGGACTGGCTGCGCGCGGCGGCGAAGTCGCGGACCGGGGCCGCCACGCCGATGAACACCGAGAACAGGTTGCCGGCCTCGGCCAGCTGGTAGGGCACGCCAGCGGCGGTAAGCGCGGACCCGGCCAGCTTGGCCACCCCGGCGGCCACCGCGTCGACCCGCTGGTACACCTCCGGGGTGCAGGCCCGCAGGGTGGCCAGCCCGGCCGCGGTGGCCAGCGGATTCCCGGACAGGGTGCCCGCCTGGTAGACCGGCCCGGCCGGGGCCAGCCGGTCCATGATCTCGGCCCGGCCGCCGAATGCGGCCGCGGGCAGCCCGCCGCCCATCACCTTGCCGAACGTCATCAGGTCGCCGGCCACGCCTTCCCGGCCATACCAGCCGGAGCGGGTCACCCGGAAGCCGGTCAGCACCTCATCCATGATCAGCAGCGCACCGTGCTGCTGGCACAGGTCGGCCAGCAGCTGGTTGAAGCCGGCCGCCGGCGGGACGACGCCCATGTTCGCCGGGCAGGCCTCGGTGATGACCGCCGCGATCGCCGGCCCGTGCCCGGCGAATGCCCGCCGGACCGCGGGCGGGTCGTTGTAGGGCAGCACCACGGTGTCCGCCGCGGCCGCCCCGGTCACCCCCGGCGAGTCGGGCAGCGCAAACGTCGCCACCCCCGATCCGGCCGCCGCCAGCAGCGCGTCCACGTGGCCGTGGTAGCAGCCGGCGAACTTGACCACCAGCGGCCGGCCGGTGAAGCCACGCGCCAGCCGGACCGCCGACATGGTCGCCTCGGTGCCGGAACTGACCAGCCGCACCTTCTCCACCGGCGTGCGGGCGACGATCTCCTCGGCCAGTTCCACCTCCCCGGCGGTCACGGTGCCGAACGAGGTGCCTCGCGCCGCCGCCGCGGTGACCGCCGCCAGCACGTCCGGGTGCGCGTGCCCGAGGATCATCGGCCCCCACGAGCAGACCAGGTCCACCAGTTCCCGGCCGTCCGCGTCGGCCAGATAGGCACCCCGGCCGGACCGCATGAACACCGGCACCCCGCCGACCGCGCCGAACGCCCGCACCGGCGAGTTCACCCCGCCCGGGATGACCCTGGACGCGCGGCGGAACAGCGCGTCCGAAGCCGGGCGGTCGGTCACCCGGCCACCTC
>Ga0318554_10000680_pt1 | contig 12676 bp, 9 predicted proteins | sample GRESIP082b2f22_FD_203687 | JGI IMG/M metagenome (GOLD analysis project Ga0318554, IMG submission 203687) | Tropical soil microbial communities from Luquillo Experimental Forest, Puerto Rico - GRE.SIPMG.082b2f22 | ecosystem: Environmental > Terrestrial > Soil > Tropical forest > Bulk soil... | reverse complement strand
GATCTGGGGCTTGAAGTTCGTGCTGGACGGCGGGGTGGAAGGCGGCGCGCTGGAGCAGCCCTACGCTGACGACCCGGCCAATTCCGGCCACCTGAACTGGGATCCCGCGGCGCTGACCCGGGTGTGCACCGAGGCCGCCCGGCGCGGGTGGCGGGTCGGCACCCACGCCGCGGGCGACCGGGCGGTCCGGACCTTGCTCGACGTGTACGAGGGCGTGGTCGCGCAGACGGGCCCGCTGCCGCCGTGGACGCTGGTCATCGAGCATGCCCTGCTCAGCGACCCGGCCCAGCGGGCCCGCGCGGTCCGCGGCGGGTTCGGCATCACCGTGCAGCACGCGCTGCTGTGGAACATGGGCAGCGAGATGCTGACCACCTGGGGCCCGGAGCGCACCCGCCGGGTCAACCCGCTCGACGAGTGGCTGGCCGCCGGAGCCGACCTGGCAGCGGGCACCGACATCGTCCGGCCGTTCAACCCGATGACGAACGTCTGGGGCATGGTCACCCGGGGCACCAAGTCCGCCGGAATCCAAGGCCCCGAGCACGCCATCGGCGTGGCCGACGCGCTGCGGCTGTACACCCTGGGCACCGCCGCCCTGAACGGCGACGCGGGCAGGCTGGGCAGCATCACTCCGGGCAAGCTCGCCGACCTGGCCGGGTACCCGGTTGACCCGATGACCGCCGACCCGGACGACCTGGCCGGCCTCGTCCCGGAGTTCACCGTCGTGGGCGGCCGGCCCGTGCACGACCCGGACAAGAGGCTGGCCCGGTGACCGGGCCGGTCGCGGGGCAACGGTCCGGGGCCGGGGCGGCCGCCCCGGGAAGCACGCGCGTCGAGGCCACGGCGACCTGCCTGTCCTGGATCCCGCCACAGGCCGTCGAGGGGGTTTTCAAGCTCCCATTCGGCCTGGGCGTTGCGCACTACGACAAGCCACCACCGGACTCCGGCCCGGACATCGCCGGCCTGCTCGCCGCGGACGCGATCCGGTTCGCCAACCAGTTGCGGGCCTGGATCGAGGTCCGCGACGGGGAGATCACCGACTGGGGGATGAGCGGCCGGGGCCAGCTTGGCTCCACCACCGTCCGCCTGGGATCCCGCGCGCTGACCTTCGCCGGGGTGGCCCTGCCCGACCTCCTCGCGCCGCCCGAGGTCCATCCCGGGCGGGTCAGGTTCACCCAGACCGCCGGCGGGCACACCGGCGCGGCGGTCCCCCGGCACGTCCGGCACCCGCCGTTCGCGCGCCTCACCGCGCCGATCGCCTGGTCCACGGTCGCCCTCACCATCCACGCCGACGGGTCGTCGCGGGCCGAGCTGGCCGGCGCGAGCTGCTTCCCACGCCACTATCTCTACGACACCGAAGGGAACCTCACGCACAAGAGCGCGCTCATCAGCTACCGGCACTGGCTGCGCCGGGCCGAAGACGAGGACAGCCCGTGGAGCGGCGTGGCTCATCCGGTTCCGGTGGCGCACGTCCAGGGCGCGGCGGAACGGTCCCTGGCCGACGCCATCCTCGTCTCGGGCGACTACCGCCAGCACCGCCTGCCTGCCGGGGCGCCGCTGAGCGACGCGCCCATCGCCGAGACGGAGGTTCACGTGCTGCTGGACGGCCTGCTCGTGATCGAGTTCGACGGCAAGCCGATCGTCGAGGTCGGCCCGGGGGCGATCTTCGATCCGGCCAAGCGCACCCAGGTGAGCAAGGAGCACGTCACCGTGCGCGCCCGGACTCCCTGCCGGCTGGCGGTGCTGGTGCGTGACCATCTCGATAGTGACGCGCTGCTCAGCGTGGCCACGGAGAAGACATCCCGGTTGCAGGCCTACGCCGCCAACGCGACGCATCACTGACCACCGGCCACCCGCCAGCGTGCGATGGTTACGGTGCGATCATCGCAGGAAAGAGTCGGGCGTCGGCGGGAGGTACTGAGTGGGCGACAGCACGGTGACCTCGCCCGCCACCGAGGAGGCAGAGCCGGAACAGATCGGGCAGCGCCGCAGGCTCATCATCATCGGCGCACTGCTGCTGGGGCTGCTGCTGGCCGCGCTGGACCAGACGATCGTCGCGACGGCGCTGCCGACGATCGCCGGTGACCTGCACGGGCTGTCGCACCTGTCCTGGGTGGTGACCGCGTACCTGCTGGCATCCACGGTGTCCACGCCGCTGTGGGGCAAGCTGGGCGACCTGTACGGGCGCAAGACGTTCTTCCAGGCCTCGATCATCATCTTCCTGATCGGCTCCGCGCTGGCCGGGCTGGCCCACACCATGCCCCAGTTGATCGCGTTCCGCGCGGTCCAGGGCATCGGCGGTGGCGGCCTGCTGACCGGCGCGCAGACGATCGTCGCGGACGTGGTGCCGGCCCGGGAGCGGGGCAGGTACCAGGGCCTGTTCGGCAGCGTGTTCGGGGTGACCAGCGTCCTCGGACCGCTGATCGGCGGGTTCTTCGTGGACAACCTGTCGTGGCGCTGGGTGTTCTACGTCAACATTCCGATCGGCGTGGTGGCGCTGATCGTGGTCGCGGCGGTGCTGCCCGGGCACCTGCGCCGGGCCCCGCACAAGATCGACTACCTGGGCACGGCGCTGCTGGCGGGCGCGGCGACCAGCCTGGTGCTGATCACTTCGCTGGGCGGGACGACCTACGCCTGGTCGTCCGCGCCGATCTTCATCCTGGGCGCCATCGCGGTGGTCTGCGGTGCCTTGTTCGTCTGGGCGGAGAGCCACGCCGCCGAGCCCGTCGTGCCGCTGCACCTGTTCCGCAACCGGGTGTTCTCCGCGTCGAGCGCGGTCGGCTTCGTCGTCGGGTTCGCGATGTTCGGGGCGATCGCGTACCTGCCGCAGTACATGCAGATCGTCAAGGGCGTCAGCCCGACCGTCTCCGGGCTGCGGCTGCTGCCGCTGATGGCCGGCCTGCTGACCACCTCGATCGGCACCGGCCGGTTGGTCAGCAGGTGGGGCCGATACCGGATCTTCCCCATTATCGGCACCGCGACCATGACGGTCGGGCTCTACCTGCTGTCGCATCTGGACGTGACCACCAGCGACTGGCTTTCGTCGTTGTACATGCTGGTGCTCGGCGCCGGCATCGGCGCGTCGCTACAGGTGCTCGTGGTCGCGGTGCAGAACTCCGTCAGCTACGCCGACCTCGGCGCGGCCACCGGTGGCGCGACGTTCTTCCGGTCGATCGGCGGCTCGTTCGGCACGGCCACGTTCGGCGCCGTGTTCGCCAACGTGCTGGCCGGCGACCTGGCGGCCAGCCTGAAGGGGCTGTCGCTGCCGCCCGGCGTGACGGCGGCCAGCGGCGCCAGCCCGGCGGTGCTGGCGCACCTGCCGGCGGCCGTGCACCTCGGCTACGTCACCGGGTACGCCCACGCGCTGCAGACCGTGTTCCTGGTGGCCACCCCGTTCGGCGCACTGGCCTTCCTGCTCAGCTGGACGATCAAGGACATCCCGCTGCGCACCACGGCCGGCCGGCCGGACCCGGCCGACACGCTGGCGCCCACGTCCCGCCCCACGATCCGCACCTCGGACCAGGAGATGGAGCGGGCCCTGACTACCATCCTCAGCCGCGAGCACCGGCGCGAGGTCTACGCGAGGCTGACGCGGTCGGCCGGGATCGCGGCTTCGCCGCGCGCCGCGTGGCTGCTGCTGCGGGTAGGCCAGCATCCCGGAATGAGCCGCCGCGACCTGGCCCGGCTGCTGCAACTGACCGATGCCGAGATGGAGCGGCGGCTCACCGAACTGGTGGCGACCGGCTACGTCCAGGTGCTGCGGCCGGATCTGGGCCAGCCGGTCCCGCTCAGCGAATCGGGGCAGCGCGCGTTCGACGCCCTGTTCCGGGCCCGCCATGAGCGCATCGCGCAGTACGTCGGTGACTGGCATCCCAGCCAGCATCCCGGCCTGGTCGCCCTGCTCGACCGGCTCACGCACCAGCTTGCGGCGGGCGGCGAGGCGCCCGGCCGTGACCTGGATCCGGAGCGGGCCGGGTCGGCGGCGCAAGGGTCCGGCTGACCGGGCACGGCATCAGGCCGGCGGGCGGTAGACCCAGGACGCGAACACGACTTCCCGCCCGTCCGGGTCCTGGTAGGTGACGCCGCCGTTGTCCTGCCAGTAATCGATCTGCGCGACCGGGCGGACGCCCGCTTCGGCCAGCCGCGCGGTGATCCGCTCCCGGGCGCCGGCATCGGGCAGGTAGAACACAAGCTGATCAAGCCCGGGGACCAGCGGCGCTGAGTGGCCGAGCCGGACGATCTCCAGGTGCACCGGGCCACCGGGCAGGCCAAGGATCGTCCCGTCCAGGCCGTAGCTGTCGTGGAAGGTTTCCAGCACCGCCAGCCCGATCGTGTCCCGGTAGAAACTGACCGTCTGGTCGTAATTCGCGCTCCACCGCACCACCCGCAGGGCACCCACGGGAAGATGCTCTGGCCAGCGCGCGCCCGGCTCCGCCGTGTCCATGGCAACAGTGTCCAGCAGCCAGGCCAGGCCCCGGCGGCCGGGCGGCCCGCAACGGTGGCCGTCACGGGCAGCGCCGGTCATGCTTGGGCGGGCAACCCCGGTCACGGCTGGGCCGGCAACGCCGGTCATGCCTGGGCGGGCAGGGCGCTGCGTTCGGCGGCGGCGATCAGGCGGCTGACGGCGTCGGGATAGAAGGTGCGCAGCCTGCGGTGCACGATCCGGCCGGGAAAAGTCCGGTCCCAGCTTGCTGTCCAGCGGATGTGAGTGCCTTCCCCCGCCGGGCTCAGCGTCACCTCGGCCCGGTAGTTCCGCACCGGAATGCCTTTCACCACGGTGTACACCAGCCGCCGGGCCCGTTCGGATTCCAGCACCTTTTCCACGGTAGTGGTGCGCCCATACCGCATCCAGCGGATCACCCCCGCGCCGTCCGGCGCCTGAGCGCCGAGACCCTCATAACCGCTCGCGCTCCACGGTCCCCACTCGCTGTACCTGTCGGCGTTGGCCACGAGCTCCCACACGACCTCGGGTGCCGCCCGGGCCACTCCCTCCGCCTCAACGCGCAATTGGTCCATGTGCCTACTCCTTTGTACCAGATGGAACATGTACCAGATGGTACACACAGGCATGGCCACCTTGCAAGCCCGAGACTGACGTTGGCAACCTCCGGAACGACTGACACCACGGCCCGGACCGATCCAGGCCCAGCGAGTCCTACGGCCGGGTCACGATGTTGACGATCCGGCCGGGGACGATCACCACCCGGCGGATCGTTGCGCCCCCTGTGTGACGGGCGTACTCGGGGTGGCTGGCCATTGCCTCGGCGATCTGTTCCTCCCCGGCATCGGCCGGGACTTCCATCCGGAAGCGGGTCTTTCCGTCGACCTGGACCGGCAGGGTGACCACCGGCTCGGCCGCCAGCGACTCGTCGAACCGCGGGAACGGCTCATACGCCAGCGATGCGGCATGGCCCATCCGGGCCCATAGTTCTTCGGCGATGTGCGGCGCGAACGGGGCCACCATGAGCACGAGCGGCTCGGCCAGGCCCCGCGGGAGCCCGTCGGCCGCCGCCAGCGCGGCCGCGTGGGTGTTGAGTTCCATCAGGCGGGCGATCGCGGTGTTGAACCGCAGGTTCTGCAGGTCTCTGCGGACGACCTGGACGGTGCGGTGCAGCAGGTGGGCGGTCTGGCGGTCGAGTGGCTGGTCGCAGACCCGCAGCGCGCCGGAGTCCTCGTCGATGATGGTGCGCCACAATCGCTGCAGGAACCGGTGGACGCCGATGATGTCGTTGGTCCGCCAGGGCCGGTCGGTGTCCAGCGGCCCCATGGCCATCTCGTAGAGGCGCAGCGTGTCGGCGCCGTACGCGGCGTAGATGTCATCGGGGCTGATGCCGTTCTTCAGGCTCTTGCCCATCTTGCCCGCGCGCGCGGTCACCGGCTGGTCCTGATATCGCGGCGTGCCATCGGGTGCCGTCAGGACGTCCGCGGCCGGCACGTACATGCCGCGCGCGTCGAGGTAGGCGTCGGCGAGGATGTACCCCTGGTTGACCAGGCGGTGGAACGGTTCCCTGGTCGACAGGTAGCCCAAGTCGTAGAGCACCTTATGCCAGAACCGGGCGTAGAGCAGGTGCAGGACGGCGTGCTCGACGCCGCCCACGTACAGGTCGACCCCGCCGTCCCCGGGTCCCGCGTCCGGGGGCACCATCCAGTACCGCTCGACGGCCGGGTCCACCAGCCGCCCGGAGTTCGCCGGGTCGAGATAGCGCAGGTAATACCAGCAAGACCCGGCCCACTGCGGCATCGTGTTGAGTTCCCGGCGGTAGCGTTGCGGGCCGTCGCCCAGGTCGAGTTCGGGCTCCGCCCAGTCCGCCGCGCGGGCCAGCGGCGGCACCGGGGTGTCCGACTCGCGAGCCTGTGGCTGCGGCCGGAAGTCCGCCATCTCGGGCAGCGTCACCGGCAGAGACTCTTCGGGCAGCGCAATGGGCAGCTCGTGTTCGTCGTAGACGATGGGGAACGGCTCGCCCCAGTAGCGCTGACGGGAGAACAGCCAGTCGCGCAGCCGATAGGAGCGCTGCCGGCGGCCACGGCCGGCCGCTTCCAGCCAGCCGACCGCGGCCGCGATCCCGGCTTGCATGCCCAGCCGACCCAAGTCGAGCCCGGGCACGCCCAAGTCAAGGTAGCTGCCCTCGCCGGCGAACGCCTCCGGCCACGCGCTCGCGGGGGCGCGGGCTGGCAGGCCGCGGCCGGCGAACCAGGCCGGGGGCGGCTGCAGTACCGCCCGGACCGGCAGCCCGAACCGGCGGGCGAACTCCAGGTCCCGCTGGTCGTGCGCGGGCACCGCCATGATCGCGCCCGACCCGTAGGCCATGAGCACGTAGTCGGCGATGAACACCGGGATAGGCTCGCCGGTCATGGGATTGATCACGTATGAGCCGGTGAAGACGCCGGTCTTGCCGTGGATGTCCTCGGTGCGCTGCCGGTCGCTGAGCCGAGCCGCGCGCTCCCGGTACGCGCGGACGGCGCCCGGCGGGGCCAGTTCGTCCACCAACGGGTGCTCGGGAGCCAGTACCAGGTAAGTGGCACCCGGCAGCGTGTCGGGCCGGGTGGTGAACGCGCGGATCGCCGCGCCGGCCCGGCTCGCCACCTCGAACTCGATGCCGGCGCCGTCGCTGGGGCCGATCCAGTTCCGCTGCATGATCTTGATCGGCTCGGGCCAGTCCAGGTGGTCGAGGTCGCTGATCAGCCGCTCCGCGTAAGCGGTGATCCGCAGCATCCACTGGCGCAGCGGCCTGCGGTACACCGGGTAGTTGCCGATGTCGCTGCGCCCGTCCGCGGTGATCTCTTCGGTGGCCAGCACCGTGCCCAGCCCGGGGCACCAGTTGACGAGCTCCTCGGAAATGTAGGCGAGCCGGTAGCCGTCAACGACCTTCCGGCGGTCGGCATCGCCCAGGTCGGCCCACGGGCGCCCGGCGGGGTTGGCCTCGCCGACCGGCGCCCGGCGGCCCGACTCGAACTCGTCCACCAGTTCCTCGATCGGCCGCGCCCGGCCGGCCTCGCCGTCGTACCAGCTGTTGAATATCTGCAAGAAGATCCACTGGGTCCACCGGTAGTAGGCGGGATCGGTGGTCGCGAACTCGCGCCGCGGGTCATGGCCGAGGCCCAGCCGCCGCAGCTGGCGCCTCATGTTGGCGATATTGCGCTGGGTGGTGGCCGTGGGATGCTGGCCGGTGTCGATGGCGTACTGCTCCGCAGGCAGCCCAAACGCGTCATAGCCAAACGGGTGCAGCACGTTGTGCCCCGTCATGCGCAGATAACGGGCATAGACGTCGGTGCCGATGTAGCCGAGCGGATGACCCACGTGCAGGCCGGACCCGCTCGGGTACGGAAACATGTCCATGATCATGAACTTCGGGCGGCCGGCCACCTGGTCGAAACCCGTTGCCAGCGGCCCAGCCGGGTTCGGCGTGCGGAACGTCCCGGCCGCCTCCCAGTGGTCCTGCCAGCGCAGCTCGATCTCGTTCGCCAGCCGCGCGTCATAACGGAACCGAGGTTGACCGCCCGCTCCGGCCGGCCCGGCGCTCGCCATATCCACCCCCGCCACGCCCGCGGCCGGGCGCCATGGACTCAGCGTAACGCCAGCCAGTTGACCATCCCGGTGAGCGTCGCCGTGGCCACCTGCGGGCCTGAGGTCAGGCTCGCTCGTCGACGGGATCGCGGGCGCCGCGCACCGTAATGGCCGCAACCCCGGCGGCGAAGACCAGCCCGGCGCAGATCGCCGCGCCGAGGTCGTGCGGTGGCCGGGCGGGCCAGAGCCAGGGCGTGGTCAGCGCGGGGTGGTGCCATTGGGTGTACAGGGCGTACGCGCCCGGTAGCAGGTAGGCGGCCGGGCCGATCCAGGCCAGCCCGCTGTTGATCATGGCCGCGCACAGCAGGCCGATGCCGGTGAGGCCGATCAGGTTGCGCAGGACGTCCAGGGTGCCGCCGGCCAGGTGGGCGCCGGTCCCGGCGGCGGCGAGCGCACCGGCCGCCACCGCGGTCAGCGCCAGCGTGGCGGCCAGCCGCAGGTACGGCAGCCACCGGCCGGTGACGCGTTCCGGCTCGCCGAGCGGGCTGGCCACGGTGACGGTGATGGCGGCGGCCGCTGCGGCCTCGAACACCAACGGCAGTTGCAGCGCGCCGTAGCTGTCCCAGTGGCCGATGAGCGCGAGCCTCAGCCCGAGGGCGCATGCCGCTACCACGGCCACGGCCGCAGGGACCCGCCGGCTGGTGGCGTACAGCCGTACCAGGCGTCTTCCCGCCCGGGGCGGCCCGGTCATGCGCGGCGCAGCAGCGCGGGCCGTCGCCGGCCCTTCGGTATGGACGTGCTTGCCTGCCTCGATCGCATACGGCGCCGAGGGCGTTTCGCCACGGGTCATGGCAGTTGCCCCAGGCTGATGCGCCCGGCCCGCAGGGCGGCAAGATGCCGCGTCAGCCAGGCGCGCCGCACGGCGGCCGGCCGCGCGGCGAACCGTGTGGCTGCGGCGTAGGCCGGGGAGCCGGGAGCCGCGCCAACATACTGTTCGCTACCGGCACCCGCTCCGGGCGGTGGCCCGGCCACGCTGTTGCCGATGGTGGGAGTCCCGCCCGCCGGGAGGTGCGACGGCACCACGCGGGCCGCCATCAGCAATGCTGTCGTGACCGCGTGCTGAGCCTGGGATGCGCCGGGGTTGTCACCGGTGACGCTCGCCACGATGCTGGGCCCGGTGATCGATCGCAGCTGCGCGGCCAGTTCGCTGGTGGTGACGGCAGGTCCGGGCAGCTCAACGGGCAGCAGCAGGTGGAACACCGGGGGCGTCCCGCTGATGGGCAGGCCTGCCAGGCCGAAGCCGACGCTGTTGTCCCGTCCCTGCTGGTAGGTCACGGCGGCCTGGCTGATCCGGGCCGGGGCGCCGGGCAGCCCGGCCAGCTGGTCGAGCGTGGGGGCGAGAGCGGTCTCGGTAGCGGGCAGGTAACTGGCGTAGGCCGGGTTCAGGCACACCGGGATCGCGGTGTGGCTGCACACCGGGGTGTAGCGGAGCGGCCGGTCACTGGCCGCATCGTGTAGGGCGGGGATGGCGATCATGCCCTGGGCGTCCAGGCGGCCGGTGCCGGCCAGCGCGACGGCGGTCCCGGCCACGAGCAGGCCCGCCGTGGCGACGGCCACCCCGGACCGCCGCGGTGAGCGCGCGCCGGCGCCGGTGGGCAGGGCCAGCACGCCCAGCACCGCCGCGGTGAGCCCGGTGAGGAACATCACCTGGGCGATGGGCAGGTCGGGCTGGAAGGCGTAGAAAGTGCCTGCCCCCGGGTCGGGCCCGATATCCCAGGGGGCGGCGACGACGGGAGAGATCTGCCAGTACGACTGGCTGCCGTTGATCAACTGTGTGCTGAGCGCGAGCACGAAGAACGCGGCGATCGTGACCAGTGGGGCCGTGAACCGGCTGGGGACGAGCGTGCCGACGGCGAACCCCAGCGCGGTCAGGGCCGGCAGGCTCGCGCCGGCGACCACGGCCGGCCACCACAGTGGCCCGCCCCAGGTGGCCTGCTGTGCGGTCACCCCGTAGACGACGCCCACGCACGCCAGGTAGGCCACCAGGGCCCAGCAGGTGGTGGCCGCCCAGGTGGCGAGCAGGCGGGCCGGCCACGGCCGGGCGGTGATGTTCACCAGGTCGGTGGTGCGGCGGCGGCTTTCCCGCGACCCCATCCACGCGGCCGCGCCGGCGACGGGGCTGGCGAACGCCAGCACCGCGGTGGGTTGCATGTTGGCGGCGCGCACGCCCCACAACGGCGGCGTTGCCATCGTCTTGCGCCCAGCGGTGACCCAGAACAGCGCGACGGCCACGGGCATCATCCACAGCATCGCGTTGTGGCGCAGTTCCAGGCGCAGCAGCCGCGCCGCTGACCGCCCGGGCGGGCTGGTGACGGGTGCGGACCGGGCCGGCGCACTCGTGGCGGTCATGGCCGGGCCGCCGTGAGGACCGCGCTGTAGCCGCGCTCCAGCGGCGCATCACCGGTGCCGTGTCCCGCGCCGCGGGCGGTCAGGTCACCCGGCGTGCCGTGGAAGATGATCTTCCCCCGGTCCATCAGTGCGACCTGAGCGCAGGCGGCGCCGACATCCTCGACCAGGTGCGTGCTGACCACGATGGTGGCGCTCTGGCCAAGATCGCGTAGCAGGGCCCGGAACGCCATCCGCTGCTCGGGATCCAGCCCGGCCGTCGGCTCGTCCAGCAGCAGCAGTTCGGGATCGTTGACGATCGCCTGCGCGATGCCCACCCGCCGCAGCATCCCCCCGGACAGGGTGCGGAGCCGCGCTCTCGACCGGTCGCCGAGCCCGACCCGGTCAACCGCCGCCGCCACCGCCGGCGGGATCCGCGCCGCTGGCATCTCTTTCAGCAGCGCGAAATATTCCACGAACTCCGCGACCGTGAAGCCCGGGTAGTAGCCAAGGTTCTGCGGCAGATAGCCGAGCCTGCGCCGGATCTCGCGGCGCGGCCCGTCGCCGCGGGGATCGCGGCCGAGCAGCCGCAGCCGGCCCGACGTCGGCTGGATCGCCGTGGCCATGATCCGCAGCAGCGAGGTCTTGCCCGCGCCGTTGGGGCCTAGCAGCCCGAACACTCCCGGGCCGGCCCGCAGGTCTACCCCCGCCACCGCCATGGTCCGGCCGAACCGCCGGGTCAGGCCGGTGATCTCAACGTTCATGATCGCCTCCCGGAACCAGGTATCTGACAGCACGGCGCGTCATTGAATGGCACTGGGGTCAAGGCTGCCCGGCGGGCCCGGGGCGGGTCGTCACACCGGGGAGCCGAATCCCCCGTCATACCGCGCCGGTAGCCTGGGCCGTCCCCGGGGCGGACTCGTACCTGGGTATGACAACGCTGGCGTGATGAGCAGGCCGCCCCCGGCGACCTACCCTTGGAGCGTGAAACGGATGCCCGGCATCCCACTGGCACCTAGCGGCGCCGGAGGGACGGCACACACCACCGCGAAGCGCGCGTGGCTCGGGTTGATCCGGGTGCTGATCGGCCCGGACCCGCCGCCGGTGTGGCGATGGAGCTCACCGCAGGAGCGCCGGTTCGGATACGCCGCGCTGTGGCTGGTGACGCTCGCGCTCTGCGCCGCCAACCTGGTCGGCAGCTTCGCCGAGCTGGGGCAGTTGCTGCTGGCCGTGCCGGCGGTAGCGCCGCTGCCGCTGGCCACCAGGCGCCCGATGCTGGCCTGGCGGATCGGATGGCTGGCGCTGCTGCTCGTCCCGCTGGTGCCTGCCGCCTGGTGGGGCGGCTGGCCGTGGGGCCCGGGACAGATTCTCGCCCTGCTCGGGGCGTTCTGCCTGGCCGGGATCCGCCAGCAGCGGCCGGAACTGTGGTGGATGTGGGCGCTGAGCCTCATCCCGTGGTGGCTATGGCTCAACGCCGACATACCGAACCTGCACGGCCCGGCCAGCGCCACGATCATCTTCACCGCCGTGGTGGTCGCGGTGGAGAGCGTCGGATCCCGGTTGCGCACCCAGCGCTCGCTGGCCGCTCAGACCGAACGAGCCGAAGCTGAGCAGGCGCGCCGGGCCGTCCTGGAGGAACGCGCCCGCATCGCCCGGGAACTGCACGACGTGGTCGCCCATCACATGTCGCTGATCGCGATCCGGGCCGAGACGGCGCCGTACCGCCTCACCGGCCTGCCCGAATCGGCGCTGGATGAGTTCGGCTCATTGAGCGAGGTGGCACGCGAGGCGCTGGCCGAGATGCGCCGGCTGCTCGGCGTGCTGCGCCACGACCAGCCCGCCGCCCTCGCGCCGCAGCCCCAGCTCACCGACCTGCCTGCGCTCGTCGACGCCGCCCGGCAATCCGGGGTGCCGGTCGAGCTGTCCCTGCCTCCCGCGCCGGGCCAGGTGCCGGCCGGCGTTGGGGTATGCGCCTACCGGATCGTGCAGGAATCGCTGTCCAACGCCAGCCAGCACGCCCCCGGGGCGCCCATCGCCGTGTCCGTGACCCATGACCCCGGCGTGATCCTGCTGAGGGTGGCCAACGGGCCCGCCGGGCACCCCCGCCCGGCCGGAAACGAGCCCCGGCCGGGTCACGGGCTGACCGGGATGTACGAGCGGGTGGCACTGCTCGGCGGCTCGCTGTCGGCGGGGCCGGTGCCCGACGGCGGCTTCGTCGTATCGGCGGTGCTCCCGCTCGGTGAGACGTCATGACCGCCGGCGGCGCGGCGGGCGGCGGCGTCTCCACCC
>Ga0318554_10000679_pt1 | contig 12693 bp, 6 predicted proteins | sample GRESIP082b2f22_FD_203687 | JGI IMG/M metagenome (GOLD analysis project Ga0318554, IMG submission 203687) | Tropical soil microbial communities from Luquillo Experimental Forest, Puerto Rico - GRE.SIPMG.082b2f22 | ecosystem: Environmental > Terrestrial > Soil > Tropical forest > Bulk soil... | reverse complement strand
GTTCCCGCAGAGCCCGTCGTTCCCGCGGAGCCCGTCGTTCCCGCGGAACCCGTCGTTCCTGCCGCACCGGCCACGCCGGCGGCACCCGTCGTTCCTGCCGCGCCGCCTGCGCCGGCGGCGCCCGTCGTTCCCGCCGCGCCTCCCGCGCCCGTGCCTGCAGCGCCCGCTGTGCCTCCTGCGCCGGTTCCCCCGGCGCCCTTCGTGCCGGCGGCGGCTCCCGTGCCTGACGCTCCGCCATGATCCGCCGAGCCGTCGCGCGCGGACGGGGTGTCATCGCGGCCGCAACCCGTTAGCACCAGCAGCAAGGCGATCGCCCCGTATCCCAAACACCGCGTCGGCATCCCCATCATGATGCGCAGCGCCCTCGTGGGATGTCCATCGCCGGCTTGGGGTACCACGCCCTGATCTTGGCCTCGGCCTGACGCTGGCAGACGTCGCCGTGGCGGCCGCTCGCGCCGCGGCCACGGCCGCCTTGACAGGGACTGGCCTCGAATCGGAACGTCTGGCGATGCTGGTCTGCCAGAACTGCGGCAAGGAGAACCGCGAGGGGGCGCGCTTCTGCGACAACTGCGGGCACTCGCTTGCCGGCGTCGTCCCGGCGGCCGAGGGCGCGGCCCCGGCGGCGCCCGTCCCGGTCCCGGCACCGTCGAGCCGGCTCGCCGCCCACACCCCCGCTCACCTGGCGCGGCGGATCCTGCAGGAGCGCGGGTCGATCCAGGGCGAGCGTCGGGTGGTGACGGTGCTGTTCGCGGACGCGGTCGGGTCGACGGCGTACGGCGAGCGCGTGGACGCGGAGAAGGTCTACGCGGTGGTGCAGCGCGCGGTGGCGCGGATGATGGAGGCCGTTCACCGCTACGAGGGCGCCATCACCCAGTTCCGAGGCGACGGGGTCATGGCCCTGTTCGGGGCGCCGCTGGCGCACGAGGACTCCGCGCGGCGGGCCGTGCTGGCTGCCCTCGAGATGCAGAAGGCGCTCGTCGAGGACGCCGCCGCCGTCCGCGAGCGCTACGGGTTCGACCAGAAGTTCCGCGTCGGGCTGCACACCGGACCGGTGGTGGTCGGCACGATCAGCGACGACCTGGTCATGGACTACTCGGCCGTGGGCGACACCGCCAACCTGGCGGCTCGGCTCGAGGGCCTGGCCGAGCCGGGCACCGTCTACCTCAGCGAGGCGACCTGGCGCGAGGTGCGCGACTACATCGACTGCGAAGCGCTGGGCGAGCGCACGGTCAAGGGCAAGGCCGAGGGCGTGCGCGTGTTCCGCGCGGTGGCCCCGCGCGAGGTGCGGTCGCGCATCGACGCCGCCGCCGCCCGTGGCCTGTCGCCCTTCGTCGGCCGCGCCACCGAGATCGATCACCTGCGCGCGCTGTTCGAGGAGGTGCGGGGCGGACGAGGGCGAGCCGTCCTCCTCACCGGCCCGCCCGGCATCGGCAAGTCGCGCCTGCTGCGCGAGCTGCGGGTCGACCTCGGGGATGAGGCGGCGTGGCTCGAGGGCCACTGCACCGCCATCGGCCGGTCGACCCCCTATCTGCCGGTGATCGAGGTCGCGCGCCGGGCACTCGGCCTCGGCGAGGGCGACGACGCCGCCCAGGCCGTCGCCGCGATCGACGCCCTGCCGGGCCTCGGCGCCGCGGCGCCCTACCTCAAGTTCCTGCTGCACGCCGGCGCCGCCGACGAGAGCGTCACCCAGCTCGACCCCCTCGAGCGACAGTTCCGGATCCTCGACGCCATCTGGGAGCTCTTCCGGCAGCGGGCCGACGACCGGCCGCTCGTGCTCGTGGGAGAGGATCTGCACTGGGTCGACGAGCAGTCCGAGCGCGTGCTGGTCCACCTCGTGCGCCACATCGGCGAGGCGCGCGTCCTGCTGATCGTCACGTCGCGCCCCGGCTACGCGCCCAAGCTGGGGGGCGACGACACCTTGCCGACGCTGGCGCTGGCGCCCCTCGACGAGAACGACAGCGCGCGCATCGCGCGCGCGGCGCTCGACACCGACGCGCTGCCGCCCGAGCTGGCGGAGCGCATGCTGGCGCGGGCCGAGGGCAACCCCTTCTTCCTCGAGGAGGTGGTCCGATCGCTGCTCGAAGAGGGGGTGCTCGGGCGCGAAGACGGGCGCGTCGTGCTGCGCCGGCCGCTTGAGAGCGTGCGCATCCCGGTCACGATCCAGGACGTCATCCTCGCCCGCATCGATCGCCTGCCGCGCGAGGCGCGCGAGGCGATGCAGCTGGCGTCGGTGATCGGGCGGGAGTTCACCGCCGGGCTGCTCGAGCGCATCTCCGACCTCGGGCCCGACCTGCGGCCCACGCTGGCGGAGCTGGAGAAGCTGGAGCTCGTCGTCGGCACCCGGGCCGACGCCGAGGTCGCGTACATGTTCAACCACGCGCTCACGCACGACGTCGCCTACTCGACGCTGCTCGGCGAGCGCCGCAAGGCGCTGCACCGCGCGGTCGCCGCCGCCATCACCGACCTCTACGGCGATCGCCTCGACGAGCGCTGGGGGGTGCTCGCCCACCACTACGAGGCGGGCGAGGACTGGCCCCAGGCGCTCGCCTGCCTGTTGCGCGGCGGCGTGCAAGCGTCCGTCGACTGCGCGAACAGGGTGGCCCTCGACCTCTACAACCGCGCGGTCGGCGTCGCCGAACGGCTGGGCGACGAGGGTCGCGCCGGGCTGGCGTCGGCGCTCAAGGGGCGGGGCACGGCGCTGTTCGTGATCGGCGACCCCACGCGTGCCGCGGCCGACTTCGACCGGCTGCACGACGAAGCCCAGCGTGCGAACGACCGCGCGCTCGAGGGCACGGCGCTGCTCTACGCGGGGTCGATGCACGTCTTCGGCGGTCGGGGCGGGGTCGCCGAAGAGCGCTTTCGCGCGGCGCTCGTCTTGGCGGGCGACGACATGCCGGGGCTCGCGGGCGCGATCAACGCCATGCTCGGCACTTTCCTGCTCCGCGCCGGCCCCGAACGACAGCCGGAGGGCGACGACTGTCTCGGCAAGGCGATGGCGGTCGCCGACAAGATCACCGACACGCTCGGACAGGCGTTCATGGTGAACATGAGCGTCACGCGACGAAGCTGGCTGGGGCGCTTCGACGAGGCGCTCGCGGTGTCCGACCGGTTCGGGACGGCCATCGCGCGGGGGGGGTTCGCAGCGTTCAAGACCCAGCTCCGCTGGGTGCGCAGCCTCGCACGCGCCGGGCGCGGCGAGTTCCGCGCCGCCCTCGAGGAGCTCGCGGCGGTGCTCGCGGTGTGCGAGCGAAACGGCGACGCGTTCGCCATGGGTCGCTGCCTCAACACCTTGGGTTGGATCCACGGTGATCTGCAGGATTCCGAGCGGGCGTTGGCGCTCAACCGACGCTGCTTGGAGGTGACCGAGGAGCGCGATCCCGAGGTGGCGGCCAACGCGCGTCTCAACGCCGCAGACGCCCTCATCACGCTCGGGCGCTGGGAGGAGGCCGACCAGGAGTACGAGCGGATCGCGAGCTTCGTGCGCACGGCGACGGGACACGACCGCCGGATGAGCTGGCGCTACGCGCAGCACCTCTACGTGAATCGGGGAACGCTGTACCTTCGGCGGGGCGACCGGAGCAGCGCGGCCGCCAGCGCCTCCGCGTGCCTCGACCTCGCGGAGCGCAGCGGCAGCCGCAAGTACATCGCCGCCGCCAGGCGCCTGGGCGCGCTGATCCGCCAGGCGTCCGGCGAGACCACGGCCGCCCACGCCGAGATCGACGGCGCGCTGGCGCTGGCGCGCGAGGTGGCGAACCCGCCGCAGCTGTGGACCACGCTGGCGGCCGCCGCCGAGATCCGCGCCGCGAACGGCGACGCCGCCGGCGCCGACGCCGCCCGCGCCGAGCGCGCGGCCCTCATCGCGCGCGTCGCCGACGGCCTCGATCCCGCGCTCGCCGCCAGCTTCCGCGCCTCGCCGCTGGCGCGCGCCGAGGCCGCGCCCGCCCTCAATCGCTGAGCGCGTCTTCAGCGGCTGAAGAACGGCCGGCTGGAGCGGGCCGGGGCGGACCGCGGTTCGCGGGCCCAGTAGGTCTCCCGATCCATGAAGGCGGTCATCACCGGACGCCGTGTGGACGAAGCGGCTGGAACCGGTCCTCGGTGGGCATGCGGCCGTCGGTTCGAGACGTCGGCGCGCGGCGCCCGAACGTCCGCGGACGGACGCGCATTCGCTCGGCGAGTCGCCGGGGCGGCCGCGACGGCGACCGGTGCCGCCTGGACGACGGCCGGCCCGCTGACAGGACCTTCACTCTGCACCGGCGCGCGGTTCGTGAGCCCGCCCCTCCGGAAGGCGACGACGCCGGCGGAGAACGCGACCACCATGACCGCGCCGGCCAACGCAAAGGCAACGGCGCGTCGCTCGACGCGCCAGATCGACAGCGCGGCGACCAGGCCTGCGCCCGCCGCCCGCGCCGTGTGTCGGGCGCGCGCGCCCACAGCGCCGACGATGAGCGCCGCTCTACGCCGCGCGCGCTGGATCTGCCCGCCCGCAGCCCCGAAGGCGAGCCTCGTCCCGCGCCACGCGCGTCGGGACAGCGCGCCCGCCGCACCGAAAGCGAGCGTCACTCTGCGTCTGGCGGCGCCCACCGATGGCCGCAGCCGGGCGAGGACCGCGCGCCGCGGACGCTGGGACTGGGGCTCTGCACCCCCGAACCGTGCCACCTCTAGGGGCGGTTGCGGCTCCTCGGGCGGGGCGGCGGCGAAGAAGCTTCGCTCCACCTCGGTCCAGGTCGCCTCATCGGAGGGCTTCGGGAGATCTCCCACAAAGGGTTAGAGCCGTGAGCTCGCAGCCAGGGTGCAAAATCATTGCGCAGCGTCCCACAACGCCCTGTATTCCTGCGGCTTTGGACCACCCGTCCCTCCTCAACTCGTGGGCGTCAGCATCCGATGGGACGACGCATGCGCAGCGCGTTCTGGGCGTCTTGCGTCCTCGCGCTCGGATGCGGTGCCTGCGGCAGGGTCGGGTACGACGTCATCGCGATCAGCAGCGGCGGTGGGGGCACCGGCGGGACAGTGACCGTCGACGGCGGCACCTGCGTTGACGCGGGCGCGCCATGCGGAAGCGTCAGGGTCCAGTATCACGCTGGCGACCAGAACAAACCGACCGACGCCTGGATCCGGCTCCAGCTCAACCTCTACAACGATTCGAGCGCGGACATTCCCCTCGTCGAGCTGGTCGTGCGCTACTGGTACACGATCGACACGGTGGCACCGCAGGTCTTCACCTGCGATACGGCCTCCGTGGGAGCCGCCGGCTGCGGCAACGTGACCGGCACCTTTGCTTCGGTCTCCCCGCCGCGTACGGGCGCGGACTCCGTGATCGAGATCGGATTCCTGGCCGCTGCGGGCGCGCTGATGGCCGGAGGCCAGACGCAGCCGATCCTGATGCGCGTCAACAAGACCGACTTCTCCGCATACGACGAGCCTGGCGACTACTCCTACGATGCCACCTCGTCCGCCTACGTCGACGACCCCCGGATCACCGTCTACCGCAACGGACCGCTCGTCTGGGGCGTCGAGCCGCCCTGAGTCGTCGGCGAACTGAACCTCGTACTCGTCGCGCGTGACGTAGCCGATGTGTGGCGTCGCGACGACGTTTTTCCATGCCAGCCTCGCTCTCCCTCAGGCGCCGGCAAAAATTTGCCGGAATATGGACAGCCAGACGACGCCTCTCTCGTCCCTGCAAGTGAGCCTGTTTCTCGTTCATCAAGGCCACGCTGTTTTGGTGTCTGCGTTTCATGTACCGGCTTACGCTATCGAGAGCTGCGTTTCGCTGCCGCGCTGCACATCGGGACGCGCAGCGCGTCGCGCGCATCATCCCGCTCGCCGGAAGCCCGCGACGCTCGAGGTCGCGTACAGAACGTTGCAGGGCTGTCACCCCTCGCTCGCGCGCGAATAAGTAACGTGCGCCGCCGCTTGCGATCGGAAGAACAGGGCCGTGCAGTCGAGCAACCAGCTGAAAGAGTCGCATCCCGAGACGATCCCCATCCGCGTGGGCGAGGGGGCGCCTCCGAGCCCGCGTGACTTCGCGTCGCCGAAGGCGGCGCGGCTCCTCTCGCTGCTGGCGCTGGCGGCGCTGGCCGTGGGAACGGCGGCCCTGGGCCGTGGGGCGTACCGCGCCTTCACCGACGCGTGGATCGCTCCCACCGAGCTGTCGCCCGAGAGCCGCGAGGTGGTCGCCGTACGCTGGCAAGTGGCCAAGGACAAGGAGCAGCACGTCCGCCTCGAGAGCGAGCTCGCCAGCGCGGCCGCGGAGATCGCCGCCACCGATCTCGGGCTCAAGCGCCTGCGGACGCTCGAGGACGGCTACTCCAAGGCGGTCCGCTGGAGCACGAACGACCGCGACGATCAGCTGGGCGCGCTCCTGGGGCAGAAGATGCTGCTGGAGCGCCAGCGCGAGCTGACGCTGGAGGCCAACCAGCGCGAACGGGCGACGCTCGAGCGCGCCAAGCGGAACCTCGAAGCGGGGAGCATCGTCACCGCCGAGCTGGACGCGGCGACGCGGGCAGCCGCCGCCCTGGCCGGCGCGGCGCGGTCCCCGTCGGCAGGCCGCCGCGGCAAGAGCCACGCCTCGCCCGACGTCGTCCGCTTCGACGAGGTGCGCATCAACATCGAGATTCAGATCGCGCGCCTCGAGGCCGACCGGCGCGCCGCCGAGGCGCGCGAGCGCGCCGCCCTGGCGGGCATCAAGAGCATGGACGATCTCAGCGCCGAGCTCGAATCGACGCCGCTCTACCTGGCCACCCGGCGGGAGATCGACCTGGCGTTCGTCCCCTACGCCCACCTCAAGAAGGCGGCCGCGGGAGACACGGTCTACACCTGCACCTGGTTCCTGTTCGGGTGCCGCGAAGTCGGGCGCATCCGGCGCGTGTTCCCGGGCGAAGTGGTCAGCGACGATCCATGGGGGAGCGTCGCCCGCGGGCACTACGTCGAGCTCGACATGCTCGACCGGACCTCCATGGGCGAGCGGACGCTGCGCGTCCGCCGCGGCTCGCCCCACAGGGAAGTCCTCGCCGTGAACCGACCCGGCCCCTGAGGCCGCCGTCGTCGGGCCGCCGTCATGATCGAGAAGGTCGTCTGGTACCTCGCCTCAATCCGCTCGGTGATCGAAGCGTCGCCGCTGATGCGGGCGCTCATCGTCTGCGTTTGCCTCTACCAGCTCGACATGGTGATCGTCCTGGTGGCCTGGCTGCTACGCAAGGCGGGCCTGGCCCCCACGACGGTCGCGCTCGAGCCCGAGAACCGCAAGGCCGCGGTGGTCGTGCTGCCGACGCTGCTGCGTAAGCGCGGTGAGCTCGAGGGGCTGGTGGCGGCGATGCGCAGCGTGGCCGGCAATCGGTATCCGGGGCGCCTGTTCGTGATCGCCTGCATCGACGGCAGCGTGGAGGCCGGAGGCCTCTACGCCGAGCTCTGCGCGTGGGCCGCGCGCGAGCCGGTCCCCCCGGGGGTGGAGCTGCATGTCGCCGGCAGCGCCGAGCGCGCCGGCAAGGCCGTGGCGATGGATCTCGGCGTCGAGTACCTCAAGCAGCTGGTCGCCGCGGGCCGCGTCGATCGCTTCCCCGACGTGTTCTTCAACATGGACGCCGACAGCATCCTCGGCGAGGGCGCCCTCGAACGGATGGTGTACCGCCTGACGCGCAAGCGGCGGCTCACGGGCCAGCCGTACCACATCGTCACCTCGAACGTGGTCGTCCCCTTCGATCAGTGTTGGGGCGGACTGCGCTCGCTCGGCAGCCTCAAACGCTGGCTGGCGCTGTCGGTGGCGCGCGAGTACGTCGGATCGATCTCGGCCGGGAAGGTGAACTGGAAGCTCACGCCGATGCTGGAAGTCTCGGGGGCGCTCTACTGCACGTGGTCCGAGATTTACCTGGCGGCGCCCCGCTACGCCGCCTTCATGCAGCAGCTCCGCTTTCGGGACTGGCTCAAGTGGTGGCTCGGCTGCCCGCCGCCCCAGTTCTCCGAGTTTCGGGGACGCCCGCTCCCCGAGGCCATGACAGGCCCCGGAGACGACACCTGGATGGGCTGGTTCGCCGCCTGCTGCAAGCTCGAGAATGGCCGCTTCACGCCGGAGTTTCCGCGGACCCCGCTGCACGCGCTCGCGGCCGCGGTGGTGCAGTACCTGTCGCGCACCGTGGCCTACGATCCGCTGGCCAAGGTCTACAGCAAGACGCCGACGACGATCCCGGGCCTGTTCAAACAGCGCCTCCGGTGGAACAGCTCGCGGATGCAGGACATGCTCCGGCACTGGCCGTCGTTGGCCTACCACTGGAAGGCCGGCGTCCCTCTCCTCTTCACGACGATCATCGTGTTCATGGCGATCACCATGTTCGCCGTGACCGTGCTCGCGGCAGCATGGGGGACCGCGGGGCCTGCGCCCACGCCGGCGTTCGTCGTGCTGGCGTTCCTCGGCTACTACGTGAGCCGACTCGCCGGCACGGTGGTGGGCCTGATCATCTCCGACAGTCCGGGCCGCGAGTGGATCAAGCTGGTCGCCCTCCCCCTTTGCGTCCCCTTCCACATCGTCTTCAACACGTTGACGCTGCTCATCGGGTATTACCGTGACGCCTTCGGCTTCGGGGAGCCCACCACCTTCGCGCCCGAGCGCACGCTCCTGCGCAGCAACTTGAGCCGCCTCGCCGTCGCCTACCGGCTGCGGCGGGCCCTGCTGCTCGCGGCGCGGTCGGCCGTGCGCGGCGACGTGCCGCTCGGGTCGTTCTGGCTCGGGTGGCACCGGACACCTTACACGCCGAGCGGCTTCGAGGGGTGGAGCTCGGGTCAGTCGCCGCCGCCCGTGTTCTGGCCCCGGCGCGGGACGGGGCGGCCCGCGCCCGTGCCGCCCGAGGCCCCGAACAAGCGACCGAGGACCCCGAGGTGAGCGGGCGGCTCCGGCTGCTCGCGCCCCTGCTGGGCGTCGCCGCGGGGGGGCTCGCCTGCGCGGGCCACGCGCCCGCGCGCGCGACCGCAACGCCGCCGGGGCAGCCTGCGGCGCCGGGCCGGCTCGCCACCTGGGTCTGGGACGAGGCCACTGTCCAGGACGCCGTCGCCCGCCGCGGCCTGCTCGACTTCGCCCGGCAGCGGGGGATCGGCACGCTGTTCGTGCAGGCGGCGCCGGGCTACGACGCCGGGCCTGGATTCGCCGCGCTCGCGGCGCTCGTCGACGGCGCCGCCAACCTCGGGACGTCGATCGTGCTCGTGGGCGGCGATCCCGCCTGGAGCCTCCCCGACCATCGAGACCAGGCGTTGGCCTTCGTCAGGCGGGCGGCCGAGCTCGAGGCGCGCCTCGCCGCGGCCGGGCTGCCCCGCGCCGGTCGCGTGCTGTTCGACGTCGAGCCCTACCTGTTGCCCGAGTGGCGGACCGCGCGCGAGCAGACCGCCGCGTCGTACGTCGAGCTCGTGCGCGCCGTTCGCGCGGCCGGACGCGCGGCGTCCCTCGAGGTCTGGCAGACGATCCCGTTTTGGTTCCCCGAGGTCGAGAGCGCCGGTCAGCCGCTCACGCGTCTCGTCCTCGACGAGTCCGCGGGCGTCGTGGTCATGGCCTACCGCAACCGCGCCGACGACGTGCGCGCGCTGGCCGGCCCGATCCTCGACGAGGGCGCGCGGCGCGGGCGCCCGGTCATCGTCGCCGTCGAGACGATGTGCGTCGATCCGCCCCGGGTGACGTTTTGCGGGCAGACGGGGCACGAGCTCCGCGCGGCGCTCGACGTGCTCGTCCAGGCGTTTCGGCCCGCGCCGGCCTTCGCGGGGCTCGCCGTTCACAAGTACGCCTCCTGGGCGACGTTGGAAGCGACCCCGTGAGCGCGCGGGGCCTCGCGGTGCTCGTCACGATAGCGTTTCTCGGACCGGGGTCATCCATCGCGGCCGCCGCCCCCCCGTGCGGCACGGGCGCCGACTACGAACCCGTCGAGACCCGCTGCGACGGCATCGACAACGACTGCGACGGGCTGGTCGACGTCCTCTTGCCCGTCGCCGAGAACGAGTGCCAGCCCACGGACGGCGTCGCCTGCGGCGGGGGCCACGCCGCCTGCCTCGACGGCCAGCGCACCTGCCTCGCCCCGGGGCCCGCGCCGGAGGTGGTCGATGGTCAGGACAACGACTGCAACGGCATCGCCGACGACGTCCCCGCGACGCCCCTGCTGCGCGCCCGCGCGCTGCTGCTGGTCCCCGACTACGACTTCACCGACGCGCCGCTGGAGGTCGACGAGATCGCCGCCATCCTCGACCAGTGGGGCATCGCCGCCGATCGCACGACGTCCCCCGGCGGCTTCGACGCTGCGCTGCCGACGCTGGCGCAGTACCCGCTGGTCGTGATCCCGGGCTACCTCGAGGAGGACTTCCTCGTCCCGTTCCGCCAGGCGGCGCTCGAGAGCTATGCGGCGCAGGGCGGCGTGCTCGTCATCTTCAAGCCCATCCTCGCCGACGGGAGCGCCACTCAGGCCCTCACCGGCACGCTCAGCACGGTCCGCCGCACCAACGTCGACGCCATCTCCTTCGACGGCCCCCGCGCGGGCGCGACGCGCGCCTTCGACAGCCCCGAGGAGCTGCGGGTCCCCCTCAACACCCCGACGTCGGGCGAGACGGTCACCGTCCACGTCCTGACGCCGGCCGGGGGATCCACCATCTCGCTGGCGTCGGCGCTGGTGGGCGGCGTCCCCGTCGGCGCGGCGATCACCAAGCGGACCGTCGGTCAGGGGAGCGTCTACGCCCTTGGTCACGATCTGCACACCTCGTTCACCGACCGCTGCTACATCAACTGCTTCGAGCCGGCGGGCGACCTCGCCGGGCTCTTCCTGCGCGAAGCGTTCCGCGACGGCATGCGCGGCCACGTCGTCCTCAAGCACACCGTCGCCGGGCCCGAGGACTCGCTGGCGATCCTCACGCACGACCTGTGCGCGCTGGACGCGCAGCAACCCGGCCCCGACTGGGGAGATCCGGGCGCGCTGCAGGTCGCGTCGCTGGAGCACCAGTGGGGCGCGCGCGGGAGCTTCTTCGTCACGACCAACACCGTGACCACCGACGAGAGCATCCCGTACTACGCCCCCGATCTCATGCGCTCGCTGTGCGCGCTGGACATGTGTCCGGTGGGCGCCCACTCGGTCGTCCATGGCGAGAACTTCGGCGTGTTGCCGGTCGGGACCTGCGACGAGGTCGCCGCCGGCTACGCGCCCGACGTGAGCCCCACGCTCTGCGGCGAAGTCCGCGTGTCGCGCGAGCTCGTGAGCGCGGCAGACGGCCTGCCCCCGGTGGCCTGGCGCAGCCCCTTCCTCGACGTCCACCCGAGCCAGTACGACGTGCTGGCTGCGACCGGGGTCACCCTCGACTCGAGCTACGCCGTGGGCGACCTCAAGTCGAACCTGCCGCTGTCGCTGGCCCACACCGGGCGCAACCAGGAGCTCTTTCACCAGCTGCCGCTCTGGAGCTTCCCGATCGCGCTGGAAGACGGGATCGGCTCCGTGGTCGACGGCGTCGAGAACCGCGTGGAGATGTCCGCCGCGAACATGAACCAGTTCACGTCGATGTGGACCTACGCGCTGCTCCGGAACGCCGACAACGGCGCCCACACCCTGGCCCTGCTCCACCCGTCGTATGGTCTGGGCGTGCCGGACACCAACCTCGTCAACAAGCTCGCCGTGCTCGAGCGCTACCTCCAGACGGCGCGCGGGCGAAACGTCCGCGTGACCGACACCCTGGCGGACGTCGGGGACTTCTGGCGGGCCCGCGAAGAGACGACCGTCGACGCCTGGTACGCGACTGGTCGCTACGGTGGGACGATCGCCACGGGCGCCCACGCGATCGCCGGGCTGACGCTGGAGTTCGGCGACACCATCGCCGGCTTCGCGTGCGACACCTGCGGGTCCGTCCAGCTGTCGGGGAAGCGCGTGACGCTGACCGACACCCTCCCCGCCGGCGCGGTGCTGTCGTTCAACGCCCAGGTCACGGGCGCGCCGGCCGCCCCGGCTGCCCCCGCGGCACGCCTGGGTGCCCTGGCCGCGCTGGCGGCGCTGCTGGTGCTCGCCGGGGCACGCCGCCTCCGCCGGGCCCGCGTCGGCGCCACCGTGCTTGTGCTCCTCGGGTGGGCCGCGCCGGCGCGCGCGGAAACCCCGTATTGCGAGAAGGTGCACGCGCGGGCGGCCGACGACGCCGCGCTCTTGACCGGGCCGCGCCTCTACCTGCAGGGGCTGCGGTTCCCGAACAACGGGGTGCTCGAAGGGGGAACGGTGTTCGGCCAGGGGTTCCAGACCCGGGCCGGGCTGCAGTTCTCGCCGATCGATCTGTACAAGGGCCTCGGCGTGCGGCGCGCGGCGGACGCCGATTGTCGCGAGCACGACGCCCGGGTGGTGCTCGAGAGCGCCAGCGCCGTCGGCGACGACGAGGCCCGGCGCGCAGCCTACCAGGCCGAGAGCGCGTTCCTCGAGGCCCATCGCGCCGAGGTGCGCGCGTGGGTCGAGCGCGCCGGGGCGCGTTTCTCCGACCACCTCATCACGGTCGTCGAGCTGCAGGACGTGCGCGGGCGGGCCAGCGCGATCGAGCGCAAGCTCGTCCAGGCGCGCGGACAGGTCCAGGAGCTCACGACGCGGTCCTCGTCGGAGGGGGCGGGACCGGCCCGCCTCGAAGATGTGCGGCACCTCGCCGCCGCGTACGCCAACGCCGCCGCCGACCTCGGGCAGGCCTTCGAGCACCTCCGCGCAGGCGACCCCTGGC
>Ga0318554_10000676_pt1 | contig 12728 bp, 8 predicted proteins | sample GRESIP082b2f22_FD_203687 | JGI IMG/M metagenome (GOLD analysis project Ga0318554, IMG submission 203687) | Tropical soil microbial communities from Luquillo Experimental Forest, Puerto Rico - GRE.SIPMG.082b2f22 | ecosystem: Environmental > Terrestrial > Soil > Tropical forest > Bulk soil... | reverse complement strand
ATTCGCATGTCGTCTAACGTCCCCGGTAACCAGCCCGCCCCGCAGCCCGCGGAGCTGGCGAATCAGCGCGCCACCGGGCGGGCGGGCCTCCGCCGCCGGCCCGGTGACCGGTGGCCGGCCGCCGCCGGGCCGAGCGTGCCGGCTGCGGGCGCCGGTGCGGCCCTGGCCGGCCGCCGCGACTCACGCGAGGGGCCGCCTTACCGCCCTGGCGCCCAACCGCGAAGGGACGGCGAGGCACCGGTGACTGTCGGCGCCGAATCGGGGGGTGGCCCGGCCGGTGGTGGCCCGGGCCGGCATTCGCGGCGGCAGTTCCTGGCGCGGCTGGGGGCGGCCGGTGTGGGGTTGGCGGCGGCACCCTCGGCGGCCGGGCTGCTGGCCGGGCGTGCCAGCGCCGCGGCACCGCCGGCTCGCACCGCGGGCACTGCCGCGCCGGGCGGTTCGGGGGCCCCGGCCAGCCCGGGCCTGTTCGGCCGGATATTCCCGGGCCTGAAGCCCTTCGCGGAGGCGACCGACAAGGTGAAGGCCGCCCTGCTGCAGGTCGGGATGCCGGGGGGGATCATGGACGCCAGGGACGACCTGGCCGCCGGGCCGGTGGCGCTGATCACCGACCCGGCCGTCAACGGGAACCCGACCGCCGCCAACCCGTATGGCACCAACCCGGACAACCCGGTGATGACGGCCGGGTCGACGTTCGTGGGCCAGTTCATCGACCACGACATCACCTTCGACCAGACCTCCCAGCTGGGCGTCCCGCAGAACCCGCTGATCTCGCCCAACACCCGCACCCCCGCCCTCGACCTGGACTCGGTGTTCGGCGGCGGCCCCGGGGTGCGCCCGGACCTGTACGTGACCGGCCCGGACGGGTCGGCCGGGCCGCAACTGCTGATCGGCAGCGGCGGGGTGTTCGAAGACGTGCCGCGCACCGCCAACGCCGACGGCAGCTATTCGGCCATCCTCGGCGACCCTCGTAACGACGAGCACATCATCATCGCCGGGCTGCACTGCGCGCACATCCTGTTCTACAACCGGGTCCTCGCCGACCTGGGCGACATGGATGTCAGCCGGTACCTGGCGGTGACCGGCGCGGAGGAGCTGTCCACCCCCTACAGCCAGTTCCTGGTGGCCCGGCTGGTGACGCTGTGGCATTACCAGTGGCTGCTGGTGAACGAGCACCTGCCGCAGATCGTGGGCCAGCCGCTGGCCGACGACGTGGTCGCCAACGGCAACCGGTTCTACCTCCCCCCGCCGGGCGACGCGTTCCTGCCGATCGAATTCGGCGCCGCCGCCTACCGGTTCGGGCACAGCATGGTGCGGCCCTCCTACCGGGCCAACTTCACCAGCGGGACGGTCCCCGGCGGCTCGCCCAGCCCGGCCGCCAACCCGTTCTTCGCCCTGGTCTTCGACCCTGCCCAGCAGGCGTTCAACGGCCCGGTCACCTCCGACCGCGGCGACCTGCTCGGCGGGTTCCCGGCCGCCCGCCGCTACGCCGGCTGGCAGACCTTCTTCGACCTCGGCGACGGCCAGGTCAAACACAACAAGAAGGTCGACACGACCATCTCCAGCGTGCTGTTCACCCTCCCCGTCCCCGCCATCGCCCCCAAAACCCAGCAGGCACCGACCGTGCTGCCCCAGCGCACCCTGCTCCGCCAGCTCACCTGGGGCCTGCCGTCGGGGCAGGCCATCGCCGACGCGACCGGCACCACCCGCCTCACCCCCGCCGACCTGGCCGACATCACCGGCGTATACAAGCCCTTCGGCACCAGCACCCCGCTGTGGTACTACCTCCTGGCCGAGTCCAAGGCCGCCGCCGCCGGCCTGCACCTCGGGCCGACCGGCGGCCGCATCGTCGCCGAAACCCTGATCGGGCTGCTGCGCGCCGACCCGGCCAGCTACCTCACCGCCTACCCCCAGTTCCAGCCCTTCCTCGGCACCGACCTGCAGCCCGGGCCAAACCCCGACCCCAACATCACCGGCACCCGCGCCTACACCAGGGCCCACTTCCTCCATTACGCCGGCGTCGTCGAACCAGGCATCTACCGGTAACACCAGCAGGCGCCCACTGCCCAGCCGCGAAAGAAGCCAAAGATGACGACGAGCGGATTCCTGCGCGGACCCCCCGCCGGGCCACAGCAACGAGGCCAGCACCACCCGCCACAGCGAGCCGCAACCTCGCCTGGTCCTCACCATCAGGCGGTCGTCCTCACTGAGGCCGTCAACCGCGAGGCCAGCACCGAGCCCCGGGCTAACCGCGGCCGTGGGCCGGCCGCCGTCACTGCGATCGCGCTGGGGCTGCGGCGCGCCCTCGCCGACTCGGCGCGCGCCTGGGCGCTGGCCGCTGGGGTGCCGCCAGACCTGTGCGAGCCCGTGCGCCGAACCAGAGAGGATCGATGATTGATCGCCGCCTGCTGCCAGGCGCCACCTTCGATGTGACGTTGCGTGGTCACACGGTCCGGTCTAACGGTGAGGTGAATCATCATCGCTGGGACCTGGCCAGGCCCAGCCTCCCAGGTCTCAGCCCGACCCGGGAGGTGCCCGATGACCACTACGACCCCCTCCGTTGCCCTCATCCCGGTTGCGCCGGTGTTCACCAACACCGAGCGGCTGGCGCTTGCAGGGTTCCTGGCTGGCTACAGCGGCCTGACCCGCGAGGCGTACGAGCTGGACTTGCGCCAGTATGCGAGTTGGTGCCACCAGCACCACCTGCGCCCGTTCCAGGCCCGCTGGGCCGACATCGAGTGCTTCTCACGTGACCTGGAGAGCCGCGGCCGTGCCCGGGCCACCATTACCCGTCGCCTGTGCACCATCGTCGGGTCCTACCGGTACGCAGTGGAGGAAGACCTGCTTGATCACTCCCCGGCGGCCCATGTGCGCCGCCCCCGGCTGGCTACGACTCACGCGCCACCGGCCTGGACCGCAACGAGCTAGGCGCGCTACTAGGCCGTGTTTCAAAAGTGGTCTGAGTAGTTTGCTGTGATTTAGAGATGCCGGCGTGTCGCTGAGCTGGGATGAGTGAGGTCTCCGGTAGATGAGTCAACGACGAAGACGACCATCTGCACGGAGACCTCGTGGCCACCTTAGCGGTGACGCAGCGGGCGGATCTGACGGACGCGCAGTGGGCGGTGCTGGGGCCGCTGCTGCCTGGCAGCAGGCTTGGCCGCCCGCCTGAGCATGCGAAACGCACGCTGATTGACGGGATCCGGTGGCGGGTGCGGGCGGGTGCGCCGTGGCGGGACGTGCCGCCGGCCTACGGGCCGTGGCAGACGGTGTATGGCCTGTTCCGCCGCTGGCAGCGCAACGGCACCTGGCGCATGATCTTGGCCGGGCTGCAGGGCCGGGCGGACGCGGAGGGGCTGATCACCTGGGATGTGTCCGTGGACTCCACGGTGGCCCGGGCGCACCAGCACGCCGCCGGGGCGCGGATCCGGGGCGAGCTGCAGGCCGAGCCGCCGGGCGGCACCCAGGCCGAGCCCGCTGACCATGCCCTGGGGCGGTCCCGCGGCGGGCTGACCACCAAGGTGCACCTGTCCTGCGAGCAGCGCCAGAAACCCCTGTCGATCGTCATTACCGCCGGCCAGCGCGGCGACAGCCCCCAGTCCCAGGCCGTCCTGGAAGGCATCGCCGTCCGCCGGCCCGGCGGCGGGCGGCCCCGCACTCGCCCGGACCGGGTCCTGGGCGACAAGGCCTGCAGCTCCCGCGCCAACCGCGCTTACCTGCGGCGCCGCGCAACCCGGTGCACCATCCCCGAACCAGCTGACCAAGCCAGCCACCGCAAGAACCGGGGCCGGGCCGGGGGCCGTCCGCCCGCCTTCGACGCCGAACGCTACAAGGCCCGCCACGCGGTGGAGTGCGGGATAAACCGGCTCAAACGCAACCGCGCCGTGGCCACCCGCTTCGACAAACTCGCCGTCCGCTACGAAGCCACCGTCCACATCGCCGCGATCAACGAATGGCTCCCAAGGCACTTATGAAACACGGCCTAGTGCGGTTGAGAAGCCCTTGCGGCGGGGACCGGTGCCACGACTGTGCGTCGTTCAGCCTCCAAGCGGATGCGGCCATGTTGAGCGGGGAGCGTGCGCACGCGAGAGCCAACCCGCCCCGTACTGCTAGGTGGCTGGTGGCTGGCTGGGAACCGCTGCTTCTGCGGTTCCATTGCTCGGCCAGGGTCAGGTTCGGGCCGTTGTTGGTGTAGCTGGCGACAGCGACACAGGCTGAGAGCGCCGGGCAGGCTACGCCCGGGAAACCGATGTCGGCTGCCACGATGGCCGGGGTGGGCTGGATGCGCCAGGTGTGGCCGTTCCAACTTTCCGCAAGCGTGAGGTGCTGCCCCGAGCCGGTCACATCGAAGCCGAATGCGGTACAGGCCGAGGATGCCGGGCAGGCGACGCTGGCGAGCAGGATGTTCCCGCCTCCGGGCGGGTTGGGAGTGGGCTGGATGTTCCAGCTGACGCCGTCCCAGCCTTCGGCCAGGGTCCCCAGGTCTGACCCTCCGGTGGCGAGGCAGTGTGAGGGGCTTGTGCACGACACGCCTGCCAGCGAGGCGAACTGGATCCCTGGGGGGTTGGGGGTGGCCTGGATGCTCCAGGTGACGCCGTCCCACCGCTCCGCCAGGGTGTGCACGATCCCGGAGGCGGAGTGCTGCTCCCCGATGGCCGTGCAGGCCGTGGGCGAGGTGCAGGACACACCGTTCAGGAAGCTCTGCACGGCTCCCCCGGGATTGGGGGTGGGCAGGAGGGTCCACCTCTTCCCGTTCCACCGTTCCGCCAAGGACCGGGCAGGGCCCGATTGGGACGAGGTGGTGAAGTACGCTCCAGCGGCGATGCAGGCCGACGGTGATGTGCAGGACACGCCGTTCAGGAAGCTCTGTACGGCCCCCGCGGGGTTGGGGATGGGCTGGATGGTCCAGGTGGTGCCGTTCCACCGCTCGGCGAGGGTGCTGCCGCTGGCCGTGCCCCCGACGGCGGTGCAGGCCGAGCGCGAGGCGCACGACACGCTATTCAGCGCGCCGCCGCCCGCCGGGCTTGGGGTGGACTGGATACGCCAGGTCGTGCCGTTCCACCGTTCCGCCAGGGTCGCCATGGCGCGCGACCTGCTGGTGGTGCCGCCGACCGCGACGCAGGCCGAGGGTGCCGTGCAGCCCACGCTGTTCAGGCTGCTTGACGCCGCCCCGGCCGGGTTCGGCGCGGCCAGGGTGCGCCAGGTGGCGCCCGCCGACCGCTCCACCAGGACCGCCGGGGACTGGTTGGTATTGGAGTACCCGACGGCGGTGCAGGTCGTGGCCGAGGTGCATGCCAGGCCGATCAGCAGGCTCGGCCCCTGGTTTGGGGTGGCCTGGCGGTGCCAGGCGGTGCCGTTCCAGTACTCGGCCAGGGTCTGGGACACACCTGAGCTGTTGGTGTAGGCGCCGGCGGCGGTGCAGGCCACCGGCGACGTGCACGCCACGGTGTTCAGGAACGCGAACTGGGCCCCGGCCGGGGTGGGGGTGGGCTGGATGTTCCAGTTGGTCCCGTTCCATCCCTCGGCAAGAGTCCCGGCGTTGGAGACGCCGACGGCGGTGCAGGCCGACGCCGATGTGCACGCCACGCTGGTCAGGAAACCGCCGCCCTGCGCAGGGTTAGGTGTGGGCTGGATGCTCCAGCTGGTCCCGTTCCAGCTCTCGGCAAGGGTCCCGGCGCTGGAGCCCCCGACCGCCGTGCAGGCCGACGCCGACGTGCAGGACACGCCGCTCAAGCCACCGCTGCCCTGCGGGGGGTTGGGGGTGGTCTGGATGGTCCACCTGGTGCCGTTCCACCGTTCGGCGAGGGTCCCCGCGGCGGAGCTTCCGACGGCGGTGCACGCCGACGCCGAGGTGCAGGACACGCCATTCAGGGCGCTGCCGCCCGCCGGGCTGGGAGTGGTCTGGATGCTCCACCTGGCGCCGTTCCACCGCTCGGCCAGAGCCCGAGGCGCGCCTGCGGTGGTGGCGCTGGACCCGACCGCCATGCACGCCGAGGACGAGGTGCAGGCAACGCCGAGGAGGCCGCTGAGCGCTATCCCGGAGGGGTTGGGGGTGGGCAGGATGCGCCACGAGGTGCCATTCCACTGCTCGGCCAGGTTGACCCCGATGCCGGAGGCCTTGACGTAGGTGCCGACCGCCATGCACGAGTCCGCGGCCGGGCAGGACACCCAGAACAGCTGGCCCGTCGGCACCTGGGGGTTCGGGCTCGGCGTAATCGACCATGCCCCTGCCGGGGCACTCGCAGGCACCGCCGCGGCGCCGATCAGGATGGTCGCGGCCGCCGTCGCCAGGCAAGCTGCGGCGCGGCCTGCCACCGCGGGCGCCGCGACGCTTCTGGCAGGATGCGGCAGGACCCGTGATGCCCGGGGCCGGTGTTTCCCGGGGGGTCTGATCGGCTGTTGCCGTGCCAGGGCAACGGCCCGGGTGGTTACCGAGATGACACCGCGCATGATGGGCCCCCAAGTGCACCGACTCCGTCGCGGGCAGTCCTACGCCTGGGATGTCACAAAAAGCTCACATCGCAGGCCAGGGCACCTTTCCGTTGGCTGTCGGCGCGGGCTCGGACGTGGTTGACTGTGCCTGGGGGGAGCGAAGTGATCGGTTACCGCCTTCTCGGGCCGCTGGAAGTCACGGTCGACGGTACCGCCGTCGACCTGGGCGGGCTGAAGCAGCGGGCGCTGCTGGCGATCCTGCTGCTGCACGCCAACCGGCCGGTTCCTCGGGACGTGCTCGTTGACCAGCTGTGGGGCGAGCATCCCCCCACGGGCGCCGAGCATGCCGTCAACGTCTACGTCTGGCGGCTCCGCAAGGCGCTGCGGGCGGCCACGGGAACCCCGGGGGTGGTGACCCGGCAAGGTGCCTACCTGCTCCAGGCCGCCGAGGAACAGGTGGATGCGGCCCTGTTCGAGCGGCTCGCGGATGAGGGGCGGCGGGCGCTCGCGGCGGAGGCTGCTGCCCGCGCCTCGGCGGTGCTTGGCGAGGCGCTGGCGTTGTGGCGCGGCGCGCCGCTAGCCGATTTCAGGTTCGAACCGTTCGCGCAGGCCGAGATCGCCCGGCTGGAGGAACTCCGGGCGGGCGTGGTGGAAGACCGGATCGAGGCCGAACTCGCGCTCGGGCGTCACGCGCAACTCGTCAGCGAGCTGGAGGCCCTGGTCGCCGCCGATCCGCTGCGCGAGCGCCCGCACCAGCAGCTGATGGTCGCGCTATACCGGTGCGGGCGGCAAGCAGATGCGCTGGCCGCCTACCAGACCGCGCGGCGGACACTGGCCGACGAGCTCGGCATCGAACCATGCCAGCAGCTGCGGCAACTGGAACGCGCGATCCTGGAACAAGACCCATCGCTGGAGCCTCCACCGGGCACCGGAAGCCGCCGGGCGCCCACCCCCGGCAACGGCGGACGGCTCAGACCGGCCGCCAACGCTTATCCGAAACGGCTGCTAGCTGTGACCGGTGCCGCCGCTGCGGTGGCCGCGCTGCTGGCCGGTGGCCTGGCCACCCTGCCGGCGACCCTGGCGTCCCTCCAGGCCGGGCCGGACACGGTGGCCGTCATAGACGCGGGCCGAAGCGCCGTCAGCACCGTGGTGACCGGTGCTGGGCGGCCCGGCGGGGTGGCCTATGCTGCGGGCGCCACCTGGATCACCGACACCGCCGATGACATGCTGCTACGGGTGAACCGGGCTGGCCAGGTGGTGGACCGGATCCGGGTGGGCCGCGGGCCCGCCGGGGTGGCGGCCGGGGACGGGCAGGTGTGGGTCGCCAACCAGCTCGACGGCACGATGTCGGAGGTCAACCCGGCCGCTGGGGTGGTGGTAGCGACCATCGGCGTCGGCAACGGCCCGGTGGCGGTCGCATCCGGTTACAGCTCGGTGTGGGTCGCGAATGTGACTGACGGCACGCTGTCCCGGATCGACCCGGGCAGCGGCCGCGTGGTCGCGACCATCCCGCTGGGCAGCACCCCCGCTGGCCTGGCGGTCGGCGACCGGGGGGTCTGGGTGACGGCTGTCGACACTGGGGACCTTGTACTGGTGGATCCCCTGACCAACCGTGTGTCCCGTTCGGTCCCGGTGGGCGGTTCCCCTGCCGGGGTGGCCGTCGGCGCGGGCAGTGTCTGGGCCGCTGACGGCAGCGGCAGTGTGGCGCGTTTCGACCCGCGGACCGGGAAGGTTCGAACCATCAGGGTTGGCGGCGAGCCGGCGGGTATCGCTTACGCCGACGGTGCGGTGTGGGTCGCCGACGGTGCTGGCGGCAGCGTGGTGCGGCTCGATCCGCGCACCGGCTCGGTGCGGCGCGTCCATGTCGGCAACCAGCCGGCCGCGGTCACGGCCGCCAGGGGCGACGTGCTGGCGACAGTGCTGCCATCGCCCGCAAGCCACCGCGGCGGCACACTCACGGTGATCGCGAACCTCTCGCCGCATGACCAGGCCACCGACCCGGCGCTCGCCTACATCATTCCCACCTGGCAGATGCTGAGCGTCACGAACGACGGGCTGGTCGGGTACCGGCGGGTCGGCGGCCCCCCCGGGGACACCCTGGTGCCCGACCTCGCCACCGCGCTCCCCGCGCCAGCAGACGGCGGCCAGACCTACACCTTCCACCTGCGCCCCGGCATCAGGTACTCCACCGGGGCGCTAGTGAAGCCGGAGGACTTCCGGCGTGCCATCGAACGGGACTTCCGCCTCAGCTACCTCGGCGGTGGGGCAGGATTTTACGTCGGAATCGTCGGCGCGGGCCACTGCGAGCGGGCGCCCAGCCGCTGCGACCTCGCGCGCGGCATCGTCACCAACGACCAGGCAGACACGATCACCTTTCACCTGACCGCGCCAGACCCCGAGTTCCTCTACAAGCTCGCGTTTCCGTTCGCCGACGCCGTCCCCGCAGGAACGCCGGACCACCCGATCCAGCCTGCCCAGCTGCCCGCCACCGGCCCGTACTTGACCCGGTCGCTCGTGCCCGGCCGCAGCTGGACCCTCGTCCGCAACCCGCGGTTCCGCCCGTGGTCCAACCAGGCGCAACCAGCCGGCTACCCGGCCCGGATCGTGCTGCAGCTCGGCATTCCCCCCAGGGCCGCGGCCAGCGCGGTCGAACACGGCCAGGCCGACGTCCTGCTCTCACCTTCCCCGGCAGGGCTGCCCACGCTGGCGACCCGCTACCCGGCCCAGCTTCACTCCGGCCCGCTGGGCGCCACGATCGGCCTGGTGCTGAACACCCGCGTCCGGCCGTTCAGCGTCCGCGCCGCCCGGCAGGCCCTCAACTACGCCATCGACCGGAACCGGCTCATCGGTCTGATCGGCGGGCCGCTGACCGCCCAGCCGACCTGCCAGATCCTCCCCCCCGGCCTGCCCGGCTACCAGCCCTACTGCCCCTACACGCTCAACCCCGGCCCCGGCGGTATATGGACCGCGCCCAACCTGGCGGAGGCAGAGCACCTGGTCAGCATCTACGGCACCCGGGGTGCAAAAGTGACCGTGATCGGCGGCGCCTTCGGCACGGCAATCCCCGACCAGGCAACCGGGCAGTACCTGGTGTCGGTGCTGAACCAGCTCGGATACCAGGCGTCACTGCAAGTGATCACCAACCCCAGCGCGTACGCCAGGCGGTTCTACGACTCCCGCCAACGCATGCAAGTCGGGTGGTTCTCCTGGTACCAGGACTACCCGGCGCCGGCGGACTTCATCAGCCCACTGCTGACCTGCCAGTCCTTCCTCCCAGGCAACCCGGCCAACCTGAACGCCGCCGAGTTCTGCAACCGGCAGATCGACGCCCAGGTCGCGCAGGCCCTCACCCTCCAGCCCCACAACCCCAACGCCGCGGCGGCGCTGTGGACGCGCATCGACCACCAGATCGTCAACGAGGCGCCCTGGGTACCCGTCTACAACCCGCGCTCCCTGGTCGTGCTTTCCACACGTGTCGGCAACTACCAATTCGACCCCTACTGGTCAGTCCTCATAGACCAGCTATGGGTCCACTGACCACACAAAGCGCCCGCCTGGAGGCATCACTCAGCGCTGAGAACAGGTCGATAGAGGCATCAGCACGGGACACCCCGGCGCGGCGGGGGTCCCTGTAAGCGCGCCGATCACCCCAGTCGGTACAGCAGGAAGGCTGACGCTGCCCGGCAGCAACGGCGTACCTAACGGCGGGAGTGCGCGCGGCTTCGGGGCCGGGGGCCGGTTACGTATTGTGAGGCCCCGCGCCGGTGCAGGGCTGAGAGCAGACGGGCATCCCCACGCCGCGCCTACGGCCTGGTCGGCCGCGGGCAGCACGACTAGACCTGCCCCTTGCCGGGCCCCGCCGAGGATCTTGAAGCCATCCCACAGGCCGATCAGAGGCGTTCAAGATCAACAATTTGGCGGCTGGTCCCGCTCTTACCAACGGCTCGTCTTCTGGCGTGACTTTTCGTTCCGATGTTCCTCGAAGGCCTGCTAGCTGCGGCGAGGGCATCCACGGAGCCCGCGGGATGTTACCGGGACAGTGCCTGGGATGCGTTCTCGATGATGTCGCCTAGATCATCGCCGGAGGCCTCGCGGTAGAGCGGCCCCGTGCCGTCAGCGAGCAGCCGGCTGACCATCGCCACGCCTTGCACTGGGACCGGGCCGGGCGCGGCGAGGCACTCGGCCAGGTGGGCGAGCGGCACCGCCGCCTGGCTGATCCGCGCCCGGTTAACCGGGATGCGCGCCGGGCGGACGGCAGCCGCCTGGGAGAGCATGACGGTCGGCGGCTGCCCGGCGGCCGCGAGTATCCGCTGCACGCTAGTGGCCAGATCGCGGCGGGCCTTCGCCGATGTCAGCGCCATGGCACGCGCGGCGAGCCCGGCGCTGGTCTCCGGAGGAGTGCCGGCGGCGAGCTCGCGGTCTAGCCGGGCCGCGGCGCAGCGGGCCAGCAGGCGATGCCACGGCCGTACGTGCCGCAGCGTCAGGCGGCCCAGATCATCACGGAGCAGGACATGCCTGGTGCGCTCCTGGCCCGTCGGGCTGCAGGTTTGCGTATTACCGGCCGTGGCCGTCATCGGAAACTTTCTCATAGCCACGTGTTCCCCCTGGCTGCGGTCTTCTGCCGGATGCCGAACCCGCAGCGGGGCTGGTCGGCTGGCGGGGGCCCGCCGTGGCTAGCAGGCCGACGTCGGCGGGTACCGCGGCCACCGCAGCGGCGGCGATTCGTGTTCTGACGCTCATTCGTGGCCTTTTCATGAGTGCCCTTCTCCCCCTCTGTGATGTTGCTACCGCCGCCGGAGGTTCCAGTGGCTGATGCTGACCGGTTTGCGGCTGGCCACGAACGGGTTGATCTGCACGCGTTGCGAGGCCTGGCGGTCTGCCAGTCACCACTTCATTGCGGGCCGTGGCCCTCGGGTACAGGGTGTCCCTGATCACAACTCCCCATGCCAGAGCGGCGTGCGGGGCCCGGTGGGCGCGGTGGTGACCGGCCGGTAGTTGCGACTCGGCGATCAGCGGCTGATCAGGCCAAGCCGGTCAGGGTTGCGGTGCTTGTCACGCAGAACTCGTTGCCTTCGGGGTCACGCATCACTGTCCACGTGTCCGGGTTGTCGAAGGAGGCCGGGTCTTGCCGTACCTCCACCACCTCGGCTCCGGCATCGGCCAGCCGTGCCACCTCAGCCTCCATCGGCCCCGACGTCACGAGGTCCAGGTGCAGCCGGTTCTTGCCCACCTTGGGCTCGGGCACCTTCATGAAGTACAGCGGTCCTTTGACGCCGGCCGGGTCACTGACCAGGAACTCGCCGGGGTTTCGCTGGCTCACCTTGTAGTCCAGCGCTTGTGCCCAGAATTCGGCCTGGCTCAGCGGGTCATGGCAGTCAACGATGACAGCCAGCAGCGAAGCTGAAATCTCAACCACCTCCCACCTCGGACGGAGGCGTCCGCCAAGCGTAGCGAACCATCGAGGCGAGCGCGGCGGGCGCGGCCGCGGCGAACGCCAGCACCGCGTCGGCTAGCCCGGCCAGGGCGTTGGCCAGGCGGCGGATGTGCCGGATGTGGCTCATGACGATCTCCTGTCATCGGGATTGCGTGGGTCAGCGGCCCGCGGGCGGGCACCTGACTCTTCGGTGCCTGGCGCCGGTCCGGGACGGCCGGCCACGGCCAGTGCCGGGGGCGTGGTTGCGCGGTGATCCGGTCGTTCATTGGCTGCCGCGCCCGGCACGGTAAGCATGCGGCGCGCCACCACGGCTGGGAGCCCGCGGACGCGGTGCCTGCGCCGTGGTGTTCGCGTGTGGCGGGCGCGGCTCGCGGCCCGGGCCGGTGCCTCACGCGGGGCCTGCCGGAACCGGTCCGCAGTCGAGGCGTGGACCAGGAAGTAGAGGAATGCGGCGCGCATCATGGTCTCCTTGGCCGGGGTGGCCGGGTTGCCTGCCTGATGCCGGCCGGCCAGCGGCCGCCGGGGCACGGCCAGGGCCCTTCCTTGCCGGCCCGGTCACGGGCGCAGGTGCCTGGCGGACCTACTGGCGGGCTCACGGCCACGGCCTTGACCAGGTCAGCTTCCCGGCGGTACCGGGGACGGGTTGGGCACGGGGACCGGGTGAGGCGGGGCCAGGCAGGGTGCGGGCCAAGGCCGCCGCCAGCACCAGGCCCAGCAGCATGTACAGCATTGCGGCGGCGTCGGCCCGGCATGGTGATTGTCGCCGCCGGGCGAGGTGCTTGTGGTGGACGCGGTTCATGACGAGCTCCTTCGGAGCGCGCAGTGGAGTGCTGTCAACCAGAGAGGCGTGACATGGGGCGTCACGGTG
>Ga0318554_10000675_pt1 | contig 12728 bp, 11 predicted proteins | sample GRESIP082b2f22_FD_203687 | JGI IMG/M metagenome (GOLD analysis project Ga0318554, IMG submission 203687) | Tropical soil microbial communities from Luquillo Experimental Forest, Puerto Rico - GRE.SIPMG.082b2f22 | ecosystem: Environmental > Terrestrial > Soil > Tropical forest > Bulk soil... | reverse complement strand
CGCCAGCCGGAGCAGGCGGGCCAGCCAGCGGCGCCGCGCGGCGCGGGTGACGGCCACCGCGTCGTTGTAGAACTTGCGCGCCAGGAACACCTGATGGGCGGCGGCCTCCAGCTCGGCGAGCAGCTCCTCGCCGCGGCCCAGCTCGGCCAGCGCGGCGCGGAATCCGGGCTGCCCGAGCGCCGCCCGCAGCGCCCGGGTCAGGTCGCTCTCGGCCAGCTCGTTCAGCTCACCGCCGGCCCGCGCGTCGTGCGCGGCCCCGGCGATCAGCAGGCTGGTCGCCGGGTCGAGCAGCCCGCAGGCCGCGAGCTCCAGCGCCACCGAACTGCGCCGCACCAGCGCGGCGTCGAGCGCCGCCCGGGCGGTCTCCACCCGCGCGTGCAGGCGGTCGAGCCGGCCCGCCCGCCAGGAGACGTAGACCCCGGCCAGGATCGCGGCGGCGACGATGATGATGGTGATCGTCAGCGGGCTCACAGCGCCACCTCCACCTTGCCGGCGGCGGGCACGACGGCCTGGTACACCTTGACCACGTCCCTGGCCACCACCGGCCAGTCGTAGGCCCGCACCGCCTCGCTGGCGGCGGCCGACAGCCGCGCCCGCAGCCGCGGGTCGTCCAGCAGGCGGCCGGCCGCCGCCGCCAGCGCGGCGGGGTCGCCGGTGGCGAACAGCTCGCCGGCGCGCCCGCCCCGCAGCACCTGCCGGAACGCGTCCAGGTCGCTGGCGACGATCGGCGCGCCCGAGGCCATCGCCTCGGCGAGCACGATGCCGAAGCTCTCACCGCCGGTGTTCGGCGCGCAGAACACGTCCACCGAGTGGTAGACCCGGGCCTTGTCCTCCTCGCTCACCTGGCCGAGCAGCACCACCCGTTCCCGCAGCGGCGCGGGCACCCGGCCGGTGACGTCGCCGGCGTCGCCGGGGCCCGCGATGAGCAGCCGCAGCTGCGGCCGGTCCGCCGCGAGCAGCTCGAACGCGCGCAGCAGCACGTCCAGGCCCTTGCGGGACTCGTCCATCCGGCCCAGGAACCCGAGCGCGCCACCCGGGCCCGGCCAGCCCGGAAGCGGGGTCGCCTTCTCGTACCTGCGCACGGTGACCCCGTTAGGTATGAGCACCGCGTCGCCCCCCATGTGCTCGACCAGCGTGGTGCGGGCCGCCTCGGACACGGCGATCCGGCCGCTGATCTTCTCCAGCGCGGTCTGCAGCACCGGGGAGGTCGCGTGGATCAGCCGGGAGCGCGGGATAGCGGTGTGCACGGTGGCCACGATCGGCCCGTCCGCGACCCAGCACGCCAGCAGCGAGAGGCTGGGCGCGGCCGGCTCGTGCACGTGCAGCACGTCGAAGTTGCCCTCCTTGACCCAGCGGCGGACGCGCGCCGCGGACAGGAACCCGAATGCGAGCCGGGCGACCGACCCGTTGTAGGGCACCGGGACGGCCCGCCCGGCGGGCACCACGTAGTCCGGCAGCGGCGTGTCGTCGTCGGCCGGGGAGATCACCGAGACCTCGTGGCCGAGCCCGATCAGCGCCTCGGCCAGGTCCCTGATGTGCTGCTGCACCCCGCCCGGCACGTCCCAGGTGTAGGGGCAGACGATGCCGATTCTCATGGCCCGTCACCGCCGCCCGCGCCGTTCCGGCTGACCGGGACGTTGAGTTCCTCGGCCACGCCGCCTTCCGCGGGCAGCCGGCCGGGGTCGAAGTCGGCGACGAAGACCCGCTGGAGCATGTGCCAGTCCTCCGGGTGGGCCGCGATGCCCTCCTCGAAGGCGCGCGCCATCTGCTGCGTCATGGCGATGGTCTTGTCCCGCCGGCTGCCCTCGGCCGGGACGGGGATCTCCGGGAAGACGCGGACTCCCCATCCCGCGTCCTCGAACCACAGCACGGCCGGCATCAGCGCGGCGCCGGTCTGGACGGCGAGCGCCGCCGGGCCGCCCATCATCCTGGCCTTCTCCCCGAAGAATTCCACCTCGATCCCGCCGCCGGTGACGTCGCGGTCGGCGGGCAGGCAGACCATCCCGCCAGCCCGCAGCCGCTGGGCCAGGACCCCGAACCGGCTGTTGCCGCCGGTCGCGGGCAGCACCTCGAAGCCGAGGGATTCGCGGAAGGCGAGGAACCGCAGGAACACCGACTCGGGCTCGAGCCGCTCGGCGACCGTGGTGAACTTCCCCGCGCCGCACGCGATGATCCACGCGCCCGCCACCTCCCAGTTGCCCGTGTGCGGCAGGGCGAAGATGACGCCGCGGCCCGCGGCCATCGCCTCGAACGCCGCCTTTTCGCCGTTCCCGGGGCTGACGGTGCTGGCCACGATCCGTTCCTGGCTGATCACCTGCAGCCGGAACACCTCCATCCAGTAGCGGGCGTAGGAGCGCATCCCGGCCCGGGACAGGGCCCTCAGCTCCTTGCCCGACGCCTGCGGGCCGATGATCCGGCGCAGGTTGGCCTCCAGCCGCTGCACGCCCCGGCCCTGCCTGCGCCAGGCGATGTCGCCGCCGAAAAAGAACGCCCGGCGGGCCCAGGACTCGGGCACGCGGCAGACCAGCGCCCAGCCCAGCGCGTACCCGCGGTCCACCAGCCAGTCCTTGGCCGCGGCCAGCGTGCCCCTCATCGCGTACCTCCCGCCGGCGGTTGGGATATCCCGCTCTGCTCTGCCGCGCCTGGATCAGCATTGTCCCCCCGCCGGGTGGCGACGTGTACGGCGTGGACCCGCTGGCCGAAGGTCACCGCGCTCAGCACCGCCAGCACCCACAGCCCGATGGCGAGCACGTACGGCACCCCCAGCCCGGACAGCCCGGCCGAGGTGAGGCCGATCAGCAGCCGCTCGGTGCGCTCGGCGATGCCGACGTCACACCGCACCCCCAGGCCCTCCGCCCGGGCCTTGGCGTACGACACCAGCCCGCCGGCCACCAGGCAGAACAGCGCCACCACGGCGAGCGCCCCCTGGCCGGTGCGGGCCAGCCAGATGGCCAGGCCCGCGAACACGGCCGCGTCGCCGATCCGGTCGAGGGTGGAGTCGAGGAACGCGCCCCAGGCGCCGCTGGTGCCCTTGATCCGGGCCAGCACCCCGTCAAGCATGTCGGCCAGGACGAAGAAGGTGCACACCATGGTGCCCGCGAACAGGTGGCCGGTGGGGAACAGCCACAGCGCCCCGGCCACCATCCCGCACGTGCCGGTGATGGTGATCGCGTTCGGGGTGACCGGGGTGCGCGCGAGCGCCTCGCCCACCGGCGTCAGCAGGCGGGTCAGGTAGGGGCGCAGCGAGTTCAGCATGGCGGTCCGAATCCTAGTGGCCCCGGCCGCGAACGCCGCCGGCCGCGGTTCGGCCACCGGCTCGCGCGGCGATTCCGGCTCAGGGGTTGTGGTGCGGTGGCCGTCAGGTAAAGGCTGGTCGTGACGCAGCCGAACGGAGCCTGGCAGGAGGCAGATGATGACAGACAGGAAAGGACAAGCCGCCTCGGGCGGTGCGCCCGCGGCCGGCCAGCACAGCAGCGTGCGCAACGTGGTGCTGGTCGGCCATTCCGGAGCGGGCAAGACCACGCTGGTGGAGGCGCTGCTGGTGGCGACCGGCACCATCCAGCGGGCGGGCCGGGTGGAGGACGGCACCACGGTCAGTGACTTCGACGAGGTCGAGATCAGGCAGCAGCGGTCCGTCAACCTCACGCTCGCCCCGCTGACGCACGCGGGGATCAAGGTCAATCTGCTCGACACGCCCGGGTACGCCGACTTCACCGGCGACCTCCGCGCCGGCCTGCGGGCCGCGGACGCGGCGCTGTTCGCCGTCCCGGCGACCGAGGGCGTGGACGGCCTCACCCGGATGCTGTGGGAGGAATGTGCCGCGGTCGGCATGCCCCGCGCCGTCGTCATTACCAAGATCGACCATCAGCGGGGCGACTTCGACCAGGCCCTGGCCGCCTGCCGCGAGGCGTTCGGCGACAGCGTCGCACCGTTGTACCTGCCGGTGAGCGACGCCAAGGGCGAGGTGAGCGGGCTGATCGGGCTCCTTTCCGGGCGCCTGTTCGACTACTCGGGCGGCACCCGCACCGAGGGCGACCCCGATCCCGCGGACGCCGGCCGGGTGGAGGAGCTGCGCGGCTCGCTGATCGAGGGGATCATCCAGGAGAGCGAAGACGAGTCCCTGATGGACGCCTACCTCGGCGGCGAGGAGATCGACCCGAAGAGCCTGATCGAGGACCTGGAGAAGGCGGTGGCACGGGGCAGCTTCTACCCGGTGCTCGCCGCCTCCAGCCCGCATGGCATCGGCATGGCCGAACTGCTCGAGGTGATGACGCAGGCGTTCCCGGCGCCCGGCGAGCACCCGCTGCCGGCCGTCACCACGCTGGACGGCAAGCCGGTGACCGGTCTCGGCTCCGACCCGGACGGGCCGCTGCTGGCCGAGGTGGTGAAGACCACCGCCGACCCCTACGTGGGCCGGGTGAGCCTGGTCCGGGTGTTCTCCGGCACGCTGCGGCCGGACGTGGCCATCCACGTGTCCGGGCACGGGCTGGCCGAGCGGGGCCACGCCGACCACGACACCGACGAGCGGGTGGGCGCGCTCACCTCGCCGCTCGGCAAGCAGCAGCGGCCGGTCGCCGCCTGCCCGGCCGGCGACATCTGCGCCGTGGCCAAGCTGACCAGCGCTGAGACCGGGGACACCCTGTCCAGCAAGGAGCAGCCGCTGCTGATGGAACCGTGGACGATGCCGGAGCCGCTGCTGCCGGTGGCGATCACGGCCAAGTCCAAGGCGGACGAGGACAAGCTGTCGCAGGCGCTGGCGCGCCTGGTGGCCGAGGACCCGACGCTGCGGCTGGAGATGAACGCCGAGACCCGCCAGCTGGTGCTGTGGTGCATGGGCGAGGCGCACGCCGATCTGCTGCTCGACCGGCTGAGCTCGCGGTACGGGGTGGCGGTCGAGAAAACCGAGCTGCGGGTGGCGCTGCGGGAAACGGTCGGCGGCAAGGCCCAGGGACTGGGCCGCAACGTGAAGCAGACCGGCGGCCACGGCGAGTACGGGATCGCCCACATCGAGGTGGAGCCCCTGCCGTCGGGCAGCGGTTTCGAGTTCGTCGACAAGATCGTCGGCGGGGTGGTGCCGCGGCAGTTCATCCCGTCGGTGGAAAAGGGCGTGCGCGCGCAGCTGGAGCAGGGCGTCGCGGCCGGGTACCCGATGGTGGACGTGCGGGTCACGCTCTACGACGGCAAGGCGCACTCGGTGGACTCCTCCGACATGGCCTTCCAGAAGGCGGGCCGGGCCGCGCTCAAGGACGCGGCCGACAAGGCCAAGGTGCTGCTGCTGGAGCCGGTGGACGAGCTGTCCGTGCTCGTGGACGACGAGTACGTGGGCGCGGTCATGTCCGACCTGTCGTCGCGGCGCGGGCGGGTGCTCGGCACCGAGCCGGTGCCCGGCGGGCGGACCCTGGTCAAGGCCGAGGTGCCCGAGCTTGAGATCACCCGCTACGCGATCGACCTGCGGTCCATGTCGCACGGGACGGGCTCGTTCACCCGGACCTACCTGCGCTACGAGCCGCTGCCCGCGCACCAGGCCGAGAAGGTAGTGAGCGCCGCGAAGGAAAAGTGACGGCCGCGGCTTAGGGCTGGGCCGGGCCCGCCTGTCCCGCCCGGCCCGGCCAGGCGGCCGCGATCATCTCACGGGTCTCGCTCAGCAGCTGGGGTATCACCTTGGTGGCGCTGACCACCGGCAGGAAGTTCGTGTCCCCGCCCCACCGGGGCACCACGTGCTGGTGCAGGTGCGCGGCGATGCCGGCCCCGGCCACGCCGCCCATGTTCATGCCGATGTTGAACCCCTGGGCGCCGGCGGCGGCGCGCAGCGCCGTCATCGCGAGCTTGGTGTGCTCGGCCAGCTCGGCGGTCTCGGGCCCGTCGAGCTCGGTGTAGTCGGCCACGTGGCGGTAGGGGCAGATCATGAGATGGCCGGCGTTGTAGGGGTACAGGTTGAGCACGGTGTACACCAGCGCGCCGCGCCCGACGATCAGGCCCTCGGTGTCGCTGAGGTGGGGGATCCGGCAGAACGGGCAGCCCTCCGGCTCGGTCCCGGTGACCTTGTTCTCACCTTTGATGTAAGCCATCCGGTGCGGCATCCACAGCCGCCCGAACCCATCAGGCGACCCAGCCCCGTCCTGCGGCACAGGCGTCTCTGGCACCGGGTAGGACATGGATGCAGCATAGGGCCCGGCGCCGGCCCGCCCGCGCGGGACGTTCGCGGTCAAACCTGGACGCGGTCGGCCACCGCGGTGACGATCTCGGCGATCGCCTCGTCGACCGGCACGCCGTTCTTCTGCTCCCCGCTGCGGTACCGGAACGACACCGCCCCGGCCGCCACGTCGCTGTCCCCGGCCAGCAGCATGTACGGCACCTTCTGGCGCTGCGCGTTGCGGATCTTTTTCTGCATCCGGTCGGCGCTGTCGTCGACCTCCACCCGGATCCCCTTCTCGCGCAGCCGGGCGGCGACCTTCTCCAGGTACGGCACGTGCGCGTCGGAGATCGGGATGCCGGTCACCTGGACCGGCGCCAGCCACGGCGGGAACGCGCCCGCGTAGTGCTCGGTCAGGATGCCGAAGAACCGTTCGATGGAGCCGAACAGCGCCCGGTGGATCATGATCGGCTCCTGCCGGGAGCCGTCCGGCGCCTGGTACTCCAGGCCGAACCGCTTGGGCTCGTTGTAGTCGAGCTGGATGGTGGACAGCTGCCAGGTGCGCCCGATCGCGTCCTTGGCCTGGACCGAGATCTTCGGCCCGTAGAACGCGGCGCCGCCGGGGTCGGCGACGAGCTCCAGCCCGGACTCGGCGGCCGCCTCGGCGAGGCTCGCGGTGGCGTGCTCCCAGTCCTCGTCGCTGCCGACGAACTTCTCCTTGGCCTCGTCCCGGGTGGACAGCTCCAGGTAGAAGTCGGAGAGCCCGTAGTCGCGCAGCAGGTCGAGCACGAACGTCAGCAGGCTCTTCAGCTCGGCGCCCACCTGGTCGCGGGCGCAGAAGATGTGCGCGTCGTCCATGGTGAGGCCGCGGACCCGGGTCAGGCCGTGCACGACGCCGGACTTCTCGAACCGGTACACGGTGCCGAACTCGAACAGCCGCAGCGGCAGTTCCCGGTAGGACCGCCCGCGCGCCCGGTAGACCAGGATGTGGAACGGGCAGTTCATCGGCTTGAGGTAGTACTCCGCGCCCTCCAGCTGCATGGGCGGGTACATGTTCTCCTTGAACCAGCCGAGATGCCCGGAGGTCTCGAACAGCTCGGACTTGCTGATGTGCGGGCTGTTCACGAACTCGTAGCCGGCCTCGAGGTGCCGCTGCCGCGAATACTCCTCCATGACCCGCCGGACGGTCCCGCCCTTGGGGTGGAACACGGCCAGCCCGCTGCCGATCTCCTGCGGGAACGAGAACAGGTCCAGCTCGGCGCCGAGCCTGCGGTGGTCGCGCCGTTCCGCCTCGGCGAGCAGGTGCAGGTAGGCGTCCTGGGCGTCGCGCGACTCCCAGGCGGTGCCGTAGATCCGCTGCAGCTGGGGGTTCTGCTCGCTGCCGCGCCAGTAGGCGCCGCCGGTGCGCATGAGCTTGAACGCGGGGATGTGCCGGGTGGTGGGCAGGTGCGGCCCACGGCACAGGTCCTTCCAGCACACCTCGCCGCTTGCCGGGTCGAGGTTGTCGTAGATGGTCAGCTCGGCCCCGCCGACCTCGACCGACTCCTCGTCGCTGGCACCGCTCTTCAGGCCGATCAGCTCCAGCTTGTAGGGCTCATCGGCCAGCTCGGCCCGCGCCTCGGCGTCGCTGACCACCCGGCGCGAGAACAGCTGGCCCTGCTTGACGATCGCGCGCATGCGCTGCTCGATCGCCTTGAGGTCATCGGGGCCGAACGGCTTGGCCACGTCGAAGTCGTAGTAGAACCCGTTCTCGACCGGCGGGCCGATGCCCAGCTTCGCGTCGGGGAACAGGTCCTGCACCGCCTGCGCCAGCACGTGCGCGGTGGAGTGCCGCAGGATCGCCCGGCCGTCGTCGGAGGCGATGTCGACCGGCTCGACCTCGTCGCCGGGGGCCAGCGGGGTGGCCAGGTCGCGCAGCTCCCCATTGATCTTGGCGGCGATGGTCGAGCTGACCGCGGCCACCGCGCTGGTCGCGATCGGCATGAGCAGGGTCTCGGCGGTCGTGCCCGCTTCCACCACGTGCTCGCGGCCGGCGAGGGTGATGGGAAGCTGCTGGGCTGACACGGTTTCTCCCTGGTTGGGTTGGTATCCGGACGGATTGGGCCGGGATGGGCGCCCCGTGATCAAATGGTATCGATGCGCTGCGGCCCGCGCGTCCGGGTTATGACGTGCTCAAAGCCATTCCTTCCGGCGGAAGATGACGTACAGCAGGGTGGACATGCCCACGATGATCAGCGTGGAGGTCCAGAACCCGGCCACGTGCCCGAATCCCGGGTAGGGCACGTTCTGCCCGTAGAAGCCGGTCACGGCGGTGGGCACGGCGATGATCGCGGCCCAGCTGGTGACCTGCTTCGTGATCACGCCGAGCCGGTTGCCGCGCACGGTGAGCTGGGTCTCCTGGATGGTGGTGACCAGGTCGCGCAGGGACTCGGTCCACTCGGTGGCGCGCAGCACGTGGTCGTACAGGTCCTGGTAGTAGGGCATAAGGTCCGGGCCCACCAGGCCCAGGTCGCGCCGCAACAGCGAGTTGACCACCTCGCGCATCGGCAGCACCACCCGGCGCAGCATGACCAGCGACTTGCGCAGCGCGAAGGTGCGCCGCTGCAGTTCTCTGTCCGGGGGGTGGTCGCCGAACAGCACCTCTTCCAGCGCCTCGATCTCGGTGTCCAGCGACTGCACCGCCTCGAAGTGGCTGTCGACCACGTGGTCGAGCAGCCCGTAGAGCAGAAAGCCGGTGGTGACCGCGCTGACGTCGGTGCTGTCCCAGCGGCGGACGACGTCGTCGATGTCGAAGCCGCGGTCCTTGCGCACGGTGACCAGGGCATCCTTCGTGATGAACGCGGCGACCTCGTGGGTGGCCAGTTCGCCGGTTACGGTGTTCAGCGCGACCGAGTACGCCGCCAGGAACAGGTGGGTCTTGTAGCGATCCAGCTTGGGCCGCTCGTACTCCTCCAGCGCGTCCTCGACGGCCAGTTCGTGCAGCCCCAGCTCCTCCCTGATCGACTCCAGGTCGGCCGCGGTGGGCTCGCAGAGGTCGAACCAGACCACGGTGGCGGGGTCGGCGAGGTAGTCAGACACGTCCGTGACCGGGAAGTTCTCGGCCTCGAGGACGCCATTGCGGTAAACGCGGGTCCGATACATGGCCGCCACGATAGGGGGCGCCGGGCGGCTTGGGTACGGCCCGGCCCGCGCGTGGGTCAGCCGGTGAGCCGCTGCAGCCGGGCGGCGGCCGCCGCGTGCCGGGCGAGCACGTCATCCACCCCGGGCACGGTTAGCGTGCCGTCCCGGACGATCACCCGCCCGGCCACCACCGTGTGCCGCGCCGAGGTCGGGCCGCAGCGCAGCCAGGCCTCCACCGGGTCGGTCAGCGCCCCGGCGAACGCGACGCCCTCTTGTTGCCAGCACACCAGGTCACCAACGGCGCCGGCGCTGAGCTCGCCGATCTCCCCGGCCCGGCCCAGACAGCCCGCGCCGCCCCGGGTGGCCATGTCGAGCACCTCCCGCGCGGTCATGCCCGCCGGCCCCAGCCGCTGCTTGCCGAGCAGCAGCGCCGCCCGCGCCTCGGTCCACAGCGAGGCGCTGTCGGCCGAGGACGAGCCGTCACAGCCGAGCCCGACCGGGCTGCCCGCCGCGCGCAGTTCCCGTACCGGCGCGAACCCGCCGCCCGCCAGCAGCATGTTCGAGCTGGGGCAGTGGGCCACCCCGACGCCCGCGGCGCCGAGCTTGCCCGCCTCCGCGGGGCTGGGGTAGACGCAGTGCGCGACCCAGGACCGCCCGGTCAGCCAGCCGACCTCCTCGAACTGCTCGACCGGGCGGCGCCCGAAGCGCTCCAGGCAGTAGGAGTCCTCGTCCGGGTCCTCGGCCAGGTGGGTGTGCAGCCGCACGTCGAGCCGTTCGGCCAGCTCGGCGGTGCGCCGCATGAGCCCGGGGCTGACGCTGAACGGGGAGCACGGGGCGAGCGCCACCCGGATCATCGCCCCCCAGCTGGGGTCGTGGTGGGCCCGGACCAGGCGCTCGCTGTCGGCCAGCACCTCGTCGTCGTCCTGGACCACCGAGTCGGGCGGCAGCCCGCCGTCCTTGGCCGACAGGGTCATCGAGCCGCGGGTGGGGTGGAACCGCAGCCCGACCTCACGCGCGGCGGCGATCTCGGCCGACCACAGGTCGCCTGCGCCGCGCGGGGCCACGTACAGATGGTCGGTGCTGGTGGTGCAGCCGCCGAGGGCCAGCTCGGCCAGCCCGACCCACGCCGACAGGTACGCCGCCTCCTCGTCCAGGCCCGCCCACAGCGGGTACAGGCCGGCCAGCCACTCGAACAGGGTGCCGCCGGTGGTGGGGCCGTAGCAGCGGGTCAGGTTCTGGTAGATGTGATGGTGGGTGTTGACCAGGCCCGGCGTGACCAGGCAGCCGGCCGCGTCCAGGGTCTGGGCGGCGGCCGGCGGCGGCTCGGCCGCGGCCCCGGCCCCGGTCACCAGCCCGCCGGTGATGGCCACCCAGCCGCCCGGCAGCTCGCGGCGCTCCGCGTCGCAGGTGGCGACCAGCTTGGCCCCGGTCACCAGCAGGTCGGCCGCGGGCACCCCGCTCACCACTGATGTCCCTGGTCGCCGGGCACCGCCCCGGCCCGGCCCACCGTCCCCTCGATCAGCCCGTAGGGACGGTCGGCCGCGTGGAACACCTCGCCGGGGTTGTCCAGGCCGAACGGCGCCAGATCCACCAGGAAGTGATGCTTGTTCGGGAGCCAGAAGCGGGCCTCGCAGGCGCCGGGCACGGCCGCCAGCACCGCCTCCCCCATCGCGTACAGCGTCTGCTGCAGCGACCGGCTGTAGACGGCGGCGAACGCCTCCGCCAGCGCCGCCCGCGCGCCGGCGAACGCGGCGTCCCACGCCTGCTCCGTATCGGCATAACGCCAGTGGCCACGCACCGCCGTGGCCAGGATGCGGTCCTGCGTCGGCTCCAGCGTGGTGTAGGGGTCGGTCAGGAATCCCTGGAACTCCGAGCCCGACGACTTCAGCAGGACCAGGTCCTCCACCCCGGCCACGACCTCGGCGCCGCCGCCGTCGCGGACGTGGACGCTGGCGACGCGGGTCCCGGCCAGCCGCTCGAACGAATGCGGGTGGGGCGCGCCGCCGGCCTCGATCCGCCGCCAGCCGTACCGCTCGATCCGGACCTGCGCCCGGTCCACCGACGGCACCTCGGCGAAGTGGCGGGCCAGCCGCAGGCCGAACTCCTCCACCGGGGTCACGCCGAACTTCCGGGCCAGGGCGTACACGGTGTTCTTCTGCGCGTCGGTCGTCAGCACCCTGGCGTTGTCGCCGGTCACGTAGGTCTCGGCGAAGTCCCCGGCCAGGGTGATACTGACGTTCAGGTCGGTGATGTCGTGCCGCGGGCCGCCGCGGTCCACGTGCAGCAGCCGCACCTCGGCCTTGCCGTACTGGGCAGGCCCGAGCACCACGTCGGCCCCGCCGCTCTCACTCCCGGTGGTCATGCCCGTCGGCCTCCTAACTCCCCCGGTACACGGAGTACCCGTACGGCGCCAGCAGCACGGGCACGTGGTAGTGCTCGCCGGGCCCGGCGGCGAAGGCGACGGTGATCTCCGGGAAGAACGCCGACCCGTGGTGGGCCACCAGGTAGTCGCGGACCGCGAAAACCAGGCGGCAGGTCGCCCGGCCGGGCGGCGCGGGCGAGCCCCCCCGGTGAGGCGGCCCGGGCGGGGCGGGCGGCTCGAAGGCGGGCAGGTCGCCGGTCCGCCCGTCGGCGCCGGTCACTGACTCGCCCAGGCGCTGCCAGCCGCCGTCCCAGATGTCGAGCGCGACCGGCACGTCCGCGGCCGGGCGGCCGCGCGCGGTGTCGAGGATGTGCGTCGAGATGGTGGTCACGCCGCCAGCTTCCGCAGCCTCAGCGCGTTGATCTTGCCGATCTCCGCGGCGGCCACCTCGAGTTCGGTGGCTGGGTCGTTCGTCATCCGGCGGCGCAGCTCGGCCAGGATGTCATCGGGCCCGCGGCCGGTGGCGCAGATCAGGAACACGTGCCCGAACCGGGCCTCGTAGGCGGCGTTCGCTTCCCGCAGCGCCCGGATCGTGCCCGCGCCGGAGCCGACCCCGGACTGCTCCTGCCGCGACTGCGCCGACAGGCCCCGCTCCCCGATCCGGGGATGACCGGCCATGGCGGCGTCCAGCTCACCCGGCGCGCGGCCGGCCCAGGCGGCGTCCGCGGCGGCAACCAGGCCGTCGACGGTGGCGTAGGGGCGGTCGGCGGCCACCCGCCGGGCCCAGCCGGGTGCGCTGCAGCACCCGAGCAGGAGCCTGACGGCATCCCCGGCGGGCAGCGCGTTGAGCCGCGCCAGGCCGGGCGGCGCGTGGTCCTCCCCTGGTGAGCGCCTGCTTTCGGGCACGCCGCAACGTTAGCGTGACGTTGACGGCTAGCTGAAGCATCGGCTTGGCTGCTCGCAGCATCATCGTCCCGCCCGTGGCAACAGGCGGGCTTTCCCGGGCGGCGCAATCCGGGTCCGAGGGGGCGGCGTGGCTGATTATGAGCTGGCCATCCGGGCGCGGCGGGTGGTCACCCCCGAGGGCGTCCGCCCGGCCACGGTGGCGGTACG
>Ga0318554_10000672_pt1 | contig 12769 bp, 9 predicted proteins | sample GRESIP082b2f22_FD_203687 | JGI IMG/M metagenome (GOLD analysis project Ga0318554, IMG submission 203687) | Tropical soil microbial communities from Luquillo Experimental Forest, Puerto Rico - GRE.SIPMG.082b2f22 | ecosystem: Environmental > Terrestrial > Soil > Tropical forest > Bulk soil... | reverse complement strand
GCTTCGTTGCGCTCGATGGCCGCCAGCGCCGGGTGGCCCGCCTCGGCCAGCGCGCGCGCCGCCTCCGCGTGCCGCCCCAGCCGCGCCGCGCAGATGGCCCACTCGAGCGGCCGCTCGGCGGAGGGGAACTGGCGCTGGGCCTCCTCGAAGCGTCCCAGCCCCATGAGCGCGTAGCCCGCCTCGCGCTTGCGCCCGAGGGCGAGGTAGGTGGCGGCCATGCCGGCGAGCCAGGCCTCGTACACGCCCCCCTCGGCGAGCACGTTCTCCAGGAGCTGGCGGTAGATCCCCAGGGCCTCGCGCGGCTTCCCCTTGCGCAGCGCCTGCTCGGCGCGCTGGCGATTACGGATGTCGTCGGCCTTGGACACGGTCAACCTCAGGGGACCGCAGCGTCGTCGACGATCTCGAGGGCGCGGCGGCGCCGGTCGCCGGTGCGCGCGAGCGAGGCCGCCGTCACCACCTGGTGGCGCTGGAGGTGGGGGAGGTAGTCGAGCTCGAGCGGGCGCGTGGGGAGGACGAAGATGCCGTAGAGGTGGGCCTCGGCGCTGAGCGCCTGCATCGTCTCGACGGGGATGTGGCAGCCGCCGTGGGTGATGAAGGTGACCGCGACACTGCGCCCCTCGTCGCGCGACAGCCGGCGGACCTCCGCCAGGAGATCGGCGAACACCCGCGCGTAGTTCCGCCCGCGCTCCGAGCGAAAACCGAGCACGCGCGGCAGATCGCGTCTGGCCATCCGCCCGAGATCGAGCCGCGGGTGGAGGCGGCTGTCGAAGAACCGGAGCCAGACCTCCGTCGTGCGGCCGCCGACCAGCGACAGCTTCTTCGCCAGCGCCAGCGCCAGACCGCGGGCGAACACCTCGCGCGCGCCGCGCATCGACGCGCTGCCGTCGACGAGCAGGTAGTGCAGCCGCCGCGGCGCCTCGTGCTGCCGCTCGTGACCGTAGTAGAGCAGATCGTCGGACAGCATCTTCATCGTGAACAGCTCGTCGTCGTGGGCCAGCTCCGCGGGGAGGAGCGCGTCGACGTGGCCGCGCCGCTCGACGGAGGCGTAGCCGTCGATGGAGAAGCGCTGCGCGGCCGGGCGGCGCTTGGTCTCGAGCAGCGACGGCAGCAGCTGCAGCGAGAAGTCGACGACATCCGCCGCCCCCGCGCTCCCGACCAGCCGGTAGAGATCGGCGAGGTCGGCCGCGCCGCCGTCCACCTCGAACAGGCCCAGGAGGCGCAGCGTCCCCGCCTCCACCTGCTCGAGGCGGGCGAGCAGCGCGCGCTCGTTCTCCACCAGGCGCTGGATGAAGCCGAGCGCCCAGGAGGGGTCGTGGGCCTCGGCGAGCGCGGCGCTGCCGAGCTCGTAGGCGGGCGAGCTCGCCGGGAGGAGCGCCGCGATCTCCAGCCGCGGCCGCCCCGGCCAGCGCAGGTAGAGATCGCCGATCACGCGGGCGAGGATCACCGCCAGCGTCTCGTCGCCGAGCGGCGAGGCCCCGAGCTCGGCGATGGTCTCCGCCTCCGCGAAGTGGGCGAGCAGCGACTGGTACCGCCCCATGATCGGCGCGCCGTGACCGCCGGGCATCCCCTCGCGGTGAACCTCACGCGGCCGCCCGAAGCGCCCGCCCGCCAGGAGCAGCCCGAGATCGTGGACCACGGCGAGGGGGAGCCGGAACCCCAGCCGCGCCAGCAGGTTCCACCACCCCGCCGAGGCGACGGCGTCCGCCGCCGTCGACGGGCGAACCTGCGCGTAGCTGAGCGTCGCCAGCTGGCGTCGGAGCTCCGCCTCGCTGCGCTCGTCCTCGGCCATCCCCTAGAGGGTACCGCGCTTGACGAGCAGGAGCAGGTGCTCGCGCCGCGGCCGCTCGGCGAAGATCGCGGCCAGGCGGCGGTCGTGGAGGGGCCGGGCCTGCGACGCCCGCGCCACCGGCTCGAGGCCCGCGGCCGCGCCCGCCGCGGCGACGCCGTCCGGCGCGCTCTCGGGCCGGCCGTCGACGACGCCGTCGCCGACCATCAGCAGGGCCTGCCCGCCGGGACGGAGCACGCGCGCGATCTCCCCGATCCAGCGCGTCTGCGCCGCGCGCCACGCCGCGCCGGCGACCTCCCCCAGCTCGCTGCTGGCCCGGGCGCCGAGCTGAGCCCGCCGGTAGCGCTTCGGCGACAGCTCCAGCCACCGGAACCGGGCGTCGTGGACCGCCGCGTAGTCGTAGGTGCCGGCGTAGGGGGGCGAGGAGACGACCAGGGCCGCGGCCCCGTCGGGCAGCGGCAGCTCGCGGGCGTCCCCCTCGACGATCTCGGGCCGGGGCGTCCCCGCCGGCGTCCGGCGCTCGAGCGCGGCCAGCCCGCGCGCGAGCTCCGCGGCTCTATCGGCGAGCATGCGCGACGGCAGGCCGCGCGCGATCCGCTTGCTGGCGCCGTCGCGCGGCGCCGACGGGCCGGCCTTCATGAACTTGACGAGGATCGAGGAGAGGCAGAGCCGCAGCGCCCGCGCCACCGCCTCGTTCCCCGCGCCCCCCGCGAAAACCAGCTCGCGCAGCCCGTAGAGCTCGAAGAGGACGTGCGGGAAGAAATGGGCGATCTCGCCCCGGGCCCAGGCCGGGATCTCCGGCCGCTGGCGCTTGCGCGCGCGCTCGCCCGACTCCTCGGCGATCCGGGCCGCCTCGGCGACCAGCAGCTCGCGGCCCGTCGGCCCGAGCAGCGTGGTGCGGACGCGCGCGATCTCGATCCCGAGCGGGCTGGCGTCGACGCCGGTCGCCCGCCGCCCGAGCCCCATCGCCTCGACGAGCACGGTGCCGCTGCCGCAGAACGGATCGACGACCAGCTCGCCCGCCGCGGACAGCGCCGCGACGGCGCCGCGCGCGATCGACGGGTGCATCCGCCCGGCGTAGCTGTGGAACCCGTGGGTGAGCGCCCGCTCGAGCGCCGGGTCGACGGCGTAGAGCTTGCCGAGCAGGCGAGCCGGCCCCGCGTCGCCGCCCAGCTCGACCGGACCGCCGAGCGTGGAGAACGCGCGCCGCTGGCGCGGCGGGCGCGGCGGACGCGTCGCCCCGGGGCGGGTCAGCCGTTCCACTTGGACGACTCGAACACGCCCTCGAGCAGCTTGTCGACCTCGCCCGCCATGGTCTGGGCCGTCTCCGTGCCGATCGCCTGCAGCGCGGCCCGGATGTCCTGGAGGTTGCGGAGCTGCGAGAACAGCTGCACGTCCGAGAGCGGCTCGCCCCCGAGCAGGACGCCGCGGATGACGCCCAGCTCGGCGAGGATGCCGTCGAGATCGCCGGCGCTCGAGCGGCGCGCCCGCGCCTCGGGGTGCTCGCGCCGGTGGCGCTCGAGCACCGGGGCCACGATGTCGTCGACGAGCGCGATCTGATCGACGCTGTTCCAGACGTGGCGCAGCACGAACAGGTCGCCGTCGTCGACGGCCGGCCGCCCGTCGATGAGCGCGCTCGCCGCGCACAGCTTGAGAAGCTTGACCACCCGCCGGTCGGACAGCGTCACCCCCTCGGAGCGGATCTGGAAGACGAGCCCCTTGTACCGGGCGACGAACTCTTCCGGGAAGCTGAGCTGGCGGGCCAGCCGCGCCTGCAGCGTCCGGATCTCGGCGAGCGAGACCAGCGCCGGCGCCGGCGCCGCGCGCGAGGGGCCGGCGGCCGGGTCGCGCTCGTTCATGCTCTCCACCTCGGCGGCGAGGCCCCGCTCGACCAGCCCGTGGAAGTGAAAGCTGTCCAGGTTCTCGGACGAGGCGCGCACGAGGAAACGATCGAACACCGCGCCGAGCGCATCGTCGTTCGGCACCTCGTTGGTGGCGCCGTAGAGCGACGACAGCGGGACCTTGATGCTGGCGCTGCCGGTGAAGAACCGGCGCTCGTTGAGGATGCTGAGCAGCGAGTTGAGGATGGCCGAGTTCGACTTGAAGATCTCGTCGAGGAAGACGATGTCCGCGTCGGGCAGCATGGCCTCGACGCGGCGGACGTAGGTCCCCTCGCGGAAGGCCTTGATGTCGATGGGCCCGAAGATCTCGTTCGGCTCCGAGAACCGCGTCAGGAGGTACTCGAAGTACCGTGCGTCGACGAGGCGGGCCAGCTGCCGGACCAGCGCCGACTTGGCGGTGCCCGGTGGGCCGACGATCAGCATGTGCTCGCCCGCGACCAGCGTGACCAGCAGGAGGCGGACGAGCTCGGCCTTGTCGAGGTAGCGCTCGTCGAGGGCGTGACCGACCTCGCGCACCTTGGCCGCGACGCGCAAGAGCTCCGCGTCCGGTGGCGCGAGTCGGGGCGTGGTGAGGGGCTCGCTGACGGACAAAGCCCCTAATCATACCGCAAGCTTCGACCCAGAACCCGAACAGGGTTAGGCCGCGGTGGCCGGGGCCGTTGCGATCTCGGCGAGCACGAGCGCGGCGGGGAAGCGCGGCATGCCGTGTTCCTCGGCGCGGGCGGCCAGCCGCCCGAGCCGGGCACGGAAGGCGTCCGCGAGATCGCCGGTGCTCGGCACGTCGCGCGGCCAGACCAGCGACAGCCGGGTCCGCGCCGCCGCCGTCAGGATCACACTGAGGTCGATCCCTGGTCCCTCGGAGCGCACGCCGGCACGCACCCCCTCGCCCTCGGCGCTCGGCCGCTTGTCCGGGGGTGGACCGTAGAGGACGTCCAGCCAGACCAGGTGCGAGAGGAAGCGGAGCGCGAACCCGATCGCGTCGCCCGAGGCGGGGAGGCCGACGGGGGGATCGTGGAACGAGGCGAAGCGGTACAGCGCCTCGGCGAGCGCGTCGCCGGCGCGATCGACCCCGAGCTCGAGCATCCGCCCGGCGACGATCCGCGCCAGCGCAGGGAAGCGCAGGATCGGCAGGATCCGCCCCCAGGAGAGCGGCGGCTCGAGCCGGAGCGGATCGAGGGCCTCGCCGATCGGGCTCGCGGCCGACAGCGCCAGAAACGCGCGCCTGGCGACGGCGGGGATCCCGATCTCGCGCAACCAGCTCCGATCGCGGCGCTCGACCCGGACGCGCCGGAGCGTCGGCCAGGCGATCACGCGGCGGGGCGGCGTGCGGCCGAGGTAGAGCTGCCGCCCGAGCCAGAAGTGCACGGTGCTGTCGACGCGCGCGATCTCGGGGAGCCGTGCGAGCAGCGAGTGCCGGTCGACCGCCTCGCGCGCCGAGGGCGGCGGGCCGACCGCGGCCAGCGCGAACGCGGCGTAGGCGATCCGCTGCTGCCGATTGATGATCCCGGGACCGCCGAGCCCGGGGTGGCTGAGCGCCAGGAGGTCGTGCAGCGCCCCGGCCAGCCGAAGGCTCGTCTCGTCGAGCGCGGGCGGCGACGAGGTGGGCAGGAGCCGAGCGGCGACGGCCAGCCGGCTCGCCGCGAGCGTGGCGGCGGCCTCGGGCTCGGCGGCCGCGGCAGCGCGCGCGAGGCGATCCAGCGCCTCCGGTCCGAGCGGCCGCCCGACGTGCACCGCCCCGCCGCGCACCAGCGGGACGACGAAGGCCGACAGGAAGCGCCGCATCCCCTCCCTGCCCTACCGGCCTCGGCGGCCGAGCCCCCACAGCGGCATGGGGCCGAGCGGCTGGTTCTCGATCTGGACGCTCGCCTCGAACGGCGGATCGACCGGTCGGGCCGCCGCCAGCTCCGCGACGGCCGGGTCGACCGCCTCGAGCAGTCGCGGCTCGAGCGGCACGAGCGCCTCGGGCAGGATCCGGACGGGCCTCGCGGCCCGGTCCGGGAAGATGACCAGCGCCCCCCCGGTCGCGCCCAGCCGCTCGGCCACGAGCTCGCGCGACACGGCCGGCACGAGCCGCGTCCCGAGCGGCACGAGGACGTCGGGGGCCGCCGTTTCGAGCAGCGTCCCGAACGGGATCCCGGCCAGCACCTCGGCGGCCTGGAGCAGCACGCCGCGTTCGAGGAGCGCCACCCGGTGCGCGCGGATGACCGTGGGAGGCATGGCGTAGAACAGGCGCTGGAGCCAGGGGACCCGTGACCACGGGATGAGCGCCGCCACCGGCCGCCCCGTGTTCGCGCCGCTGGGCTCGAGCCTCAGCGTGACGGCGAGATCGGGACGGCTCTCCGGCCGCGCCGGCGACGGCGAACGCCCCCGGTCAGCGGCGCCCCCGGCCGCGTCGCCGAGGGCGGCGGTCAGCGGCGCCGGGACGCGGATCCGGACGATGTCGTCGAGCGCCGCCAGCACCGGCAGCGGCGCCACCTCCGTCACGCCGCGCGGCGAGAACAGGTGGAGCTTGTCGCGGGCGAAGCTCCCCCGGCACGACTCGAGGTGGACGGGATGGCGGTAGCCGGCGGCGACGGCGACGTTGTCGGTCACGGGGACGTAGAGCTCGAGGCCCGGCGTGCGCGCGAGCAAGCCCTGCATGCGCGGCGGGACGTCCTCGATCCGGTAGAGCCAGAACGAGGCCCCGGGCGAAAACGCGCTCGCCGTCCCCCCTTCGCAGAGCGCCGCCGAGGCCCGCAGCCCCGCGGCGCGCGTCGCGCGGTGGAGGTAGCCCGCGACGACCGCCCCCAGGCCTCGCCGCGCCGTCAGCATGAGCGGCCCCGCCGGCAGCGCCGCCGCGGGACCGAACACGCGGACCAGCGACAGGCGGGTGAGCAGCGTGGCGAGCGCGAGCTCGCTCTCGATCTTGTAGGGGACCCCCTGCTCGGCGCCGTGGAGGATGAGGTCGCCCGCCCCCTCGACGGGCGCCGCCACGTCGTAGCCGAGCGGAGCCCGCGCGTCTCGAAACTGGACGAAGTGCCGCCCGGTGCCGGTGAACGTCTGCCCGCCCGCGAGGCGCACCGCCTGAGCAACCACGTCCCCGAGCGCCGGCGACGCGAACGGCAACAGCACGATCGCCTCGCGCGTCCCCGCCCCGCCGCGCGCGGTGACGATGCGCAGGCCGGGCTGCAGATCGTCGAGGCTCTGCTCGGCCGAGAGCACCCGCAGGAACGACACCAGCCGGTCGATGGCCGCGAACCGAGCGCACAGCTGCTTGCCCCCGACGACGCCGCGCGCGTCGACCCCCAGGCCCGGGAGATTGAAGCGCACCTGCCCGAGCACGACCCGCTGGAGCATCCAGCAAGCTTAACGCCCTCCCGACCTGTTAGCATCTAGAGGTGACGCGCACGCGGCGGGTGCTCGATCCGGAGCTGACCATCCTGGGCGGCCGCGACCTCGTGGGGCTCGTGGGGCGGCTCGTGCGCGAGCAGAGCTGGGAGATCCTCACCGACGTGCTGTCGGCGATCGGCGACGACGGCGGGCTCGCGCATGTCGGCCTGCCGGACCTCGACGCCGCGACCCGGCTGGTTCACACGGCGCTCGCCAAGGGGGGGCGGGCGAAGCCCCGCACCGCGCTCGCCGACGAGCTGCGCGCGCTCCGGTTGGCCGCCGCCGAGGCCCTGCTCGCGCGCACGAGCCGGCCGCCGCTCGGGGAGCTGGAGCGGGGCGCCTTCGAGCGGGCGGCGTCGCTCCTCGCCGAGGCGGGCGATCACCGGCGCGCGGCGCGCGCGTACGAGGAGCTCGGCGACGACCCCCGCGCCGCGGAGGCCTGGGGCGCGCTCGGCGATCTCGAGCGGATGGAGGCGGCCCTCGCCCGCGACGAGCGCCGCGTGTCGGGCCGCCGCGAGGCCGTCGAGGCGATGCGCCGCTTCGAGGCGCTGCTCACCGGGGGCGAGCGGCGCGCGGCGCTCGCCGCCCTCGCCGGGGCGCGCGTCGAGGAGATCCCGACGGCGCTCGCGGCCGCCGCGCGGATCGAGGGGCGGCTCTGCGCCGGGCGCGCCGTCACGCTGCGCGTGACCGGCGGTCCCCCGGTGCGCGTGGCGGGGCTCCCCGCCGCCCTCGGCCGCGACCGCGCCGCCGAGGTTCCGCTGCGCGACCCGGCCGTGTCGCGCCGGCACGCGCTGCTCGCGGCCGCCGACGGCGGCATCAGCATCGAGGACGCCGGCTCGCGGGGCGGAGTCCGGATCGCGGGCGCGCGCCTCGAGGGCCGGCTCGTGCTGCGCGGCAGCGGCGAGCTCGGGCTCGGCGCCACCGTCCCCCTCCGCTACGCCGCGACCGAGCGCACCGTCGTGTTCGAAGGGACGAGCGGGCTCGACCGGCCGCTGCGCGCGCTGGTGGGGATCGCGCCCGTCCCGCTCGAGCTCGCCTTCCCGGCGGCGGAGGGATTGGGCCTCGACTTCGAGAGTGGCGGCCCGCGGCTCCTCCGGCGCCCCGACCTGCAGGTGCGCGTCGAGGGCCACTTCATCGGCCCGAGCTGCGATCTGCTCCACGGCGACGTGGTCGAGGTCGCCGGTCCCCGCGCCTTCAGGCTGGAGGTCGAGTGAGGGGAGCGGGGCCCGCGCCCCGGGGGCGCGCATGAAGGGGCCGCCGTCCCGCACCGCCGAGCGGCTGCTCGAGGAGGCGGAGCGCGCGGCGCGCGCCGGCGATCTCGCGGCGGCGGCCCTCGCCCTGCGTGATCACCTCGCCCACCACCCCGGGGACCAGGCGGCCCGCCTTCGCTTCGGACGGCTGCTGGCGTCGTCGGGCGACGCCCCCGCGGCGCGCGCCGCGCTCGCGCCGCTCGAGGCGCTCGGCACCGACGATCCGATCGGGCGGCAGGTGATCCGGCAGCTCGCGGACCTCGACGAGGCGGAGGGGGCGCCGATCGCGGCGACGACCCGCTGGGAGCGGATCCTGGCCCACGACATCGACGACCCGGAGGCGCGCGCCCACCTCGCCCGCTTGGCTCCCCAGGCGCCCCCGGCTGCCTTCGACGAGACCGGCACGCTGGTCTCGCCCGAGGGGATCGAGACCAGCCGGTACCGCCTGCTGCGCGAGCTCGGCCGGGGTGCGACCGCGACCGTCTACCTCGCGCGCGATGGGGCGCTCGACCTCGAGCTCGCGTTGAAGGTCTTGCACCCCCAGCTCGCCGCCGCGGCGCGGGCCGGCGCGCGGCGGCGCTTCTTCGCCGAGGCCCGCCTCGCCGCCGCGGTCCGCCACCCCGGCGTCGTCGCCATCTACGACGTCGACGAGGAGGCGCGGGCGCTGGCGATGGAGTTCGTCCCCGGCGCCACGCTGCGCGAGCGCCTCCGCGATCACCCGGACGGCCTGCCGGCTGGCGAGCTCGCGGCGACCGTGCGCAGCCTGCTCGGCGCGCTCGCCTACGTCCACGCCCGGGGCATCGTGCACGGCGATCTCAAGCCCTCGAACCTGTTGCTCCGCCGCCCGGGCGAGGTGGTGCTCGCCGACTTCGGCGCCGCCGAGCTCGCCGCCGACGCGCGCCGGGCCCTCTCCGGCCCGGGGGGAACGCCGCTCTACCTCGCGCCCGAGCAGTTCCAGGGGGCGCCGAGCTCGCCGGCCACCGATCTATGGGCCACGGGGGCCATCCTCTGGGAGGCGCTCGGGGGGCGACCGCTCCGCACCCACGCCGAGCTCTTGCGGGGCGCCCGCGCCGACGGGCCCCCGCCCGACGCGGTCGCCGCGCTCGCCGTCCGCGCGCCGGCCTGGGTGGAGCTGATCGCGACGCTCACGGCGCGCGACCCCGCCGCGCGCCGGGCGACCGTAATCGTCCCGCCTACTCCTTATCCGTGAGCGACGAGTGCGTCGGCGCGCCCGAGCCGTAGAAATTCAGCTGTAGGGAGGCGGTGGCGTCGCCCACGAAGCCGAACTGCGGGAACCCGGCGAGCCCGTCGAGCTCGACGACGAACGAGACGGCCTTCGAGGCCTCGACGTAGAGGCCGGCGCCGAGGCCGCCGAGCACCGGACCCGCGCGCACGGTGTCCTGGAAGTCGGCGTACGGCAGGCCTGTGCCCTGGCCCGGGTAGACCACGAACCGGGCCCCCTCGCCGCCGCCCAGGAGGGCGGCGCCGAAGAAGCGGACCTGGCTCTGCTGCGAGTAGTAGATGAGCTTGAGCAGCCCGGAGAGCGCGCCCGTCGCGGCGTAGTGCGAATACTTCGACGGCTGGACGATGTACTGGAAGCGGCCCGTCGCGGCGAGCGCGACGTTGGGGGTGAGCATGTAGCCGAACTCCGGCTCGATCGTGAACCAGCCCGCCCAGGCGAGCCCGGGCTGGAAGGCGCTCTGCAAGCAGTGGAAGCCCGGCGTGCCCGAGTTGCAGCCGCCGCCGACGTCCGTCGACTGGTTGACGGCCTCGAGGCCGTTCCCCTTCGCGTAGCCGTAGCCGGAGCCGAACCCGAGACCGACCCAGAACTTCCGCTTGCCGAAGCGGATGTCGAGGCCCTCGTTGCTGGTGTCGCGGTGGCCGAGGTAGATCTTCGGCTTCTTCGGCCGGCCGTCCTCGTCGAGCGGGTTCTCCTCCTCCCCTTCGCTGCCCGCCTCGCCTTCCTTGGCGGCGCCGGCCTGCTCGACGATGAGCAGGATGTTCGGGCTGTCGTGGCCGCCGTTGGCGACGATGACCTTGGCGTCGTCGTTGCGCCCCTCGAAGTAGTACTGGATCGACTTGCCCACGACGGCCTTCTTCGGGATCTTGCCCTGGTACCAGCCCTTGGGCGTCTTGGTCATCTCCACCTCGGCGTAGTCCTCCTTGCCGGGCGCCCGGTAGAGCAGGAACACCTTGGTGACGGGGAGCTTGGGGGAGAGCGCACAGCGCAGGACGACGGACTTCTCGAGGATGGCCTCCTCGGGCTCCGGGCAGTCGAGCGCGGCGATCCGGACGGGCAGGTCGGGCTCACCCGACTCCTCGTCGTCGCTGCTCGGCCGGCGTCGCCGCCCGCTGGGCGGCGGCGGGGCGCCGCCCCCTTCGTCGTCCATGACCGGGCCACGGCGCCGCTTGGGCGGGGGGGGGCGGTTCTCGTCGCCGCCGCCTCCGGCGCTGGCGCCGCCGCCGGCCTTGCGCTGGGCCTCGGCGAACGCGTCGTTGACCTCCGCGCTCGCGATCCCCTTCGTGAGCTGGATGCTGGGATCGATCTCCAGCGCGCGGATGAAGCTCTGGATGGCCTTGTCGCGGTTCTTGAACCCGGTGATGTACACCGCGCCGAGGTGGACGTAGGTCCGGGCCATGACCGGGTGGTTGTCGAGCCCCGCCTTCTTCCCCGCCATGAGCGCGTCGAGCAGCGTGCGCTTGGCGGAGTCCCACTCGAGGGTGTCGTAGTCCTCGAGCGCGCGCTTGTTCATCTGGACCAGCTTGTCGATCGCCCCCTGGTCCTGGGCCGCGGCGCGGCGCGCGGGGAGCGCGACCGCGACGACGACGGCAAACGTGCTGAGCACCAGGGCGTACTGCTTGGACCGAGTCATTGCTCTTTACCTCGCGATTGCTCGCTATTGCTGCGTGATGATGAATTCGACGCGCCGGTTCTTCTCCCGCCCCGCGGCCGTCTTGTTGGTCTCGATCGGCTGGTCGGGTCCGTACCCCTGGGCATCCATGCGCGCCGGGTCGATGCCCAGCCCCATAAGATGTTGCCGCACCGAGGCCGCACGGGCCGCCGACAGCTTCATGTTGTGCGCGCGCGTGCCGCGCGAGTCGGTGTGACCCTCGATACGCACGGTCATCGTCGGCCGCGACCGGAGCACGCTCCCCACCTCGTCGAGCAGGGCGAAGCTGCGCGGCTGGATGGTCGACTTGTCGGTGTCGAAGAAGATCTTCTGCTTGAGCTCGATCTTCTCCTGCGTGACGACGATGTGCTCGTACTTCTTGGGGCAGCCGTTGTTGTCGGGCGGGCCCGGATCGTTCGGGCACTTGTCCTCGGTGTCGGGGACGGTGTCCTTGTCGTTGTCCGGATCGGGGCAACCGTCGTCGTCCTGGAAGCCGTCCTTGTCCTCGGGCTGGTTCGGGCAGCGATCGACTGCGTCCGCGAGGCCGTCAGTGTCGTTGTCCGGATCGGGGCAACCATCCTCGTCCTCGAAGCGATCGCGATCCTCCGCCTCGTTCGGGCACTTGTCGGCAGTGTCCGGGATGCCGTCCTGATCGTTGTCCGGATCGGGACAGCCGTCGGCGTCCTGGAAGCCGTCCTTGTCCTCTGGATCGTCGGGGCACTTGTCGACCGAGTCGAGGATCCCGTCGTGATCGCGGTCGCCCGGTACGTCGCACTTGCCCACGGATAGTTTGTAGGCAGCGCGGGCGTTTCGGTCAGCAATCTCCACGTGATCGCGGGCACGGAAGTAGTCCCCTTGGTCGAGCTCGCGCGAGGCGAACTCCACGTGCGTCTCGGCCAGCGCCAGCTCGCGCGGCGCGCAGCGGTAGGCGCCGTGATCGCGCGCCTCCTTGGCGATCGTCCGGACCTCGCGCACGTTCGATTCGAGCTGGATCCCGGCGCACCCGGACGCGAGCAGGCCGGCACCGATGACGGCGACGAGACAAGCCGACCAGCGCACGCGGGCGTCAGGCATCACTCGGACTCGGACCGTTTCGTGCGCTCGCGCGCGCGCCGCTTGGCCGCGGCGGTGTCGGGATCGTCGCTCGCCGCCCCGGGCTCGCCGGTCTCGCTGGCGGGCGTCGCCCGCGTCGAGCGGCTGGGCTGCTGCGCGAGCCGGGCCGCGGCGATGGCGCGGGCGCGGTTCGCCAGATCCTCCGCCTTGTGCCCGTAGTCGATCGCGTCCTGGTACTGCGCGTAGCCGCCCTCCTCGCGGGCTTTGTGCAGGTACTCCTCGGCCGCGGTGTACTCGTAGGGCGCGTAGCGATCGGCCTGGGCGAGCTTCGCGGCCGAGACGGCCGAGGCGGCCTTGTTCCCGACCTGGCTGATGTACTCGACGGGCCCGCAGCCGAGGCTCGCGATCGACGCCAGCGCCGACGCCGCCACCACGAAGCTCGGGAGCGTCCGAAGTCGGCGAAGTCGGCCCAATGCACGGCGACGGTAGCAACTCGTCCGGAAGCGGTCAATCAATAGG
>Ga0318554_10000666_pt1 | contig 12812 bp, 7 predicted proteins | sample GRESIP082b2f22_FD_203687 | JGI IMG/M metagenome (GOLD analysis project Ga0318554, IMG submission 203687) | Tropical soil microbial communities from Luquillo Experimental Forest, Puerto Rico - GRE.SIPMG.082b2f22 | ecosystem: Environmental > Terrestrial > Soil > Tropical forest > Bulk soil... | reverse complement strand
GCCCGCGCACGGACGGAAGCGGCGGACCGGGCGGGGCCACGGGCGCCGCGGGTGGCGGCGGCGTCCCCAACGGCCTGCGCTTGAGCAGCGCCAGCCCCGGCCGTTCGGCGATCTTCTCGAATTGCCCGTTCAAGAGCGCTCGGTCCGCGTTCGTGCTGCCGCCGTAGCCCGACCCGAGCGCGTAGAGAATGTAGTCGGCGTCGTAGCTGTCGCGCAGCCCTCGCATCTTGAGGTGCGAGACGTGCGGCATCTCGGCCTCGCTCATGGCGACGGACGCGTCCTTGGGGATCATCGCGTGCAGCTCGCGCAGGTCCTTGTCCTTCCGCCGCTCGTCGTCGGTCGGCGCCCGCATCGACAAGGTTCCGAAGCCGCCGTGGACGCGATCGCGAGGCGGGATCGCGCCCCAGAAGATGCCCGACAACGTGGTCCCGGCGAAGAGGGCCAGGAGCGCCGCCCGCCGGCGGACGAGGCCGGTCCCCGTCGCCCCGTAGCTGGCGAGGCAGACCGCCGCCGCCGAGAACAGGTAGGGGATGAAGTGGGCGGAGTACTGGAACCCGATGTCGATGGTGGGGCCGTACTTCGTGGTGAGAAAGGTAAACACCGACCCGGGGATGATCGCCAGCACCAGGTAACTCCGCCGCAGGGGCAGGAACGCGACGGGCAGCAAGATCTGCAGCGCGTAGCGGAGCTTCTCCGGCGTGGTCGCGGTCCCGAACGTGTAGATCGGGTTGCTGACCAGGGTGGCGATGATGCCGCCGAAGGTCGGCGCGCCGGCCGGGAACAGGTCCTTGTAGAGATCCGCGAAGCCCCAGGCCCCGAAGCTCGGCATGATGAAGAAGCGCAAGGCCACGAAGTAGGCGGTCGCCGCGACGGCCATGATCAACCCTGGGACGACCCGGTGGCCGGACAGCGCCAGGAAGGCCCCGAAGATCGCGAGCCCCACCGGGACGTCCTCGCGGCAGCCGACCGCGATCAAGAACGCCAGCGCGCAGAGCCAGTACCGGCGCTCGTCGACGAGGTCGATCACGAACAGCACGAACGTCGAGGCGATCGGCTGGAAGTGAAAGTCGTAGAACTGCATGCCGTGCATCGGCGGATAGAAGAGGTAGGTGACGGCCAGCGCGGCGGCATAGCGCCGGGGCAGCCTCCGCGAGGCCAGCCGATAAAGAGGGATCGCCCCCAGGGCGAGGACGCACGACTGGATGATGAGCAGGATCTTGGCGCCCGGCCAGAGCGCGTAGATGGGCAGCAGGAAGAACACCGACAGCGAGGCGTGACCGCGCAGCTCCTCCCAGTTTCGGTCGAAGCCGAGCGGCGTGTCCCGCAGCGGGTGACCGTGCATCGTGTTCCAGAAGATGTTGTCGTACTGGCCGAGATCGTAGTTGTAGGTCTGGAAGCGGCCGTGCATCCGGAGCGTGAACACGCTCATGTAGATCGCGTAGGCCAGCGCCGCGACGGCGACGACGAGCGCCGGCAGCCACCGCCGCACGGAGACCGGCAGCGAGACCTTGTCCAGGAGGACGACGGCCGGACGGGGTCCCGGGCTCGCGTCGCCGCCGGCCGAGAGCGCCATCCGACACAGACGCTCGCCGAGGAGGACGAACGCGCTCATCACCAGCGCCGCCTGGAGCTGGCTCCCCCACGCGCTCGGGAGGCAGAGCGGCGGGACGAGCGCCAGCAAGATGCCGGGAGCGGCCAGCCGCGACCACCGCGCCGCGCGCTCGGGCCCCTTCTGCAGCGCCAGGAGCCCCACCACCACGCCGCCGAAGGCACCGAGCGCCATCCCCAAGAGCAACCGGTGCCGGTTGGGGAAGCTGATCACGTTCCCGCTGACGAACGTCTCGAGCCAGGACGAATACCCAATCACCTCTTGCAGGAAGAGGGCGAAGGACGCACCGGCCGCAGAGAGCAGGGCCAGGGCTCGAAGAACGACAGCCATCGGAGCGGGCAGACTACAACAAGTAGGCCGCGGCCACCTGCGGGCGAACCGGAGCGCGAGCGGGACACGCGCGCGTCACCGGATCGCGACCTCCTCCAGGTGGAAGGCGACGGTGCTACGGACCGTGAGCCTCACGTAGCGCGCCGCGGTCGGCGGAAACTTGACGGTCCAGGTCGAAAACGTGGTGTCCCGGTGCCCGACCACGGTCCAGTTGGTTCGGTTGGCGCTCACCTCGGCGACGAGCGGGACCGCGCGCTCGGCGCAACAGTCGCTCCGGTTGGTGACGTCGACGCGATGGATCTTCTGGAGGGAGCCGAGGTCGAACTCGACCCACGGGTTGAGCTCCGGGTTGGTGTGGAAGAGGAGGCCGGCGCAGGTGGGGTCGCCGGCGCAGCCCGGCCAGCTCGAGCTGGTCCGGAAGGGCTTGCCGGCGGCCAGGTTGGGGCCGACCAGCAGGGAGCGGAGGCCGAACACCAGGACGATCGCGACGACGCCCGCGAGCAGCAGGCGGGACCAGCGCTGGCCGACCACGCGCTCGACCTGTCGCTGAGGCGCCGCGATCTGCCAGAGCAGGGCGTCTGTGAACGAGCGCGCCCGCGCGGCGTCGTCGTCAGTCTCGTCGAGATCCCCCGGGGAGCGATCGGAGAGCAGCACCCCGCTGACGGCGTCGAGCGCGCGGGCGTCGCCCGCGGCCCGGAGCAGCAGCTCGGGGTCACTCGCCGTCCAGGCCCCCTTGAGGTCGGCGGGGCGGCTCTGCCCCTCGGGTAACGCCGCCACGACCGCCCAGTAGGCGGCGTCGCGGTAGAGGCCGAGCAGCACGGGCGCCCGGGATCCCGGCGGCAGCGTCTCGACCGGCTCGGCCACCCGGCGCGCCACTTCCATGACCAGTCGCGACTGCGCCAAGGCGCGCGCGCGATCGCTCCCCGGCTGCGGGGCCGCCGCGCGCGCCGCGCGCATCGCGTCGGTCCGCAGCAGCCAATCGCCAAGCTTGGTGAGGTAACCACGGACGGTCATGGGCGGCACGTGGGGTCGCAGTGTAGCCGAACGGGTCCGCGAGCAGAAGCTCGGGGCCAAGCCCGGCCGCGGCGAACCTCAACGTGGCGGCGGTCGGCGCAGGTCGAGCGTGAGCGGGAAGTCCGGGTTGCGCTCCTCGGGCGGCGCCTCGAGCGGGCCGGGGGTGTGGCCGAACGGGAAGAAGCGGGCGATGCGCCGCCCCTCGGCTTCGAGGGCGTTGGTGGGCATGCGCTCGTGGGCGCGGCCCCCCGGGTCGGAGACGTGGTAGGTGCAGCCCGCGACGGCGCGCCCGTTCCAGGTGTCGATCACGTCGAAGACGAGCGGCGCGTGGATCCCGACCGTCGGGTGGAGCGCCGACGGCGGCCGCCAGGCGCGAAAGCGTACGCCGGCGACGAACTCGCCGGGCGTCCCCGTCGGGTGGAGCGGCAGGCGCCGGCCGGCGCAGGTGATGACGTGGCGGGAGTCGACCATCCCGCGCACCTTGACCTCGACGCGCTCGAGCGAGGAGTCGACGAAGCGGGCCGTGCCGCCGGCGCCGGGCTCCTCGCCGAGCACGTGCCACGGCTCGATCGCCTGGCGCAGGGTCAGCTCGAGGCCGCTCGCGGCGATGGTCCCCAGCACCGGGAAGCGGAACTCGTGGTGCGGCCGGAACCACGCGCGCGCGAACGGGTAGCCCGCCCCGTGAAGATCTTCCAGCACCTCGGCGAAGTCCTCGCCCACGAAGTGCGGCAGCGCGAAGCGATCGACGAGCCCATTCCCCCAGCGCACCGGGCGGCGCCGGTAGGGCGCGCGCCAGAACCAGGCGGACAGGCCGCGCAGCAAGAGCTGCTGCGTGAGGCTCATCTGCGGGTGCGGCGGCATCTCGAACCCGCGCAGCTCGACCAGCCCCTGGCGCCCACTGGCGCTGTCCGGGCTGTAGAGCTTGTCGATGCAGAGCTCGGTGCGGTGGGTGTTCCCGGTGACGTCGACGAACAGATGGCGGAAGATCCGGTCGACGAGCCACGGTGGTGCCAGCCCTTCCTCAGGGACCTCCCCGAAGGCCAGCTCGAGCTCGTGAATAGCGTCCTGGCGAGCCTCGTCGACGCGCGGGGCCTGGCTGGTCGGGCCCACGAACAGACCGGAGAAGAGGTACGACAGCGACGGGTGGTTGACGAAATAACCGGCGAAGCTGCGCAGCAGATCGGGGCGACGCAGGAAGGGGCTCGCCGCCGGCGTCGGCCCGCCCAGGACGACGTGGTTGCCGCCACCGGTGCCCGCGTGCCGCCCGTCGAGCATGAACTTCTCCGTGCCGAGCCGGCAGAGGCGAGCCTCCTCGTAGAGCGCGTCGGTCATCGCTGCGAGGTCCTTCCAGGTGGCCGTCGGGTGGACGTTCACCTCGATGACGCCGGGGTCGGGCGTCACCGAGAACCTCTGGAGCCGGTGGTCCTGCGGCGGCGGGTAGCCCTCGAACTGGATCGGCTGATCGCGATCGGTCGCGACATCCTCGACGGCCTCCACGAGCGCCAGGTACTCCTCGAGGTACCCGAGCGGCGGCATGAAGACGTGGAGGATCCCGTCCCGCACCTCGACGCAGAGCGCGCTGCGGACGATCGCGGTCGGATCGCCGGCCGCCGCCGACGTCGAGGCGCCGTCCCCCCGCCGGCTCCTCGGCTGCGAAACCACGCGCGGCAACGGGGGCCGGGCCATCAGCGGATCGCGCTCGTAGACCCAGGCGCGCGCCTCCTCCGATTCCCAGGGGAGGCTGTCGAGCGGCAGCCGGAACCCGAGCGGCGAATCGCCGGGGAGGAGGTAGAGGCGATCGGCGCGCAGGAGCCAGCGGCCGCTCTCCCAGACGAAATGGTCGCCCGCTTGGTCGCCCGCGCCGCGCGCGCGCAGCGGCAGCACGTGCCCCGCCACCTCGGCGAGCCCGGTGCCGAACACGCGCGCGAGACGGGCGCGCTCGATCGGATCGTCGAGCCGGCTCGCGAGCACGTCGACGTTCTGCGGGAGCCGGCGCTCGCGCCACAGGTAGTAGTACGCGTCCTCGTAGGCGGGGAGCGCGAGCTCCGGCGCCACACCGAGCCGGCGGGCGAGCGCGGCGATGAACCCCTCCGCGGCGCCCGGCGCGGGGACGCGCGCGGGGACCTCGGGCGCGAACAGCCCGGGCTCGCGCCAGATGGGCTCGCCGTCGGCGCGGAAGAAGCACGAGAACGCCCAGCGCGGCAGCGGCTCGCCCGGGTACCACTTCCCCTGCCCGTGGTGGAGAAACCCGCCCGGCGCGAACCGCGTCCGCATCCTGCGGAGCAGCCGATCGGCCAGCGCGCGCTTGGTCGGCCCGAGGGCGGCGGTGTTCCACTCCGCCGCGTCGCGATCGTCGATCGACACGAACGTCGGCTCGCCCCCCATCGTGAGGCGCACGTCGAACCGCTCGAGGTCGCGGTCGATCTGCCGGCCGAGGGCGTCGATCGCCTTCCAGGTCCCGTCCGGGTACGGCTTGGTGACGCGGGGGACCTCCTCGATGCGCTTGACCCGCATCTCGAAGGTGAACTCCTCGTCCACCCGATCGGCCTCCGAGCCCTTGGACCACGAGTAGGAGCCGGTGATCGGCGCCGCCGTCGACGGCACGGCGGTGCAGGCGAGCGGGATGTGCCCCTCGCCGGCCATGAGCCCGCTGGTCGCGTCGAAGCCGATCCATCCGGCGCCGGGGAGGTAGACCTCCGTCCAGGCGTGGAGGTCGGCGACGTCCTCGCCGACCCCCGACGGGCCGTCGAGCGCCTTGACGTCGGCCTTGAGCTGGATCGAGTAGCCGGAGACGAACCGCGCCGCGTAGCCGAGCAGCCGGAAGAGCTGCACCTCCAGCCAGGCGAAGTCGCGGCAGGAGCCGTGGCCGCGCGTCAGGGTCTCCTCGGGCGAGAACACGCCCGGCTCCATCCGGATGTCGTACTGGAGCCGCCGCGTCAGCTCCTGGTTGATGTCGACGAGCACGTCGATGTTGCGCCGGCCGGAGGCGACGAAGCGCCGGCGCACCTCCGCCAGCAGCGCGCCGAGCTCTGTCCCCGGCGCCTGGACCTCGCAGTAGGGGGCGAGCTCCAGCGCCAGCGAGGGCTCGTAGCGAAAGGGGTGCTTCTCGGCGTAGTCCTCGACGAAGAAGTCGAACGGGTTGAGCGCCACCATGTCCGCGATCAGGTCGACCTCCACGACGAGCTCGCGGGCGGCGCGCGGGAAAGCGAGCCGGGCCTGGTGGTTGCCGAACGGGTCCTGCTGCCAGTTGAGGAAGTGCTCGGCGGGCGCGATCCGGAGCGAGTAGGCCGGGATCGACGTGCGGCAGTGCGGGGCCGGCCGGAGGCGCACGACGTGCGGCTGGAGCACGACCGGCCTGTCGTAGCGATAACGGGAGCTGTGGGTGAGCGCGACGCGGATGCCCATGGGCGACGGCGCCAGGTTACCCGCCCTCCGGTAAACGGGCGTTTGCCGGCCCGTCAAGATGGCGAAACTTTGCAGGAACCCGGTTTTGTGACCCCGCAGCGACGCGAGCCGGCACTATGAGAGCGACATCACACAGTTTGCTCTCGACGGTCCGTGCGGGGGGGCGAGGATCTCAATGACGACGAAGCAGCTCGTAGCCACAATCTTCTTCGGCGCCTGCGCCGCGACGGGCTGTCGCGCGGGGACCGACGCGGTCCCGCCGACGGCCGGGAGCGCCGGCGGCCCGGGCGGCGGACCTGCCTCCGCCGGCGCGGCGGGCAGCGGCGCGGCGGGCAGCGGTGCGGCGGGAAGCGGCGCAGCAGGCAGCGGCGCCGCGGGCGCGGGGCTCACCGGGGGCGGCGCCGGGACGGCCGTCCCCGACGTCGGCTCGACCTGCAACGCCGGCGCGACCACCGCCGTCACGACCTCGAGCTCGAGCCCCTTCTTCCTCAACCTCGGGGCGACCGTCTCCCAGCCCGTCGCGCCCCCCGCGATCAGCGGCGGCACGCTGCTCGTGCTCGCGGACGGCCGCACGGCGGTGGCCGCCGACCCGGATCGCGATCAGGTCTACGTCGCCAACCTGCTCACGCAGGCGCTGGCGGCAACCATCCACCTCGAGCCCGGCGACGAGCCGGGCCGCAGCGTGCAGGACGCCGCCGGCCTCGTGCACGTCGCCCTCCGGCGCGGGGGGGCCGTGGTGACCATCGATCCGGCGGGCGGGGTCATCACCGACAGGCAGGCGGTCTGCGCCGCGCCTCGCGGCCTCGCCTACGACCCGGCGCGGGACGTGGTCCACGTGGCCTGCGCCGGCGGCGAGCTGGTCACGCTCCCCGCCGCGGGCGGGGCGCCGATCCGCACGCTGACCCTCGACGCCGATCTGCGCGACGTGGTCGTCGACGGCGACGTCCTGCACGTCAGCCGCTTCCGGTCCGCCGAGCTCCTGACCGTCGACGCCGCCGGCACCGTGATGTGGCGGCTGTCGCTCCCGGCGTTCCGCTCGGCGAACGTCCGGGGCGGCCAGCTGTTTTCGCCCGCGCTCGCCTGGCGGATGGTGGCGATGCCCGGCGGCGGCGTGGCGATCGCGCACCAGCGCGGCTGCGACGACGTCGTCCAGCACGGCGGCGGCGGCACCATCACCCAGCCCGGCGCCTACGGCAGCGGCGCGAAGTCGTGTGACCCCATCCTGCACAGCACGGTGAGCACGGTCTCCGCCACCGGGGTGGTCACGAGCGGCGCGGCGTTCAGCGATCTCCCGCTGCCCGTCGACGTCGCGTTCTCCTCGGACGGCCTGCAGTTCGCCATGGTCTCCGCGGCCAACGCGCGCCAGACCGGGGCGGTCAGCGTCCAGACCTTCTCGACCTCTCAGGTCAGCTCCGATGTAGGAACCGGCTGTCTGCTCGTCGGCACGACCTGCGCCGGTTGCCCGGGACAGCCCAAGGCGGGCGGCGAGGTCATCGCCGTCGCCTACGACGCCGACACGACCGTTTGGGCCCAGACCCGCGACCCAGCGACGCTCTGGTCGCGGAGCGGAGCATCGATCGCGCTCTCCACCGACAGCCGGGCCGACACCGGACACGCCGTCTTCCACGCCAACGCCGGCGCCGGGTTGGCCTGCGCCTCGTGCCACGCCGAGGGGCTGGACGACGGCCGAAACTGGAACTTCGCCTGCATCGGCGCCCGCCGGACGCAGTCGGTGCAGGTGGGGCTGCGCGGAACCGAGCCCTTCCACTGGAACGGCGACGAGGCCGACTTCCCCACCCTGGTCCACGACGTGTTCACGATGCGCATGTCCGGTCCGGCTCTCGCGCCCGATCAGATGGACGCCACGCTGTCCTGGCTCGACGGGCAACCGCGCCTGCCCAGGCCCGCGGACGCAGATCCCGCCGCCGCCGCGCGGGGCCAGGCGCTGTTCACGACCGCCCTGTGCGCGTCCTGCCACGCCGGCACCCACCTCACCAACTCCCAGACCGCGGACGTGGGCACGGGCGGGAAGTTCCAGGTGCCGTCGCTGGTCGGCGTCTCGACCCACCCCCCGTTCCTTCACAACGGCTGCGCGGCGACGCTGCGCGACCGGTTCGACCCCGCCTGCGGCGGCGGCGACAAGCATGGCGCCACCTCGACGCTGTCCGCCGCGCAGATCGACGACCTCATCAGCTACCTCGAGACGCTGTAGTTGCCGCTCGTCCCGCGCGCACCACTGACCGCGACGGCTGTCCTGGCCGCGCTCGCCGGCGCGGCCTGCACCGACGCGCCGCACGGCGCCCCCCCGTGCGCGGACGCGAGCGGCGACGGCCCCACGGACGGACTCGGCGCGCACGACGGCGCGGGCGACGGCACGGCCCCGACGGACGCCGGCCCCGACGGGGGCACCGCCCTGGCGGCCGTCGACGACTTCATCGCCGCGCTGACGGAGGCGATGTGCAGCTGGCAGTTCCGCTGCTGCAACCTCGTCGAGATCGACGTCATATCGGCCTCCTCCTACCTCACGGAGGCGGACTGCCGCCTCGCGACCAGCCTCACGCTCGGCACCTTCTTCGTGGACGCGCGGGCGTCCGCCGCCGAGAACCGGCTGTCGCTCGATCCCACGCTCGCCGACGCGTGCGTGCAGCTCTTCCGGACTGGCGCCTGCGCGACGCCGGGCCTGCCAATGCCCGACCCGATCGGTATGTTCACGACCTGCGCCGATCCGTTCGTGGGGCTGGTCCCGGCGGGGTCCCCCTGCCGGACCTTTGACGAGTGCGCCGCGGGCGCCCGCTGCGTCGCCGGCGGGCAGACCGTCCCCAACTTCGGCACCCTCACCTCCGAAGGACTGCAGTCGATCCCGACGGTGTCGTCGGTCGCTCCCCAGATCGGGTCGTGCCTGCCGTACGTTCCGAAAGGAGGGAAATGCCGCGTGACGAACGACTGCGACCCCGGGCTCTATTGCCGCGGCGTGGACTTCGTCTGCGCCGCGCCAGCCGGTCCGGGCGACCCCTGCCGCCCGCTGAACGACCCCTCGATGCCTCCCTCGGTGGGCCCCCCCTGCGACGACGTCCATCACCAGCTCGTCTGCCTGGGCAACGTCTGCGGGCGGTACCCGCGCGGGGGCGAGCCCTGCCTCGCCGACAACGGCAGCTTGCGCCCGCTCTGCGATCCCGATCCCGCCCTCGCGCTCAGCTGCGTGGGCATGGGCTTCAACGGTTCCGGCATCTGCGAGAAGGCCGGCGGGGTCGGGGCCGCCTGCGGCGCCCAGGGCCTCCCCCCTTGCGCCGCCGACCTGGCCTGCGTCGTCGACGCCGCGTCGCTCGAGCTCGGGACCTGCCAGGCCCAGGCCGGGCCCGGCGAGGTGTGCCGGATGGACCAACCCTGTGCGCCGCCCTACGTCTGCGACCTCATCGACTCGTTTTGCACGACGCCGGGGGCAGCCCACGACGGCGAGCCCTGCCAGCTCGACACCGACTGCGTGTCGTTGAACTGCTTCGTGGAGCCCGACGGCGGGACCTGCGGCGCCCCGAACTCCTCGGTCAGCTGCACGGGCGCTGGCGCCGCGGGGACCCATTGACGACCGCGCGTCGCGTCCGCCTGCTGGCTTCCCGGTTGACCTCTCGGGCGCCCCGCGGGATTCTCGGAGCTGGAATTGGGGGGGAACCATGAGCGGATTGCGATGGATGCTCTCGGGTCTGCTCGCCCTCGCCCTCGCTGTGGGCGTGGGCGCGGCGGGCGCGAAGGACAGCGGCAAGAAGGCGAAGGGCGACGGCGACAAATCGAGCGGGGCGCCGCCGGGCGTGACCGTGAACGCGTGCGGCTGCTACCAGAAGGGGTCGGGCTGCGTCTGCACCAGCAAGAAGGCCAAGTGCGAGTGCCCCGGAGAGTGCGAGCCGGTCGGCTGCGCGGAGAAGCGCGACAAGGAGATGGAGAAGGAGGCCGCCGACGCCGTCAAGCGCGCGCAGGACGACGAGAAGAAGCGCGCCGACGCGGAGAAGAAGCGCGCCGAGGACGAGGACAGAAAAGCCGCGGCCGCGGCCCGGGAGTCGGAGGGGGACAAGGCCACGGATGAAGCTCAGGGCGGCGGCGACGATTCGCCCTCGTCGAGCGACGGGGACAAGAAGTCGACGAAGCCCGCGCGGAAGACCGGCAGCAAGAAGTAGACGACTAGAACCGGTGCTTGCTCTCGAGGTCCGAGAGCGCGTCCTTGCAGCGGGTGTCGCCGGGGAGATCGGCGATGCACCGCTGCAGCACCTCGCGCGCCGACTGCCAGTCGCCGGCGTTCTGGTGGTGGATCGACCAGTTGCCGTAGACGACGCCGATGTTACCGGCGCAGATCTTGTCGGCGCGGCAGGCGTCCTTGTGCTTGGCGACGACGTCGAGGGCGGCGGGGTAGTCCTCTTTCGTGAGCAGCTCGCCGAGCCGATCGTCGAGGACGTTGAGGTAGTTCGCCTTCAGCTTGTCGGCGTCCTGCCAGCCGGCGTCCAGGCGATCGAGCCCCGCGTCGGCGAGGGCGACCGCCTCGCCCGCCCGCCCCACGATCATGAGGGCGTTGGCGCGGTTCCAGTTGGCCCACGCCACGAGCTGGAGGGTCTGGGGGTCCCGGCTGCGCGCGGCCGCGTCGGCGACGGCGGGCGCGACGTTGTCGAACAACGTCGCCATCGTCCGCCAGGCCTTGGCCTGGAACAGCCCGACGGCCTCGTTGACGTAGGTCTGGATCCGGTTCTTGAGCAGCACGGGATCGTCGGGGTCGACCAGCGCCGCCAGCTCGTCGGCGCGCGACCGGTCCTGGGGGCTCTCGCCCGCGTGCACGTTGGTGAGGCCGACGGCCATCAGCCGGTAGGGCTCGATGATCGCGCGGTGGCGGTACTCCTCGAGCGTCACCGGGCGCAGGCCGCGGCGGCCCGACCACCCCGCCGCCTCGTCGCGGTAGAAGCGCTCGTCGTGCACCCAGTCGAAGCCGGTCGCGGAGGTGGTCTCCACCTCGACGACCTTGCCGCCCCGTGCCCCCAGCTCGATGAAGACGTGCGTGGGAACGACGACCCCGCGCACGGGCAGCCCGAACGCGCGCGCGAGGACGGCGAACAGCATCGCCGAGCTCAAGCAGTTGTAGCGGCCGCTGGCGAAGATGCCGGTCACGCGCGCCTGGTCGAAGTCGTAGCCGGCGAGATCGGTGGCCTCGCCGTTGAAGAAGGCGCGGTGCATGGCCCGGTTGAGCTCGTACCCGCGGTGCCAATCGTCACCGGCGCGGTCCATGACCGGCCGCATGTCGGCGACGAAGCGATCGACGCGGTCCTGGAAGGCGGCGTAGCTGCCGGCGTCGCGGCGATCGCCGGAGGCGAGGACGGCCAGCGCCAGCAGCGCGTGCGCGTCTCCCTGCTTCGCGCGATCGAGCCCGCCGAGCGCCGCGACCTCGGGCGGCGTGAGCGGCCACCAGGCGGCGAGCGCGGCGTTGCCGTAGCCTGGCCGCAGCGACGCGGGATCGTCGCGCGTGTCCTGCGTGGCGGGCGGCGTCCAGGTCGAGGAGCCGGTCGCGCACGCGGTCGCCAGCACCAGCCCGGCGAGCCCAATCGGCGCAAAACGTGCGCGGGACACCGCGACCATCGTCGCATCTTTTCGCGCCGCTGAACAGACAGGCGTCTCGGCTATGATGCGCGCCATGTCGACCGCAGCCACGCTCAAGCACAACAGTTACTTCGCCGGGAAGGTCCAGAGCATCGGGTTCGAGCGCAACGGGCGCCGCGCCACCGTCGGGGTGATCGCCCCCGGCGAGTACCACTTCGGCACCGAATCCCCCGAGGGGATGACGGTCACGAGCGGCGAGCTCGCGGTCAAGCGCGACGGCGCCTGGGTCCCCTACCCCGCCGGCACCGCGTTCGAGATCCCGGGCCGGAGCGGCTTCGATGTCCGCGCCCTGGAGCCCTCCGCCTACCTGTGCGAATTTCTCTGAAACGATCTCCGGCGCCCCATCTTCGCTGTTGAAACCGAGGGGCAGTAGCGGTAGCACAAGGGCCCATGAGCAACCGCGTGTTCAACTTCAGCGCAGGGCCGGCCATGCTGCCGGCGGAGGTTCTCGAGGCGGCCGCCAAGGCGCTCGTCGACTACCAGGGCAAGGGGTTCGGCATCGCCGAGTGCAGCCACCGCGGCAAGGAGTTCGACGGTGTGCTCGACGAGGCGATCGACCGCTGCCGCAAGCTGCTCTCGATCCCCGACACGCACGACGTGCTGTTTCTCCAGGGCGGCGCGACGCAGCTCTTCAACACCATCCCGATGAACATCCTCACCGGCCCCGCCGACTACGTCGTGGGCGGCGAGTGGTCGAAGAAGGCGGCCTCGTCCGCGCAGTCTGCGTACGGCGAGAAGATCCGCGTCATCGGCACCAGCGAGAACACCAACTTCGACCGCCCGCCGACGGGCTGGAAGGCCGACCCGGCCGCCTCGTACCTGCACG
>Ga0318554_10000664_pt1 | contig 12827 bp, 12 predicted proteins | sample GRESIP082b2f22_FD_203687 | JGI IMG/M metagenome (GOLD analysis project Ga0318554, IMG submission 203687) | Tropical soil microbial communities from Luquillo Experimental Forest, Puerto Rico - GRE.SIPMG.082b2f22 | ecosystem: Environmental > Terrestrial > Soil > Tropical forest > Bulk soil... | reverse complement strand
CGCCGTGACAGCCACGATGACGAAGAACACCAGCAGTGGCCACGGGTTCCCATGCGGCTGATGCCCGGCAGCCCCCGCCGGGGCGCCCGCATGATGCCGGGCCGCGGTGGCGGCCGCCGCGGCCGCGTGCTGCCGGAGCCGCTGCAGGACGCGCGCCAGCCCGTAGGCGGCGAGCGGAAGCAGCAGCAGCCCCCACAATGACCGCGGCTGCCGCGGTGGCCCCCCGCTCTTGCGGCGCCAGATCAGCCCGAGGATAAGCAGCACGGTCCCGGCCAGCGCCATGACCACTTCCAACCCGGCGATGGTCCAGAACACCGTTCGCGCGCTGAGGCCCAGCATGCCGGAGCTGCCGGACGATGAGAACGCGCCGCTGGCCCGCAGGCCTATCGCCGCGATGGCGACAAGCAGCAAAACGGCTGCCGCCCGGCGCATGTCCGCACCGCCGCGAGGCCCCTTTCCCGGCATGGCACCTCCAGGCCTTCGGCCAGGAATGTCGGCGACCGGTCCTGGCCCGGCGGCGGGGCTGCCCGCCCCGGGACGGGCGCTGCCACCTGCGCCCCAGTTTGCCAGCCGTCCCGCCCGCTGCCCACTGCCTGCAACGGCTCTGTCGCCGGATCGACGCTCCGAGGTAACATCGGGGTAAACCGCACGGGAGCTCGGGCTAACCGGGCTGAGAGGGTGGCTGGCCAACAGGGCCCGCGCCACCGACCGTCTGAACCTGACCGGGTAATGCCGGCGTAGGGAGGCAGTCGTGACGTCCACATCCACAGCCACATCGACGTCCGCGCCGGGGACGTTCGTCACCGTGCCCGGAGACCGGCACTCCGAGGTGGCGCGCACGCTCGCCGAACCGGTGCCGCAGGCGCTCAGCGCCCTTGACCAGCTGGGGCTGTGGGGCAACCTCGGGGTGAGCCTGCTTGGCTTCACCGGTGCCATCTTCGTGCTCCAGCCCGGCGGCACGGGCACCCCCGAGCTGTCGCTGGCCGCGGGCCTGACCGCCATCGTGCTGGGCACTGTCCTCGGGACCCTGCCGGTCGCGCTGGCCGGGCTCCCCGGCACCCGCACCGGTGCGCCGGCCATGGTGCTGCTCCGCGGCCTGTTCGGGGCCAGGCTCTCCTACCTGCCCACCGGGCTGAACATCCTGCAGTGCCTGGGCTGGGGGATTTTCGAACTGGTCACGATCGCGACCGCGGCGCACACCGTGGCCCCGGCGCTGCCCAGGTGGGCATACATCACCCTGGCCGGGGTCGCGACCGCGCTCCTCACGATCCGGCCGCTGGGCGCGATCCGGATCCTGCGCCGGTACGTGACCACGGCGGTCGTGATCGTCCTGGCCTACCTGTTCATCCAGCTGCTCCGCCACCCGCTGCCCCCGCTCACCCACGGCACCTTGGGACCGGGGTTCTGGGTGGCCACCGATACGGTGGTCGCCGCCGCGATCTCGTTCGCGCCGCTGGCCGCCGACTACACCCGGCACTCGCGCAGCGAGGCGGCGGCGTTCAACGGCACCTTCTTCGGCTACGGCGCCACGCAGGTCCTGTGCTACGTCATCGGCCTGCTCGCGCTGGTCACCGTGGCTCACGGCAACTCCGGCGACATCTACGGCGCGTTCATCGCGCTGCCCGCCGGCGCGATCGGGTTCGGCATCCTCGCCCTGCGCGAACTGGACCAGTCCTTCGCCAACGTGTACTCGACCGCCGCGTCCACGCAGAACCTGCGCCCGCTCTGGGACCGCCGGGTGCTGGCCATCGTGATCTCCGCGATCACCACCGCCGGAGCGCTGTTCTTGAACATCAGCGACTACGAGAACTTCCTGATCCTGCTGGGCTCGGTGTTCGTGCCGATGTCCGCGGTCCTCATCGTCGATTTCTTCATCCTGGCCAAGGGCCACTGGGACCTGTCCCCCCAGGCCCCCACCCGCTGGCTCATGCTGGTGCCGTGGGCCGCCGGGTTCGTTACCTACCAGCTCATCAACCCGGGATACGTGTCCTGGTGGGCGTCGGCGTGGACGCACGTGGCCCAGGCGATCGGGTTCACGCCCGCCGCGTGGATGTCCGCGTCGATCTGCTCGTTCGTCGCCGCCGCGGTGGTCACCCTGCTCGTCGGCGGGCTCACGTCCGCCGCCCGCGGCCCGCGCCGGCCGCGCCGGGCCGTGCGCGGCGCGGCCTGACCCCCGATGACCACACCGCCCGGGACGGCCGGCGGCGCGTGGTTTCTCGCGCACGGCATGGGCAAGGTGCTCGTCGAGCCCGACTGGGCACCGCTGACCGCCGAGGAGGTGGGTGCGGTGCTGTCCCGGTACCGGCTGCCGGGCGGGACCGCGGAGGTCCGGTGGCACAGCCCGCGGCCGATGTCGGCCGCCGCCCTGGTCCGGCGCGGAGGCACCGAGGTGTTCGTCAAGCGGCACCACGCACTGGTCCGCACCGCCGGGCAGCTGGCCGCCGAGCATGCCTTCGCCGACCATCTGCGCGCGCTCGGCGTGACCGTGCCGGCGGTACTGCGCCAGGCGGACGGCACGACCACGGTGACGTCCGGTGAGTACCGCTACGAGGTGCAGGCCCGGGCCGGAGGCCTTGATCTGTACCGGGACGCGCTGTCCTGGTCACCGTTCATGCACGTGGCGCATGCCCGCGCGGCCGGAGCCGCGCTGGCCCGGTTCCACCTGGCCAGCGCGAGCTTCGGGCTGCCGGAGCGCCCGCCGGGGGTACTCATGAGCTCCTGCGCGGTCGTCACGGCCGCCGATCCGCTCGCGGCGGTCACCCGGCTGGCCGCCCGGCGGCCGGGGCTGGCCGGCTACCTGGGCAAGCGCCGCTGGCGGGACGACCTCACCAGGTATCACCTGCCCGCGATCCGTGAGGTCGCGCCGCTGCTCCCGGGCCTTCCGCGGCTGTGGGGGCACGGGGATTGGCATCCGTCCAACCTCACCTGGACCGCGCCGTCCCCGGACGCTGACGTCGCCGCCGTGATCGACCTGGGGCTGGCCAACCGCACGTTCGCCGCCCACGACCTGGCGGTCGCGATCGAGCGCAGCACGGTCGGCTGGCTCGACCTGGCCGACGGCGGCCAGGCCGGCGTGCACATCCCCGCCGTGGACGCGTTGCTGGACGGCTACCAGGCGGCCCGGCCGCTCACCCGGGCCGAACACGCGGCCGTGGCCGGGCTGCTCCCGGTCGTCCACCTCGAGTACGCGCTGTCGGAGGTCGAGTACTTCGCCAGCGTGGTGCGCTCACGCCAGAACGCCGATCTCGCCTACGACGGCTATCTGGTCGGGCACGCCCGCTGGTTCAGCGGGCCGGACGGTTGGGCGCTGCTCAGCCACCTGCGGCAACGGGCGGACCGGCAGCCAGCCGCCCCCTGACCACCGACGCCGACCGCAAGAAATCGCACGGCCGCCGGACAACTGGTCCACGTCGCCACCTGGCTGGCTACCTTCCCCGGCCGGCGCCACGGCAGCGGGGTGAGCAGGGTGCCGAGTCGGATCCGCTGGGTGCGGGCGGCCATCGCGGCCAGCGGGCTCCAGGCGTCCACGCCGTAGGCCGCCTCCCAGCCGAACATCCCGTCCCACCCGAGCCGAACGCCGGTCCGGAGGTTAGGGTCAGCCATGATCCGCTCGCATGTGTCCATCAGGGATTCGCTGGTGGTGGTGCTCACGCTCACCACCGGCGCGGTGGACGTGACCTCCTTCCTCGCCCTCGGCAACGTCTTCAGCAGCGTGGTCACCGGTGACCTGGTGCTGCTCGGCGCGGCGGCCGGCACCGGCAGGCCGGAGCTGGCGGTGCACAGCGGCGTGGCGCTGGCCGGCTATGTGGCCGGGGTGATGGCGGGGGCCCCGCTGGCCGGCCGACGTCATCACGCGGCCGGAACGTGGCCGCCCAGCGTGACCATCACCCTGGCGGTGGAGCTGGTGATCCTGGCGGCGTTCAGCGTCGGCTGGGAACTGGCCGGTACCCACCCCTCCGGTGGTGGTCAGCTCGCGCTGGTGGCGGTGCTCGCGGCCGCGATGGGCCTGCAGGCGGCCGCGGTCCGCCGTCTGGGCCAGATGTCAACCACCTACCTGACCAGCACCCTCACGGCCCTCATCGCCGGGCTGGTGACCGGTGGCAAGCCGGACGGGATGGCCCGCAGCATGGGCGTCCTGGCCACCCTGATCATCGGCGCGATCGCCGCGAGCATCCTCCTGGAGCAGGCCCGCGCCTGGCTGCCGCTGGTGATCCTGCTGCCGCTCGGCCTGGTCATCGTGGCGTCGGTGGCCGGGTTCGAGTGGGTCCGGGACCACCTGACGCCCAGCCGCGGCCGGTGAGCCGCGGCGCAGCAGCAGGGTAAGCGCCAGCGCCGCGGCGGGCGGCAGGGTGACGAGCGCGGGAAGCTGGTAGCGCCAGTTGAACTCGAACACGTCGGAGGACAGCAGCGCCGCGACGCCGGTGGCGAAGAACAGCAGGCAGGCGAGGGCGGTGGCGCGCTGCGCCGGGCTGGCCCGGCGGCGCAGCACGGCGAGGCTGCCGGCCAGCCCGGCGAGCGCGGCGAACGCGAACAGGAAGCCAGGGGTGTAGCCGCCGTCCAGCTGGTAGCCGCGCAGGAACGAGGCCAGCGGCCTGACCACGACCGGGTTCCCGCCGCGGAAGTCGGCGCCGGTGCCGATCTGCTGCTCCACGCCTTCGGGGGTGTATGTGCCGAAGACGAGCAACCCGTGGCTGATGGCGATGTACGGCGGGTACTGGGGGTAGAACGTCTGGAACTGCCAGCGGGTGATCGACGGATCCCCGGTGCTGGTGGTGCGGCCCAGCGCGAACAGCTTGAGCGCGTCCTTGCCGATCGACACCAGCACGTTCAGCGGCTGCTGCTTCAGCACCCGGTGGTCGAAGTCGCTGGTCACCTGGCCGCACATGGTGACCACCTCGTGGTAGCTAACCTGCGTGCCCACCGTCACCGGCACCGACTTGTGGCAGATCTGCATCAGGGCCAGCCGGTCGGCGGCACTCAAGCTCGGGATCCAGGCCCCCCGGATCGGCGACTTGGGATTGTGGTCCAGGCCGTCCGGGCCGAGCAGCCGCTTTTGCGTCGCGCCCGGGCAGAGCGGCCGCTCGTAGCCGGGCAGCTGCAGGGTGGCGCAGTTCGCGGCCTCGGCCATCCGGCCGTAAATCGAGCCGGACGCGTAGGGGGCCAGCGAGAAGCTGTGCAGCTGCGGGTCGGCGTAGTTCCGGGCGCTGGCCAGCAGGATCGGCAGCGCGAAGGCCAGGCACACCAGCACGGCGTGCTTGGCACGCAGCCGCCAGCCGGGCATCACGATCAGCAGGTAGGCCACGGCGGGCAGGATGAAGATCTCGCCGATCTGCCGGGCGGTGGCGGAGGCGCCCAGGGCCAGGCCCGCCGTCACGACCAGCCATGGCGTGGGGGTGGCCCGCCACAGCAGGGCGACCAGGCCAGTCACGATCAGCGCCTCGAACATGACGTCGGGCATGACGATCTGCTCGATATGCAGCTGGTAGGCATCCAGCAGGACCGGGGCGGTGGCCAGGGCGGCCAGCCAGCGCGGCGCGCCGCGGCGCAGCAGCACCAGGTACAGGGCGACGGCCATCCCCAGGCCGAGCAGGTGCTGGATCACCGCGATCAGGTCCAGGCTGCCGAGGGCCAGCACCGGCTTGAGCGCCAGCTGGTAGCCGGGCGGGTCGTCGCCCGGATAGGCGCCCAGCAGGTACTTGGTCGAGTCGGTGTACACCAGCACCGGGCGGTAGGCGATCTGGGTGAGGACGCGCAGCACCAGGCCGGCCGTCAGCAGCACCGCGAACAGCCAGTGCCGCCGGGCCAGCGCCGGGGCGTGCCGGGCCAGCGCCGGGGCGTGCCGGGCCAGCGCCGGGGCGTGCCGGGCCCGCCGCCGGAGCCGCGCCAGCCGGCCGTTCCCCGGGCCCGGCTGCCCGCCTGCGGGCGTGGCGTCACGCGCGGCGGTCGTCGGCAGTCGCATGAGCGTCATCCCGGCACGGTGGAGGCTTTCGTCCGGGCGGCCCGGTTTCCCGCCGCGAACGCTGACACTGCGTCACGTTAGCCTGCTCAGGCTGGCCGCGAGGGAAACCGCCCACCGAACAGCACCGAGTAAGCATAGCGAAACTCAAGGTAGCCACGCTTCCGGTGGGCACCGGCCGCCAGAGGAACCGGCTACGGCGGCGCCCGCCGCCGGCACCGGCCGGCGCCGTCCTGCCGCGACCGCCCTCGGCCACCCTGGTCCAGGATATTCGGGCCGCGGCGCGGGGCGGCCTGTCGGTGCCGTTTCCTACCATGACGGCCATGCCTTCGGCGGCGACAACCGGCCGGGAGGCCCCGCGCTGGGAGGTCCTCCGGGCCTGGGAGGGCCTCCGGGCCCGGGCGCGGGCGGCTACGGCGGGACTGCCCGCCGTTCCCGAGCCCGGCCCGGAGGTGTGCGCGTGCTGCCGTGGCCCGGCCCGGCGCGGCTTCGCCCGCTGCTTCCAGTGTGGCTTACACGCCGAGCGCGCCCCCGGCCTGCTGGCCGACGTCGTGGCACCGGTGGCCTGCGCACCCAAGGGCAGCCGGCTGGCCACCGACCTGTGGCGGTACAAGTCGGGCCGGGCCGGCTCGCGCGAGGCCGGGTCGGCCCTGCTCGCGATGCTGCTGGTATTCCTGCACGACCAGGGACCGCGGGTATGGCAGCGGGCCGGGGCGGCCGCACCAACCTGCGCCTGCGTGGTCCCGAGCGGGCGCGGGCGGCCCGGCCCGCATCCAATGCAGGAGCTGGTGCGCGGCTGCCTAGCCCTGCCATGGGCGGCGCTGGTGGCGCGGCCCGGCGGGAATCCGTGGACGCGCGGCCTGGATCCGGGGCGGTTCCGCGCACCGGAGCCGCTCGCCGGGGCCGCGGTCCTGCTCCTGGACGACACCTGGACCTCTGGCGGCACGGCCCAGTCGGCCGCGATGGCGCTCAAGCGCGCCGGTGCGCGGTCAGTGGCGGTGGTGGTGCTGGGCCGGCACCTGCCGCCGGTCTCCCGGTGATGCGTGCCGCTCCGGCGCCACTGCGCACTCGCTGGTCAATAGGCTGGGCTAGTGAACCCGCCCGCACCTCCCTCGCGGACCGCACTAGTCCGCCGCGCCCGGCGCATCAACCGCGAACTGGCCGAGTTGTACCCGGACGCGCACACCGAACTCAACTTCTCCTCGCCGCTGGAACTTCTCGTGGCGACCATCTTGTCCGCGCAGACCACCGACAAGCGGGTCAACATGGTGACACCGGTGCTCTTCGCGCGATACAAGACCGCGGCCGACTACGCCGCCGCGGACCGGGAAGACACGGAAAAGATCCTCCAGTCGACCGGGTTCTTCCGTGCCAAGACGGCCAGCCTCATTGCGCTCGGCCAGGCGCTGTGCGACCGGTACGGCGGGGAGGTCCCCGGGCGGCTCAAGGACCTCGTCACGCTGCCGGGGGTGGGCAGGAAAACGGCCAACGTGGTGCTCGGGAACGCGTTCGGCGTGCCGGGCATCACCGTGGACACCCACTTCGCCCGGCTGGCGGCCAGGCTCGGCTGGACCACGCAGACCGACCCCGTCAAGATCGAGGCCGAGGTGGGGGCCCTCTTCCCGCGCTCGGAGTGGACCATGCTGTCGCACCGCTTGATCTGGCATGGCCGCCGGGTCTGCCACGCCCGGCGGCCCGCGTGCGGCGCCTGCGCCATCGCCCGCCTGTGCCCCTCGTTCGGCATCGGCCCGGTAGATGAGAAAGAGGCGAGGAAACTGGTGAAGGAGGGCCCCTTCTCGTGACGACCGCCGCTTCCAGCGCCGCGCCGGCCTGGCTCACCCAGCTGGCGGCGCGGGCCGGGGAGATGGGGGTCCCGCCGCAGCTGCGGGCGCCGGCACAGGGCGGCAAGCCCTCGGCGGTCCTGCTCTTGTTCGGGGACACGGCGGGTGCCCCCGACCTGCTGATCGTGCAGCGCGGACTGCACCTGCGCCGCCATGCGGGGCAGCCGGCCTTCCCCGGGGGCGCGATCGAGCCCTCGGACCACGGGCCGGTGGGCGCCGCGCTGCGTGAGGCCGCCGAGGAGGTGGGGGTGAACCCTGCGGGGGTGGAGATCCTCGCGGTGCTGCCCGAGTTGTTCATCCCGCGGAGCGGTTTCCGGGTCACGCCGGTGCTGGCCTGGTGGCGCGAGCCCAGCCCGCTGGTCGCCGCCGCCGACGGGGAGATCGTCTCGGCGGCCCGCGCCCGGCTGGCCGAGCTCGCCGACCCGGCCAACAGGCTGAGCGTGCGGCACCCCTCCGGCGCCGCAGGCCCCGCGTTCCGGGTGCACGGCATGCTGATCTGGGGGTTCACCGCGCTGCTGGTGGACCGTCTGCTCGCGCTCGGGGGATGGGAGCAGCCCTGGGACACCGGCCGGGAGGAGGACCTCCCACCGGACGTGCTCGACGCCGCAGCCCGCAGCTAGCGCCACGTGCCGGGGCCACCGCGCCCGTGCCACCGTCCCGTGCCCGCGGCGCCACCGCGCCCGCGGCGCTGCCGAGGCCGCGGCTGCCGAGGCCGGTGCGCTGCCGAGGCCGGTGCGCGGACACGACCAGTGCGCTCGCATCCGGCGGGCCTATACCGTGGAGATGTGCCGGGAGATCTGCTCGATTTGATCTTGATTGTGCTGGCGGCGGCGTTCGCCGTTGCCGGTTACCGGCAGGGCTTCATCGTCGGCGTGCTCAGCTGCATCGGGTTCCTGGCCGGCGCGGCGGTCGGCGCGGCATTCTCCCCGGGCGTGGCCAAGTTCCTCGTGCACGGGTCGTCGCAGCAGGCCCTGGTGGCCATCATCTTGGTGTTCATCGCGGCCATGGTCGGGCAGTTGCTCGCTTCACTGCTCGGCGTGACGGTCCGCTCCCGGGTGACCTGGCGCCCGGTGGCGACGGTTGACGCCCTTGGCGGGGCCGCCGTGAGCGTCCTTTCCGTGCTGATCATCGCCTGGTTCATCGGCTCGGCGGTGGTCAACGCGCCGTTCCCCGCGGTGGCCAGGCAGGTCCGGAGCTCTGAGGTAATCCGCGGCGTGAACGATCTCATGCCGCCGACGGCGCTCACCATGTTCTCCGACTTCCGGCACCTGCTGGACCAGAGTCCCTACACCCAGGTGTTCGGCGCCCTCGGCATCAACGGCTCGGCGAACGTGCCGCCGCCGGACAAGGCGGTCCTGGCCTGGCCCGCGGTGGCCAAGGACCGCAGCAGCATCGTGAAGATCTGGGGCCAGGCCAGGTACACCTGCAACCGGAGCCTGGAAGGCTCCGGCTTCGTGATCTCGCCGGAGCACGTGATCACCAATGCGCATGTGGTCGCCGGGATGACCCAGGGCCCATACGTCAGCTTCGGCGGCAGCAACGGCCTCCCGGCCACGGTCGTGCTCTTCGACTGGAACAACGACGTGGCGATCCTCTACGTGCCGGGCCTGCGCGCGCCGCCGTTGCGCTTTGCCGATACGGCCGCCCGGGGCAGCGGCGCCGTCGTCGTGGGCTACCCCGAGAACGGCGCGTTCCGTGCGGTCCCGGCCAGGGTCGGCTCGCAATGGCCGGCCAGCGGCCCGAACATCTACCAGACCGGCTCGGTCACCCGGGAGATTTACGCGGTGCGGGCAACGGTGGAGCCGGGGAACTCCGGCGGCCCGCTGCTGGCGAAAAACGGCAAGGTCTACGGGGTGATCTTCGCGGCCTCGACAACGGCGCGCCACACCGGCTTCGCGCTCACCGCGGGCGTGGTCCGGCCAGATATCCGCCGCGGGGCGATGGCCACGGTGCGGGTCTCCACGCGGGGCTGCCCGCGAGCCGGGTGAGCCCGGTCAGGAACTGACCAGCCGCACCGGCAGCTGCCCGGCCCCGGCCAGGCCGTCACGGTCGATGCGCGCGGCTTCCTCCCGCGCCGCCCGGGAAACGGCGGCGGCGTCGATGTTGTGCGGCGCCGTGCCCGCGTAGCCGGCCACCCGGTCCGCGCCGCGCCGCAGCAGCGCCGCGGCACCGTGGGCGTTCCCCCGGCGGGCGTGGGTGAGCCCGACCGCGATCTGGGCGAGTCCCTGCCACAGGTCCCGCTCGGCGTCCGGCGCGCTCTTCCACGAGGCTTCGAGCACCTCGTGCGCGTGGAACGGGCGGCCCTCGTCGAGCAGTTGCTGGGCGAGCCCGAGCGACTCCGCGGGGGGGAGCACGAGGTCGTCCGGGATCCGCTCCTGCCCGGCCACGCCGCGCGGCAGTGGCCGGCCAAGGCCGTCACGTGGCCGCGCGTTACGCGCCCGGCCTGCCGCGTCCCGGTCGCGCCGTGCGGCGGGCGGCTCTTGCGGCTCGCCGCTCATCGCTCCGGTTCGGGGTCCATCAGCCAGGTGTGCAGGGCGGAGTCGAACTTGTCCGGCTGCTCCTCGGGCAGGAAATGGCCGGCGCCCTCCAGCAGGCGCCACCGGTAGGGCCCGTCCACGTAGCGGGCCGAGGCCTGCGCGCTGCGGGTGGGCACGCACGGATCCATGGCGCCGTGCAGGTGCAGGGTGGGCACCCCGACCGGCGCCCGCATCCGGTGCGCGTACCTGATGCCGTCGGCCCGCAGCCAGGACCGGAGGAACCAGCGGTGATACTCCAGCGCCGAATGGGCCACCGACGGGATGACCATGGCGGCCCGGTACCGGCCTTCGGTTTCGGTGTCCGGCCACCCCGGCCCCGACCATGCGTGCAGCATCCGGCCGACCTGCTCGGCGTTCCGCCGGACCAGGCGTGACTCGGGCAGCACCGGCAACTGGAAGCCGACGGCGTTCCCGCTGCGCCAGCCCCGGCGCACCGGGCCCGCCAGCATCTCGGCCCGCATCCGCAGTGGGTGGGCCGCCGACACGACCGCCAGCCGCCGCACCACCTTGGGGTGGTAGGCAGCCATCGTCCAGGCCACGAGGGCGCCCCAGTCGTGGCCGACGACCACCGCGTTGGCTTCGCCGAGCGCCCGGATCAGGCCTGCCGCGTCCGAGGCAGCGGTGATGAGGTCGTAGCCACGGGGCGGCTTGTCACTGCCCCCGTACCCGCGCATGTCGCTGGCCACGGCCCGGAAGCCGGCACCGGGCAGCGAGATGAGCTGCCGCCGCCAGGTCCACCAGAACTGCGGGAACCCGTGCAGCATGAGGACCAGCGGCCCCTCACCGCTCTCCGCGATGTGAAACCTGCTGCCGTTGGCGCTGACGGACCGATGTGACCATGGTCCGTCGAGGTAGACGGCTGAGCCTGCGGTTACGGGCACTGTGATCACCGCGGGGCGGTCGCGGGCGGCCCGGTTAGCTCTTCGCGGCGCAGCATCGCGATGTCGCCCTGCACCGATTCCCTGGTCTTGCTGAGGCGGTTCATGCGCCGGATCTTGAGGTAGATGATTCCGGCGAAGGCCGCGGCCAGCACGACCAGGACGCCGGCGACGATCAGGAACGACGCCCAGTCCCAGACGCCGACCGTCTGCAGGCCGTAGGCCAGCGCGAAGCACAGCATCGCCAGCATGAGGAAGCTGGTAACCAGGATGGTCGCCGCCAGCCCCGCGGATATGCCAATGCGCCGCACGTCGGCGAGCAACTCCGCTTTGGCCAGGTCGGTCTCGTACTTGACCAGCCGGGTGATATCGCTGACTGCTTCCGAAACGAGGTCGCCGACCGACCGATCATCCACCTTCGCTGCCCTTGAGGTTCCGGGCTCGGCCATCGCGCTCTCTTCCCTCCTGCGCCCGGGTACTGGGTCGCGCTAGCAACCTCCCGTGCGGCACCGACCGCGCGGCCTGCATCCGCCGCTCGATCGGGGCGGCCGGCCGGGCCGGCCAGCGCCTTGCGCAGCGGTGACGAGCCGCCTACGGCAAGAGATCCTACGGGATGATCGTTGCGCCGCCAGGCAACGGGGAAGGGCGGCTGCGCCACACGCGTGGCCGGTTGTCCATGACAAGCGGACGGCGCTCCCTCTGGAGCGCCGTCGCTGGCACGTCAGGCCCGGGTTACCAAGCGCACATTCAGTGTGCCGGGCGGCCCGCCGCGGCGGGCACCGGAGCCCCGGTGCCGATACGCTGTGGCCGACTGCCCTGGCTCGCCTCCCGCGGCTGGTCGCGCGTGGGTGCCCGGTTGCCGTGCCCGGGCCCGTAGGCCCGTAGAACCTTTCTACGACGGATCGGGCGGCGTGCCTAGATGCTGCGCAGCATGAATTGGTGATCTTGATTGATCACGCCGCTTCCATTCCCAGTGGCGCTCGCGGTATTGCTTCCCTCGCAAAGCTGTGCGTGCTTGACACTGCCGCCTCACACGGTGCTGAACGAGAGCACCGGCCATCCCCGCGCCGCGGCGATCCGGCGCAGCGCGCGATCGGGGTTCACCACCCGCGGGTGCCCCACCACCTCAAGCAGCGGGAGATCGGTCACCGAATCGCTGTAGGCGTAGCAGTCCGGCTGACGATCTCGGTCACCCGGTCCGCCGGCCAGCCCTGGCACGCGTGGCAGGCGTGAGCGCGCAGCTTCTCCATCTGCCGGTGGTCGGCCCCGCTGACCCGGTACCGGAACTGAGCGAGGGCTCCGCGCAGCATGTCGGCGCGGCTGAGCAGGCCGTGCCGGTAGAACGGGGGACCGAACGCCAGCGTGCTCGACCGGGAGATCAGCGTTTTATCCAAGTCGAAGAAGGCGGCCGTTGCCGGACAACCCGACTTCGCAGGCCCGGCGGGGTCGACGGGAGTACTCACGATCCGGCACGATATCCGTAAGACCAGTTATTCATGGGACCCTCCGCGTAGCCGATTGGTAACTTGGTCCCAAACGCGCTTAAGCTTCTATGGAACGGTTCTGGCGTCCGCACCCGGACCTGGACCGTGCGGCGGCCCCCGCTCTCCCCCCC
>Ga0318554_10000663_pt1 | contig 12827 bp, 11 predicted proteins | sample GRESIP082b2f22_FD_203687 | JGI IMG/M metagenome (GOLD analysis project Ga0318554, IMG submission 203687) | Tropical soil microbial communities from Luquillo Experimental Forest, Puerto Rico - GRE.SIPMG.082b2f22 | ecosystem: Environmental > Terrestrial > Soil > Tropical forest > Bulk soil... | reverse complement strand
CCGTTCCTTTGGGCTACGGTGACACGATGGATGCCGACAACCCCGCCACCCTGGCCAGCGGTAGTCCCCGGCGGGCGGAGGGCGCGGCCAGCGCCAGGCCCATCCCGCCGCCCGCCGGCAGCCAGCCACCATCGCGCCAGCAGCAGGCGCGGCTGGTTTTCGCCAGCTTCGTGATGCTCTTCGCCGAGCTCGCCCTGATCCGCTGGGTCACCGCCAACAACGTCTACGTCACCAGGGCGACCAACTTCGTGCTGCTGGCCAGCTTCCTCGGCATCGGCATCGGGTTCCTCAACGCCCGGTCCAGCCGGGACTACCTGCGCTGGGCGCCGGTCGCGCTGCTCGCTCTGGTCGGCTTCGTGCTCGCCTTCCCGGTGATCCTGCAGTCGCTGTCCGGCCCGCACCCGCTGCAGGGCCTGCGCGGCTCCCCGGCGCTGCCGCAGCCGGTCAGCCTGGGCGTGGTGTTCCTGCTCACTGTGGCGGTGATGGCCGGCCTCGGGCAGGCGGTGGCACGGATCTTCGTGCGGTTCCGGCCGCTCAGCGCGTACCGGCTGGACATCCTGGGCAGCATCGCCGGCATCGCGGTGTTCTCCGGCCTGTCGTTCCTGGACACGCCCCCGGCCGCCTGGGGGATCATCGCCGCCGCCGGCCTGGTGGTGCTGCTGCTGCCGCGGGTCCGCTGGTGGCAGGTGCTGGCCGCGGCCGGGGTGGCCGCGCTGCTGGTCGGCGAATCCTTCGTGCCGCACCAGCAATGGTCCCCGTACAACAAGCTGTCGGTGCAGCACACCAGCGGCCGGACGCCCGCCCTGTATGTGTCCGCGAACGACATCCCCTATCAGGCAGCCCGCTCGCTGGCGGTGATGCGGGTGCAGAAGAAGTTCTACTTCTACCCCTACCAGCACCTCGCGCGGGCGGACCTGGGCAACGTGCTGGTCATCGGCGCCGGCACCGGGAACGACGCCGCGGTCGCGCTAGCCGAGGGTGCCCGGCACGTGGACGCGGTCGAGATCGACCCGCTGCTGCCGAAGATCGGCCTGGCCCACCCGGACCACCCGTTCCAGAACCCCCGGCTCACCGTGCACATCGGGGACGGCCGCGCCTACCTGCAGAACACGCACACCAGGTACGACCTCATCGTGTTCGCGCTGCCCGATTCCCTGGTCGCGCTCAGCGGGCAGTCCGCGCTGCGGCTGGAGAGCTACCTGCTCACCGAGCAGTCGGTGGCCGCGGCCCGGGCGGACCTGGCGGCGGGCGGCACCTTCGCGATGTACAACTACTACGCGCCGTTCCTGTTCGACCGGTACGCCACCACGCTCACCGACGTCTTCCACCGCGACCCGTGTGCCCAGGTCGGGCCACCACTCGGTGGCAGGCGGCTGTCGGTGCTGACCATCCGGGCAGATGGGCAGGTGCCCAATTGCGCGGCGTTCTGGCACGGCCCGGCCATCGCCCCGGCCACCGACGACCACCCGTTCCCGTATCTGCCAGCCAACACCATCCCGCTGCCTTACCTGCAGATGCTGGGCCTGATACTGCTGGGGTCGCTGCTGCTGGTACGGATCGGCGGCGGCTCGTTCCGGCGGATGGGCGGCTTCGTCGACCTGGCCTTCATGGGCGCCGCATTCCTGCTGCTGGAGACCAAGAACGTGGTCCAGTTCGCGCTGCTGTTCGGCGCCACCTGGTTTGTCAATGCCCTGGTCTTCGCCGGGGTGCTGGTGGCGGTGTACCTGGCGGTGGAAATCGCGGCGCGGGTCCGGCTGCCCCGGCCCGCCGTGCTCTACACGGCGCTGATCGGCGCGCTGGCACTGGCCTGGCTGGTGCCGCAGGACGCGCTGCTCGACCTGCCGGTGGTGCTGCGCTTCCTGGCCGGCAGCACGCTGGCCTTCGCACCGGTGTTCCTGGCCAACCTGGTCTTCGCCCAGCGGTTCGCCGGCGTGGAGACAGCCGGGACGGCCTTTGCCGCGAACCTGCTCGGGGCGATGGTCGGTGGCACGCTGGAGTACATCGCGCTGATCACCGGCTACCGGTTCATCCTGGTGGTGATCGGCGTCCTGTACGCACTGGCGTTCATCACCGGGCTGCGGGCCAGGCCCCGCCTGGCCAGCACCTGACCGGCGGCCCGGCCCGCCGCAGACCCAGCGCCGCCGCGACGGTGGACGGGCCGGGGATCGACCGTGTCGCCATCGCGGCGGCGCTGTTTACTGCTGCTGCCCAGCGGGTGGCCGGGTCACGCGGCCTTGGTGAGCTGCCCCCGCGCCAGCATGGCGGTGGCGGAGCCGGCTGGGGTCAGCTTCAGCGCCTGACGGGCCCGCAGGTAGGCGTGGGCCTGGCTGTGGTCCGGCGCGGCATCCGGCCGCCGGAAGGTCAGCCACAGCGGGACGGCGATGAACGCCACCAGGAACGGGATCGTCAGCAGGATGCTGGTGATCACCAGCGCGGTCATGTCGGGACTCCCTTCGGTTGCCGCCGGCGGCTCTTCCCCGCCGGCTGGTAAGAACAGGCAACCAGCGGGGCTTCTCCAGACCGTGTGCGGAACTTCTGAGCCCCCTATGAGCCGGATCCGGCCGGGCACACACCCAGCGGCCATGGTCACGGCCGGGCTGACGGCAGGGATCAGTCCCCGCCGAACACCGAGTGCGCCGCCAGCCACAGCCCGGCCTGGCCGAAGGTGAGGACCGCCAGCAAGCAGGCCCGCCAGCAGCGAAGCGGTGAGCAGCAGCCAGCGCGCCTGGCGGCCGGCCAGCACCGTGCGCGCCTGGTAACCGGCCCGGGTGGCGGCGGCGTCGCTGAGCATGCGCGGCAGCCGCCAGGCGTAGGCGAGCACATGGATGGTCATCGCGCTGAACCAGAGCACGAAGGTGGCCTTGTGCAGGAACAGCCACGGGCCGGGGTTGCGGCCCGCGTACGCGAGCATCACGCCGGTGCCGATGACCGCTACCGACAGCACGATGACGAACGGGCCGAGCAGCCGCATCAGCGGCGCGGGCGGTCCCTTGCGGCGGTACTCGACCGCCCCGCTGTAGTAGCGGGCGAACCGGTAGCCGGTGCTGCAGATCTTGAGCAGCACCGGCCCGATCAGCAGCATCCCGATGAAGAAGTGAAGGGTGAGCAGCTGCCGCACGGCCAGGATGGTCACGCCCTCGGCGGCGAACAGGACCAGCAGCACCGCTCCCGTGGCCGCGGTCAGCCGCGCGTTCCCCTCCGCACCGCCAGTGGTGCCCGGCTCGCTTGCCCTGGCCCGGTAGCCGGACCCGGCGTAATGGGCCTGGCGGTAGCTGTCCCCGGGGTGGGCCTGGCCGGGGTAGCCGTCCTCCTCGCGGTAAGCCGGCCCGGGGTAACTCTCCGCGGGATACCTGCGCGGCGGGTAGCCGTCCCCGCGGTCCACCCGGTCGCGGTAACCGGGAGCGCGGCCGCTGTCCTGCTGGTAGCCCCGCCGGTACCCGGGCTCTCCCAGATAGCTCTCTGGTCGGCCTGACCGCCACGCCATCGCTCCCGCTCCCTCCCTGGGTTCCCGGTCCGCGGGCCGGCGGCCGCTTCCGGCTGGCCTCGCCCACTTCAGACTGCGCAACCACCTGCCGGCAACCGGTTCAGGGGCGGTTCGGAAAAGGTAAGGAATCGACCCGCTCCGGGGTGGCGGCGGCCGGCCTGCGCGGCCGTTCGGGGGCATGGCCGGGCAGGTCGAGGACGACCGTCAGGCCACCGCCGGGGGTATCCGACAGCGCCGCGGCGCCGCCGTTGGATGTGACCAGCCGGTGCACGATCGCCAGGCCGAGGCCGGCCCCACCCGGGGTGGTGCTGGCGAACCGGCGGAATGCCGCTTCCTGCTGCTGCGAGCTCATGCCCGGCCCATTGTCGGCGACGCTCACCCTGATCCCCTGGCCGGACGGCGCCGCGCTGACCCGGACGTGGCCGCCGGCCGGGACCGCTTCCAGCGCGTTCGCCAGCAGGTTGTCCAGGATCTGCTCCAGGTGGCCCTCACCGAGCCTGGCCACGACCTGGCCGGCACACCGGGTCGCCAGCCCGACATCTCGTTCCTCCGCCACCGGCCGCCAGGCCGCCGCGCGATCGTGGACCACCTCGTTCACGGAGATGTCCACCGGCTCGACCACGACGCTCTCCGCCCTGGCCACCGCGAGCAGGCCATCGACCAGCCGGGACAGCCGGACGATCTCATCCTGGGCGCCTGCCAGTTCGGACACGGTGGCCTCATCGGAGTCCTGGCTGAGCAGGTCGAGCCGCAGCCGGAGGGCAGCCAGCGGGGTGCGCAGCTGGTGTGACACATCGGCCATCATCGCCCGGTTGCCGTGCACCAGCGCCTCCAGCCGGGCGGCCATGGTGTTGAACGTGCTGGCCAGCCGGCGGACTTCCGGCGGCCCGGACTCGGCCTGCGACCGGGTGTCCAGCGCACCGCCACCGAGCCGCTGCGCTGCCGCGTCCAGTTCCGACATCGGCCGCCCCACCCAGCGGGCGAGCATGATCGCGATCGTGGTCCCGGCGATCAGCCCGACCGCCGCTACCGCCGCCATCCATGCCCACAGCACCCGGAGCCGCTCGTCCAGCTCGTCGGTGGACCGGGACAGCACCATCACCCCGGCCGCCGGGCTGTCGGTGTCGGCCCGCACGCCGGTGACGACGACGATATGGCCGCTGGTCTCGGTGGACACCGAGCCGCCGGTGCGCCGCGCGGCCGCGATGGCGGCCGCACTGACCGGGAGGTCATGCGCGGTTGCGCCGCCGACCCCGGCGACCAGCCGCCCAGCCGGGTCGTAGATCCAGATCTGGTCGCCGGGGTGGCGGGTGCGGTCCAGGTAGCCCACCAGCGACAGGAAGGCACTGTGGTCGGTCAGGCTCTCTTCGGCCAGTGCCGCCTGGGTTCGGGCCGACAGGATCGTTGCCTCCCGGAAGGCGTCTTGCTCCTGGCCGCCGACCAGCAGCCCGAGCGGGATGACGGCACCGGCCAGCAGGGCGCCGATCAGCGCCAGCATGGTAAGGACGATCCGGCGGGCCATCAGCTGCCGCCGAGGCGGAAACCCCGGCCGTACACGGTCTCGATCAGCCCGGGCACGCCGAGCTTGCGGCGGAGTGCGGCCACATGCACGTCGAGCACCTTCGTCGGCCCGTACCAGTGGGCGTCCCAGGCGCTCTCCAGGATCTCCTGCCTGGTGACGACCCGGCCGGGGTCGGTGGCCAGGCACTCCAGGATGTCGAACTCCTTGGGGGTCACGGCCACTTCCTGGCCAGAGACGGTCACCCGGCGGGTGCGCAGGTCCACCATCAGCGGCCCGTGCCGCAGCTGCTCCCCGCCAGGGTTGACCCGCCGCAGCACGGCCCTGATCCGGGCCAGCAGCTCGGCCAGGCCGAACGGCTTGACCAGGTAATCGTCAGCCCCCGCGTCCAGGGCAAGCACCCGCTCCGGCTCCTCGCCCCGGGCGGTGACCACGATGATCGCCACCCCGGACCGCTCCCGCAGCTTCCGGCAGACATCCACCCCGTCGCGGTCGGGCAGGCCGAGATCCAGCACGACCACGTCCGGCGCGGCGTGGCTGAGCGCGTCCTCGCCGGTCGTCACATGCGAGACGTCGTAACCGCCCCGGCTCAGCCCGCGGACCAGCTGGCTGGCTATGCCCCAGTCGTCCTCCACCACCAGCACACTGGTGGCAGCTGCGGCGGCCGGCGCTGGCTGCCCCGGCGAGCGGGCGGACGAGGTCATGGCACTACGTTAGGCGTCAGTACCGGGTGATGCTGCGCGACCCGGCAATGAGCGGCACAGCGGTGACTGCCCCGGCCAGCTCGGGCACGAACAGGGCGGCGTCCACCGTGCCCAGCCCCGATGCCAGGTCGTACCCGGGGCCGGCGGTGTAACCGGGCACCGTGTGCAGCTTCCCGCCCTGGCGGAACGACACGGTGTTGCTGCCGTGGACGACGTCCACGATGCCCGGCGCGTGCTGTGCTGCCAGCTGGTACAGCCGCGGGTTGATCGATCCCAGCGGGTGCCCGGCGAGCTGGCCCGCCAGGGCCACGATCCCGGCGAACAGCGGCGTGGCTTCACTGGTCCCGCAGGTCGGGTACCAGCCAGCTGGCTGGCCGGCGAAGCTCTGGTATGCGACCACCGAGCCGTTGCAGGCGGCACTCATGGAGATGTCCGGCACTCCGCGCTGGCCGCCGACGGCCGCCCGCACCCCCGCCTGGTAACCGGGACGGCGGAACATGACCGACTTCCCGCCACCGCCGGCCAGCGGGCTGGGCCCGCGGCTGCCGGAGATGAACATGTTGGCCGCCGGGTTGTAGGTGTCGTTCCACACCCGGTCGGGCACGGTCCGGCGGCCGGCCGCGTCGAGCTGGAGCTGGGTCCCGCCGACCCCGGTCACCAGCGGGTCGCTGTCCGGCCACGAGGTCACTGGCTGCAGGTAGTAGCTTGCCTGGTTGAACCTGAGGTCGGCCGCGCCGCTGTCACCGGAGGCGGCCAGCACGGTCACCCCGTTGCGGGCGGCGTCGAGATAGGCGGCCCGCAGGTGCAGCAGGGATGCCTGGGACGGGAAGGTCTGCTCGGTCGCGCTGAAGCTCTGGCTGATGACCTGGCCGAGATGGTGGCCGATCACGTACTGCTCGGCCGTGACGATCTGCGGGAACCCGGTGGTCCCCTCGTTTTCCGAGGTTGGGGTTTCGACCAGCAGGATGCTGGCACCCGGCGCCATCACATGGGCGTACTCGACGTCCAGGGTGGTCTCCCCGGCCCAGCCCTCCCGGTTGGCGGTGGGCCGGTAGGCCGGCACCCGGCCGGCCGGCTGGATCACCGTCAGGCTGGGCGGGGCCGGCAGGCCGAACGCCGTGTCGAAGGTGCGCAGATCCCGGCCGATGGTTGGGGAGCCGAACGAGTCCACGATGGCGATGGTCTGCCCGGCACCGGTGATGCCACTGGCCAGCAGGGCCGGCAGCTGGTAGGCCTGCCGGATCTGCGCGGGTGAGTAGCACGCGATGTGGTAGTCCCGCTCACACGACGCCGTGGTCGGCGGCTGGCTGGAAGGGCCGGCCGCATGGATGGCGTCCGGGGAGATCCGCACGGCCGGCGCGGGCGGCCGGGCCGCCGGGCGGCCCGCGGCACCGGGCGGCTGGCCGCGGGCGCCGGCCACCGCGGCCAGGGCGAGCGCACCCGCGGCCACCGCGGCCAGGGCCGGGCGCAGGCGCATGGCGACTCCTCGGGTGGGCCGGGCGCAGGCCGTGCCGGCGTAGCTGGCCGCCGCCACAGCCCGGATCCCCCTGAGGTTAACAAGCTGCTAGCCCCGGCCCGGTAAGCTGCGCCGCGATGATCGTGCTCGTGGCAGGTGTCGCCGGGACGGGGAAGACGACCGTCGGGGCACTGCTCGCTGACCGGCTGGGCTGGCTGTTTGAGGACGGGGATGCCCTGCACCCGGCGGCCAATATCGCCAAGATGCACGCTGGCGTGCCGCTCACCGACGACGACCGGCGGCCTTGGCTGGCCGCGGTGATGGCCTGGCTGGATGGCCAGATCGCGGCTGGCGAGCAGGCCGTCATCGCGTGCTCGGCGCTCAAGCGCCGCTACCGCGACCAGCTCCGGCAGGGACGGCCGGAGCTGCGCATCGTGTTCTTGCAGGCTGACCGGCCCGTCCTGGCTGCCCGGCTGGCCAGCAGGCATGGCCACTTCTTCCAGCCGGCGCTGCTGGACAGCCAGCTGGCCGATGCCGAGATCCCGACGCCATCCGAGCCCGCCCTGGTGGTGATGGCCGACCAGCCGGCCGCTGCCATGGTTGATGACATCGTCAGGCTGCTCGGGCTCACCGCGTACGGTGGGAGCGGCGGGACATCGGAGACGGCGCCATGAAGCTCAAGCTCGACCTGCACGACATTTACAACCGCGGCGATGACATCGACCGGGCACTGCGGGCGATCATCGACGAGGCGGTGGCCAAGAAGGCGCCGGTGGTCGAGATCATCCCCGGCAAGGGGTCCGGCCAGCTGAAGAAGCGGGTGCTGAGGTTCCTGGAGCAGAAGGAGATCAAGGCGCTCTATCACCGGGTCGAGAAGGATTCCCGGAACTTCGGCCGGCTCTTCGTCCACTTCCGCTGGTGATGCCAGCCGCTCACCCGCACGACGCGGTCGGCGCCCACCTAGGTACCTGCAGCCCGTGACCGGGCACATCTGGCACGGACCTGAAGACGACCGCGGCGGGGACGGCCTGGCGCCGCCGAGTACCCCCAGGCCCCGCCCGCACAGGTGCACCGGCAGGTGGCTGGACCAGAATGGGCCCACCGGCGGGCGGCCGGACCGGGAGCATCTGCGGCAGGGAGCTGGCCGGCCCGCACGCGCCTGGGGGCGTGGGCCACCACTGGGACACAGACGCCGCTGGTACGCGCGAGCCGGGAACGAGCGCGGTGGCCGCCGGCGGGGAAGCGGCATGGTGCCCCCCGGTGTGGGCGGCCACCACGCCGGCCAGAACTGCCGCAGCGGCAACTCCGGCGGCCACCCACACCCACCGCGGTGGCTGCGGCCAGCCGCCGAACTCCAGCACGTCCTCTGTTGGCACTTCGCAACCTCGCCCTCATCGTAGGCGGCAGCAGCCGCCCTGGTCACGAGGCAAGACCCTGACCGGAGGGCGAAAAGCCAATGCTGAGCAGTGCCTCCCGCGCTAGCGGGCATCCGCCACCGGCTGGCCCGTGGCGTGCTCGCCCGTCACCGGGCCGTACAGGCCAGGACGGCGGTCGGCCAGCACGTCGTTGTGCGCGGTGATCCGCTTGTCCGCGGCGGCAGCAAGGTCGCAGCGGGCCGTCAGCACGGCTGGCTGATCGGCCAGCACCGGCCCGGCCAGCGGGTAGCCGCTGGGGCCGGCGATGAGGCTGCCCCCCACCCAGGAGACACCGCGCTCGTCCCGGCAGCGGTCGGCGACAGCGATGAACACCCCGTTGGTCGACGCGCTCGCCTGCACCTTGACCACCTCGGCGGGCCGCTCGCCGGCCGGGACCGCGGCGGCCGGCCAGTTCACCGGCGCGGCGATGAGGTCGGCACCGGCCAGCGCGGGCAGCCGCACCCACTCGGGGAACTCCAGGTCATAGCAGACCATCACGGCCATGGTGCCGAAGGGCAGCCTTACCAGCGGGGGTGGCGCGCTGCCGGGCGTGAAGACCAGCTTCTCGGCGTCCCACAGGTGGGCTTTGCGGTAGACGGCCAGCGTGCCGGACTCGTCCACCACCGCGGCGCTGTTGTAGAGCAGGCCGTCGCTGCCCAGTTCGCAGAAGCCGCCCGCGATCACCGTCCGGTGCCGTCCGGCCAGCTCCTGCCAGCGCCGCAGGGCAGGGTGGCCGGCCACCGGGGAGGCCAGCTCGCGTGCCTCAGCGGCGCTGGCGAACACGTACCCGGTGTCGGACAGTTCGGGGATGACCACCAGGTCAGCGTCCTGCGCTGCTGCCTGCGCCACCGCGCGCTCGGTGGCGGCGGCGTTGGCCGCCAGGTCGCCGATGCTGAGCTCGAGCTGGCAGACCGCGATGGTCGTCATGCTGCTCCCTTCTCAGCCCGGCAGCAGCAGCAGCTTGCCGGTCGTGCGGCGGGCGGCCAGGTCGTGATGGGCCCGGGCCGCTTCGGCGAGCGGGTAGGTGCCGCCGATCCGGATCGTCAGCGCCCCGTCGGCGATCAGGCCGAACAGCTCACCGGTCCGCCACAGCAGTTCCTCCCGGCTGGCGATGTAGTGCCGCATGGTGGGCCGGGTCAGGAACAGCGAGCCGCCCTCGGCCAGCTCCTGCGGCTCGACCGGCGGCACCGGCCCGCTGGCCCCGCCGTACAGGACCATCATCCCCCGCGGCCGGAGCGCGGCCAGTCCCGCCGCGAAGGTGGCCCGGCCGACCCCGTCGTAGATAACGTGCGCCCCGTCGCCGCCGGTGACGCCCGCCACCGTCGCGCCGAAGTCCTCATAGCTGGCGATGTGATCGGCGCCGGCGTGCCGGGCCAGGTCAGCCTTGGCCGGGCCGGAGGTGGTGGCGATCACGGTACCGCCGCGCAGCTTGACCAGCTGGGTCAGCAGCAGCCCGACCCCGCCAGCTGCCGCGTGCACGACCGCCACCTCGCCGGGAGCGACCGGGTAGGTGCTGTGGCACAGGTAGTGGGCCGTGATGCCCTGCATCATGGCGGCCGCGGCGACCAGCGTGTCCACCCGGTCCGGGATGACGACCACGGACGCGGCGGGGATAACCGCCCGCTCGGTGTAGCTGCCCGGGGCACTGGCCCAGGCGACCCGGTCACCGGCCGCCAGTCCGGTCACGCCCGCGCCCAGCGCCGCGACGGTGCCCGCGCCCTCGGAGCCGAGCACGAAGGGCAGTTCGCGGCGGTACGGCGGCCGGCCTTCCCTGGCGTAGATATCGGAGAAATTGACCCCGGCCGCGGCCACGTCCACCAGCACCTGGCCGGGGCCCGGCACTGGTTCCGGGTAGTCGGCCACGGTGAGCACCTCAGGCCCGCCCATTTCACTGACCAGCACCACGCGCATGCCCCCATCATTGCCGTTCCGGGGCGGGCTGCCCAGGCGGCCACGGCTGGCTATGCTCGCCGGGTGCCCGCGCCACCGATCCGCTACCGTTCCGCCGACGAGGACAGCGGGCGGTGGGCCGGCTTCCCGTTCCGCCCCGGCGACATCGTGATCAGCACCCGGTCGAAGAGCGGCACCACCTGGGTGCAGATGATCTGCGCGCTGCTGGTGTTCCAGACGCCGGACCTGCCCGCGCCGCTCGGCCAGCTGTCACCGTGGCTGGACTTCCTGACCACGCCGCTGGATGAGGTGCTGGCCCGGCTGGACGCGCAGCAGCACCGCCGGTTCATCAAGACCCACACTCCGCTGGATGGGATCCCGCTGGACCCGCGCGCCACCTACATCGTGGCGGCCCGGCACCCGCTGGACATGGCGGTGTCGCTGTACCACCAGGGCGACAACATCGACCGGGCCCGGATGCGGGAGCTGACCGGCCAGCCCGAGCCCACCGCGCCACGCCGCCCGCTGAAACAGTGGCTGCTCGGCTGGATCGACTCCGATGACGACCCGCGGCAGCAAATGGACTCGCTGCCCGGCGTGATGTGGCATCTGTCCGACGCCTGGGCCCGCCGCGGCGAGCCCAACGTGCTGCTGTTCCACTACGACGACCTGTCCGCGGATCTGGCGGGCCAGATGCGGCGGCTGGCCGGCGAGCTGGATATCAGCGTGCCCGCGCCAGCCTGGCCCGGGCTGGTGCAGGCGGCCACGTTCGAGCAGATGCGGGCCGGCGCCGACCGGCTCGTGCCTGGCGGTGGGGTGCTCAAGAGCACCGCCGCATTCTTCCGGCGGGGCAGTTCCGGCGCCGGACGGGAACTGCTCACCGACGGCGAGTTCGCGCACTACCTGGCCCGCACCGCCCAGCTGGCACCACCGGACCTGCTGGCCTGGCTCCATGCACCATCCCCGGGACCGGGCGGGCAGGCAGCGCGGGGCTAGTTTGGCCCGATGACGGTCACTTTTGCCTGGCGGGGCAGCTTCACCAGCCGGGAGGTCAACGCGCTGCACGCGGAGGCGTTCCAGACCCGGGTGTTCGACGATGCGGAGTGGGACTGGGCCGGACTGGTGCACCGGCACAGCCTTGGCTGGGTGGTCGCCCGGGATGGGACTGATCTGGCCGGGTTCGTCAACGTGCTGTGGGATGGCCTGGTGCACGCCTGGCTGCAGGACACCATGGTCGCCCGGGCGGCACGCGGCCGGGGCATCGGCACCGGGCTGGTCGAGCATGCCCGGCGCGGCGCGCAGGCGGCTGGCTGTGAATACCTGCATGTTGACTTCGAAGATCACCTGGCACCGTTCTACTACGGGGCCTGCGGTTTCCAGCCGGCCAGCGGCGGCCTGATTCGGCTGTCCTAGCGCCGACGACCGGGCAGGCCCGGCGGCGGGCGGTCCTAGACCTTTAACGCTGGAGGCTACTCGAATATTGAGCCGCCTAGCTGCTGCCGCTTCCTTCGGGCACCCGGCCGATCATCCAGCCGAACTCGGAGCTGATCCGCACACCGGTGCCTTCGGCGTACAGGGGACGCAGCGCCTCGCCCAATGCCTCGGCGACCTTGTCATAGCCGACGTGCCGGATGGCTGGCCAGGACGGGCCAGAGGCCACGAGCGCCCGGACGGTCAGGTCAAGGTCGGGCAGTTCGATGACTACTGTCACCTTGCCCCGGCCTGCGAACTCCAGACCCGCGTCGCTGAGCATCTGCTCGGCCACACCCGGCCGCCCGGTATCGCCCTGGTTGAGGAGGGCGCCGGAGTGATCGGTGGGCGACAGCTCAGCCAGAGTTACGAAATAGGGCATCAGGCCCATCCGCTTGGGCGCACCCCAGAATGTGAGCCCGACCAGGCCGCCGGGCCGCACCACCCGGCGTGCCTCGGTCAACGCGCCGTCGCATCCCTTGAAGATCCCGGTGAAGCTCGTGGCCACGTCGAAGCTGCTGTCGCCGAACGGCAGCGCGAACATGTCCCCGACCCGGAAGTCACCCGCCGGGGTACGGGCACGCGCGATCGCGATCAGCTCCGCTGAGGCGTCGATCCCCGATACCTGCGCGCCCCGGTGAGCCGCCACACTGGCCGCGTAGCCGGAACCACAGGCGATGTCCAGCAGTTCCGTCCCCGGCCCAACGCCAGTCCGGTCAAACACCTCATCGTTGGCGTTGCGTGTATACGGCTCGCACAGATACGCCCAGTCGGCCGCCCGCTCGCCCCAAGCCCGGCCCGATTCAGCCCAGCCCATGCGCCTCACCTCCTAGACCCGGAAACCCGTCAGCCGTGGCGGCTGTTACCTGATCGGCTGCCCACCTGGGTG
>Ga0318554_10000658_pt1 | contig 12856 bp, 10 predicted proteins | sample GRESIP082b2f22_FD_203687 | JGI IMG/M metagenome (GOLD analysis project Ga0318554, IMG submission 203687) | Tropical soil microbial communities from Luquillo Experimental Forest, Puerto Rico - GRE.SIPMG.082b2f22 | ecosystem: Environmental > Terrestrial > Soil > Tropical forest > Bulk soil... | reverse complement strand
ACAACACGCTCTCGGTCGCCCAGCAGAGCGTGATCATGCACAAGCACGGCGCCAAGATCGAGCTGTGGGACAATCTCAAGTCCACATGGGAAAGCCTGAAGGGCCTGTTCAAAAAGAAACGTGACCCAGGCGTAACCGGCCCGTCGTCATGAGCGGCCCGGAGGCGCCAGCTACCGCCTCCCCTTTCACCCGCGCCGAGATGGAAGCCGGCCGCAAGCTGTTCGCGGGCGATTGGCAGTTCGCCGCCGCCGCCGGAACGGCCGCGGCGCTGCCGCGCATGCGCGGCATCGAGATTGCCGTTGCCGGCCGCTCCAATGTCGGCAAGTCGAGCCTGATCAACGCACTCACCGGACGGCGCGCGCTCGCGCGCATCTCGCATACGCCGGGCCGCACGCAGGAGCTGATCTTTTTCACCGGGCCGTCGCGGCTCACGCTCGTCGACCTGCCAGGTTACGGTTACGCGGCGGCCTCGAAGGCGAAGGTCAAGGCCTGGACCGCGCTGATCCATGCCTTTCTCCTGGGACGCGCCAATCTCGCGCGCGCCTACCTCCTCCTCGACGCCCGCCACGGTCTCAAGCCGATCGACGCCGACGTGCTCGAGACCTTGGACAAGGCCGCGGTCAACTACCAGATCGTGCTGACCAAGGCCGACGCGACCAAGAGCGCCGAGCTTGCGGCGCTCGTCGCCGCGACCAAGGCGGCGCTCGCCAAGCATCCCGCGGCGCACCCGGACGTGCTCGTGACCTCGGCGCGCACCGGCGCCGGCATACCCGAATTGCGATCCGCCATCGCACGGCTCATTAGGGAGCGCGGGGCGGCTTAGTTTGCACGTCTTGAGAAGCGTCAACCCTCTTTCGCCCGGGCCGGCGGCTCGCTAAAAGGCGCAGCGACGTTGCCGCCCGCGGCGCGACCGCCGAATTGCCGGGACAATCCGCGATGAACATTTCGCCCCACGATATCGCCCGCGTCCTTTCCGAAGCGCTGCCGCACATGCAGCGTTACGACGAGGAGACCGTGGTCGTGAAATACGGCGGCCACGCCATGGGCGAGGAGGAGATGGCGAAAAGCTTCGCCCGCGACATCGTGCTGATGGAGCAGACCGCCATCAATCCGGTGGTCGTGCATGGCGGCGGGCCGCAGATCGGCGAGATGCTCAAGCGGCTCGGCATCAAGTCGGAATTCGCGGGGGGCCTGCGCATCACCGACGCGGCGACGATCGAGATCGTCGAAATGGTGCTCGCGGGCTCGATCAACAGCCAGATCGTGGGCTTCATCAACGAGGCCGGCGGCAAGGCGGTGGGGCTCACCGGCAAGGACGGCAACATGGTGCTCGCGCGCAAGGTGAACCGCACCGTGTTCGATCCCGGCTCCAATATCGAGAAAATCGTCGACCTCGGCTTCGTCGGCGAGCCCGACAAGATCGACACGACCGTGCTCGCGCAGATTCTCGGCCGCGAGCTCATTCCGGTGCTGGCGCCGCTGGCCGCCTCCGCCCAGGGCGGAACCTACAACGTCAACGCCGACACCTTTGCCGGCGCCATCGCCGGGGCGCTCAAGGCCAAGCGGCTGCTCCTGCTCACCGACGTGCCGGGCGTGCTCGACAAGTCCAACAAGCTCATCAAGCAACTCTCCCCCGACGACGCGCGCGCGCTGATCGCCGACGGCACCATCTCGGGCGGCATGATTCCCAAGGTCGAGACCTGCATCTATGCGCTCGAAGCGGGCGTCGAGGGCGTGGTCATCCTCGACGGCAAAGTTCCGCACGCGGTGCTGCTCGAGCTGCTCACCGACCACGGCGCCGGCACGCTGATGATGCGGTGACTCTCGCTCCGCCCTCGCCCTGAGGAGGCCGCCTAAAGCGCGTTTACGCGCGTCTTCCGACGCGCTATGGCGGCCGTCTCGAAGGGCGGGGGCGGCCCCATGCTTCGAGACGCATCGCAGCGTAGTCGATTTTGCTGCGCGCGCGTGCAGAAGGCCGCGCTGCTATGCTCCTCAGCATGAGGCCGTGGAAGGACGTAACTACGTGCTCTACCCCGCGTGCTCGCTGTCCAGATGGGCGAGCACCGCCGGCAGATAACGCGTGCCGGCGACCGCCTCGGCCGGCACCGCTTGCGCGATGCGCGCGAGGTCCGCCGGTGTGAGCCGCACCTCGAGCGCGCCGAGCGCTTCGCCGAGCTGATCGCGGCGGCGCGCGCCGATCAGCGGCACGACGTCCTCGCCGCGCGAGCGCATCCAGGCGAAGGCGAGTTGCGCGGTCGAGGCGTTCTTCTCGCGCGCGATCGCGCCGAGCGCGCGCACGAGCGCCATGTTGCGCGGAAAGTTCTCGGCTGAAAAGCGCGGCATGCGGGTGCGAATCTCGCCCGCGTGCTGCGACGCCGGCGCGCTGTCGCTGATGAGGCCGCGCGAGAGCACGCCATAGGCGACGAGCGCGATCCCGAGCTCGCGGATCGTCGGCAGAATCTCCGTCTCGATGCCGCGGCTGACGAGCGAATACTCGATCTGCAGCGCGGCGATCGGATGCACCGCGTGGGCGCGACGGATCGATTTCGCCGACGCTTCGGAGATGCCGATGTGACGAACGTATCCGGCCTTCACCATGTCGGCGATGGCGCCGATGGTGTCCTCGATCGGCACCGTGGGATCGAGCCGCGCGGGCTGGTAGAGATCGACGTGGTCGGTGCCGAGCCGCCGCAGCGTGTAGGCGAGAAAGTTCTTGACCGAATTCGGCCGGCCATCGTCGCCGAGGAATTTCAGATCCGGGCCGCGCATCGCGCCGGATTTGACCGCGATGAAGGCGCGCTCGCGCTTGCCGCCCTTGAGCGCCTCGGCGATCAGCATCTCGTTGTGCCCCGAACCGTAGAAGTCGCCGGTGTCGAGCATGGTGATGCCGGCCTCGAGCGCGGCATGGATGGTGGCGATCGACTCCGCGTCGTCGGCGGGCCCGTAACCGCCCGACATGCCCATGCAACCGAGCCCCATTTCGGAAACGTCCGGACCGTTTCGTCCCAATCGAACAAGCCGCATTTCAATCTCCTGAATTTTTCAGGCGCGCAATTCTGAACAATTGGTCAGCGAATTTGTCGCACGCCATGTAAGCCCCAATGTAAGCCCCATGTAAGCGGCGGCCCGTTCGCAAGCGAAACCCGCACGCCCCCTCCGGCGTTGATTCACAAAGCGACGTAGGAGGTGGTGTCATGTTCCAATGGAACGCACGCATCGCGACAGTTTTTATCGTTTCTCTTGCGATGGCGACAACCGCCGCCGCGCAACCGCAGAAACAGGGAGGAAAACCGCGAGGAGCGCCGGCGGCGCGCGCGGCGCCTGCCGCCCCTGCAGCTCGCGCGGCGCCCGCGCCTCACCCGGCGCCTGCACCTCACGTGGCCGCCGCTCCTCGCCCGACACCTGCGCCTCACGCCGCGGCCGCTCCGCGCGCGGCGCCGCACATCGCCGCGCAACGGGCTGCCCCGCACGCTGTGGCGCCGCACGTGTCGGCGCAGCGCGCCGCGCCGCAGCAGGTTGCCCGTCCGTCCGGCGGACCGCCGGCGTCGGCCATGGCACGACACGCGCCGACGCCGCGAACCTCTGCGGCTCCCACGCAGCAACAGTCGCAAACTGCCGGCCGCGGCGGCCGGGGTGGAGGAAGACTCGCCCAACCGGCCCAGCCTAGTCCGCGCGACAACGCGGCGCGCCCATCCCCGACGCCGGGCGCGGCAGCGACGGTCGGGGCTGCGGCGGCGGGCGCGGCGGCAGCGGCGCAGTCCGCTCACATGGGGCGCAATGGGGCCCCGCAGCAAAATGTGAGCCCGCAGGCTCAAGCGAACCGGAACCCGCAAACGGCCGCCACCCCCCACGCCCTCGCGGGCGGCGTGCTCCGCAACCAGGCTTTTGCCAACCTCTCCACTGCGCGCGATCCCAACGCGCGCATATTGGCGCGCTCGACGTTCCAAGGCCGCTTCTTCGACCCGCAGTGGCGGCGCCGCTTTGCTCACCCGATCGTCTTCGGTTGGGTCGGCCCGCTGTTCTGGCCGTACGCCTACGACGACTTCGTCGACTACACGTTCTACCCCTATGCGTATGACACCTTCTGGCCCTACGCCTACGACGATTTCTACGACGGCATGTTCGGCGCCTACGCGGCGGGCTACGGCGGCACCTACGCCGCGGTCGGACCGCCCGAGAGCTATGGTGGTCGGCGCTCCGCCCGAAGCTACAGCGGTCGGGGCTCCTCCGGCGGCCGCAGCGTCGGCGCCGACCTCTGCAGCGGCCAGACCGCCGGGCTGACGGACTGGCCGATCGAGCGGATCGCGCAAACGGTCGAGCCGAACGACGCCCAGCGCGCCGTGCTCGACGAGCTGAAGGCCGCCACCGCGCAGGCGCTCGACATTCTCAAGGCGGCGTGTCCGGCGGCACTGCCCAGCACGCCGACGGGGCGGATCGAGGCCATGCATCAGCGGCTTGATGCCATGCTGCAGGCGGTGCGCACGGTGCGGCCCGTGGTCGAGAAGTTCTATCAGTCGCTCAACGACGAGCAGAAGGCACGCTTCAATGCGCTCGGCCCCGAGGATAATCCCGATCAGCAGCAGGCGCAGCGCAATCTGACGCAAGTCTGCGGCGAGCGCGCATCGGGCATCGCAAGCTTGCCGTTGGAGCGGATCGAACGCGCCGTGCAACCGGATGGGGCGCAGCGCAGCGCGCTCAAGGACTTGCAAGACGCCACATCCGAGGCGATCAATCTGTTGAGCTCGGATTGCCCCACCTATCGAGCGCTCACGCCGGTCGGCCGCCTGCAAGCGATGGAGCAACGGCTCGATGCGATGTTGCGCGCCGTGCAAACCGTCGAGCCCGCGCTCGCGAAGTTCTATGGATCTCTCGGCGACGAGCAGAAGGAGCGTTTCAATCGGCTCAGCCCTACGCAGGGCTGAGGCGGCGAGCAGGGCCGCGATCGACACTTTGGATTGGCGAGTTGCCCATCCACGTCATTGCCGGGCTTGAATCCATCGCCTTGAACGAAGCGCTTCTCAGATGGATGCCAACAGAACTCGGGCTTGCCCGAGCTCTGCATTAATTAAGCGGCCGCAAGCCGGGTAAACCCGACTTGCGGTGTCAAGCCCGGGCATGACGAATTCCGGGGACAAACGGCAGGGAAAATTACTCCGCCGCGATGCGCACCTCGGGCGCGGCCGAGCGCACGTCGGCATCCACGTGCTTCTCGTATTTGACGAAGTTCTCCTGGAACATGCGCACCAGCTTGCGCGCGGTTTGGTCGAACGCGGCTTTGTCCTTCCAGGTCTTCATCGGATAGAGCAGGTGCGGCTCGATACCCGGCACCGAGGTCGGCACCGAAAAGCCGAAATAGGGGTCGGTGCGGAAGCTCACGCCTCGCAGCGAGCCGTCGAGCGCGCCGGTGACGAGCGCGCGCGTCGCCTTGATCGGCATGCGCCGGCCGACGCCGTAGATGCCGCCGGTCCAGCCCGAGTTGACCAACCAGCAATCGACCTTGTGCTTGGAAATGTATTCGCGCAGCAGATTGCCGTACTCCGCCGGCGGGCGCGGCAGGAACGGGGCGGCAAAACAGGTCGAGAATTCAGGCTGCACCCCAACCAGGCCCTTCTCGGTGCCGGCGACCTTGGCGGTGTAGCCGGAGAGGAAGTGGTACATCGCCTGCGCCGGCGTGAGCTTGGCGATCGGCGGCATCACCCCGAAGGCGTCGGCGGTGAGAAAGATGATGTTCTTCGGGTGTCCGGCGCGCCCGGTGCGCGAGGCACGCGGCATGAAATCGAGCGGATAGGCCGAGCGCGTGTTCTCGGTCCTGGACTCGTCGTCGAAGTTCGGGATCCGCGTCTGCGGATCGAACACGACGTTTTCGAGCACCGTGCCGAAGCGGTTGGTCGCCGCGTAGATTTCGGGCTCCGCCTCCTCCGACAGCTTGATGCATTTGGCGTAGCAGCCGCCCTCGAAATTGAACACGCCCTCGGGGCCCCAACCGTGTTCGTCGTCGCCGATCAGCGTGCGGTTCGGATCGGCCGAGAGCGTCGTCTTGCCGGTCCCGGAGAGGCCGAAAAACAGCGCGACGTCCCCATCCCTGCCGACATTGGCCGAGCAGTGCATCGGCATCACGCCTTGCGCGGGCAGATAGAAGTTGAGCGTGGTGAAGACCGACTTCTTCATCTCGCCGGCATAGGACGAGTTGCCGATCAGGATGATCTTCTTGCTGAAATCGATGGCGATGATGGTGTCGCTGCGCACGCCGTGGCGTTTGGGGTCGGCCTTGAACGAGGGTAGATCGACGATGGTGAGTTCCGGAACAAAATCTTCAAGCTCAGGGGCCACCGGACGGATGAGGAGCTGGCGAATGAAAAGCGAGTGCCAGGCCAGCTCGGTGAAGACCCGCGTTTTTATCCGGTAGTTCGGATCGGCGCCGCCATAGAGGTCCTGCGCATAGAGCGTCTTGCCGCGCGCATGGGCGATGAAGTCGTCATAGAGCCGCTGGAAGTTTTCCGGGGTGATCTTGCGGTTGCCGTCCCACCACACCGTGTCTTTGGTCAATGCGTCGACGACCGTGTGCTTGTCCTTGGGCGATCGGCCGGTGTGGACGCCGGTTTCAGCGCAGAGCGCGCCGCCTTCCACGACCGAGGCTTCCCCTGCCGCGATTGCGTGCTGGTAGAGCGAGGGCGCGGTGAGATTCCAGCGGATCGCGCGGAGGTCCTTGAAGCCAAATCGATCGGCGCCGTAGGCGCTGTTCCGCAAACCCGTTTCCTGCACGAAAGACCTCCACGACGCAGCCGGCGGCCGCCGGGCCTACTCCCCGTCGCCATATCTGCAAGGCTGGACTGATGATAGCGCCCGCCGCCCGATCCCGCGACCTATAATTGGCCTCGCGCCGCTGTCAATGCTGCGCCGCAGCAGCACACGCGTTCATTGCGCCAATCCTTTGTCGAGCAACCATTTCTGGATGAGGTCGGCGACCTGATTGTTGTTCTTGTCCATCATGATCATGTGAGAATTGCCCTTGATGCCCGCCTCCGGCAGATCGACCACATCGATGCTGCCGCCCGCGGATTTGAGAACGGCGGCGTAGTCGATGCCGCCCTGGCGGATCTTCGACCATCGGGGATGGTCTTTTGCATTGTCGCCGTAAACGACCAGGATCGGCGTGGCCTTTATGGATTCCACCTTGTTGCGATCGCCGCCCAACGTGGGCTCCACGGCGACCAGCGCCTTGACCTTATCGGGGCGCGCCTCCAGCACCCGGTAGCCGAACGTCCCCGATTGACTGTGCACCATGACCACGCAGGGGCAGACCCTGTCGACGAGTTCGATATAGGCGGCGACGATCTGATCGTCGGTGGTGAGCCAGCGCGGCACGCCCTGCTTCATGAATTGCTCGTAGGCCTCGATCGGGAACTGGACGCCGGCATAGGTCCTGCGTTTGGCCTTGTCGTCATTCCACGACCCGGGCGGGCCGATGCGGAAGCGCTCCCACGGATCGCCCAGCGGCAAGGACAGCGCGTCGCCCTTGAAGGTGTCGGTCCAGCCAGCGCGCCCTCGCTCCACGGCGTCGGAGATGTAGGTGTCCCAGCCCTTGCGGATGAAATAGTTGAGCCAGCCTTCGCGCCCGTCCGGTGTGGTCTCGTAAGTCACGCCGGTGAGCCCGCCGCCGTGCCACATCAAGAGCGGCAGCCTGCCCTTGCGGTTCTGCGGCAGGAAGTACTGCACGTACATCTGCTCCACTTGATACTTGCCGTTCGGGTCCATCTTCGCGGGCACGCCGCCAGGCGTGAACACGATCTCCTTGATCGGCTGGCCGGTGATCTCGATGACCCGCCCGCCGACGTGGAACGAACCCATGTCGCGTAAAAGAATAGGTTCCTTGCCCTGCGCCCAGGCCGAACCTGCGGCAAGGCCGAGCGAGAGCATACTTAGCAAGGCGAGACCTAAACGGCGCATGGCGCCCTCCCTTCTCCTTTTGAAAACGCAACTGTGCGACCGTCGAACGCGGTCACTCGACCAGGCCCTTCCCGACCATCCATGTCTGGATCACATCGGCGATATCGGCATTGTTCTTGTCCTGCATCAGCATGTGCGAATTTCCCCTGATGCCCACGTCCGGCAGGTTGATCACATCGACGGTGCCGCCGCCGGCGCGGATCGCGGCGGCATATTCGAGATCGATTTTCTTGTACGCCGCCCAGCGCGGGTGCTGGTCGACGTAGTCGCCGAACAGCATCAGCGTGGGCGTGTTCTTCAGCGCCGCCGCTTTGCCGACGTCGCCGGCGCTTGCCGACTCGACCGCAACGATCGCCTTGACCTTGTCTGGCCGTTGCTCCGCGACCTTGAAGCCGAACGCGCCGCCCTGGCTGTGCAGCAGCAGCACGCAGGGGCAGACCTTGTCGACCAGGGCGACGTAGGCGTCGACGATTGCCTTGTCGGTGGAGAGCCAGCGCGGCACCGCCTGCTTCATGTAGTTGTCGTAGGCCTCGACCGGGAACTGGTTTCCGGGCAGTACCCTGCGCTTGGCCGCGTCAGCGTTCCACGAGCCCTCGCCGTCGCCGATGCGGAAGCGCTCGAACGGGTCGGCGTAGTTCAAAAAGATCGGCTCGGACGGCCACACGTCCGGGCTTGCGAAGCCCGCGCGGCCGCGCTCCACCGCGTCGGAGACGTAGACGTCCCAGCCCTTGCGCACGAACAGGTTGAGCCAACCTTCGCGGCCGTCCGGCGTGGTCTCGTAGGTCACGCCGGTGAGACCACCGCCATGCCACATCAACAGCGGCAGCTTGCCCCTGCGGTGCCCGGGCAGGAAATACTGCACGTACATCTGCTCGACCATGAATTGGCCGTTGGGGTCGAGTTTCGACGGCGGGCCGCCGGGGATCCGCACGATCTCCCGCACCGGCCTGCCGCTGACCTCGGCGATCCGTCCGCCGACGTGGAACGAGCCCATGCCGCGCAGAACGATGTCGTCCTCGGCTGCGAGCGTCGGCAGCGCTGCGAGCGTAAGAACCGCGGCGATCAGGACACGACGCATGCTGTTCCCTCCCACTGTCGTCAACGTCTTCGCCCGCGATGGTGACGCATCGCGCCGGCAATCGCGGCGCCGCGGTCACGCCGCGCGCCGCGCCTCCTCGGCCATCTGCTTGAGCACGTCGCGCAGCACGGCCCGCGCGTGCACACGCTGCGGGAACGGGAGCCGCAGCGCGATACGGTCGAGCTGCAGTTCGAGCCCTTCGGGGTCGCAACCCACGCAGCGCCATTCCCCGTCGGGAGCGCCGAGGAGCTTGGTGGCGTAGAGCCGCAACGCGTCGGCGTGGTCGCCGTTCATGTGGGCGAGAATCTCGGGCTCGGCCGCGAGGAGTTCGGCGGCGTCGCCGGTCTCGGTCAAAACCTCCCGCGGCTTAAGGTCGACGATGCGGCCGAAACCGGCGACCAGATGCGCGGCCGTAAGCGTCACCCGGTAGAAGGCGAAGTCGGCAAAGCCCGCGAACATCCCCGCCTCCGGCTGGCGATCGAGATACCGGCGGCGCGCCTGCGGGTCCTCGGTTGCGGCGGCGGTTCCCATGAGCATGACGCGGGCCCCTTGCAGGGGGTCGCCGGCCTTGCGCTCGTCGATCATGAGGGAGACGCGCGGGTCGGCGAGAATGTTCTTGGTGTGCACGGCAAGGCGCGAGATCAACAACAGCGGCGCACCGTCGGCCGCGGTCGCGACATTGACCAGCGAGCAATAGGGATCGCCCGAGCCCGGCATCAGGGTCGCCAATGCCCCCGAGCGGCCCTCGCGCAGAAGCTTCTTGGCGGCAACTGCGGGGTTGAAATCCGGGCTCGGTTGCATTTGGAGTCTCCGCCGAAGGATGTTACCAAGCGCCCCCGGCTCAGCGAAGCGGGGACGCTCACGGCGAGCGCGGCAACTTGGCCTTGGCGCTGAACGCCAGCGCAAGCTATGCTAACAAACCCTTTGACGAATCACGCGTTTGTCAGGGTTTTGCCACATTTCAGCCTTGCTTTGGGGGCTTCAAAGTCTCCAGGGCGAATGCAGGGATAGGGGCTCCATGCCAACCATCGCTCTCGTCGATGACGACCGCAATATCTTGACCTCCGTCTCGATCGCGCTCGAGGCCGAAGGCTATCGCATCATGACCTATACCGACGGCGCTTCCGCGCTCGACGGCTTCAAGACCTCGCCGCCGGATCTCGCCATTCTCGACATCAAGATGCCGCGCATGGACGGGATGGAGACCTTGCGGCGGCTGCGCCAGAAGTCCGACATGCCCGTGATCTTCCTCACCTCCAAGGACGAGGAGATCGACGAATTGTTCGGCCTCAAAATGGGCGCCGACGATTTCATCCGTAAACCGTTCTCGCAGCGCCTCTTGGTCGAGCGGGTCAAGGCGATCCTGCGCCGTTCCGCGCCGAAGGACGGCAGCGCGCCGAAGGAGACCGATGCCGCCAAGGTGCTCGAACGCGGCTTGTTACGTATGGACCCGGAACGCCACACCTGCACCTGGAAGAACGAGCCGGTGACGCTCACGGTCACCGAGTTCCTGATCCTGCAGGCGCTCGCCAGCCGGCCCGGCGTGGTCAAGAGCCGCAACGCGCTGATGGATGCCGCCTACGACGACCAGGTCTATGTGGACGATCGCACGATCGACAGCCACATCAAGCGGCTGCGCAAGAAGTTCAAGGGGACCGACGACGACTTCGACATGATCGAAACGCTCTATGGCGTCGGTTATCGGTTCAAAGAAATGTGACGCCAAGGGCGGTTTGCGACCAGGCTCGACCGCCTAGCATGGACGCCGGCGGGGCCTGAAGTGGGGGCGCGCAACCGGCAGACTGACCGTGCTCAACCGAACGCCGGAAAGCTTCAAGACCGACGTCGCGCCGCAATGGCCCGACGACAGCTCATCGCTCGCTAAAAGCGAACGGCGGGTCGCCGAGCTATTGCAAGCCTGGCACCGCTTCGTCGTTGGGGTCTTTTCGAGCTTCACCCAGCGCATTCGAACGCCGGAGAGTTTCAACACCGACGACGCCAAGCAGTGGTCCGACGACAGCCCCTCGCTGCTCGCTAAAGGCGGACGGCAAGTCGCCGACTTATTGCAAGCCTGGCATCGCTTCGTCGTTGGGACCTTTTCGAATCTCAGCCAACGCACGTCGGAGATGTTGAAGGCCGCCGCCGCTCCGGACGGGCCCGACGACAGCCCATCGCTCGTCAAAAGCGGGCGACGGCGGGTCGCCGAGTTGTTGCTGCAAGGCTGGCACCTCTTCGTGCGCGTCGCCTTTTCGAGCTTGAGCCGGCGCATCATCTTTCTCAACGTCACCGGCCTGCTCGCGCTCGTGGTCGGAATTCTTTATCTGTCCCAATTCCGCGCCGGCCTGATCGACGCGCGCATCCAGAGCTTGTTGGTGCAAGGCGAAATCATCGCCGGCGCCGTCGCCGCCTCGGCGACGGTAGAGACCGACACCATCACCATCGATCCCGAGCGGCTGCTCGAGCTGCAGGCCGGGCAGAGCTACGGCCCCTCCGAGGAGGCGCTCTCAGGGCTTGAATTCCCGGTCAATCCGGAGCGGGTCGCGCCGGTGCTGCGCCGCCTCGTCTCTCCGACCAATACGCGCGCGCGGATCTATGACCGCGACGGCGTCCTCATCCTCGACAGCCGCAATCTCTACGACGTGCTCCGCTTCGACCTGCCGCCGCCGACGCAGAAGCCGGGCGTTCTCGAGCGCGGCTACGTCGCCATCCGCACGTGGTTCAGCCGCGGCACGCTGCCGCTCTATCGCGAGCTCGGACCGCAGAACGGCAAGGGCTACGGCGAGATCGGCAATGCGCTGCAGGGCTTCAAATCGAGCATGGTGCGCATCAACGAGCGCGGCGAGGTGATCGTGTCGGTCGCGGTGCCGGTGCAGCGCTTCCGCGCCGTGCGCGGCGCCCTGATGCTGTCGACGCAGGGCGCCGACATCGACACCATGGTGGGCGCCGAGCGTCTCGCGATCTTCAAGGTGTTCCTCATCGCCGCCGGCGTGATGGTGGTGCTCTCGTTCCTGCTCGCGGGAACCATCGCCGGCCCGGTCCGGCGACTGGCGGAAAGCGCCCGCCTGGTGCGCCGGCGCATCCGCTCGCGCGTGGAGATCCCCGACCTGAGCCACCGGCGCGACGAGATCGGGCACCTATCGGGCTCGCTGCGCGATATGACCGACGCGCTCTATAGCCGCATCGAGGCGATCGAGAGCTTCGCCGCCGACGTCGCGCACGAGCTCAAGAACCCCCTCACCTCGCTGCGCTCGGCGGTCGAGACGCTGCCGCTTGCCAAGAGCGATGAAAGCCGCAACCGCCTGCTTTCGGTCATCCAGCACGACGTGAAGCGGCTCGACCGGCTGATCTCCGACATTTCGGACGCCAGCCGCCTCGACGCCGAAATGCAACGCCACGAAGCTCAACCGGTCAATCTGGCGAAGCTTCTCACGACCGTCGTCAGCGTGGCCAACGAGCGCCATGACGACGGCGTCACCGTCACCTTGAATTTCGAAGGCGGCCGCCCCGCAGCCTTCACCGTGCTCGGGAACGATTCCCGGCTCGGGCAGGTGATCGACAACCTGATCGACAATGCCCGCTCGTTCTCGCCCGCCGGCGGCACCGTGCGCGTCACCTGTCGGCGATTGAAGAACGAGATCGAGATCACCGTCGACGACGACGGGCCCGGGGTGCCCGACGAAGCGATCGAGAAGATTTTCGAGCGCTTCTACACCCACCGGCCGCACCAGGCCTTCGGGCAGAATTCGGGCCTCGGTCTCTCCATTTCCAAGCACATCATCGAGGCGCATGGCGGCCGCATCCGGGCGGAGAACCGCCAGCGCGTTCCGGCGG
>Ga0318554_10000656_pt1 | contig 12867 bp, 8 predicted proteins | sample GRESIP082b2f22_FD_203687 | JGI IMG/M metagenome (GOLD analysis project Ga0318554, IMG submission 203687) | Tropical soil microbial communities from Luquillo Experimental Forest, Puerto Rico - GRE.SIPMG.082b2f22 | ecosystem: Environmental > Terrestrial > Soil > Tropical forest > Bulk soil... | reverse complement strand
GGAGGACGACGAGGCCGGCCTGCGTGATGCCGCGGCCGCCGATCGCCTCGAGGTGGTCGCGGACGGCGAGCTCGAGGCGTTCCTGCAACGGCGTGTCGAGCGTGGTGCGGACCGTCGCGCCGGCCCGCTCGGCGGGGCCGAGGCCAGCGAGCACGTGCTCGACGAAGTGGGGGGCGCGCAGATCCGGGTGCGCGCGGCGGAAGACGAGCGGCGTCTTCTCGGCGACGTCGCGCGCGGCGGCGTCGATCATCCCCGCCGCCTGCATCTCGCCGAGGATGTGCCGCCGGCGGGTGAGCGCGAGCGGCAGGTTGCGGAACGGATCGTAGAGCTCGGGCCCGCGCGGCAGCACCGCGAGCAGCGCCGCCTCGCCGAGCGACAGCGCGGCGGCCGGCCGGCCGAAGTAGAAGCGCGCCGCGGCCTCGGCCCCCCACGCGCCGTTGCCGTAGTAGACGCGGTTCAGGTACTGCTCGAGGATCTCGCGCTTGTCGACGAGGCGCTCGATCCGGCCGGCGGCGACCGCCTCGCCGAGCTTCCCCCAGAGCGTGCGCGGGTGCGGGTCGAGGAGGCGGGCGAGCTGCATGGTCAACGTCGAGCCACCGAAGGCGAGGCGGCCGCGGACGGCGTCGAGGCCGACCGCGCGCGCGACGCCGACCGGATCGACGCCCGCATGCCGCCAGAACCGGCGGTCCTCCGAGGCGAGTGTGGCGTCGACGAGGTGCGCGGAGATCCGGTCGAGCGCGACCCAGGTCTCGCGCCCGCCGGCGGCGGTCGCGTCTTGGCGCAGCACGCCGCCGGCGGCGTCGAGGACGGTGAGCGAGGCGGCCGCGCGCGGCGCGAGGCGCGCCCGCGGGTACGACCCCGCGCGCACCGCGATCCACCACAGCGCCGGCGGCAGGACGACGAGCGCCACGAGCGCGACCGCCGCCCGCTTGCCGAGCCGGAGCGCCCGCTTCATTTTTCCCGCACCACGAAGGTCGAGGGCGCCGTCCGGGCGATCACCGCCGGCTCGTACATCTCCCCCGCCGACAGCCCCGGGACCTGGTACGTCCCGGCCGTCGTGGCGCGCGCGAGGTAGGTGAACGTCGCCGGACCGAGCGCGAGGTTCTCGATGAAGACGAGCACCCGATCGTCGCGGAGCTCGCGCGCGGCCGGCTGCCACCACGAGCCCTCGTCGAGGTCCTGGGCGGCGCCCGGGCGCTCCTTCTTGGGCGGGCCGCCGCTGGTGGCGAGCTTGGTGTTGACGGCCTCGAGCCCCGCCGGCAGCGGGTCGTCGATGGCCAGGTGCTTTCCCCATTCCTGGGGCGTGACGGTCACGCGGACGCGCACCATGCTGCCGACCTTGACCCCCTTGCGTGGATCGATCGGCGCGCCGGTCTCGGGGTCGAGGTACTCGCGCGTGGCGGTGATGCCGTGCTGGTACGGCTTCTGGTCGGCGAACGCGCGGCGGTAGCGGACGACCGCCGAGTAGAACACCTCGCCCCCCTCCGCCTCGATCGCCAGCGGCGCCTTCGGCGGGTGCGCCACGTCGAGCGCGACGGTGGCGCGCTTGATCCGGATCGCCTTGCCGACGAGCGGACCGCCGAGGATCTTCTTGTCGCCGAGCTTGGCCACCACGGACACGCCGCCGCCCGCGTCGCGGGTCTTGACGTAGTGGACCAGCGAGACGAGGCCGAACAGATCGTCCTGCGTCGTCTCCCAGCCGCCGCCGCCGTGGCGCTCGTCGAACAGCCCCTTGACCAGCTTGGGCAGCGACGGCTCCTCGGGACGGAGGTCGAGGAAGGCGTCGGTCGCGATCGCCGTCGTCCGGACGTCGTCGCTCATGTACCAGCCGAGATCGTGGCCCGGGCGCTCGTGCAGCATCGCCAGCGGGCCGCTCACCTCGACGGCGCGCGAGAGGTCGTCGACGAGGCCGGTGACCGCCGCGTGCCGGGGGCCGAGGCTGGCGGCGAGCGCGCGGGCGAGGAACGCGGTCCCGAACAGAGGCAGCTGCTGCTTCCCTTCGAGGAGCCGGCTCGCGTAGGCGGGGTCGGGGCTGCCGAGCTCGGCGAGGACGTGGACGGCGAAGGCGCGGCTGCCGCGCTCGCCGAGGATGTCGTCGATCGGGCCGGCGACCTTCTCGTCGCGGGCCAGCGCCTCGTGCAGCCAGCGGACGCCGCCGTCGATCATGCGCTTCGGGACCGGGTGGCCGGCGTCGCGCGCCTGCTTGAGGCCCCAGAGGGCGAACGCCGTCAGGAACGGCTCCGGCTTGCCGCCCATCCAGAGGCTGTAGCCGCCGTCGTCGGTCTGGAAGCGTTCGAGCTTGCCGAGGCCGGCGCGGATGAAGCGCTGCAGGTTGGGGCCGTCGAGGCCCGGGAGCTTGAGCGACTTGGCCAGCTCCTCGACGGCGATGAGCGGGACGAGGCGCGACGTCGTCTGCTCGAGGCAGCCATAGGGGTACTCGATGAGGTCGCGGAGGCTCTCCTCGAGGCCGGCCACGCCGTCGGGATCGGTGGAGAGCTCGAGCGAGGCCGTGCCGGCGAGCGCGCCCGCCGGCAGCGCGACGGCGAGGGTCGCGCGGTCCTTGGTCGACCCGGCGGCCACCAGCTCGGTCTCGATCGGCGACGGGTAGCGCACGGGGAGCTTGAGCTCGAGGCCGTCGCGCTCGGCGCCGAGCGCGGCCTTGACGCGCAGGCGGAGCTCGCCCCCGCGCGTGGCCCGCACCGGGAAGGTGACGGCGACGCGCCCACCGGCCGGGATGGCGATCTCCTGGTGGCCGCCGCGGCGGAGCTCGGCGCCGGTGACCGTCGCGTCGACGATCGCGGTCCCCGCGGCGCCGGTGTCGTTGACGACCAGCACGCCCCCTCTGGCCTCGTCGCCGACGCTCAGGAAACGGGGCATCGCGCCGAGGAGCTGCAGCGGCTTGCGGACGGTGACGCGCCGGTCGCCGGAGCCGAAGCGCTCGCCGGCGTCGGCGGCGACGGCCATCAGGCGGTAGGCGGTCAGGTTGTCGGGCGCGGCGAACGTCACCCGCGCCCGGCCGGCGGCGTCGGTCTCGATGGCGGGGTTCCAGTAGGCCGTGGACATGAAGCGCGAGCGGAACGTCCCCGGCGCGCCCGAGTCGCCGCCCGTCGCGTAGCGCTCCTCGCCCGGCTCGGGGAGGCGGGCGAGGCGCTCGTACTGCGTCGCGGTCGTGACGCCGAGCCCCCACGGCGCGAAGAAGGTCGCGAGCGGATCGGGCGTCTTGAAGCCGATCAGCGTCAGCACCCCCTCGTCGGCGGCGGCGAGCGCCACCTCGGCCTGCACCGGCTGGCCGGCGGCGTCGGTGACGCGCAGCTCGGCGGTCACCGGATCGCCGGGGCGGTAGCTGTCGCGGTCGGTGGTCACCGCGACCTTGAGGCGCTTGGCCTCGGTGTCGACGGTCAACGTCGCCATCCCCATGCGCATCACCGGCAGCCCGCGCGGCCCCTTGCCGGTCCGCCCCTTGACCAGCATCACCGACGCGTAGACGTTCGGGCCGTACCCCTCCTTGATGGGGACGTCGATGGTGCTGGTCCCCTTGCCGACGGTGACGAGGCGCCGCTCGATGACGCCGTCGCGCTCGATGGTCACGAGGCCCGTCGCCTCGCGCACCGTGGTCTTGAGCAAGAGGCGCGCCGTGTCGCCGACCTCGTAACGGGGCTTGTCGGCGACGATGTCGAAGCGCTCGTTGTCGTCGGCTTGCCAGGCGGCATCGCCGTCGCCCCAGCTCCAGAGCTCGCTGGCGGTGGCCGTCTCGTTGCCGGCGGCGTCCTTCCCCTCGACGATCAGGAGGTATTCGCCTGGCGACGGCGGCGTGAACTTGACGTCGGTGGGCACGCCCGCGGCGAGGGTGATCTCGCTGCGCAGGACCTCCGGCTCCTTGGTCTCGCAGCGGTAGCTGCCGTGGTAGCCCCACGACTCCCAGGCGCAGCTCCAGTCGCGCTTGACGGCGCGGAACGTGGCCTTGGCGTCCACCCCCTGCCCTTTGCCGTCGACGGCCACCACCTTGACCGTCCGCGCGCCCCCGGCGCTGCCGATCGGGCTGCCGCGCGCGACGCCGAAGCTCACGGCGGCGCGGTGGGCGGGGATGGCGACGTTGGCCGCGATCATCTGGTGCGTCTCGTCCTGGACCTCGGCGGTCACCATGAGGTCCTGGTCGGCGCGGAAGTCCTGCCGATCGAGCTTGAGCGTCAGCGTCGCGCGGCCGTTCCGATCGAGGCGCCGCTCGTCCTCGCCGACCAGCGGCTCCGACACCGACGAGCGCGCGCCGTGGTCCTCGTACCAGGTCCGCGCGTCGCCGAAGTCGTACCCGGGGAGCTTCGCGAACGCGACGTCGCGCGCGCGCCGGTAGACGCGCCAGGTGACCGCGGCGCCGCGCACCGGGGCGCCGTAGAGGTAGCGGGCCTCGGCGGCGAGCTTCACCTCGTCGCCGGCGACGGGCTCGCGCGCCGGCGGCTGGATCTTCACTTCGAACGCGGCCACCCGGTACTGCTCGACGGAGAACCGCTCCGAGAAGGTGCCGTCGCCCAGCGCCGCGGCGACACGGTAGTCGCCGAGGCGGGCCCCCTCGCCGATCGGGACGTCGAGCGCGAACCCGCCGTAACGCGACAGCGTCACCGTCTTGGCCAGGATCTCCTCGCCGCGCGGATCGCGCACCGTGACGTGCGCCTTGCGCGCCGCCGGGACGTGGAGCGCGCCGCCGAGCTTCATCGTCCGCGCCAGCCCGCGCAGGTGGACCGTCTCGCCGGGGCGGTAGAGGCCGCGGTCGCTATGGAGAAAACCGCGCAGCTGCTCGGCGCTCGGCGCCTCGTCGACGGCGACGTGGAAGTTCCAGGCCGCGAGCCCCCCCGTGCGGTTCGGGTTGACCCAGGTGACGTCACCGCCCAGGCGCGCGAACACCAGCAGATCGACGGTGTGGCGCTCGCCGAAGTCCGCCGCCCCTTCTTCGTTCGCTTCGCCGTCACCTTCGACGGCCTCGTCCAGGCCGGCCGCGGCGCGCGCGGCCCGGCGCTTCGCCTTGGGAAGGAGCTGCGCGCTCCCGGGCGTCACGGCGACGCCCGTCGCGTCGGTCTTGCCACGCCAGCGCACCCTCCCCTTGGCGTCGCGGATCGTCACCTCGGCGCCCGGTTGCGGCTGCCCGTCGGAGAGCCGCGTGACCCAGACCAGCCCCGACGGGCCGGCCAGCTTGGCGGTGACGCCGAGGTTGGTGAAGTTGAGCAGGAGCTCGCGCGCGGGCGGCGGCGCGTTCGACGGCAGCGGCTCGCCCCAGCGGTTCAGGCGGCGCGGCTCCTCGGGCGCGCGCAGCGCGACGTAGTAGAAGCCCTGCGGCGGCGACGACGACCCGAGCAGCTTGGCCGGCTCTATCGCCACCTGCGTCCACTGGTTCTGCTTCCCCTTGATCGCGACGGGGACCTGCCGGCCACGCAGGCCGACCTTCTTGAGATCGACGGGGTCGTCGTCCCACCAGTCGAGCGTGGCCGCCAGCTCGCCGAGCTTGGCCTCCGGCACCGCGGCGACCTCGGCGTCGAGCCGGGTGAGGTTGCGCGCCCAGGCGACGTAACCGGCGCGCCCCGACTCGACGACCCAGGCGCCGGTCTCGACGTCGAGGCGCGGCGTGCCGTCGCCGGTGCCGAAGCCGGCGACGTGCGGGCCGGGCAGCCGCTGCCCGAACTTGTCGGCCAGCGCGCCGTCGATGGTGATCGTGTAACGCGTGTTGGGGGTGAGCGCGCGCACCGGCAGGCTCACCTTCTCGTCGTTGACCACGGCCCGCTCGGGGAACCCCTCCACCGCCGGGGCGATCTTGATGGGGAGCGCGCCGCCCGCCGGCACGGCGATTGGATTCGAGAAGCGGATGACGATCGACGCCTCGTCGGGCGAGACCTGACTGCCGTTCGGCCCGACCTCCGTCACCACGAAGGGACCGTAGGTTTGGAACGCGATCTGGTTGCCGCCGCCGCCGTCGCGGGCGCCGCCTCCGCCGCCGAGCGGCAGCGGCCCCTCGGCGCCCACGAGCTCCGCGTCGCAGGCGAAGCGCCACTTCGTCGCCAGCGCGAGCGGCTGGTGCGGGATCACACGGAACTGCCGCCGCGCCTCGGCGCTCTCGCCCGTGCTGTCGACGACACCTGCCACCCGCCCTGTGTCGCTCGCGTACCCGCAGCGGCGCTCCACCTCGCGCGCCGCGACGGGCTGGTTGAACCTGACGACGATCGCCTGATCGGGCGGCGCCCAGCGCGCGGGCGCGTCGGGGAACGAGACCGCCAGCCGCTCGGTCTCGAACGACCAGTGGACCGCCTTCGCCAGCCCCAGCCCGTCGAGCGCGACCGTCCCCGCCGGGACCTCGAGCTCGACGCGGGTCGACCTGGGGAGCGCCTCCGCCGGCGTGAACGCCAGCGTGCGCGCGTCGACCCAGCGCCGCTTCCCGGGGACCGGCGGCTCGAGCCGAAGCGGCCCGTCGTCGACATCGCGCCCGATCTTGTCGGCCGCCACCATCGGGCGGTCGAACCGTGCCTCGAGATGCTCGCCCGTGACGCCGAGCCCCGGCTTCACCTTGGGCCCGCACCCGAGCGCGATCGCGAGCGCCATCAACCATCGATTTGCCCGTGAACCCATGATCATCCTCCCGAAGTCGGCCCAACGTCTGTCGGTGTGCGCGGTCATTGCCATGCCCCCTCGTCGACCATCACCACGCGCGCGACGCGGCCGTCGGGCAGCGTCACGTCGCGCGCCTCGACCCGGCGGCCGGCGGCGGCGAGGTCCCGAGCGTCGCAGGACGCCGCCCAGCCGGCACCCGCGGGGGGTGCAGCGGGCGCGCGCGCGAAGCCGCCGGCGTAGACCAGCCCGGCGAGGAACGACAGCAGGCAAGAGACGAGGGAGGCGACGGAGGTGAGCTTCATCGGCGGGCTCCTTTCGAAGGGCGGGCGCGATCGGTCAGTGAATGCAGCCGAGGTAGACGGGGACGGTCTTGACGAAGGCCGCGGGGTAGGCGCTCTTCGCGCGGCGGAGCGCGGCGCGGACGCCGCGGTCGTGCGGCGCGCCGCTGGCGAGGACGACGAGGTACTGGTTTTCGTCGAAGCCGGCGTACGAGCTGGAGTGCTCGACGCTCAGGTAGACGCCGTCATCCCAGCGGCCACGGGGGACGTAGCAGGGGAACTCGCCGAACTCGTCGGCGCAGTCGGCCTCGGACATCGTCAGCCCGATCGTGCGATCGGGTGAGAGCCCGCGAAGATCCATCCGGATCGCGAGCGACTCGGCCGCCGCGGCCGCCGCGGCCCGCGCTTCGTCGTAGCTCGCCGTCGCCTCGAGAATCACGAACGCCTTCGAGACGACGTCGGGATCGGGTGTCCGGGTCGCCGTGCTCGGGGCGGGGTCGGACGGCGCCGTGGCGAGGAGAACGAGGAGGGCGGCGGCGTTGGTGAACATGGGAGCGGGTCCTTTCTTTGGTTTGCGGGTTGGTCTTCAGGTTCGGTCACTCGTCGCAGGGCTCGGGGTCGTAGGCGGCGTAGACCACGTGGGGCCTCCAGAGTCCGGGCATCCAGTCGAGCCGCCCGCCCGTCGGGCGGCCGCCCTCGGGCGGCGTGCTCGACCAGCGCAGGCGGAGCGCCCGATCACCGCTCTCCGTCGTCGTCAGGCTCGGATGCAGCGTGAGGTCGTGGCGCCCGGCCTCGAAGCCGAGCCACGCGGCGGCGTGCAGCGCCACCGCCAGGATGATGGGTCCTCGCTTCATCGCAGCACCAGCGTTCCCGCGCGCCACGAGGGAGCGCTCCAGCGCTTGAAGGCGCCGAGCTTGTCGGCGCTCGGCGACCAGCGCTCGACGGCGAGCGTGCGGGTGGCGAGCACCTGGAACTTGCGCGTCGCCCGGCCGCCGGCATGGGCCTCGCGCACGACGAGCAGCCGCTTGCCGTCGGGCGAGAAGCCGGCCGACTCGACGTAGCCGGGCGTGGCGTCGGGGTCAGCCGTCGCCGGCGTGAGCGTGTCGATGGTCCAGGCGCCGTCGTCGCCGCGGCGAAGCACCCAGAGCTCGGTCCAGGCGGCGAGCGGCTGGACGGCCAGCGTGGCCACCGTGCCCGACGGCGCGAAGCGGAGCGCGCTCTTCCAGACGATGCCGTAGCTGCAGCGCTGCGCCAGCACGCGCCCGTCGTTGGCGTTCGCCTGCCGGACCTGGACGCAGGTCTCGCCGGGCGCGCGCGGCGCGAAGTCGACGGCGATGGCGCGGCGGCCCGCGTCGCGCGGCGGCGCCTCGGTGGCCCAGCGCGAAGCCGCCACCTTGACCGCCACCTCCTCGTAGAGGTCGAGATCTTCCTGGGCGAGGACGCCTCGGTCGCAGAGCGCCAGCTCGCGAACCGCCGTCGCCTCGGAGCGCGCGGCGGCGTCGGTGTTCCCCTGCCGGGCCTCGTCGAAGGCGCGCCAGGCGAAGGCCTCGGCGCGGCGAAGGCGGACGCGGCCGGCGAGCGACGCCGGCAGCGCGCGCTCCGCCGGGAAGTCGATGGCCTGCAGGGCGGCGATGCGGCGGTCGTTCCTGGCGCGCTCGTCAGCGGGGACGGGGACGGCGTCGCGGCAGCGCTCCGCGGCCAGGAACAGCGCCGCCCGCGCGCGCTCGACGGGCGGGGCCGCCGACGCGGCGAGGACTCCCTCCCAGGCCTCGCCGTCGTAGCAGGTCATCCCGCGCCCGCCGAGCGCGTCCCCCTCCACCACCTTGAACTTGATGCCGTAGCTCTCGGCGACCTCGCGGTGCGCGACCAGCGTCGCGTCCTTGGCGTCGGCGCGGCGGGCCGAGATCCGCCGCGCCAGCCGGTCGGCCATGGTGCCGATGGCGGCGTAAAGCTCGGTCGGGTCGGTGCCGGCGGGCGCGACCTTGAGCGCCAGCGCCGCGTAGCCGATGCCGAGCGACTCGCTGCCGGAGGCGTCGCGCAGGAAGCGGACGATGGCCCCGAGCTCGGGCGCGCTCGCCGCCTCGACGCGATAGCCCCGCACCTGCGTGGGGCGGACGTAGCCGGGGCGCTCGTGGCGGTGGTCGTAGACCTGCACGAACCCGGCGCGCTCGCCGCGCACCTCCAGCCAGTCGCCGCGCCAGAGGGTGGCCTGCGCCGGGGCGTCGGCGCGGGGCGCGTTGCGCAGGGTGGCCCCATCCTCGGCCACCAGCGCCACCTCGCTGACGGCGCGGTCGGCCCGGGCGCCCTCGGGCGCCGCCGGCGACGCCACGGCGGCGAGGGTTCCAACCAGCAGGAGCGCGGTCACGTTACTCGCCCCCCGCGACGTCAGCGGCCGCGGCCGCGTCGTTGTGGCGGCCGTCGTTCGAATCGCGCGGCGCACCCTTCGCGACCGTCGGGGCACGCCCCTGCATCCCGAGCAGCCCGCCCGCGAAGAACCCGCCCGCGGACGGCGGGGCGACGATCACCTGGATCTTGTCGGACAGCTTGTCGGCGAGCGTCTTCTGAATGAGCAGCGGGTTCTTGGCGATCAGCGCCGAGTCGCGCTCCAGCTGGGCGGCGTTCGCCTTGCCGGTGACCTCGATCCGGTAGGCGTCGGCGTCCGACAGCTTGCGCCGCGAGTCCGCCTCGGCGGCGCTCTCGATCTTGCGCGCCTCGGCCTCCCCCTCCGCGTCCTTCATCCGCTGCACCTTGCGCGCCTCGGCCTCGAGCCGGCGCTGCTCGATCTCCTTCTCCTTGAGCGGGAGGACGTGCTTCATCGCCTCCTCGCGCGCCTTGGCGGCGATGATCTCCTCGGAGGCGGCGGCCTCCGCCGCCTTCTCGCGCTGCACCTTGGCCGCGTCGGCCTCCAGCGCCTTCTCGCTCACCTGCTTCTGCTTGAGCTCGAGCGTGTAGCGCATCTTCTCCGTCGCCAGCTCCTCGGCGAGCATCCCCTCGAGCCCGCTCTTGTACTGGGCCGGCAGATCGACGTGGCCGAGGTAGATCGACCGGATGGCGATGCCGTCCCTGCCGAGCAGCCCGCGCAGCTCCTGCTCGACGTCGTCCTGGATCTCCACGCGCTTGTCGGTGAAGATCTCGCGCACGGTGTGCTTGGCGACGGCGCGGTGGAGCACGCCGTCGACCACCGGCTCGATGAGATCGTGGCCCACGTTCGTCGGCAGACGCTTGGCCACCTCGCCGACGCGGTCGCGATCGAGCGCGTAGCGGACGGTCACCGCCACGCCGATCGAAAGCCCCTCGATGGTCTGAAACGGCGCTTCCCCGTCGGCGGTCGCGCTCCCCGTCGGGCGGTAGACCTCGTCGCGCAGCGAGTAGCGGCGGAGCTCGTGGACGACCGGGATCATCAGCACCGGCCCCTCGGGGACGACCGCCAGCCCCCCGGTCAGGCGGTTGATCCGGATGCCCACCTCGCCGGCGGGGACGACCCGCATCGGCGGGCGCAGCACCACCAGGACGACGAGGCCGACGAGCGTCCCGACCGCCATGGCCCGGCGGCCGCGCGGGCTGCCGAAGGTCTCGATGAGGCCGAGCGTGACCGCGGCGATCGCCGCCCGGAAGAAGACGTAAACTTTCGTTGCAACTTGCTTGATCCTTTGCCGGAGCGCGGACATGGGAGGTCTCCTCGGGGATGGGGTTATCGACGTTCAGGACGCGGAAAAGCTCTTCGCGGCCAGCCGCCGCCCGTCGGGGCCGTAGAGCTCGACGCGGTAGGCGCCGGGCTCGAGCCGGTGGCGAGACCAGGTCCGCCAGCGCCGGTGGTCGCCGACCGGCATGTAGTGGCGGGCCACCTCGACGCCGTCGCGCAACCAGACGTGCTCGATGAAGCCGGCGCCGTGGCCGGAGATGGTGGTGTGGGCGTAGACCTGCTCGCCCGCCGAGAACGGCACGCCCGCCGTGGCGCCCCCGGCGAGCTCGCTGTTGACGATGCGCCGGCCGACGTCGAGCATGGCGTCGCGGGCGGCGATGGGCTCGCCGGCGAAGGCGCGGGCGGTGGCGATGAATTCGAGTCCGGTCATGCCGCGGGGGATTGCAGCCGCCGTGCCTGCCCGAACCGGCCGTCTTCCCGCGCGGAAAGCCGCCCGCCGCCGGCGGCTTCTATGTTTTGAATAACGTTTTCTATATAATATGACCGGAGAGATGACCGTGGATCCTTCCCGCTGGCTCGCCCGCGTCCGCCACGACTTCTGCAAGCGCCTGCTCTGGCCGGCGCGCGATCGCCGCGACATCGGGGGTGCGCCGGCCCCCGGCGAGCTGGTCCCGGCGCTGGTCGACGACGAAGGGAAGCCCGTGGCCCCGCGCGCGCTCTGGGGAGCGCTGGCCGCGGACGCTCCGGCCGGCCTCGATCTCGATCGCTTCGGCGCCGCCGTGACGCGGGCCATCGCCGCCGCCGAAGCCGGCGACGTGGCCGGCGTGCTGGAGCTGGAGGCGGCGTTCGACGACCTGGCGGTCTTGGCGCGATCCTTGGATCAGAAGGGGCCGTAGTCGTGCCGCGCCTCCTCGTCATCGACGATCGCGACCAGACCGTGGAGATGGTCCACCGGCAGATGCCGGACCTCGACACCGTCACCCGCTGCGACCGGCGCATCCCCTGCCAGGTCTGCGAAGAGCGGACGCGCGGGTGTCCCCTGCGCTGCGCGCACGACTGGGCGGAGGCGGCCGAGGCGCTGTCGCGCCAGGACGCCCTCCCCGACCTGGTGGTGCTGGACCTCCACTTCGCGCTCCCCGAGGAGCGCCTCCTGCCCGAGGAGAAGTCCGCGTTGCCGACGGAGCCGAAGGCGCGGCGCGCGGCTGTCGAGGGGCTGCGCCGGCGCCAGGGGCTCCTCATCCTCGACAAGCTGCGGGTGACGTACCCGACGCTGCCGGTCGTCATGCTGACGACGACCGACTCGGAGCTCGGCGCCGAGCGGCCCGCCGATCCGCTGCTCTACCTCTGCGAGAACGAGGTCGTCGACAGCCGGAGCCTGGCCGCCGAGATCGCGCGCGCGCTCGCCCTCCACCACAGCGTGCAGGAGGGGCCGATCTTCTGGGGGCGCGACGCGGCGATGGCGGAGCTGCGCCGGCAACTCGAGGTGCTGGCCCGATCGCCGCTGCCGGTGCTCGTCGAGGGGGAGACCGGCACCGGCAAGAGCTTCCTCGCCGAGCACGTCATCCACCCGCGCTCCGGGGCCAAAGGGCCGCTCGTGATCACGGACCTGTCGACGGTGCCGCCGGCGCTCTTGGCCGCGCACCTGTTCGGCGCGCGCCGCGGCGCCTACACCGGCGCCGTCGAGGACCACGCGGGCGTGTTCGAGCAGGCCCACGGCGGCACGCTGTTCCTCGACGAGATCGCCAACCTCGACCTCGAGCTGCAGCGGCAGCTCTTGCTGGTGCTCGAGCGCGGCCAGGTCACGCGGCTCGGCGACACGCGGCCGCGCCCGGCCGCGCCCAAGCTGGTCGCCGCCACGCACGAGGACGTCGAGGCGCTGGTGCGCGCCGGCCGCTTCCGCGCCGACCTCTACATGCGCCTCAACCCGGCGACGCGGCTGCGCGTCCCGCCGCTGCGCGAACGGCGCGCCGATCTGCCCGATCTGGTCCGCTTCGCGTTTCTCGAGGCGCTGCGCTCGGAGGCGCTGGGCCCGCTCGTGCGCGAGTACCTGGCGCGCTTCCCCACGCCCGAGGACTTCGTCGAGGCCGAGAACACCGTCTCCTTCGGCCGGCCGCGCGCGGCCGCCGCGCGCCGCGACGCCTTCTCGGTGTTCGTCAGCCGCGAGGGGCTGGCGCGCCTGTCGGTCCACGACTGGCCCGGCAACCACCGCGAGCTGAAGCTCCTGGCGGCGAACGCCCTCGTCTTCTGCCTGACCCAGCACCTCGACGCCGCGCCGGCCGGCGTCGGCGGGAGCGGCGCGCCGCGCGCCCCGGCGCTGCTCGACGTCTCCGACGCGCTCATCGCCCGGCTCACGGCGCC
>Ga0318554_10000655_pt1 | contig 12886 bp, 9 predicted proteins | sample GRESIP082b2f22_FD_203687 | JGI IMG/M metagenome (GOLD analysis project Ga0318554, IMG submission 203687) | Tropical soil microbial communities from Luquillo Experimental Forest, Puerto Rico - GRE.SIPMG.082b2f22 | ecosystem: Environmental > Terrestrial > Soil > Tropical forest > Bulk soil... | reverse complement strand
GTCGGCCGCGACATGCCATGCCCGGGAGCGCCACCAGGACGCCAAGATCGTGTCACGTACCTGGCCCGGCTCCACGGGCTCCGCCGTCAAGAACCGCTCCCTGGCCCGGGCCAGCCGGGTATCGTCGGTCACCCCCCGCCGGACGCGCGCGCCGCGTGCCATGCCCGCCAGGCCCGCGATCACCGCTCGCGCGGGCCCGGCCAGGCCAGCGCGGCATGACCGGTGTGCCTCATGCCTTCACAGTAAGCCCGAGCCCGCCAGCAACAATCTCACGATGAGACCGCATTCCTCCGGCGCGAGGGGATACTCCTCCCTCCCTGCCTGCCCCGGCCAGGTCTGTGAAGGCAGCAGGCCTGGCGCCCGCCCATCTGCCCGGCTCAGCGGTGATGCGGCGGGCTGGAGCGGAATGCCGTGCCCATCCGGCCGGGTCAGGCCCTGACCGGAGCAATACGCGGTGTCATTCCGGAAGTCGCCGGCCCTGCATCCGGCCGCACGGTGTCGCTTGCCAGCGTGATGGGTTCTGGCGCGAATTCCGTGATCAGGTGACGGTGGGTGATCGCTGGCGTGGCGGTTCGGCGAACCGGGCAGCAGTGGTGCCCCTGGCTGGGGCGAGCGGGTTCTGAAGATCACGATTTGGGGTGCTGGTGGCGTGTTGCCGCCAGAATGCAACGAGGCCCCGGTAGGACGCGGGTGACCGGCCAAGATCACTCATGTCGGGAGCCTCGTTGCCGCCTCAGTGTGCCACTTACCCTGCCTCGCCGGCCATCGCCGGCGGCACCGCAGGCGAGAGTGCCGAGCTTGACGATCTGCTTCCTCACCTGCGCAGCGTGATCGTGGACAAGATCGAGTGCACGCCGTCCGCCGTGGCCTTCAGGGCGCGGTACTGGCCCGCGGAGGCGGCATGCCCGGCGTGCGGCACCTGGTCCTCGCGGGTGCATTCCAGCTATGTCCGGCAGGTGCGCGACCTGCCGCTGGGCGGCCGCCCGGTGCTGATCCACCTGGCCATGCGCAGGTTCTTCTGCACCAATCCGGCCTGCAAGAAGGTCACGTTCGCCGGCCAAGCGGGCGGGCTGACCGCCCGCTACCAGCGCTGGAGCGTGCCGCTGGCCGGGTTACTGTCCCAGATCGCGCTGGAGCTGGCCGGGCGGGCCGGGACGCGGCTGGCCGCCGCGCTGGGTATCGCGGTGCACCGCGGCACGCTGCTGCGGCTGGTCCTCGACCTGCCCGACCCTGCTGCCAGTGCGGCGCCGCACGTGGTCGGCGTCGATGACTTTGCGCTGCGCCGCGGCCACGTCTACGCCACCGTCCTAGTCGACGGCGCCACCGGGCGGGCCATCGACGTGCTGCCGGGCCGCGAGGCCGGGCCGCTGGAACACTGGCTCAAAGCCCACCCGGGCGCGCGGGTGATCTGCCGGGACCGGGCCGGCGCCTACGGCAAGTCTCGGGAATTGCATCTGATGGGCGATGTCTGCCCCGCTTTGGCCAGTATCCGGGCTGTCCCGATGTCTCGGCAGTGCGACACGCGCATGCTGTGTTGCCTGCGGTGATTGCATGCTGCACCCGTTGGATGCATGATCCTTCCGTCAGAAGGGCTGACGGTTTCGGGTTCCGGAGGACGGATGGGACGGGCGGTTCTGGCGGGTGCTGCGCGCCTGGAGCTGGTGTCCGGGGCGGTGCAGCTGCGCCCGGAAGACGCGATGTTCGAGGCGATGCTGTCGGGCTGGCGTGCCCAGCAGGCCGCGCGGGGCCTGCGGGAGGACACGATCGCGGCGCGGCAGCGGCTGGTGCGGCGGTTCGGGGAGTTCACCAGCGAATATCCGTGGCGGTGGTCGCCTGCGCACATGGACGAGTGGTCGCTGCATCTGACCGCCGAGGAGCACCTGGCGCCCTCGACGATCCGCGCCTACCAGTGCACGCTGCGGCAGTTCACCGAGTTCCTGGTGGACGCACGGTATGGCTGGGCGGCGGCGTGCGAGGAGGCGTTCGGCGCCGGGCAGCACCCGGTGGTGATCTGCCATGAGTGGAACACGATCGCGCACCTGAACGACTACGAGGGAAACCCGGAAGCGCGGCCGTTCACCCGCGAGGAGCTGCAGCGGTTCCTCGACTACGCCGACGAGCAGGTCGACCGGGCGGTGCGGTCCCGCCGCAAGGGCGCCCTCGCGGCTTACCGTGACGCCACGATCTTCAAGGTGATCTACGGGTGGGGCCTGCGCCGCACCGAGACCGCAAAGCTGGACGTGGCCGACTTCGGCCACAACCCGCGGGCACCTCAGTTCGGCCGTTACGGCACGCTGAACGTCCGCTACGGCAAGGCGAAGAGGGGGCAGCCGCCGCGGCGGCGGAACGTGCTGTCGGTGATGGACTGGGCAGTGGAGGCAGTCGCTGACTACGTCGAGGACATCCGGCCGAGGTTCGGGTTCCCCGAACACCCCGCGCTGTGGGTCACCGAGCGGGGCGGCCGGGTCAAGCCGGCGGAGATCAATGCCCGGTTCACCGCCTACCGGGACGCGCTGGGGCTGCCCGGCTCGCTGACCGTGCATTCGGAGCGGCATGCCTACGTCACGCACCTGACGGAGAACGGGGTCGACCGGCGGTTCATCCAGCAGCAGGTCGGTCACGAGTGCGACAGTTCCACTGCCATCTACACCCACGTCAGCGATGACTTCATGAACACGGCCCTGAGCCGGGCGCTGGCCCCGGCGTTCGCCGGTGGGTGAGGAAGCGAGGACGCCCATGGCCGCCAGGCTCGACTACCGCTGGCACCTGCGCCACATCATGGCCGACCGCGGCATGTTCTCCACCACCGACCTGATCGGACCGCTAGCCGAGCGTGGCATCACGCTGTCCTCCAGCCAGGTCTACCGGCTGGTCGTCGAGCGGCCCGAACGGCTGAGCCTGAAGATTCTGATGGCGCTGCTCGACATCCTGGACTGCGCCATGGACGACCTCATCGAGCCTGTCGCCGCAGCCAGCGCGGCCCGGCGGACCAGGAAGACAGCCGCCGGCGGGGCCGGGGACGCCTCGGGCATCGGCGCCCGGCGGCCGAAGCGGGCACGGATCACCGGCGCCTCGTAATGACCGGCCGGCCCGGGCCCGATCCCGGCGATCCGGCCGGCGCCCTGCTCGCACTGATGGCCAGGCTCGAGCCCGCTCTCGCCCCCGAAGCGGTCCTCGCGGCACTGAGCAAGGCAGCGGCGCGCCCGGACGGGCGGGGCCGCATCGCCGCCGCTGTCACAGGTCAGCCCGAGCTGCTTACCGGCCAGGGCGCCCGCGCCCCGATCCCCGGCATCCTGCGGTTCATCAGCGCGCTGGCCGGCGCGGGCGCCACCGCCGTGGTCGAGCCGCCCTGCCCCCGCTGCGGCAGGCAGCGACAGCTCGGCAACCCGGTCGAAGGGCTGCGGGTCTGCGGCGGGTGCAGGAGCAAAGCCCGCGCGCTGCGCTGCGGCCGGTGCGGAAAAGTAAGGTCAATCGCCCGCCGCAACGACGGCGGCAAGCCGCTGTGCCAGAACTGCTGGCACCGCGACCCGCGCAGCTGGAAACCCTGCGCGGAATGCGGCAGCAAACGCCGCGTCGCTGCGGTCACCAAAGCCGGGCCGGTCTGCCAGAGCTGCCGCCCGGGTCCCGATCTTCCCTGCAGTATCTGCCAGTCCGGCGACGGCGGCCGGATCGGGATCTCGCGGGCCACCGGCACCCCGGTCTGCGAACGATGCCGCAAACGCTGGATCACCTGCTCGCGCTGCGGAACCGGTGCACCGCTAAAAGGCGGCACACTGCACGAGCCATTGTGCGCACGCTGCCTCAACCCCGACCCGGCCTTCTGGAAACGATGTGCCTCCTGCCAGCAGACCTGGCAGCTATCAACCGCGGAATGCACGCGCTGCTGCCTGGACCGGAGGCTGAAGCAGGCCCTCGCCCCGCCGGACGGCACCACCGCACCGGAACTGGACAAGCTCCGCCAGGCACTCGTCCGCGTCGACCGCCCCGACCTCATGCTGGATTGGCTGAAAAGGCCCGCCGCCCGCGGCACCCTCCAGGCGGTCGCGGCCAGCGGCGCCATCACGCACGAGGCGCTCGACTCGCTGCCCCCGGGCCGCGGCCTCGCCCACGTGCGGTCGATGCTGGTCGCCGCGGACGCGCTCCCGGCACGCGACGAGCGCCTCACGGCCCTGGAAAGCTGGGTCAGCCAGGTCATCGCCGGGCAGGCCGATCCCGGGCACCGGCAGGCCCTGCGCGGGTATGCCCTCTGGCACCACCTGCGCCGCCTGCGCGGCCGCCTCGACGGCCGGCCCACCTCCCGCGACCAGGTCAAGAACGTGCACGACCAGGTAACCGCCGCCGCGGCGTTCCTGGACTGGCTCACCGCACGCGGGCTCACCCTGGCCAGCTGCACCCAGGCTGAGCTCGACCAATGGCTAGCCGGAACCTCCAGCCACCTCGCCAGATCGGCCAACTTCGTCCGCTGGGCAGTCGCCCGCCGGCACGCCTCGGGCCTCACCGCCCCCGCCACACGCTGGACCGGCCCGTCCGGGCCGCTCGACCAGGACCGCCGCTGGGCAGACGCGCGACGGCTCCTCCACGACGACACCTACCCGGCAGACGACCGCGTCGCCGGCCTGCTCGTCCTGCTCTACGCCCAGAAGCTCAACGCCATCACCGCCCTGACCACCCAGCATGTCCAGCGCGAGGACGGCCGCACCCTGCTCCGCCTGGGCAGCCGCCCGATCATCCTGCCCGCCCCGCTGGATGACCTCGTCGCCGGGCTCGCGGACGGCCGCAGGCGACCAGGCAGCAGCCTGCTCGAGGTCCCTTCGCCATGGCTGTTCCCGGGCCGCAACCCGGGAACAGCGCTGACCCCAGATGCGCTCGGCCTGCGGCTCCATGCACTCGGGATCAGCCCCCGGCTGGGCCGCAGCACCGCCCTGCTCACCCTGGCCGCCGAGGTCCCCGCCGCCATCCTGGCCAAGACACTCGGCATCCATGTCCAGGTCGCCATCCAATGGCAGAAGATCTCCGCCGGAGACTGGGCTGCCTACGCCGCTGACATCAGCCACAAGAACGCATTCGGACAGTTCTGATACCCGACTGTGCCGTTAGAAGGCGCCCGCGACGGCGCCCCCGGCGCGGTCCAGGTCGCCGACCGCTGGCACCTGTGGCACAACCTGGCCGAGCACACCGCTAGGGCTGTCGCACGCCACCGGGCCTGCCTCAAGCAGATCGCCGCAGCCGCTGAGCAGGCAGAATCCCGGCCAGGACCGGCACTGACCGCCGCCGAGGTTCCGGCGGCCGAATCGCGGCTGGAGGCGCGGATGCGTGACCAGCACGCCGCCGTCCAGGCCTTGTATGCCCGGGGCATGGGCCTGCGCGCGATCGCCCGCGAGCTGGGCGTGGACCGCAAGACAGCCCGCCGCTTCGCCCACGCCGCGACCGGCGACCAAGCGGTAGCCAGGGCGGTGTCCCGGCCCACGGTGCTAGACCGCTACCAGCCCCACCTGCACCGCCGGTGGAACGAAGGCTGCCACGACGCCGCCGTGCTGCACGCCGAGATCACCGCCCTGGGCTACCGCGGCAGCATCCGCACCGTCTACCGGTACCTGCAGCCGCTGCGCGCCGGCACAGCCTCAACGATCTTCGCCCCATCCGCGCTGAAGATCGGCGAGGTCACCAGCTGGCTGCTGCGCCGGGCCGAGGACCTGCACCCCCGCCAGCAGCAGCTGCTCGCCGACCTGCGCGGCCACTGCTCCCAGCTCGACCGCCTCGCCGACCACGTCACCAGCTTCGCCAAGATGATGACCAAGCGCACCGGCGACCAGGACCTGGCCGGCTGGCTCGACCGCGTCGACGCCGACGACCAGCCCGAACTGCACACCTTCGCCGCCGGGATCCGCCACGACCTGGCCGCCGTCACCGCCGGGCTCACCCTGCCCTACAGCTCCGGCTCCACCGAAGGCAACGTCAACCGGATCAAGGCGATCAAACGGCAGATGTACGGCCGCGCCAGCCTCGACCTCCTGCGCAAGCGCGTCATCCATCACCCGCCGTGACCACGATCACAGAATTAGCGCCAGAACCCATCACGCTGGCAAGCGACATGGCGGCATTGGGGCCTTGATCTTCGCCTCGATACGTGTTGCGGTCGCCCCGATCGCGGAGCCTGCACCCATGGCTGCGCGGATGCAGCCAGCAATGCCGAGATATGCACGGGGCGAGAAGGCAACTGGTGCGGTTTGGGCAGGGGACGCCCCGCTTCCGCGCCACTGTTCGGCCAGTGTTGTCTGTGACCCGTGGCTGTCGTTTGCGAACCCTGCGACCGCAATGCAGGCCGATTGGGCCGGGCAGGCAACGGAGAAGTTATTCATGTCGCCAGCTCCGGGAAGAGGCGGGGTGGGCTGGATGCGCCACCGCGCCCCGTTCCACCGCTCCGCGAGGGTCTGCGGGGGAAAGCCTGCTGGGGCTCCGAAAGCTAGCCCGGTGGCGGTGCAGGCCGATAGCGAGGTGCAGGACACGCTGCCGATGCCGGCGCCTTGGGTGCCCGGCGGGGTGGGGGTGGGCAGCACGCGCCAGGTGGTCCCGCTGAGCCGTTCGGCCAGCGTGCCGGCGTTCGTGGCGCCGGTCGTGATGCAGGCGATCGGCGACTTGCACCAGACGCTGCCCAGGAAGCCGCCCGGGGTGTTCTTGGTGGGCATGGGCTGGACCTGCCAGCTGTTGCCGTTCCACCGCTCGGCGAACGTCCCGGTCAAGCTCGAGGCGTCGCCCGAGGCGCCGACCGCGATGCAGGCCGACGAGGTTGGGCACGCGACCCCGTTGAAGGTGTTGTTCGGCTGGTTTGACGGCCCGGGGGCTGGCACAACCCTCCAGGCGTGGCCATCCCAGTGCTCGGCAACGACGAACTGTCCACCCGTTCCGGTCGCGTTCGAGGTCCCCACCGCCATGCAGCTCGACGCAGTGGCGCACGAGACCGCGAAGAACGCGGGGGCCGGCGCCCCAGAAGGTTTCGGGGTCGGCTGCACCGTCCAGTGTTTGCCGTCCCAATGCTCGGCGAGGGTGCCCGCGTTCGACCCGCCGACGGCGACGCAGTCGGTTTCGGTGACGCAGGACACCGCGTTCAGGTTTGCTCCGGGGAGAGTGGGGATCTGCTGCAGGTGCCACGCCCGGCCGTTCCACCGAAGCGCCTCGGCCGAGAAGATGCCGCGGGTCGGGCCTGCGGTGCCGACCGCCACGCACGCGTCGGTGGCCGGGCAGGCGATCCCGTTCAGCAGGTTCGCCGCGGCGCCGATCGGGCTCGGCACGGCCTCAAGGTTCCAACGGGTGCCGTTCCACCGTTCTCCCAGCGTGATAGGGGTCCCGGCGCCGAAACCGTTGCCCAGGCCTACCGCGGTGCAATCAGACGGCGACGGGCAGGACACGCCTTGGAGGTAGTTGATGCTCGCCCGGCCCGGGTTGGGGGCCGGTTGGGCGTGCCAGGCCGCCCCGTTCCACCCTTCGCCCAGCGGCACGAACGCCCCGGAGCTGTCGAGGTACCCGCCCACCGCCTCGCACGAGGAAACCGCGCAGGAGACGCTGTTCAACTGAGCGAACTGGGCCCCGGCGGGGGCCGGGACGGGCTGCACGCTCCATCTCGTGCCGTCCCACCGCTCGGCCAGGGGGCCCTGGTTCAGCCCACCCACCGCCGTGCACGACGACGGCGCGGTACAGGCCACGCCGCGCAGGCCGGCCCCGGCCTGCGCGGAGGTTGGGGCCGGCTGAATGACCCAGCGAGCACCGTCCCACCGCTCGGCAACCGTGCCGAGCGGGTTGCCGAAGGCGTCGGTCTTGGCGCCCACGGCAATGCATGACCACGGCGCAGTGCACGAGACGTCGTTGAGGAAGCTGAACCGGGACCCTACGGGATTCGGGGTCCGCGTGATGTGCCAGTTGCGGCCGTTCCACTGCTCGGCCAGGGGGAGCCCGGCGCCCGCGCTGGTGTCACGGCCCCCAACGGCGGTGCATGACGACGGTGACGCGCAGGCCACCGCGGCCAGGAAACTGTGCCGCGCGCCCGGCGGGTTAGGGATGGAGTGGATGGCCCACTTGCTCCCGTCCCAGCGTTCAGCCAGGGTCAGCTCGGCGCCCGACTTGACGAAGAACTGCCCGACTGCAGTACACGCTGACCCGGACGGGCACGACACACCGTTAAGAGCACTGGCCGCAGCCCCTGAAGGGTTCGGGGTCGACTGGACCGTCCAGACGCCGCCGCTGCGCCGCTCGGCCAGCGTCACCCCCAGCCCAGACTGCCTTACGTGCAAGCCAACGGCCGTGCATGCCGAAGTCGTCGGACAGGACACCGCCTGGAGCAAGCCGTTCCCGGCGCGAGGGTTCGGGCTCGGCGTGATCGACCAGCCCGCCACCGAAGCGCCCGCCGGAACCGAGGCGCTCGCCGGAATCCCGGCAGCCCCAGCCAGAACGACCGCCGCGGCAACGCCGGCGATCAGTGCTAGCCGATGCGTGATCATTTCTACCAGCTCCTAAGTTGCGGGCCGCGTTCGGCGGCCACTGGTGGAGTTGTGCGGCCGGTCCGGGCCGGTCAGGTGGCCGATCATTGCTGGAGTCCTTGCGGGCCGCGCTGGTGGGGGCTGAGCCAGGCCAAGTCCATGAGGCGTTCCCGGGGGATGCCGAGCCGGTCGCTGGCCGCGATGACCGCGGCCCGGGACGGGCCGCGGAACAGGCACAGCACCAGGTCGTCGGCGGCGAACAGCAGGCAGCCGAGGTAGGTCACCGTGTCGCTGCCCGGGGCCAGTCCGGTACTGGCGGCGCGGTCGGCGACGTGCTGGAGGTCGGCGTGGGTGACGCCGGGCCAGTAGCACTTGGCCGCATACAACACGCGAATAAGCGTCGCGCGGCGGTGTTTCAAAAAGTCTTCAAGATTGTCTCAGCCGCGCAGGGCTAGCCAGCCTCGCCGGTCCGGAGGACACTCGGACAGGGGTCGACGTGGGCGCTCGGCTGGAGTTCGGGATCCTCGGGCCGCTGGAGGTCAGGCTCGAAGGAACGCTGGTGCGGGTCGGCGGGCCCAGGCAGCGGGCGCTGCTGGCGTTGCTGCTGTGCCACGCGAACACGGTCGTCTCCGTTGACCAGCTCACCGAGGAACTGCTCCGCGATCAGCCGGCGGAATCGGCGGAGCGGATGCTGCGGGTGCAGATTTCCCGGCTGCGCAAGGTCCTGGCCGACGGCGCGCCGAGGGTACTGGCCCGCCCCCGTGGGTACGTGTTGCGGGTTGAGCCAGGTGAGCTGGACCTGGAGGTGTTCGAGCAGCGGGTGGCCGTCGGCCGGGATGCGCTGGCCCAGGGGGATCCGGGCCGGGCGGCGGTGCTGTTGGGCGAGGCGGAGTCGCTGTGGCGTGGTCGGCCGCTGGCCGATCTGGAGTTTGAGCCGTTTGCCCGGTTCGAGATCCAGCGGCTCGAATCGCTGCGCTTGCTGGCGGTCGAGGACCGGATCGAGGCAGAACTGGCAATTGGCCAGCACGCCGGCTTGTGCCCGGAGCTGGAGCGGCTGGTGGCTGAGCATCCGTTGCGCGAGCGGCTGCGCGGGCAGCTGATGCTCGCCCTCTATCGGTCCGGCCGCCAAGCCGAGGCGCTGGCGGTGTTCCACGACACCCGCCGGATACTGGATGCCGAACTGGGCATCGAGCCTGGCCCGGCGCTGCGCCAGATGCATGAACGGGTGCTGGCCGCCGACCCGGTGCTGGACCTGCCCGCCCCGGCCGCAGCGACGGCGAGGGGAGCCTTCACCGCCGCGGCCACCAGGAGCTTGCCGCGTGATACCGCCAGCTTCACCGGCCGCCAGGCCGAACTGGCCCGGCTGCTCGGCGCGATGGACGGCCTGGCCGCGGGCAGCGGGGTGGTGGGAATCCACGCGATCGACGGGATGGCAGGGATCGGCAAGACCGCCCTCGCGGTGCACGCCGCGCACCGGCTGGCCGGAAGGTTCCCCGATGGGCAGTTCTTCCTGCCGCTGCACGCGCACACTCCCGGCCAGCGGCCGGTCGAGCCGACCGACGCACTGGCCAGCCTGCTGCTGACGGCCGGGGTCGCCGCCGCGGCGATCCCGCCCGGCCTGGAGGCCCGGTCCGGCCGGTGGCGGGACCAGGTGGCGGGCAAGAAGATCCTGCTGGTCCTAGATGACGCGGCCAGCCATGACCAGGTCCAGCCGCTGCTCCCCGGCACCGCCGGCAGCCTGGTGCTGGTCACCAGCCGCCGCCGGCTTGCCGCGCTGGCCGACGCCGCCCAGATCAGCCTGGACACCCTGGCGCCCGGTGAGGCGGCGATCCTGTTGGCCCGGCTGGCGGCCCGGCCCGGGCTGGTGGCTGAAGATGCCGCGGTCGGGGAGATCACCCGGCTGTGCGGGTACCTGCCGCTGGCGATCGGCATGCTGGCAGGCCAGCTGCGGAACCACCCCGCGTGGGCCTGCGAACGACTCGCCGCCGAGCTCGCAGCGGGCCAGGACAAGCTGGCCATGATGCGCGCCGAGAACCTGTCGGTCGCCGCCGCGTTTGACCTGTCCTACGCCGACCTGGCCCCCGGCCCGCAGCGGCTGTTCCGCCGGCTCGGCCTGGTCCCGGGCCCCAGCATCGACGGCTACGCCGCCGCCGCCGTCGATGACACCACCCTGGACACCGCCCGCCGCCACCTTGACGAACTCTACGACCAGCACCTGGCCGCCGAGCCCGCGCCCGGCCGCTACCAGCTGCATGACCTGCTCCGTGAGCACGCCCGCGCCCTCGCCGCCGCCGACGACCCAGCCGAAGCAGACGCCGCGACAGGCCGGTTGCTGGACTACTACCTGCACACCGCCCAGGCCGCCGCCCGGCGCTTCCCCTCCTGGGGGAGTTATAGGTGCTGCCCGGCGGCTGGCCGGCCAACCGCCGATGCCCCGGACCTTTCCACATCCGGGCAGGCGGCCACCTGGCTGGAAGCCGAGCGGGCAAACCTGCACGCCGCCGCGGATTACGCCGCCGCCCAGGCACGATCCTTGCATGCCACCGGCATATCCGTCGCGGTGAGCGGCTTTCTGGGCACCCGCGGACACTGGGATCAGTCCGCCGCCCTCCACCAGACCGCCCTGACCGCGGCGCGCCGGGCTGGGGACCGGCTTGGCGAGGCCGACACGCTCGCCGAACTGGGCATTGTGCAGCGGCTGACCGGGGACCACCGGGCGGCCGCCGCCACCCTGGCCGGGGCGGTGGCGCTGTTTCATGACCTCGGTGACCTGCCCGGCCAGGCCTATGCCCTCAACCAGCTGGGCTTCCTTCACACGGTGACCGGGGACTACCCGGCCGCCGCCGCCAGCCACCACCAGGCCCTGGCGCTAGCCCGCAGCGCGGGCGACCGCCTCACCGAGGCAGCCGCCCTCACCAACCTGGGTGTCCTGCAGCAGCTGACCGGGGACTACCCGGCCGCCGTCGCCAGCCACCACCAGGCCCTGGCGCTGTGCCGCGACCTCGGCGATCTGCAAGGCCAGGCGTACGCCCTCCTCGGCCTCGGCGGAATACAGCAAGACACCAGGGATTACGCCGCCGCCGCCGCCAGCCACCAGCAGGCCCTCACCATGTTCGGTGACCTCGGGGACCTGCTCGGCCAGGCCCGGGCCCTCCTCGGCCTTGGCGGGGTGCAGCAGCAGACCGGGGACTGCCCGGCCGCCGCCGCCAGCCACCACCAGGCCCTAGTGCTGTTCGGTGACCTGGGCAACATGCTCGGCCAGGCCGAAGCGCTGAACCGCCTCGGCGAGCTGGCGACTCGGACCAAACACACCCCGCAGGCCCGCGAGCATCACACCCGGGCACTGGCCATCGCCCGCGACGTTGGCGCGGCCCCCGAGGAAGCGCTCGCCCTGGAAGGACTCGGCCACAGCCACCTGCAGGACGGCAGCCCCGGCCAAGCCACGGAGTACCTGCGGCAGGCACTCGCGATCTACCAGCGTATCGGCGCCCCCGCCGCCCGCCGCGTCCAGGAAACCCTCCATCAGCACAGGCTCACATCCACCGCCGAACCAGCGGCTGCCAGCAGCCAACGCAACCAGCCGCGCGCACCGTCGCACCCAAGCAAGCCGCCTAGGGACAAGCCCCCGGCTGGGAGCGCGGCAGAACAACCCGATCTGCGCGAGCAACCGTCGCCAGGCACCAAGCAACACGAACGTTCATAACGGCGGCAGTACGCGCCTCGCCCGGGTCGAGGGCCGATCACATAGCGTGATTGAACGCATCAGGTCGCCGATTTCCCGGGCGCCGGCTCAGCATGGGCGGTGAAAGGATGATCGTCATGACCGATAGGTTCGTCCTCATTAACCCCGACGGTCTTCACCCCACCTCCGGATACGCCCACCTTACGATCGCCGAAGCCGGCCGCACCGCCCACCTCGCGGGCCTGTGCCCCTTGGACACCGACGAGCAGATTGTCGGTCGTGGCGACCTCGGCGCCCAGATCGACCAAGTGGTGGCGAACGCTCTGGCGATCTTGTCCGCGGCCGGTGCCACGCCGCACGACGTCGTCCGCTCGGTCATTTACGTGGTCTCTGCCGACAGCACCGTCCTGGCCAGCGCATGGCATCGCCTCAATGCCTCGCCGCTCGCCCCGGCCTTCGCCACCGCCAGCACCCTGCTCGGAGTCACGGCGCTGGGCTACACCGGCCAGCTCATCGAAATCGACCTCACCGCCTCCCTGCCCTAAGGCAGCCACCGGCCGGTCACGTCCTGGGGTGAGCGGTCGAATGGAAGGGCCGAAGCCGGCACATTGTGTCCGTCACAGAGAGCGATCAGATTCCCCAACCGCTGCAACCCCCAGTCGTCGCCGAGCGCCGAATCGGAGCGTCACGTAGCTCAAGGTGTTCTGTCGTGGTGATCGGCCATATCCACCAG
>Ga0318554_10000654_pt1 | contig 12892 bp, 14 predicted proteins | sample GRESIP082b2f22_FD_203687 | JGI IMG/M metagenome (GOLD analysis project Ga0318554, IMG submission 203687) | Tropical soil microbial communities from Luquillo Experimental Forest, Puerto Rico - GRE.SIPMG.082b2f22 | ecosystem: Environmental > Terrestrial > Soil > Tropical forest > Bulk soil... | reverse complement strand
GTCCGGCGGCGGCAACTGCGGCGATTGCGATGGTGGCGCACCGCCAGGCAACGGAGACTTTGGCGACCGGTTGCGTATCCACGTAGTGACGCGCTCCCTTTCCACCCCCGCCGACCAGGTGATCCGACGGGTCCGGGCGACATTCGCACCCTACGACCTGTGCCGCGACCGGCCTCGGCGACACTCCGGCGGAGTTGTACCGGAGCGGGGGCGCGCCCGGATCCCTCCACCTGGTCGCCGGCTCCCCAGCGGTCCCCAGGGCCAGCGCCTAGTTACGGCGGGTCCGATCACCGTCGCCGTCGTGACGACTGTGAAGTGATCGACCGGGGCTGACACTAGTGAATGACAAGCGGGGGATTCAACCGCTTCGGGCACTCTGGTGACAACTTTGCCTGGCAGCGCGCCTGCCGCCGAAACCGCCCACCCGGCGGCGCCGCACGGGTCAGGATGCCCGCCGCAGGCCGGCCCGCAGCCGCAGCGGCGGGACCATCCGGGCGTCCGCCAGGACCTTCAGCGCACGCTGCTCCGCCTCGGCAAGCTCCCCGTCCGGGCCCGGCATGCGCAGCAGCGCGGTGACGACGCAATCCGAGCACGCGATGTCGCGCATGACGCAGCGGTCACACTCGATAAGCATGTTCCCTCCTGGTATTCAGGCGGGCTTCAGCCCCGCGAAGCATTACGGTAGGCGGCAATGCCGACAGTTTGACCGGAGCAGCCTTGGCGCCGTCACCGGGGCACCACGGCCACGCCGCGACGGCGCGCCTGCGGCAGGAATGTCGGCGGCCCGCCATACGGTTACCTCGTGTTCACCCGGGACATGTCAGCGGAATCACTGATGAAACAGCTCTGGAGGCATCGCCGCCCGTCCGCCAGCCCCTCCCCCTTCGACCTGATCGATTTCGCCATCGTGGACCTGGAGACGACCGGCTGGGCCCCGGAGGAGGCCACGATCACCGAGGTCGGGGCGGTGCTGGTGTGCGGCGGCCGGGTGCGCGCGCAGTTCTCCTCCCTCGTCAACACCGGCAGCGCGATTCCAGAGCAGGTGGCCGAGCTCACCGGTATCAGCGACGCCATGGTCGCTTCCGCCCCGCCGCTATCCACGGTGCTGGCCGGTTTCTTCTCGTTCGCGCAGGGGTGCGTGCTCGCCGCCCACAACGCGCCGTTCGACGTCGCGTTCCTCACCGCCGCGTGCACCGACTGCGGGCTGCCCTGGCCGGAATTCCGGGTTCTGGACACGGTGGAACTGGCCCACCGCGTGCTGGGCGAGGAGGAGGTGGCCGACTGCAAGCTCGCGACGCTTGCCGCGCACTTCAACGCGCGCATCAAGCCGCGGCACCGGGCGCTGCCGGACGCGCTGGCCACCGCGGACGTGCTCACCGCGCTGCTGCGCCGGCTCGCCGCCACCGGGGCGAGCACACTCGCCGAGGCCGGGTGTGTATAAAAAGGGAGGACGGCGCTCCGAAATCCGGCGGGCCGGGCACCCGGCCAGGCCCCGGTGACGAATGCGGCCGCAGGCAGCGAGGGGTACCGGGGCGCCCCGGGCTGGCACCGGACACAGGCCAGCGGGGGCCCGGGCCGTCCCCCGCCGACGAGGAGGCAGATGTGGTCACGGCGATCGTGCTGATACGGGCGGACGTGGCGCGCATCCCGGAAACGGGAGCGGCCATCGCCCAGATTCCTGAGGTCACCGAGGTGTACTCGGTGACGGGCGATTTTGATCTGGTGGCGCTGGTGCGCGTCCGGGCGCACGACGAGCTGGCGGATGTGATACCCGGCACGCTGAACCGGGTCCCGGGCGTGACGCACACCGAGACGCACATCGCGTTCCGCACCTACTCCCGGCACGACCTCGAGGCCGCGTTCGCCCTCGGCTACCCCGAGGCCGGTTCCTGAGCAGCCCCGGGCGGCTCAGGAGTTCTCGGCGGCGAGGCGCTGGCTCTCGCTGACCCACCGGTCCAGCAGGGCCAGCGCAGCGCCGCTGTCCAGCGCCGCGGCTGCCTTGGCACAGGCACCCACGAGCAGGCCGGCCAGGTCCTCGGCGCGGGGCACCCCGGCCGCGGCGGCCAGCGCCGCGGCGGCGTTCAGCACGACGGTGTCCCTGATCGGCCCTGGCTCACCTGACATCACCGCCCGCGCCACGGCGGAGTTGGCGGCCGCGTCACCGCCGCGCAGGTCCCCCGGCCGGGACCGGGGCAGCCCGAGGTCCGCGGGGTCGAGCACGGTCTGGCTGACGGTGCCGTCGTGCACCACCCAGACCGTCGAGGTGTCCGCGGTGGTGAGCTCGTCAAGGCCGTCGTCGCCGTGGAAGACCAGCGCCGAGCAGCCCCGGGCGGCCAGGACCCCGGCGATGATCGCCCCCATCCGCGGGTCGGACACCCCGACCGCCTGGGCGCGGGGATGCGCCGGGTTCGCCACCGGCCCGATGAAGTTGAAGACGGTGGGCACCCCGAGTTCCCGCCGTGCCACCGCGGTATGCCGCAGCGCCGGATGGTAGAGCGGCGCGAACAAGAACGCGATCCCGACGTCCTGCACCAGGCGCGCGGTCGCCTCCGGCGCCAGAGTGATCACAACGCCCAGTGCCTCGAGGACGTCGGCCGCGCCGCAGGCCGACGAGGCCGCCCTGTTGCCGTGCTTGGCGACCCGGGCACCGGCCGCGGCCGCCACGATCGCGCCCATCGTGGAGATGTTCACGGTGCGCGCGCCGTCGCCCCCGGTGCCCACCAGGTCGACGACCGGGCCGGGCACGCTGAGCGGCGTGGCACGCGCCAGCATCACGTCGGCCAGCCCGCTGAGCTCGCCGACGGTCTCGCCCTTCATCCGCAGCGCCACGCCGAAGCCGGCGATCTGGGCGGGTGACGCAGCGCCGTCCATGATCTCGTTCATCGCCCAGGCGGTCTCGTCGCTGGTGAGCGTCTCTCCCTTGACGAGCGCGCCGATCAGCGCGGGCCAGGTGATGCGGGAATCCATGGTGCCCTCTCACGCAGGCGGGGTAATGGCTGGGGACCGATCAGGCCTGGGCGGCGGTGCGGCCGGCCCGCTGGCGCATCAGGCCGGCCAGCGCGGTGGCCAGGGCCCGCGGCTCGATGGGATGGCTGACCACCGCTTCCGCGCCCGACCAGGTGGCGAGCCAGCCGTCGTCCGGCCTGCCGATGACGAGCAGCACCGGCGGGCAGTCATGAATCTCATCCTTCGCCTGGCGGCACACCCCCATCCCGCCGGCCGGCTGGGCCTCCCCGTCCAGCACCATCACCTCCACCTGACCGGCGTCAAGCAGCCGGAACAGGGCCGGCTCGGTGGCAACCTCGACGATCTCGGCCTCCGGGACATCCGGTGCCGGGCGGCGCCCGATGGCGAGGCGGATCCGTGCCCGGGTGTCCGCGTCATGGCTGTAAACGACGACCTTCATGGACTGGATGCTACCGACACGGGGGGTCGGGCGGCGCTCGCCTACGTGGTGTCGTAATAATGGCCTTCGTGGCCACAGCATCAGCGACGAAGACGCCACCCCGCTCACCGGCCAGCAGGCCGAACTTGGTCAGCGTGGGGACCATCGTGTGGCTGTCTTCTGAGCTCATGTTCTTCGCGGCATTGTTCGCGATTTACTTCACCATCCGGTCGGTGGACAAGGGGCAAAGGCTCCCCTGGCCCGGGGCGCACCTCAACCTGGCGCTCTCCACGGTCAACACGATCGTCCTGCTGCTGTCCAGCGTGACCTGCCAGATGGGTGTGTTCGCGGTCGAGCGCGGCCAGATCAGGCGGGCCGGCAGCATCTTCGACTTCCGCAGGTGGGGACTGCGCGAGTGGTACGTGCTGTCCTTCCTGATGGGCCTGTACTTCGTGCTCGGCCAGGGATACGAGTACCTCAGCCTGGTCCACGACGGGCTGACGCTGTCCCACGCGCCGCTCGGCGGCACCGGCTACGGGTCGGTGTTCTTCATCCCCACCGGATTCCACGGGCTACACGTGACGGGCGGGCTGATCGCGTTCCTGTTCCTGCTCGGCCGCACCTACGCCGCGAAGACGTTCACCCAGGAACAGCAGGTCAGCGCGATCGTCGTGTCCTACTACTGGCACTTCGTCGACGTCGTGTGGATCGGCTTGTTCACCACCATCTACCTCATCCACTGACGCGCCGGCCGAGCCGGTCGCGCCGGTCCAACCGAAAACCGAGGAAGCACGTGAGCTGGATCACCGCACTGCGCAGGCGCCCCGCCGCCGGGTACGCAGTGGTCCTGCTGGGGCTCGTCAGCATCGGGATGGGCTACGGCGCCCTCACCGGACAGGGCGGCCCGGCGTCGGCCGCCACCCCGGGCACCGTGTCACCCCGCACCATCGCCCAGGGCCAGCAGCTGTTCGCGGTGACGTGCGCGACGTGCCACGGCATCAACGCTCAGGGCACGTCGCAGGCCCCGAGCCTGATGGGGGTCGGCGCGGCCGCGGTGGACTTCCAGATGAGCACCGGCCGGATGCCCGGCAAGGACGTCGGCCCGGAGATGGACCGCAAGCCGGTGGTCTTCACCACCCAGCAGATCCACGCGATCGCGGCGTATGTGGCCTCGCTGGGCGGCGGTCCCGCCATCCCGTCGGCCGCCGAGGTGAGCACCGCGGGCGCGAACACCGCGCTCGGCCAGAGCCTTTTCATCACCGACTGCGCGCAGTGCCACAACTTCGACGGGGCCGGCGGTGCGCTGACCTACGGGAAGTTCGCGCCCGCGCTGACCGAGTCCACCCCGACCCAGATCTACGAGGCCATGCTCACCGGGCCGGAGGCCATGCCGGTGTTCGCGGACACCACCATCACCCCGGCGCAGAAGCGCGACATCATCGACTACATCACCCGGCTGCGCGCCGAGCCGAACCCGGGCGGGTTCAGCCTGGGCCGCATCGGCCCGGTGACCGAGGGCATCGTCGGCTTCCTTGGCGGCATCGGCGTCCTCGTCTTCCTGGCCCTGTGGATTACCATGAAACGGCGTGAGTCATGAGCGAGACGCAGCACAGCCAGGACCTCCCTGAGGAGGACGGCCACCAGTCGCGCGCCCCGCACCGGGTGATCGGGACGCCGCCGCCGGCCCAGGCGCGGACCCTGCTGGGTGAGGCGCAGGAGAGAGCCGTCCCCGAGTCCCCCCGCGAGCTCCCGGCGGGCCCGGACAACCCGGCCACGGCCAGGACCGCCGAGAAGGTCGTGGCCGCCTGCTTCATCCTGTCGATGCTCGCGAGCATCGGGTTCATCGCCGCCTATGTGGGCCTCGAAGTGCACTCGGTCGACGCCACGCTCCGGTCCAACCTGGCCCTGGGCCTGTCCATGTCGGTGGCCTTCCTGGCCATGGGGGTGGGTGCCACCATCTGGGTCCGCAGCATCATGCCGGACGTGGAGCAGGTCGAGGAGCGCCACGTGCTCGCGTCCTCCGAGCCGGACCGGGAGGCGTTCAAGAAGACGTTCACGGAGGGCGCCGAGGCGAGCGGCTTCATCAAGCGGCCGCTGCTGCGGCGCACGCTGATCGCGGCCAGCGTGCCGCTCGCCGTCGCCCCCCTCGTCATCCTGCGCGACATGGGCCCGCTGCCGGGCACCAGCCTGCGGCACACGGTGTGGCGCCGGGGCATGCGCATGGTCGTGTACGGGCCCAACACGCCGCTGCGGGCGGCCGACTTCAGCATCCCGGGCCAGATGATCACGGTTGCCCCCGAGGGCTTCACCGAAAACCAGGACGTGCTGGCCAAGGCGGTCACGATCATCATCAAGTTCGCGCCCGGCGAGCTGGTGCCGAACCGGCCAGGCCAGCCGGGCACGATCATGAACTGGACCGTGGACAACATCGTGGCGTACTCCAAGATCTGCACCCACGTGGGCTGCCCGGTCGCGCTCTATGAGCAGACGACCCACCACATTCTCTGCCCGTGCCACCAGTCCACGTTCGACGCGACCAACGGCGCCCAGGTGCTCTTCGGCCCCGCGCCCCGGCCGTTGCCGCAGCTGCCGATGGGGATCGACGGGGACGGCTTCCTGATCGCAGCCAGTGACTTCCACGAGCCTGTCGGACCCGCTTTCTGGGAGATGGGATGAGCACTGTTACCGGCAAGGTCCTGGGCGGCACGGGCCGGTTCCTCGACGACCGGCTGCACGGCGCGCGGGGCCTCCGCGTCTTCCTGCGGAAGATCTTCCCCGACCACTGGTCGTTCCTGCTCGGCGAGATCGCGCTCTACTCGTTCGTCATCCTGCTGCTGACCGGCACGTTCCTCTCGCTTTTCTTCCAGCCCAGCATGACCGACGTCGTCTACCACGGCTCCTACACGCCGCTGGACGGCGTGCACATGAGCGAGGCGTACGCGTCCACGCTGAACATCAGCTTCGACGTGCGCGGCGGGCTGCTGATGCGCCAGATCCACCACTGGGCGGCGATTCTGTTCGTCGCCGCGATCATGGTCCACCTGCTGCGGGTGTTCTTCACCGGCGCGTTCCGCAAGCCGCGCGAGCTGAACTGGCTCATCGGGGTGGTGCTGTTCACCCTGGCGTTCACCGAGGGCCTGTTCGGCTACTCGCTGCCCGACGACCTGCTGTCCGGCACCGGGCTGCGCATCCTCGAGGGCGTGCTGCTGTCGATCCCGCTCGTCGGCACCTACCTGAGCTTCTTCCTGTTCGGCGGGCAGTTCCCCGGGCACTTGATCATCCCGCGGCTGTACATCATCCACGTCCTGCTGATCCCCGGCATCCTGCTGGCCCTGATCAGCGCGCACCTCTTCCTGATGTTCCACCAGAAGCACACCCAGATGCCGGGCAAGGGCCACACCGACAAGAACGTCGTCGGCCAGCCGATGTACCCGTACTTCATGGCGAAGACCGGGGCGTGGTTCTTCTTCATCTTCGGCGTGAGCGCGCTGCTGTCCACGTTCGCGCAGATCAACCCCATCTGGATCTACGGCCCGTACAACCCCTCGGGGATCTCGGCGGGATCCCAGCCGGACTGGTACATGGGCTTCATGGAGGGCGCGCTGCGAATGTGGCCGAGCTGGCACTGGAACGTCGGCGGCTACTCGTTTGCCTTCAACGTCTTCCTGCCCGCGTTCTTGCCGCTCGGCCTGGTGATGACCGGGCTCGCGCTCTGGCCGTTCCTCGAGCGTTGGATCACCGGCGACCGCCGGGAGCACCATGTCAACGACCGGCCGCGCAACGCACCGACCCGGACCGCCCTCGGCATGGCCGGCGTCACCTTCTACGGGATCATGTGGCTGGAGGGCGCCAACGACATCGTCGCCCGGTTCCTGAACATCTCGCTGTACGTCACCACGGAGATCGCCAGGTACGCGATCTTCATCGGGCCGGTGGTCGCCTACTGGGCCACCAAGCGGATCTGCCTCGGCCTGCAGCGCAAGGACAACCACCTGCTCGAGCACGGCGTCGAGACCGGGATCATCCGCCAGCTGCCCAGCGGGGAGTACACCGAGGCGACCAGGCCGGTCTCCGAGGACATGCGGGCGGTGCTGGCGGCCCGCGCGGAGCTGCCGCAGATCGAGGCGCCCGCCGGCGACGACGTGCCCGCGCCCGCGGCCCGCGGCGGCCTGGGCAGGCTGCGGGTGTCGCTGAACCGGGTCCTCACCGAGAGCATCCCGCTGCCCCACGGCGACGGGCACGGCGATGGTCACGGCAACGGCCACGCCGCCGAGCCGCCGGCGGTCACCGCCCCGGGCACCCGGCAGGAGAGCCTGGAGCAGGGCGACGGGGACGGCGCCGGCGCCTGAGGGGCACCGGTTGAGCCGATCAGGCCCGCCACCGTAGCGTTACATGTAGTTTCGTCGCGGTTCCGCCATTCACCCGGCAGGAGGCAGATGAGCGTGGCTATTCGTGCCCGCTTCATCTCGCGGCCGCTCATGGGAGCCGTTGCCGTGGCCAGCGTCGTCCTGGCCATCGCGTGTTCTCCCGCTGGCGGCACGTCCGGGATGCACCCGAATGCCGCGGCATCCACGTCCCCGTCCCCGCACGCCGGCACCGCCGGCACCGCTGCCAGCGTCAGCCCGGTCACCGAGGTGAGCAAGGGCTGTGCGGGCCATAACGCGGAGGTGGAGACCGCCGCCGCCGCCCCGGATTACGTCTACGACCTGTGGATCGGCTGCCGCGGGATCGGGTTCGCCCGGTCCACAGACGGCGGGCTGCACTTCGGCAAGCCGATGACCGCGCCGGGGTCGCCGGGCGCCAGCTGGGACCCGTCTCTCGCCGTGGCCCCGGGCGGCACCGTGTACATCGCCTTCATGCACCAGGCCAACGGCCACATGTACCCGGTGGTGGCCGCGTCGGCCGACCACGGCGTGACCTTCCCGCAGGTCTCCCCGCTGCTGCCGGCCAGGAAGGGCAACTGGGGCGACCGGGACTTCATCGCCGTGAGCAAAACCGGCACCGTCTACGTCACCTGGGACTACGGCCCCTCGGCGAGGCTGGTCACCTTGCTGTGCGCCGGGGGCGGCAGTTGCGCGTTCAAGACCGGCGACGTGAACACGGTCATCCAGCGGTCTGCGGACGGCGGCAAGACCTGGGGCCCGATCATCCCGGTGAGCCCGGGCTTCCCGCGCGGCGGCGGGTACAGCGCGCCGCTCCTCGTGGAGCCGGACGGCCGGGTGGACCTGCTCTCCTGGGGCCACGCCGTGGGCGCGCCCCCGTCCTATGCCCTGCATCCCGGGCATGAGTTTTTCGCCTCCTCCGCCAACGGCACGACCTGGCCCGCGCACCTGACCAAGGTCGGCGCCACGGCCGGCGCCATCGCGGTGAAGACCTGGTGGATCGACGGCGACCTGAGCCGGGACCAGGGCGGCACCCTGTACGCGACCTGGGACACCCAGACGCCGGCCGGGGACATCGGCTGGCTGTCGTTCTCCACCGACGACGGCGGGTCGTGGTCGGCGCCGGTGCGCGTCACCCCCGACACCGACAAGGCCGTGCACATCGTGGAGGTGCTCGGCGGGGCCGCGGGCGCCGCCTACGTGGCCTGGCAGACCGACGCCCCGGCGGGCGGTTACGCCACCTACCTGAGGCCCTATGCGCCCGGCAGGGGCTGGACGGGCCCGCGCGTCAACGTCTCCAGCACCTTCGGCAACCGCAAGGTCTGGCCGGGAGACACCTTCGGCATGGCCGCGCTGCCCGGCGCCCCGCCGGCCCGCGTGGCGGTGAGCTGGGGCAGCGCGGTCAGCGGCAGCACCAAGGCGGAGATCTACGCGGCCGTGGTGACCCCGTCCGCCGCGCGCTGACCGCCGCGCGCGCATGCCGGGCCGGCCTTGCCCCCCCGGAAACCGCGGGAACGGCGGGGCTAATGCGCGTACGCGCCCCGGTAGTACTCGAAGACAAAGCCGATGACCGCGAGGACCACGAAGAGCATGCCTATCAGGAACAGCCACCAGCCGACCGCCGCGCCGATGGCGGCGACGGCGCAGGCCAGCCCGGTGAACAGCGGCCACCAGCTGTGCGGGCTGAAAAACCCGACCTCCCCGGTGCCCTCGGCGATCTCGGCGCCGGGGTTGTCCTCGGGCCGGCGCGGCAGCCTGCGCCCGGTGAACAGGATGTAGAAGCCGGTGAGGAAGGTCAGGCCGACGGACAGCGCCAGCGCGGTGGTCCCGGTCGGGTCCTTCGAGAAGTGCCAGTAGACGACGTCGGCTCCGGCGAAAAACACCGCGCAGCCGATGAACAGGTACCCTTCGACCTTCATCTAAGACCTCCGCTGGCCGGCCCGGACTCCCGTGGCCCCGGCACGTGAAACGCCAGCTCACTGTGATGACGAGATGGACTCGGGCTCGGGCGAGGGCCGTCCCGACTTGATGTGCGGGTAGTGCAGGTCGAACGCCGGACGCTCGGACCGGATGCGCGGTATCGACGTGAAGTTGTGCCGAGGCGGCGGGCAGGACGTCGCCCATTCCAGGGAGTTGGCCCACCCCCACGGATCGTCAGCCGTAACCCGCTCACCCTGCCGCCACGTCAGGTAGACGTTGTAGAGGAAGATGAGCGCGGACACGCCAAGGATCCACGAGCCAACCGTGGAAATCTGGTTCAGCGTGGTCGCGTAGCCCGGCAGGTCGGGGTAGTTGGCGACGCGCCGCGGCATGCCTATGACGCCCAGCCAGTGCTGGACCAGGAACGTCATGTGGAAGCCGATGAACAGCGTCCAGAAGTTCCACTTCCCTAGCGTCTCGTTGAGCTTCTTACCGGTGAACTTCGGCCACCAGAAGTAGAACCCCGCGAACACCTCGAACGCGACGGTGCCGAACAGCACGTAGTGGAAGTGAGCCACCACGAAGTAGGAGTCGCTGACGGCGAAGTCCAGCGGCGGCGAGGCGAGGATGATCCCGGTGATCCCGCCGAACAGGAAGGTCACCAGGAAGCCAAGGGTGAACAGCATGGGCGCTTCGAACGAGAGCTGCCCGCGCCACATGGTGCCCACCCAGTTGAAGAACTTCACCCCGGTCGGCACCGCGATCAGCAGCGTCATGAACGAGAAGAACGGCAGCAGCACGGCGCCGGTGGTGAACATGTGGTGCGCCCACACCGACATCGACAGGCCGCCGATGGCGATGGTCGCGGCGACCAGCCCCTTGTACCCGAAGCAGGGCTTGCGGCTGAACACCGGCAGGATCTCGGTGGCGATCCCGAAGAACGGGATCGCCAGGATATAGACCTCCGGGTGGCCGAAGAACCAGAACAAGTGCTGCCAGAGGACCGCGCCGCCGTTGTTGGAGTTGAACACCGTGGCGCCGAGCTTGCGGTCGATCTCCAGCACCAGCAGCGCGGCGGCGAGCACCGGGAACGCCAGCAGTACCAGCAGGCTCGTGATCAGGATGTTCCAGGTGAAGATCGGCATCCGGAACATGGTCATGCCCGGGGCGCGCATGCAGACGATCGTGGTGATGAAGTTGACCCCGCTCAGGATCGTGCCCAGCCCCGAGAGAGTCAGGCCCATGATGAAAAAGTCGCCGCCCATCCCGGGCGAGTACACCGGGCTGGTCAGCGGCGAGTACGCATACCAGCCGAACGACGCGGCCCCGCCCGGGGTGAGGAAGCTTGCGAGCAGGATCAGCCCGCCGAAGAGGAAAAAGTAGTAGCTCAGCAGGTTCAGCCGCGGGAACGCCACGTCGGGGGCGCCGATCTGCAACGGGAAGATTTCGTTGGCGAACCCGACGAACATGGGGGTGGCGAACATCAGCAGCATGATGATGCCGTGCATCGTGAACAGCTCGTTGTACTGCTGGTCGGAGACGACGTGGTTGTCGGGCCCGAAGAGCTGGAGGCGCATGATCAGCGCCATTACGCCGCCAGTCATGAAGAACCCGAACGACGTGATCAGGTACAGGTGGCCGATGACCTTGTGGTCGGTGGAGGACAGCCAGTCGGCCATGATGGAGCCCTTGCGCGCGTGGCGCGACGAGGTGACCGCTGCCTGGGCGGGATCTTCGAGCGTGGTCACTGTGCGCCCCCTGCCTTCTGCTGTGCTGCCTGCTGGGCGTGGATCCACAGGTTGAACTGAGCCGGCGTGACGATCCTCACCCGGAACAGCATCCGGCTGTGGTACAGCCCGCACAGCTCGGTGCAGTGGCCGATCAAGGTCGTCTTGGTCGTCTTGTTCGGGTAGACCTCGAAGTGGTTCGGGTGCCCGGGGATGACGTCGCGCTTGAACTCGAACGGGACGATCCAGAACGCGTGGACCACGTCGGTGGAAACGAGGTTGAACCGGACCGTCCGGTCTTCCGGTATCACCAGCAGCGGCAGCTGGCTGTTGCCCGTCTGCGGGCTCCATGGCTCGCCGTTGATCGTCACAAAGCCGGTCGGCGAGCCCGGCACCTTGTAGCCCGGGTACTGGAACTGCCAGCTCCACTGGTAGCCGATGACATTCACCGTCACGTTGGGGCGGGCGGACAGCCTGTCGATGTAGTTCTCGTCCCGCGCGGTGAAGAAGAACAGGACGCCGACCATGATGAACGGCACCACCGTGTACAGCATCTCGATGGGCAGGTTGTAGCGCACCTGATGCGGCGCGGGGGCCGTCGCGCGCTTCTTCCGGTGGAAGATGATGGCCCAGATGATCAAACCCCAGACCACGGCGCCAACAGCCCACGCGGCGACCCAGGACCCCTGCCAGAGGGTCAGCGCGACCTGCCCCTGCCTGGTGACCGGCTCGGGCCAGCCGAGCCGGGTGAAGGCGTTGGAGGTGCATCCCGTGGTGCCCACGGCCAGCACGGCCAGCAGGGCCGCGCGGGGCGCGAGGCGGCGCAGGCGGATGCGTGCCCGGGACGGCCGCACCGCTGCGGACGGCACTGATCGGCCCGGGTCGTGAGCGTCCCGGCTGGGCGGGGCGCTTGGGGTAGAACTCACAGGTTGCCTTCCCTGCGGATGACCCCCGGCTACGCGGTCTGGCTGCGGCACGGGCTGGTCGTGGCTCGTCCTACAGGCTGTCGTGGAAACAGTATCGCGCGCCGCGCCGGGCGCGGCGAGGACCCCCATCGGTGTCGCGGTCTGCGCTGCGCACGGCTAGGGTCGTGGGGTGCTGCACGCTGAACTGGCGGTCAGCCGTGCCCCCGGCCTGGCGGCGCTTACCCGCGGCGGCGGGCGGGTATCGCACTCGCATGGCACCTGGCTGGCGCGCCCCGGCATGGCGAGGGTAGGGCACCCGGCATGACCTTCCCGGCGCCCACCGCCCCGGCGGTGATCATCGACGCGCTCGGCCGCAAGTGCCCGATCCCGATCATCATGCTCGCCGAGCGGATCCGTGAGGTGCCGATCGGGCAGGTCATCGCGGTGCTTGCCGACGACCCCGCGGCCCGGACCGACGTGCCGTCCTGGTGCGCGATGAAGTCGCACGACTTCGTCGCCGCCACCGACCTGCCCCAGGGCTGGGCCCTGCTGATCCGCCGCAGGTACTAGGGC
>Ga0318554_10000653_pt1 | contig 12905 bp, 11 predicted proteins | sample GRESIP082b2f22_FD_203687 | JGI IMG/M metagenome (GOLD analysis project Ga0318554, IMG submission 203687) | Tropical soil microbial communities from Luquillo Experimental Forest, Puerto Rico - GRE.SIPMG.082b2f22 | ecosystem: Environmental > Terrestrial > Soil > Tropical forest > Bulk soil... | reverse complement strand
CGTTACGGCCGTTTGCGGTGCCGTCGGCCTCGCCCGGCTGGCCGGTGGTGCCCCCGGCCCCGGCCGTGGTGGCCCGGGGCACATCCATCCGGCCGTCTGCCGTGCCGTCGGCTCCGGCCGCGGCGGCCAGCGCCGTCTGCCGGACGGCCACCGTCGCCCGGGCCGTGCGGAAGTGCCGGAGCATCTCCAGCAGCAGGCCGAACGCCATCAGCAGGAGCACCCACGGCGTGACCGCCACGGCGATTTGGGTTGGCCGGGTTGGGAGGGTAGTGCCGGTGGCGGCCACGGCGTTGCCGACCGCCACGGCCGCGAGCATGAGCAGCAGCGAGGCCCACGCATAAAAGCGCGCCCACCAGCCCGCACCGCGCAGCGCCAGCGCCGCCGCGCCCGCGATTACCAGCATGGCGTCGAAGATGAGCGGGTATAGCTTCGCGAGTCCCGGCGATACTCCGGCTCGGAGCGCGATCTGGTGGATTCCGTCATAGGAGAGCACAAAGGCGGCGGCGGCCAGCAGCGCGACACCCAGGCTTACGGCGCCGAGCGCGGCCAGGCGCAGCCTCGAGTGGAGGTCAGCGGAACGGGAACTCCGGCCGGCGGCGTAATTACTCATCGGAGGCTGGTGGTCCTTCCTGCGGCACTGCTCCGGGCGCAAAGCACCCGCCTATAGTCGAAACTACAGCGCCCTTCTCGGCACACAGGGGGCGCCGCGCCGCGCGGGAAGCAGAGGGCAACGATGCAGGCGCGGGCGGCGGCCAGACGGCGACCGGCCGCCAGCCGCACCCGGCCGGGCGAGCTTGGCGTCGAAGGAGACGATATGCCGTACTACCGGGCAGCCGGGGAGATTCCCGGCAAGCGCCACGTGCAATTCCGCCGTCCCGATGGTGGTCTGTACTCCGAGGAACTGATGGGCGAGGAGGGCTTTTCCTCCGATTCCTCATTGCTCTATCACGTGCACCCGCCCACGGCGATCGTGAAGAGCGAGGGCATCGGCGGCGCCGAGGCCGGGCAGGCCGCGCCAAACCACCCGCTGATGCCGCGCCACGTGCGCACCACCGACCTGCTCCGGGGCGGTGACCTGGTGCTCGGCCGGCAACTCCTGTTCGCCAATGACGATGTGCGGATTTCCTTTGCCGCCGCCGACGCTGCTTCGGAGCTGTACCGGGACTCGGTCGGCGACGAAGCCATTTACCTGCAATACGGCAGTGCCCGGCTGGAGTCCGTCTACGGGTCGATCGTCGCCGGGGCCGGTGATTATGTGGTGATCCCCCGCGGGACCATTCACCGCTGGCTGCCCGGCAGCGGCGGTGCGACCGCTCTCACCGTGGAGGCCAGCGGGCATATCCGGCCGCCACGGCGCTACCTCTCCCAGTACGGCCAGTTTCTTGAGCATGCCCCCTACAGCGAGCGTGACCTGCGCGGCCCGGACGGCCCACTGCTCGCCGACGGGGAGGACGTGCCGGTCGTGGTCCGCACCAGGGCCGGCCTGACCCGGCTCACCTACGCCCGGCACCCGTTCGACGTGGTGGGCTGGGACGGCTGCCTGTATCCGTTCGCGCTGAACATCGCCGACTTCGAGCCCGTGGTGAAACGGACCCATGCCCCGCCGCCGGTGCACCAGACGTTCGAGGGGCCCAACTTCGTGATCTGCTCGTTCTGCCCGCGGCCGCTGGACTTCCACCCCGAGGCCGTGCCGATCCCCTACAACCACCACAACGTGGACTCCGACGAGATGATGTTCTACGTCGGCGGTGATTACACGGCCCGGCAGGGCTCTGGGGTGGGGCTCGGCTCGATCACCTTGCATCCCGGCGGGTTCACCCATGGACCGCAGCCAGGCGCCGTTGAGGCCGCGGTCGCGGGGCTGGCCGAGGGCAAGACGACCACCGATGAGACGGCCGTGATGATCGACACGTTCCGGCCGCTGGGCCTCGGCCCGGCAGCCCGGCGGGCCGAGGACCCCGAGTACGCCTGGTCGTGGGCCCGCGCCGCCCGCCGTTAGGCTCGCCTGGCCCAAGGCCCCGTGTTCGTGATCATGACGTCAATGTGGTCAGCGCCCCACCAAAGTCATGATCATGTGGGTGGCGGGCTGCTCGGCCTGAACGCCACGGCGCCGGCCCGCGGGCGTCGCGACGCCGGCCCTGTCGGGCTGGCCGTGCCGGGCCTTGTGGGACTGGGCTTACCGGGGCTTGTGGGGCTGGGCTTATCGGTCGGCTGCCAGGTACCGGCGACGGTAGCCTTGGCGGCGTGACGCTCCGCCTTTATGACACGGCAACGCGCTCCGAGCGCGAGTTCTCCCCGGTCGAGCCCGGGAAGGCATCGCTGTACCTGTGTGGCGCCACGGTGCAGGCCCCGCCGCACATCGGGCACATCAGGTCCGGGGTGAGTTTTGACATCCTGGTCCGCTGGCTGCGGGCCAGCGGCTACCAGGTCACGTTCGTCCGGAACGTCACCGACATCGACGACAAGATCCTCCGGGTGGCGGCCGCGGAGGGCGTCCCGTGGTGGGCCGTGGCGCAGCGCAACGAGCGGGCGTTCAGCCGCGCGTACGACGTGCTCGGCAACGTCCCGCCGGACGTGGAACCACGCGCCACCGGGCACATCCCGGAGATGATCACGCTCATGCGGCGGCTGATCGACAGCGGGCACGCCTACACATCGGGCGGCGACGTGTACTTCGACGTGCGCTCCTGGCCGACATACGGCGCCCTGTCCGGGCAGCGCCCGGACCACATGCGGCCGGCCGAGGACACCGAAACCTCCGACGCCAAGCGGGATCCGCGGGACTTCACCCTCTGGAAGGGGGCCAAGCCCGGGGAGCCCGCCTGGGAGACCCCATGGGGGCCCGGCCGGCCCGGCTGGCACCTGGAGTGCTCGGCCATGTCGACCAGGTACCTCGGCCCGACCTTCGACATCCACGGCGGCGGCCTGGACCTGGTGTTCCCGCACCACGAGAACGAGCAGGCCCAGTCCCGCGCGGCCGGCGACGGGTTCGCCCGGTACTGGATGCACAACGGCCTCGTCGGGCTGGCCGGCGAGAAGATGAGCAAGTCACTCGGCAACTCGCTGCTGGTTGACGCGGTGGTGAAACAGGTCCGCCCGGTGGAGCTGCGCTACTACCTCGGCCAGGCCCAGTACCGGTCCAACATCGAGTACTCCCCAGCCGCGCTGGAGGAGGCGGTGGCCGCCTACCGGCGGATCGAGGGCTTCGTGACCCGCGCCGCCGAGCTTTCCGGTGACGCCCAGGACCCGGCCGCCCGTGACCGGGACGCGATGCCCCCCGCCTTCGCCGTGGCGCTGGACAACGACCTCGCCGTGCCCCAGGCGCTCGCGGTCGTGCATGACACGATCCGTGACGGCAACAACGCGCTGGCCGCCGGGGACAAGGTGGCCGTGGCGTCGGCGCTGGCGCAGGTGCGGGCCATGCTCGGGGTGCTCGGGCTGGATCCGCTGTCCCCCGAATGGGCGGCCGGCGACCACGACCTGCGCGAAGTGGTCGACGCGCTGGTCGGCGTGGCGGCTGACCAGCGGCAGGCCGCCCGGGACCGCAAGGACTGGGAGGCGGCGGATGCCATCAGGGACCGGCTGCGCGACGCCGGGGTGCTCCTCGAGGACACCCCGGACGGCCCCCGCTGGACCATCGAGCGATGAACGACGGGCGAGCACCCCGCGTCGCGTGTCCTGCCGGGTCGCGGTATGAGCAAGAGCAATAGTCAAGGGCGCGGCGGGCGGACCAAATCCGGGAAGCCGCGCGCGGGCACCGGGGGCAAGGGCCGGGACCGGCTCGAGGGCAAGGGCCCGACTCCGCCCGCGCACCTGCGCCCCGGGCATCCCGCGCAGCGCCGTGCCGAGGCCTCGGCCCGTGCCGCATCCCGTGGCGGGACCAGGCGGGCCGGGCGCCCCGACTCGGTTGACGAGCCACGGAAGCCGGGTGCCGCCGCGGGAGCCGCGCCGGGCGGCGGTGGCCGTTCTGCTGGAAAAGCAGCCGCGGAACGGCGCGGCGAGGCGCCCGGCGGCCGGGCGCGCGGCGCGGGCGACGCGGCCGAAGTGGTGGCCGGCCGGAACGCGGTGCTGGAGGCGCTCCGGGCGGGCGTGCCCGCGGCCGCGCTGTACGCGGCGCCGCGCCGCGACGCCGACGACCGGGTGCGCGAGGCGGTGGACCTGGCGGCCGCGGCGGGCGTCCCGATGATCGAGGCGGGACGAGCCGGACTGGACCGGCTCACCGGCGGATCCGTGCATCAGGGCCTGGCGCTGCGGGTCCGTCCCTACGACTACGCCGCGGCGGAGGACCTGACCGACCGGGCCCTCGCGGCCGGTGTGCCGGCGCTGATCGTTGCCCTGGACGGGGTCACCGATCCGCGCAACCTGGGGGCGGTGGTGCGCTCGGCCGCCGCGTTCGGCGGGCATGGGGTGCTCGTGCCCGGCCGCCGGTCGGCGCGGGTGACCGCCGGGGCGTGGAAGGCGTCGGCGGGGGCACTCGCCCGGGTGCCGGTCGCCCAGGCGCCCAACCTGGCCCGCGCGCTGGCCGCCTACCAGCAGGCGGGCCTGTTCGTGGTCGGCCTGGATGCCGGCGGGGACACCCCGGTCACGGACCTGGCCGTCGCCGGTTCGCCCCTGGTGATCGTCGTCGGATCCGAGGGACGCGGCCTGTCCCGGCTGGTCGAGGAGCGCTGCGACGTGCTGGCCCGGATCCCGATGGCGGCCGACACCGAATCGCTGAACGCCGGGGTCGCGGCGGGCATCGCGCTGCACGCCGTGGCGGCGGCCCGGGCCGCCGGGGCCTGGTAGCGTGCCGGGCGTGCAGGACGTGACCACGGCCCGGGCCCCGCGGGATGACCTGGTGCGGCGGCTGCGCGCGGAGTACCCGGTCTTCCGGGTCGAGGATGCCCGCGCGGTGCCGGGCCCGTCCGGGGTGCGGCTGGAGTTCGCGTTCGCCGCCGGGGCGCTGCGGTTCCGGCCGGTGCTGGAGCTCACCGGGCTCCGCCCGGACGAGGCCGGGCGGGTGGGCACCGTCACCGCCCGGCGGATGATCCGCGCCCTGGCCATCGTCGAGGCGTTCTCCTACTGGAAGGCGCTGTGCAGCCCGGTCATCGAGGTTGACGTGCCCGCGCCGGACCGCGCCGAACTGGACTGGTGGCAGGGCTTTTGGCCGGGCGCGATGGGGGAGTTCTTCTACCGCAACGGGATCGACTACAGCGCGCCGGAGTTCCTCGTCATCCGCGGCCCGGCGGGCGGCGAGGCCCCGGGCGATGACCTGGCGGGCGCCGCGAACGGGCCGGGTGCGGCGGGCGTGGCGGCCGCAGGGCCGCCGCTGGTCCTGTTCAGCGGCGGCAAGGACTCACTCGCCCTGGCGCGCATCGTCGCCGCCAGCGGCGGCCCCGGCGCGCCCGCCGACTTCTTCCTGTACAACCCGGGCCAGCGGCTGCGCGACCTGGCCGGCTCGCTGGCCGCCGGGGGGCGCCTGGCGGAGGCGCGCCGCACGATTCTGCCCGAACTGCTGCGGCTGAATGCGGCGGGCCACCCCAACGGACACACGCCCTTTTCGGCTTACCTGGCGCTGGCTGGGATGCTCACCGGGTACCTGCGCGGGAGCGGGCCCGTCGTGGCGGGCAACTCGCGCAGCGACGACGAGCCGAACGTGGCGTCCTACCTCGGCCGCCCGGTCAACCATCAATGGACCAAGAGCTACGAGTTCGAGACCGCGGTCCGGTCCTATCGCGACCGCTGGCTGCCGGGCGCGCCCGGCTACAGCAGCCCGCTGCGGCCGTTGTACGAACTGCAGATCATCGCCTCGCTGGCCGGCGACATCGACGCCTACCTGCGGACGGCCAGCTGCAACCGGGTGCCCGCCGGTGGCTGGTGCCGGTCCTGCGCCAAGTGCGCCTGGGTGTTCCTGGCCACCGCAGCGCTGTTTGGCCGCGACCTTGCGATACGCAAGACCGGCGGGGACATGTTCGCCGACCCGGGCCTGTCCGGGGTGTACCAGGAGATGGCCGGCCTCACCGGCACCAAGCCGTTCGAGTGCACCGGCTCCGAGGACGAGGTCAGGACGGCCATCCAGGCGGTGGGGTGGGGGCGTGCCCCGGACGCGTACCCGGCCCTGGCTGCCTGCCTGCGCAGCCCCGCCGTCACCGGCGCCCGGCCGTTGGCCGCCCTTCTTGCCGACTGGGGTCACGACGACCTGATCCCGGCCGCCATGCTCGGCCAGGTCAGCAAGGCGCGTGCCGAGGCCGCCGCGCGCGCCTAGCACCGTGACCAGGCCGGGGCGCCTGGCCGAGCGGGCCACCGGGGCAGTATCGTTCGCTATGTGAACGCTGGGGAGAGCTCCGGCGCCGCGGCGGCACGGCGCGCCAGCGAGGATGCTGCGGCGGATGGCCGACATGAGGCTGGCGCGACCCGGGCCGACGGACCCCGGGGCGGCAAGGCCGGGAGCGACGGAGCGCGGAACGGCGGAGCGCGGAGCGGCGGAGCGCGGAGCGGCGGAGCGCGGAGCGGCGGGAGCCAGAGCGACGATGCGCGGAGCGGCGGGAGCCGGGCCGACGGTGCGCGGGACCGGGCTCCGGCCGGGCGCCGGACGGATTTCGTCCAGTCACTGGACCGCGGCCTCGCCGTGATCCGGTGCTTCTCCTCGGAGCACCCCTCGCTGACCCTGTCCGAGGTGGCCGAGCGCACCGGGCTCACCCGTGCCGCCGCCCGGCGGTTCCTGCTCACCCTGCAGGAACTCGGCTATGTCGGCAGTTCCGGGCGGCAGTTCTCGCTGCGTCCCCGGGTCCTCGCGCTCGGTTATGCCTACCTGTCGTCGTTCAGCGTGTCCCAGATCGCCCAGCCGCACCTGGAAGACCTTGCCGAGCAGCTGCACGAGTCCTGCTCGGTGAGCGTGCTCGACGGCGATGACCTTGTCTACGTCGCCCGCGCGTCGGCCAACCGGATCATGACGATCGCGCTCACCGTGGGCACCCGGCTGCCGCCGTACCCGACCTCGATGGGCCGGATCCTGCTGGCCCACCTGCCCGAGCGGGAACTGGACGCGTATCTGCGCCGCACCAAGATGCGCAAGCTCACCGAGCACACCATCACCGATCAGGCAGAGCTCCGGGCGGTGCTGGCGGAGGCCCGCAGCCGGGGCTGGACCGCCGTGGATCAGGAGCTGGAGGCGGGCGTGCGCTCGATCGCCGTGCCGATCCGGGACAGCTCGCGCAAGGTCGTGGCGGCCATCAACGCAAGTGCCCACGCGGCCCGCGTGCCCATGCGGGCGCTGGAGAAGCAGTTCCTGCCCCGGCTTCAGGAAGCGGCCCGCCAGATCGACTCCGAGCTGGCCGCCCGCATGTCCACCGGCGGCCGCGCCGTCCGCTAACTCGTCCCGCTGGGCCCCGGGGCTGCGGTGAGTCTGCTCAACCGCGCCCGCGCCCGCGGCCGCTAAGCGGCCGGCCGTCAGCAGTGATCATGGGATCTGGCCGGCCGAGGTGCGCCACTGCCGTAGGTGCGACGGCTGCCCCGCGGACGGCCCCGCGCCAGCGTACAGAAAGCCGAGCATGTGGTCGAATGACCGGTTCTCCAGCATGAGCACGACGACGTGCTCTATGGCCGACAGGCCGTTCCCTGGCATGAAAGCCCTCCCTCGCGGGGACCCCTGGCAGCGTGGCTACCCCGCCGCTGCGCGCCCAGTATGACCACGACCTGGCATCCGTGCCGGCAGTTGCCAGGGCAAGTACCGGTTATGTTCCGTCTGTCCGGGCTGCCCAGAACCAGCCCGTGCCCTGGACGCGGCAGTTATCGAATATATGTTTGAGAGTGTCCTATAATGCAGGCATGCAGACCGCGTTCCAGGGTTCGCTGCTCGACCTGCCGGAGGCGGCAGGGCCCGGGCCGCTGGGCGCAAGCGTGCGCCGGACGGTTCTGGCTCACGGCGCCTGGGTGGACATCCTGCCTGGGTGGATCCGCGGCGCCGATGCGCTGTTCGAGCGCGTGGCCGGTGTGGTGCCGTGGCGCGCGGAGCGGCGGAGGATGTATGACCGGGTGGTCGACGTCCCGCGGCTGCTGTGCTTCTACGAGGAGGGGCAGGCGCTGCCAGATCCCATGCTCACCGCCGCCCGGGATGCGCTCAGCGGGCACTACCAGGCCGAGCTCGGCGAGCCGCTGTGCACCGCGGGGCTGTGTCTGTACCGGGATGGCCGGGACAGCGTCGCCTGGCACGGCGACACCATCGGGCGGGGCAGCACCGAGGACACCGTGGTGGCGATCGTGTCGCTCGGCACGCCGCGGCCGTTGCTGCTGCGGCCGCGGGACGGCAGCGGGCCGGTGATCCGCCACGACGTCGGCCATGGCGACCTTCTGGTCATGGGTGGGAGCTGCCAGCGGACCTGGGAGCACGCCGTGCCGAAGAGCGCGCGGGTCAGCGGGCCGCGGATCAGTGTGCAGTTCCGCCCGCGCGGCGTCCGCTGACCCACGACCCGGCTGCTGGTCAGGTTCGCAGCACGGGCCGCTGGTCAGGTTCACAGCACGGGGCCGCGGGTCAGGTTCACAGCACGGTGAGCGCGGCGCCGAGGACGCACAGCGCGCCGCCAAGCCAGACCCGTTTCCCCGGCCGGTCCCCGGCGATGAGGATGCCCAGCAGGATCGACAGTTCCCGGATGGTGGCGACCGGCGACGCCGGTGCCCGCTGGTAGGCCAGCAGCACCAGCAGGTACGCCGCGACCGAGCCGACCCCGATGCCGGCCCCCGCCTTGGCCGAGGCGCGCAGCCGCCCCCAGTCGACCCGGGCCGCGGCGAGCAGGATGACGGCCTGGACCACAGTGACCGCGCCCAGATACCCGACGGCGTTCGCGGACCGCACCGCCCGGGCGTCGATCAACGAGTAGACCGCGATCGTGACGCCGGTCAGCGCCGCGAACGCCAGCGCGCTGCCCCGGCCGCGGGCCAGGCCGACCTGCGAGATGATCGCCAGGCCGACGCCGAGCGCCAGCGACCCGGCGAGCCGCGCCGCGGTCAGCGGCTGGCCGAGCACGGCCGCACCGCCAAGCGTGATCAGGAACGGAGCCATGCCCCTGGCCACCGGGTAGGTGAAGGAAAGCTCGCCGCGCCGGTACGCGGCCGCCAGGCAGGCGAAGTAGGCGGCCTCGGCCGTGCCCGAGGCGACGGCCGACGGCCACACGTGCACCGGCGGGGCGGCGATCGTGGCCGGCATCAGCAGCACGGCTCCCACGGCGGCGCCCACCGCGGCGGCGGCCAGGCGGTCCTCGGCCCCGTGCAGCACCCGGTTCCAGGTCGCATGGAGCACGGCCGCCGCCAGGACCAGGACGAGCGCGGCCTCGCTCACCGTGACCTAGGCGCAGCGGCCCCGCCGCGGGGTGCGGCCCGGTCGCCGGGCGCCGCCCTGTGGCCGGGCGCGGCCGTGTGATCGGACGCGGCCGTGTGATCGGACGCGGCCCTGTGGCCGGGTGCCGTCCTGTGGCCGGGTGCCGCCCCGTGGCCGGGCGCGGCCCCGTGGTCGATGGTCATCCCCTCACCCTAGGCTCGGCGGTCCGGTACCGCGGTGGGCCAGCGCGGCGGGGGCGGCCTGGGGCAGGAGAGGCGGCCGCCCCGGGCCGCCGCGCGCCGTAGGTTGGGGTGATGAGAGACGATGCGGACGGCGCGTTCGCCAGCTACGCCGCGGCGACGCTGGACGGCCTGCTGGAACGCCAGCCGGAGTGGGCCACGAGCGTGGGCGATCACCGTCACGACGACCGGCTCACGGTGGGCACGGCCGCGCATTACCAGGAGGCCAGCCGCTGGGCCGCCGAGCGGCTGGCCGGAGTGGCGGGCATCGACGCGGCCCGCCTGTCCGCGCAGTACCGGGTGGACGCGCAGATCCTGGCGAATCAGCTGGCCCGCCTAGTGTTCATGATCGACGAGCTGCGCGAGCACGAGTGGAATCCCATGGTCGCCAACCCCGGCCGGGCGATCTACAACCTGCTCGCCCGCGACTTCGCCCCGCTGCCGGACCGGCTGCGCTCCGCCGCCCGGCGGCTGGCCATGCTGCCGGAGTCGCTGGCTGCCGCCCGGGCGGTGCTCGGCGCCATGCCGGAGATCCACATCGAAACGGCGCTCACCCAGTTCGCCGGCACCGAGCGGCTGCTCACCGGCGAGCTCATCCGGCAGGCCGCCCAGGCCAATGGCGCGGTAACAGAACTTTCCGCGGTGCTGCCGCAGGCCCTGGAGGCGCTGGCCGAGCACACCCGGTGGCTGGAGGAACGGCTGGCCAGCGGGCGGCGCGACGGCTTCCGGGATCCGCGGCTATACGCCGATCTGTTCTCCCGCAAGCTGCGCCTGGTGCTGGACACCGAACTTCCCGTCGAGCAGATCCTGGCCCGCGCTGAAGCCGACCTCGCCAGGATGACGGAGGAACTGGCGGCCGCGGCGGCCGAGCTGATGGGGGCCCAGGGCGGCCCGGCCCGGGACGAGACGGACGTGGTGCGCGCCGCCCTCGACTCGCTCGCCGCCGATGCGCCCGACGACACCACGATCCTTGGCTTCGTCCGTACGGCGTTCGGCGCCCAGCGGGACTTCGTCATAGCCCAGGACCTGGTCACGGTGTTCGACGACCCGCTTGAGGTGATCGAGATGCCGGAGATCGACCGGGGCGTGGCGGTGGCCTACTGTGACTCGCCGGGCCCGCTGGAGACCGCCGCGCTGCCCACGTTCATCGCCGTATCACCGACACCGGAAGGGTGGACGCAGGAGCGGATCCGGTCGTTCTACCGCGAGTACAACCGGCACATGATCCACAACATCATGGTGCACGAGGCCATGCCCGGCCATGCCCTGCAACTCCAGCACTCCCGCAGGTTCAGCGGGGGCACCCCGGTGCGCGCAGCATGGCGGTCGGGGTCGTTCGTCGAGGGCTGGGCCGTCTACGCCGAGCAGGTCATGAACGCCCACGGCTACCCCGGCGAGGGCAACCCGGCCGCGCTCCGGACGCAGCGGCTGAAGGCCAAGCTCAGGACCGTCATCAACGCGATCATGGATACCCGGGTGCACTGCCTCGGCATGACCGAGGCGGAGGCCATGGCCCTGATGACCGGCGCGGGCCACCAGGAGGACGGCGAGGCCGCGGGCAAGTGGCGCCGCGTCCTGCTGACCTCCACCCAGCTGTCCACGTACTACGTGGGCTTCCTCGAGGTCGACGGCCTGGCCACGGACCTGCGCCGGGAGCACTCCGGCCGGCCGGAACGGCAGTTGCACGACGCGATGCTCGCCCACGCCTCGCCGCCCGCCCGGCACCTGCGCACGCTGCTGGGCGCCCGCGCCCCGGGCTGACCGGTGGCCAGCGTGCTGCGGGTCTCCGCCCGCAACGCCCGCTTCCAGGAGTGGCAGGCCCTGCTCGGCAACAGGAGCAAGCGCCAGCACGCCGGGGAATTCCTGGTCCAGGGCGTGCGGCCGATTTCGCTCGCCGCCCGGCACGGCTGGCAGTTCCGCGCGCTGATCCACGACGCGGACCGGCCGCTGTCGCGGTGGGCGCAGGAACTGCTGCGCGACTCCGGGGCAGTCCGGGTGGCGATGGCGCCCGCGCTGCTGGCCGAACTCGGCGAGAAGGACGAGGGCACCCCCGAGCTTGTCGCGGTCGTGGCGATGCCCGGCGACGACCTGCAGCGCATCGAAGCCGGGCAGGACTTCCTCGGGGTGCTGCTGGACCGCCCGGCCAGCCCGGGCAACATCGGCAGCATCATCAGGTCGGCGGACGCGCTCGGCGCGCACGGAGTGATCGTCACCGGGCATGCGGCCGATGTCTATGATCCCCGGTGTGTGCGAGCCAGCACCGGCTCGCTGTTCGCCGTGCCGGTGACCCGCGCGCCGGGGCATCGTGAGGTGGCCGCCTGGGTCGCGGCCCGGCGCGCCCGTGGCTGCCCGGTCGTGCTGGCTGCCGCCGACGAGCGCGGCGACCGGGTCGCGTTCGATTTCGACTTCACCCAGCCCACGCTGCTGCTCGTCGGAAACGAGGGCACGGGGCTGAGCGCCGCGTGGCGCGAGCTGAGCGACGTGGTGGTGAGCATCCCGATGGTCGGCGCCGCGAGTTCCCTGAACGCGGCGAATGCCGCGACCGTCCTGCTCTACGAGGCGGCCCGGCAGCGCTTGCTGGCGCGGAAGGGCCCCCCAGAACCTTGATGTATGCGTAACGCAGCCCCGTGGCCGGTCATGGCCGTCAGGCGCACGGTGCCCGCGGACCCACTCCACAAGCGATTCACACCAAACTCACATCGGATCTGCGAGATGTCTTCAGGTAGGCCGCCAACGATGGTGCAGGACGACCGGGCGACCGCAAGGGCGAGGGGGATGGACCGGGCGGTACCCCGCGTTCCCGGATCCCCCGGGGGAACCCTACGGCGTCCAGTCCTAGTTCCCCCGCAGTGTCCCTCCGGCTCGCCGGTGGCCCGCACCGCGGACCAGGCCTGCCGAAGCTACTCGCCGAGGGCCCGCCCTAGCGGGGCGCGGAGGGCCGTTCGGCCGGGGGCAACCGGACGGCGCCTTGTGACGTCAGGATCCACGAGGCGCCACGAGCGGATGTGGACCGGCCGCCGCTGCGGCGGCGGCCTGCCCTGGGCCGGCGGCCCGGCGAGGGGTGCCAGTGGAAGCGGGCCACTGGCACCCCCCGCGGGGCCGCCCGGCCAGGCCGGAGCGGGCCCGGCCGGGCGGCACCGCGGGGCAGCCCCTCACCGGACGCGGCGAGCAGGTACCTCGCCTCGCTCCCAGGCGGCACAGTTCCCGAACCTCACGGCCCTGGCCGGCCGCTTCGCGGCCGTCGACCCGGACGAGCGCTTCGAGTTGCTGCTCGGCATCTTCGTGGACGGCCTGGCGCAGCACGCGGCCGCCCGCTGACCGCGCCCTAGCCGGGCGCTCCCGAAAATCGCTGGTATCTGCGCGCCGGACGCCGT
>Ga0318554_10000643_pt1 | contig 12947 bp, 11 predicted proteins | sample GRESIP082b2f22_FD_203687 | JGI IMG/M metagenome (GOLD analysis project Ga0318554, IMG submission 203687) | Tropical soil microbial communities from Luquillo Experimental Forest, Puerto Rico - GRE.SIPMG.082b2f22 | ecosystem: Environmental > Terrestrial > Soil > Tropical forest > Bulk soil... | reverse complement strand
CGTCGTGACTGCGCTCCCCCGCACCCAGCGCCTGGCCGATCACATGATCCGCCGCGCCTGCCGCCGCCTGCCCGGCGAGGCCGGCGACGAGCGGTACCGGGAATGGGCCGCCGAGCTGCCCGCGATCCTGTCCGACCCCGACGTCGGCTCCGGTATCGGCGCCAGGATGCGCCGCTCCGCCCGCGCGCTGGGCTACGCCGCGGGCGTCTCCCGGTGCGCCCGCCGCCTGGGCCGTGCCGGGGGCCAGCCCAGGCCAGCGGCCAGCCTCCAGGCCCAGCCCGGCTTCCCGGTGCGCCGCGTGGTCGTCGGCGTGCTCATCGACGTGGCTGTGGTCGCGCTCTTCATCGCGCTCAGCACGGCGTTCCGGCCGCCCCGCCCGTGGCTGCTGATCCCGGTCCTCCCGGCGGCGGCGGGCTTCGCCGCGTTCTGCCTGGCCGACCTGGCCCGGGCCCGCCAGGTGCGTTACCTGCCCAAGTGGGGGTGGGCGATCGCCTGCCTGATCCAGATACCCCTCGGCGGCATCATGTACCTGGCCGCGGGCAAGGTCCCTGCGGCCCGGCCGGAACCGCCCGCGCAGCCATGATCGAGGTCGACCGGCTACGCAAGCGGTTCGGCCCGGTCACCGCGGTGGACGGGCTGAGCTTCACGGTGCGCCCCGGGCTGGTCACCGGCTTCCTCGGGCCGAACGGCGCGGGCAAGACCACCACCATGCGGATCATCCTCGGGCTCGGGGCCCCCACGTCGGGCACCGCCCTGGTCGGCGGCCGCCGCTACCAGGCGATCATCCGCCCGCTGCGCCAGGTCGGGTCGCTGCTGGACGCCACCGCCGTGCCCGGCGGGCGCACCGCCTGGTCCCACCTGCTGTCGATCGCGCAGAGCAACGGGATCGGGCGCCACCGGGTCACCGAAGTGCTGCGGCTGACCGGCCTGGACACGGCCGCTCCCAGGCGTCTGCGGGGCTTCTCGCTCGGCATGAAACAGCGCCTCGGCATCGCCGCCGCGCTGCTCGGCGACCCCCCGGTGCTGATGTTTGACGAGCCGGTCAACGGCCTGGACGCCGAAGGCGTCCGCTGGGTCCGGCAGCTGCTGCGGTCGCTGGCCGCCGAGGGGCGCACCGTCTTCGTCTCCAGCCACCTGATGAGCGAGATGTCCCAGGCCGCCGACCACCTGATCATCATCGGGCGGGGCCGCCTGCTCGCCGACACGCCCACGGACCGGTTCGTCGAGTCCAGCGCCCGTGCCGACGTGCTGGTGCGATCGCCGCGGGCCGACGAGCTCGCTGCGCTGCTGACCGGCCGGGGCGCGGCCGTAGTGCGCCAGGACGACGGCGGGCTCGCGGTGACCGGGCTGGACGCGCCCGCCATCGCCGACCTGGCCGCCGCGCACGGCGTCCCCGTGCACGAGTTGGTGCCCCGGCGCGCCTCGCTCGAGCAGGCGTACCTGGACCTCACCGAGGGCAGCGTCGAGTACCGAACGGGAACCGCGGCCGGGGAAGGGACACCGAGCCGATGACCGCACCGCAGGCGCAGGCCGCCCGGCCGCCGGCGGCCGTCCGGGCCTTCGACGTGCTCGCCTCGGAGTGGACCAAGCTCCGCTCGGCCCGCTCGAACTACCTGACCCTGCTCATCGCCGCCGCCGTGACCATCGGCGCCACCGTCGTCGTGGCGCACGCGATCGCGTCCACGCACGGCCCGCCGCCCCCCGGCCCGATCGACCCGCTCACCGGCAGCTTCCTCGCCTTCGCGGAGTACACCGTGCTCCCGGTCAGCATCCTGAGCGTCCTGTTCTTCACCTCGGAGTACGGCACCGGGCTGATCTGCACCACGTTCGCCGCGGTGCCGCGCCGCCGGGCCGTACTCGCCGCCAAGGCAGCCGTAACGGGAACGGCCGCGCTCGTGGCCGGCGAGCTGCTGGCCTTCGCGGCGTTCTTCCTCACCCAGGCGATCTTGTCGGGACGCCACCGTGGCCTGTCCCTGGCTCAGCCCGGCGTGCCCGGGGCCGTGCTGGCCGCCGGCCTGGTCCTGGCCGCGTGCGCCGTGGTCGGCCTCGGCCTCGGCGCGATCATCCGGCACACGGCCGGGGCCATAGCCGCGACGATCGCGGTCATCTACCTGCTGGCCGCTGCGTGCCTGCTCCTGCCGTCCCCGTGGAACGCCCGCATCTGCCGGTTCACGCTGCCCGTCGCCGCCTACCAGGTCGTGGCCCTGCACCCGCAGGCCGGCCTGCTGTCCCCGGCGCTGTCGCTGCTGGTCCTGCTGGCCTGGCCGGGCGCCATCCTGATCGTCGCCGCGGTCGTGATCACCCGCCGCGACGCCTGACCTCGGCCGTTCCCGTTGCGGAATCATCGCTGGGTAAGCTGAGCGATCATGGCCTCAGCGCAGATCACCGCCGCGGCCGCGGGCACCTGGACGCTCGGCGACCTGACCGTCAACCGGATGGGGTTCGGGGCGATGCGGCTGCCGCAGACCGGACGGGCCCTCATCGCCGACGCCACGCCCGGCGACCGTGACCGGGCCATCGCGGTGCTGCGCCGGGCGGTCGAGCTCGGGGTCAATCACATCGACACCGCGGCGTTCTACTTCTCCCCGCTCCGCGCGGCCAACGAGCTGATCAACACGGCCCTGGCGCCCTACCCGGACGGCCTGGTCATCGTGACCAAGGTCGGGCCGGGCCGGGACCCGTCGGGCGAGTGGCTGCCCGCGGCCCGGCCCGATCAGCTGCGCGGCCAGGTCGAGGAGAACCTGCGCCAGCTCGGCCGTGACCACCTCGACGTGGTCAACCTGCGCCGGATGCCGAGCATGGAGTCGCTGGCCGAGCATTTCGGCGCCCTGGCCGAGCTGCGCGACGCCGGCCTGATCCGGCACCTGGGCGTCTCCGGCGTGAGCCCGGAGCAGCTCGCCGAGGCCCAGGCCGTCGCGCCGGTGGTCTGCGTGCAGAACCGGTACGGCATCGGCGCGAGTCCCGAAGCGCACGCCTTCGTGGATGCCTGCGGGGACCAAGGCGTCGCGTTCGTGCCGTTCTTCACGATCGCGGGCCAGGGCGGCGGGGCGGGCGCGACCGGCGCCGAGCACCCGGAGGTGCTGGCCGTCGCGCGGGCCCACGGGGCCACGGCCGCGCAGGTCCGGCTGGCGTGGACGCTGCAGCGCGGGCCGCACGTGCTGGCCATCCCCGGCACCGGAGATCCGGGGCACCTCGCCGAGAACATGGCCGCCGGGGCGCTGCGCCTCTCACCGGACGAGCTGGCCCGCCTGGAGTCCCCGGCCGGGGGCGGCGGGTGACCGTGCTCCGCGGCCGCGCGGCGGCCCTGCGGGCGGCCGCGGCCGTCCTGCTGGCCGCGGTGGCCGCCTGCTCCGGCGGCACCGCGGCCCCGCCGGCTTCCCTCCGCTCACCGACGCACCCCGCGTCGGCGTCCCCCGCCCCGGCGGCGTCCGCGGTGCGGTCACCGACCCCGGCCGGCGGCTGCCAGCACACCTACATTCCGTCGATGTTCTACCCGAGCAGCGACTGGGCCCAGGCCATCGACACCAAGCCGGCCCCCCGTGTCATGCTGCTGAACGTCGACAACGGCCCCGGCTCCGCGCCGGTGTCGCACTTCCAGGGCGTGGTCCGGCAGGCGCAGGCCGCGGGCATCACCGTCCTGGGCTACTCGTCCACCGACTACGGCCAGCGCCCGATCGCGGCGGTCAAGGCCGAGGTCAGGCAGTACCGGGCGTGGTACGGGGTCAACGGCATCCTGCTGGACCTCACCCAGGGCACGCCCGGCGAGCTGTCCTACTACCGGGAGCTCACCGGCTACATCCGGGCGACCGTGCCGCACGCCGTGGTCTGGCTGAACCCCGGGGACTACCCGGATCCCGGCTTCATGTCGATCGCCGACGTGGTGATGGTCTTCGAGGGCTCGTACGCCCAGTACCTCGCCGTCCAGGTGCCCGGCTGGGTCAGCCAGTACCAGCCGGACCGGTTCGTGCACGTCGTCTACGCGACGCCAAGGTCCGACCTGGCCAGCGCGGTCCGGCTGTCCCGGGCCCGCCGGGCCGGCTACCTGTTCGTGACCAACCTGCCGGGATCGCCGAATCCGTACGACGCCATGCCCAGCTACTGGCCGCGAGAGGTCGCCGCGGTCACCGGGGCATGCTGACGGTCGACGGCGGCGGCCCGGTGATCTACTATCCGATCATGACGCAGTGCGTCGCCCCGGCACCTGCCGCAGCATGACCGCCGTCGCGCTGCGGCCGGCCAGGCCCGCCGACCGCGAGTTCTGCTACCAGCTGCATAAGGCGGCCATGGGCGACTACGTCGCCGCCATCTGGGGCTGGGACGAGCAGTTCCAGCGTGATCACCACAATCGCTTGTTCGCCCCGGGCCGCTGGCAGATCATCACCGCCAACGGGGCCGACGCCGGCATGCTGAGCGTCGAGCGCCGCCCCGACGAGATCTACCTCTCGGGCATCGAGATCCTTCCCGACTATCAGGGCCGCGGCATCGGCAGCCGCCTCATCAACGCCCTCATCGACGAGGCCGGTCAGAAAGACCAGGACCTGGTCCTCGAGGTGCTCACCGTCAACCACCGCGCTCACGCCCTCTACCAGCGCCTGGGCCTGAAGGAGGTGGGCCGGGGCGGCGACGGCAACATCAAGATCATCATGCGGACCGCCGGGCCGCGCCCGGCCCCGGGCGGGCCGTGACCCCGGTCAAACCGCCCGGTGCGGCCGGGGCCGGTCAGGGCACCTGGCCTGCTGTTTGCTCGCTGGCCGCCTTGACCAGCAGGTCCAGCTCGGCGACCAGGTAACCGGCCAGGATGTCGAGGTCGGGGACGAGCTCGCGGCAGCTGACCAGCCCGAAGTGGAGCTGGCCGAGGTAACCCACCAGCGTGATGTTCAGGCCCTGGCCGTCGGTCACCACCGACACCGGGTAATGGGCCAGCAGCCTGGCCCCGCACAGGTAAACCGGCACGTTAGGGCCGGGAACGTTGGAGACGGTCAGGTTGAACGGCGGCAGCCGGTGCAGCACGCCGGTGGCGAAGACCACGCGCGCCGCGCGCGCGGTCAGCGCCGGCGGGGCGAAGTCGCTGATCTGGTCGACCAGGCCCTGCGGGATCGCCGCCTGCTGCGCTTTAGCGATCTTCGTGGCGGCGCGCACGATCCGCAGCCGCCGCTCCGGGTCGTCCGCGTGGGTGGGCAGCGTGGCCAGCATCGCCGACACCTTGTTGCCCAGCGCGCCCTTGCTGGCCGGATCGCGCACCGAGACCGGGATCATCGCGATCAGCGGCGTGGCCGGCAGCGCCTGGTGGTCGGCGAGCCAGCGCCGCAGCGCGCCCGCGCACATCGCCATGACCACGTCGTTGACCGACACGCCGAACGCGTTCTTCACCGCCTTGACCCGGTCGAGCTCCACGCTGCGGAACGCAACCCGGCGGTGCTGCGTGATCGGCCGGTTGAACGGCGTGGCCGGGGCCCGGACCGGCGCCGTCGCGATGACCCCGCCGTCGCCGCGGTTCAGTCCGAGCATCCCGCCGACCAGCGTGCTGACGACCGGGCCCAGGGTGGGCAGCACCCGGATCAGCTGGTTGGTGAGGTACACCGTCTGCACCGGCCGCCACGCCAGCCGCGCGGCCGCGAGCACGGTCAACGTCACCGGGTCCGGCGGCCGGGCCGGCCGGAACGGCTGGCGGGCGGGCAGCTCGCGCCCGCCCGGGCTGAGGTCGAGCAGCACGGTCAGCAGCTCGGCTCCGGACGCGCCGTCGATCGCGGAATGGTGGATCTTCGTGTAGACCGCGGCACGGCGCCGGGCCAGCCCGGTGATGAGATAGATCTCCCACAGCGGCCGGTTCCGGTCGAGCGGCCGGGCGTGCAGCCGCGCGACCTGCTCGGTGAGCTGGGCATCCGAGCCGGGACGCGGCAGCGCGATCTCGCGGACGTGGTACTCGATGTCGAAGTCCGCGTCGTCGACCCAGTAGGGCTGATCGAGGCCGAACGGCACGTTCTTCAGCTTGCGGCGCAGCACCGGGACCAGCGGCAGCCGCTCCTCCAGCACGTCGGTCAGCCGGGCCAGCGTGAGCGGTTCGGGTGCCGCACGGGGGTCCAGGATGGACACCCCGCCCACGTGCCCGGTGGTGTTGGCCGTCTCGAGGGCGAGGAAGGCGGCGTCAAGACCGGTGAGTTGCTGCATCACGTTTCTCCTCGGCCCGCGGCGGAGTGCGGCCTGGCCGCTCGCCCGCGGGGCGTTGCCGCGGGCGAGCCGCCGGTCACCGGCGACGCGGGTAGAGCGCGCGCAGCGCCGGGGGCGGACGGAACCTGCGCCACCGGCCGACGGGGACCGCCAGCCGATCGGCGACCAGCCATAGCGTCGCAGAGTCCACGCCGAACCCGAGGTGACCGCACCGGACCTCAACATTCTCGTGCAGCGCCGTTTCCGGCTCGATACAGGACTGCCAGGAGACGATGCCGTCCCACCGGGAGTACACCGCCGTCGACGGAACCTCGATCGGCAGCGCGACCTGCTCGAGGGTCGGCACCCGCGTACCGGGAGCATGGCGGTGGGCGTGGCGCTGGTAGACGCCGTGGGCGCGGCTCTCCCTGGTGTCGGCCTGCGCGAAGGGACTGGCCAGGGTGATCACCTGACGGACCAGCCGAGGGCGCTCGCGCGCGAGCTCCCTGGCGTAGATGCCGCCCAGGCTCTGGCCGATCAGCGACACCGGGCCCTCCGTCCGCTCGGCGAGAACCGACAGCATGCGCGGCATCTCGTCCAGCACCTTGTCGGTCGGGCCCAGATTCCGGGCGAGGCTCCACCCGTGCACGTCATAACCCAGCCAGCCCAGGAACCAACGAAGCAGCACGGTGCTGGAGTCCGAGGCGAGCAGGCCGGGCAGCACCAGGACGCCGTGCTGGTCCCCCCGGGGCGCCAGCGACAGCCACGGCGCCGCCAGCCACAACCCCGCGAGATCAGCCAGTCCCCGGGCCGGCTCGGTGAGGAACAGCCCAAGCGACGGCCGCATCACGGGCCGGCCATTTGCTCCCCCGCGCGCCACCCTCGGCTCCCCGATCACCGACATCGCTGCGCTCCTGCCACATCATTGCCAGGGCCCCGGGCAGGCTACTGATTAACCGTCAGTATACGTCTCACTGAATCAGCGGAATGCCGGTTTTCGTACGGTAACCCCAGGTGAGCGGTACGCCGTCGCCGCCACGGAGGAGATGAGATGCGTCGCATCGTGTGCCGGGAGTTCGGCCCGCCGGACCGGCTGGTGCTGGAGGAGGCGCCCGATCCGCAGCCTGGTCCCGGCCAGGCCCTGGTGCGCGTCCGCGCGGCGGGCGTCAGTTTCGTGGACGGGCTCATCGTGGCCGGGCTGTACCAGATGAAGCCGCCGCTGCCGTTCACCCCGGGCCTGGCCGTGGCCGGCGAAGTGGCCGGCACTGGCGCCGGCGTGTCCGGCCTGCCCGCGGGCACCCGCGTCGTGGGCAGCTCGTTCGGCCTGGGCGGTTACGCGACCCATCAGGTGCTCCCCGCCGAGGCGGCCGTGCCGCTGCCGGACGCCGTGACCTTCGAGGTGGCCGCGACGGCCGCCGAGAGCTACGCGACGATGCTGTTCGCCCTGACCAGGCGGGATGCCCTGCGGCCCGGGGAGTGGGTCCTGGTGCTGGGAGCGGGCGGCGGGATCGGGCTGGCCGCCGTGGACGTGGCCTGCTCGCTCGGCGCGCGGGTGATCGCGGCCGCTTCCAGCTCGGCCAAGCGGGCGGCGGCGATCGCCGCCGGGGCGCAGGCCGCGGTCGACTACGTGACCGAGGACCTGAAGGCTCGGGTGCGGGAGATCACCGGCGGGGGCGCCGACGTGGTGGTCGACCCGGTCGGTGACCCGTTCGCCGAGCCGGCGCTGCGCAGCCTGCGCGGGTCAGGCCGCTACCTGGTCGTCGGCTTCGCGGGCGGATCCATACCGCGGCTGCCGCTGAACCGCGTCCTGCTGGAGAACCGCACCGTGGTCGGGGTGGACTGGGGCGCGTGGTCCCGCCAGGATCCGGCGGGCAACCGGGCGCTCCTGGCCGACCTGTTCCGGCGCGTGGCCGAGGGCGGCCTGCACCCTCTTCCCCCCGTGACCTACCCGCTGGAGCGCGCCGCCGAGGCACTGAACGGCCTGGCCGGACGGCAGGTGACCGGGAAGCTGGCGCTCCTGCCGTGACCGGCGGGGTCTGGGTCCAGGCCGCCGCCTGGCTGGTCACCGCGCGGCGTGACTAGACCGGTACCGCGGCGCCGTTGATGAGGCCGGACAACGGGCTGGCCAGGAACACGTAGGTCCGGGCGACGTCCGGGACCTTCGGCCACGCGGCGTGGTCGGCGTTCGGGATCGCGGCCCGGTTAGCCGGGGTGTCGATGATGCTGGGCACGACGCAGTTCACCGTGATCCCGGTGCCGCGTACCTCGTCCGCCGCCATCGACACGAGGTGCAGCACGCCGAGCTTGCTCACCGAGTAGGCGAACCCCGCACCCTGGCTCACCACGCCGGCCCGGCTGGCGGTATGCACGATCCGGCCCTCGCCCGCGGGCTGCATGACCCGGAGCGCGTGCTTCGTGATCAGGGCGGCGGTCACCAGGTTCAGCTCGAGCTGCCCGGTCAGCTCGGCCAGGTCCAGTTCGGCGAGCGGCCGCCGGCCGGCGAACCCGCCCACGGTGTTCAGCACGGCCCAGGGCGGCGGGGCCGAATCGAACAGCGTGCCGAGGGCGCCGTCGTCGAGCACGTCAGCGGCCCGGTACCGGACGCCGGCCAGCCTCCGGTCATCGTGGGGCTCGGCCCGGTCCACCCCGGTGACCGAGGCACCGGCCGCCGCGAACGTCTCCGCCACCCCGGCGCCAAGCGCCCCGCCTGCGCCGAACACCAGCACGGCCCGGCCCGCGAAACTCATGTCCTCCATGCCCTGCTCCCCTCGTGTTGTCTTTCCTGACCGGCTACGCCAGGCCCCGGACGGCCCGGGCGGGCGGGGTGTCGCCCCGGATCGCCGAAACCATGTCCAGGACCTGGCGGGTTTCGCTGACCTGGTGGGCGCGGAAGATCCGGGCCCCGAGCCAGGCGCAGACAGACGTGGCGGCCAGCGTGCCCGGCACTCGTTCCCCGGCCGGGAGGTTCAGCGTCTCGCCGATGAAGTCCTTGTTGGACACCGAGACCAGGACCGGCCAGCCGGTCGCGGCCATCTCGGGCAGCCGCCGGGTGATCTCCAGCGAGTGCCAGGTGTTCTTGCCGAAGTCGTGCGCGGCGTCGATGACGATCGCGGCCGGATCCACGCCGGCCTGGACCGCGCGGGCGGCCAGCGTGAGCGTCCGGTCCAGCACGTCGGCCATGAGGTCGGGATAGCAGACCCGCAGCGGCCGGGTACGCGGCTGCTGCGGGCCGACGTGGGCGCAGACCAGCCCGGCCCCGAACTCGGCTGCCACCTCGGCAAGCTTCGGGTCCCAGCCGCCCCAGGCGTCGTTGATCAAGTCGGCGCCCGCGGCGCAGGCCTCCCGGGCGGCCTCGTGCCGGTAGGTGTCCGCGCTGATCACGGCGTCGGGGTAGGCGCCGCGCACGGCGGCGATGAACCCGGCCGTGCGCCGGATCTCCTCGCCTGGATCCACGTCCGCGCCCGCCCCGGCCGGCACCCCGCCGATGTCGACGATGTCGGCTCCCTCGGCGATGACCTGGTGCACCCGGTCCATCGCCGCGCCCTCGTCCCAAGTCACCCCGGGCCGGTAGAAGGAGTCGGGCGTCCGGTTCACGATCGCCATGACCAGCAGCTGCCGCGGCCCGAAGCTGCGGTGCCGCAGGCGCAGGCTGGACTGCTCGCGGGCGAAACCGGGCCCGTCCACGCCGGCCGGGTCATCTCGAGCCATCCGCCTGTTCTAGCACGGACGCCGCCGGCGGACTGGTCTCCACGCGTTCTCCACATCTTCGACACCCCGGTTTCACATGCGGGCGTTGTGTTGCGAGGAACGGCTGAATCCGCCTGCTGGTCAGGCCGGCCGTGGGAAGGGACGAGCCACCGGAGCGCTACGGATTCCACTGACCGATCCGAAGGGGGGCTGGGGCCGCACGCCGCGACCGTGGCGTGCGGCCCCAACATGACCTCAGCGGACGGAGCCGCGATGATCAGGGCTCGGCGGGAGAATCGGCGGGAACCGCGGCGGCGAGGCGCTGGGTGAGGGCCGTGTGGCGGCGTCCCGCGCCCGGGGTACGTACGGCGGCGGCCAGCGCCCGGCGGGATCCGGCCAGGACGACCAGCCGCTTGGCCCGGGTGATCGCGGTGTAGAGCAGGTTGCGCCGCAGCATCATCCAGGAACTCGTGGTGAGCGGGATGACGACCGCCGGGTACTCGCTGCCCTGCGAGCGGTGGATGGTGACGGCGTAGGCGTGCGCGAGCTCGTCGAGCTCGTCGAAGCCGTAGTCCACGCTCTCGTCCTCGTCGGTGAGCACGGTGAGCTTGCCGTCTTCCAGGGACAGGGCGCTGACCACGCCGACCGTGCCGTTGAAGATCCCGGCGGCGCCCTTGTCGTAGTTGTTCCGCAGCTGCGTGACCTTGTCGCCCACGCGGAACACCCGCCCGCCGTAGCGGCGTTCCTGCTGCCCGTCGACGTGCGGGGTGAGCGTCTCCTGCAGCAGGCCGTTGAGATTGCCCGCGCCCGCGGGCCCGCGGTGCATCGGCGCGAGCACCTGAACGTCGCGGCGCGGGTCCAGGCCGAACCGGCGCGGGATGCGGCGCGCCACGATGTCCGCGGTCAGCGCGGCGAGCTGCTCGTTGTCCTCGCAGCCGAACCAGAAGAAATCAGGAAAACCGCGCAGCTGGGGCGGGGTGCCGGCGTTGACCCGGTGGGCGTTGACCACGATCCCGGACTGCTGGGCCTGCCGGAAGATCTTCGTCAGGCGCACCCGGGGAATGGCGTCCGGGGCGGCCAGCAGGTCGCGCAAGACCTCGCCCGCGCCGACCGACGGGAGCTGGTCGACGTCGCCGACCAGCAGCAGGTGAGCGCCCTTCGGGATGGCCCTGACCAGCTTGTTGGCCAGGATCACGTCGATCATCGAGGACTCGTCCACCACGACGAGGTCGGCGTCGAGCGGGTGGTCACGGTCGTACTTCGGATCCCCGCCCGGCTGGAGCTGGAGCAGCCGGTGCACGGTGGCGGCCTCGTATCCGGTCAGCTCCGTGAGCCGCTTGGCGGCCCGCCCGGTCGGCGCGACCAGCACGATCTTCGCTCCCTTCGCGCTGGCCAGCTCGACGATCGAGCGGACGGTGAAGCTCTTGCCGCAGCCGGGCCCTCCGGTCAGCACGGCGACACGCTCGGTCAGGGCCAGCCGCACCGCCTGCTCCTGGGCGGGCGCCAGGTCCGCACCGGTCCGGCCGCGCAGCCAGGTCAGCGCCTGATCCCAGTCCACCTGGCCGAACGCCGCCATCCGGTCCTGGCCCGCGTGCCGCAGGCCCAGCAGGCCCGAGGCGAGCGAGCGCTCGGCCCGGTAGAACGGCACCAGGTAGATCGCTTCCACTTCGTGGTCGCCGAGCCGGACCGGCTCGGCGACCACGCCTTCTGCGTCGGCCAGCTCGTCCAGGCACGGTCTGATCAGGTCCCGGCCGACGTCGAGGATCTTCGCCGCCTCGGTGATGAGGTTCGGCGCGGGCAGGAAGCAGTGCCCGTCGTCGGCCGCCTCCGACAGGGTGTGCTGCAGGCCGGCCTTGATCCGCTCGGGGCTGTCGTGCGGCAGGCCGACCGCACGGGCGATCGCGTCGGCGGTCTTGAAGCCGATTCCCCACACGTCGGCGGCCAGCCGGTACGGCTCGTGGCGCACCACGCTGATCGCGGTGTCCCGGTACTGCTTGTAGATCCGTACCGCCAGGGACGTGGACACGCCCACGCCCTGCAGGAAGAGCATCACCTCCTTGATCGCCTTCTGCTCCTCCCAGGCGGCGGCCACCAGCCTGGTGCGCTTGGGGCCGACCCCGGCCACCTCGGTCAGCCGCTGCGGTTCCTCCTCGATGACGCGCAGGATGTCGGTACCGAAGTGAGCGACCATCCGCTCGGCCATCACCGGGCCGATACCCTTGATCAGCCCGGACCCCAGGTAGCGCTGGATGCCCTGGATGGTCGCGGGCAACACCGTCGCGTAGGTCCGGACCTCGAACTGGCGGCCGTAACGGGGGTGCGAGGTCCACCGGCCGGTCAGCCGCAGGCTCTCGCCAACCTGGGCGCCCAGCAGCGGGCCGACCACGGTCAGCAGGTCGCGGCCCGAGCGCTCGGTGGCCACCCGGGCGATCGTGTACCCGGTCTCCTCGTTCGCGTAGGTGACGCGCTCCAGGACGGCCTCGAGCACCGACTCCGGCGGGGCGGCCCCGGTGCCTGCCATGTCAGGCCGGCACCGTGATCGCGGTCAGCACGAGGCCGTCGCGGGCCAGCCAGTGGCCGGCGAAGGAGGCCACCCGGCGGCCGTCGAGGGCCTCGGCGGGTTCCAGCAGTTCCGCGGTGAAGGCGCCGGCCCGCAGGTCGACGGTGATGACCGCTTGCTCGAAGCCCAGCCAGCGCCGGGTGAGCGGGAACCAGGCCTTGTACACCGACTCCTTGGCGCAGAACAGCAGCCGGTCCCAGGACACGCCGGGCGCCGCGGCGGCCAGCTCGGGCAGCCAGGCCTGCTCCTGGGCCACGGCGATCCGGTCGAGCACGCCGTCGGGCAGCGGGGCGTTCGGCTCGGCGTCCAGCCCGATACCGGCCACGTCCGTCAGGTACGCGACCGCCGCCGCCCGGTAACCCGCGCAGTGGGTGATGCTGCCCGCCACGCCGGCCGGCCACTGCGGGGCCCCGCGGGGGCCGGGCACGATCGGCGACGGCGGCAGGCCGAGCTTGGCCAGGGCCGCCCGGGCGCAGGCCCGGCCGGTGGCGAACTCGCTGCGCCGCTTGGGCACCGCCCGGGCGATGGCCGCTTCCTCGGCCGGGAGCAGCAC
>Ga0318554_10000639_pt1 | contig 12959 bp, 12 predicted proteins | sample GRESIP082b2f22_FD_203687 | JGI IMG/M metagenome (GOLD analysis project Ga0318554, IMG submission 203687) | Tropical soil microbial communities from Luquillo Experimental Forest, Puerto Rico - GRE.SIPMG.082b2f22 | ecosystem: Environmental > Terrestrial > Soil > Tropical forest > Bulk soil... | reverse complement strand
CCTGGCCGTCCCGGTCCTCGGCGAGCTGGCTTCGGTGATGCACCAGGAAACAACGTGAGCAGGTGAACTCATCTGCCTGGCGAGGAATCACCCGGAAGGAGAGTTCCTCGTTGGACAGGTCAGCACCTGGCAGCTCCAGCGACTCGGCAACGTCGTCGGGATCGATGTCGATCGTGGACGACGACTTGTCAAGCCGGCGGGCTTGGAGTTCCTGCAGGCTGTCCTCGGTCAGCTCATCGTCTGTCTTACGCGGGCTGTCATAGTCCGTTGCCATGTGGGTCCTACACCCCCTTATCGTTCTGCGCCTTGCGTGTAACGCTTGACGCCCCCTAGTTGTGCCCGATTCAGGCGGCGAATTCTGTCACGTCACGCGACCCGGCACACGTAAGCGGCGGATTCGGCGTAGCGTGTTGCGCCCACATGCGGCCATCGCGGCCGGATGACCGCCGGGAACGACGCGCTTCCGCCTGCCCCGATCACCAACTTCCCCTGATGGCAGGCGTTGAAGCCCGCCAAGTGCGTAGGGTACAAACCGCTACCCCGCAGTACCCGCAATACGGGAAAGACGCAGGATGCCCAACGTCACTCCCTTGCGGTCCGGCGATCCCCGTCGCGTCGGCCCCTACCGGCTCACCGGCCGGGTAGACGACTTCACCCGGGCGGACACGGCACGGCAGGATGTCTTTTTGGCCCAGCGGGTGGACGGCGAGGCGGTGATGGCCGCCTTCCCGGGGACCGGCCGGGCGGACGACGCGGCCGCCAGGGACCGGTTCGTCGCGGAGGCCCGCGTCGCCCGCAACATCCCCCCGTTCTGCGTGGCCCGCATCCTCGACGCCGGCGTCGAGGGCAGCCAGCCCTACCTGATCACCGAGTTCATCCCCGGGCCATCGCTGGCGCAGATGGTCGCCGCCGAGGGCGCGCTGCCCGGCGCGGTGCTCGGGGCGCTGGCGGTCGGCTGCGCCACCGGGATCGCCTCGATCCACCAGGCCGGGCTGGTCCACGGGCAATTCGGGCCGGGCATGGTAATACTCGGCCGGGACGGCCCCCGGGTGATTCATTTCAGCACCACCCCGCCCTATGGCGCCGCGACGCCGGCCGCCGACATCCGGGCCTGGGCGCGGGTGGTGGCGTTCGCGGCCGCCGGGCGCCCCCCGGTCACCGCGGAGGACCTGGCGGCACTGCCGCCGGACCTGCGCTCGCTGGTGGCCGGCTGCCTGAGCCCCGACCCCGTGGCGCGCCCGCACGCTCGCGCGCTGCTGACCGAACTGCTGAGCGGGTCCGACCTGTCCGCCGGATTGCTGGCCGCGGGCGCCCGCCGCAGCCGGGCCGCCGCCCGCGCCCCGGAACCGGTGCCCCCGGTCCCCCGGGCCGAGCAGCCGCCACGGCGGGGCCGCGGCGGCATGGTGCTCTGGGCCATCGCCTGCCTGGCCTGCGTGCTGGCGATCGTGGCAGCGGTGGTCTTCATCACCGGGCGGCACCCGGGGGCTGGGACTCCGGAACCGGAGATTGCCGCCGACGGCTCGCTCTCGACGGTCGGCCTCCCGATCCCCCGGCAGCTCAACGGGATCTGGTCGGGCATCATTCACCAGACCAACCCGGCGATCAGCGTCGCCGTCCGGGTGTTCCTGCCCGGCGGGAGCACCCACGGCACCCTGGCCTATCCGCAGATTGGCTGCACCGGCCGGCTCGCCCTCACCTCCGACGCCCATGCGGTGCTGACCTTCCGGCTGGCCATCACCTCGGGGGAGCGCAACTGCGTAGGCGGAGTGGTCCGGCTGGCGGTGCACGGGGACACGCTGAGGTTCACGTTCCTGCGCCCGGGCGGCAGCAACCCGGCCGGCACCCTGACCCGTTAGGCGTCGCGCTCCGCGTCCAGGCTCGCGAGCAGGTCGCGCAGCTGCCCGAACAGGGCGGGCTCGGCCGCAATCGTCATGCTGGGGCTGGCCGGGCGGCCCGCCAGCCCGCCCAGCACCGCACCGGCCTCGGTGGCGACCAGGCCGCCCGCCGCATAGTCCCAGTAGTTCACCCCGCGCTCGTAGTAGGCGTCCACCCGGCCCGCCGCCAGCGAGCACAGGTCCACGGCGCACGAGCCGCCGCGCCGGATGTCCCGCACCCGGGGCAGCAGGGCGGCGACCACTTGCCCCTGCACAACGCGGCGCGGCACCGAGTACCCGAACCCGGTGGACACCAGCGCCTGGCCCAGGGGTATCCCGGTGTTACAGCGCAGCGCGACCGGCGGGCCGCCCGCGGCGCGCAGCCACGCGCCCCCGCCGAGAGTGGCGGTGAACACCTCACCGTGGGCCGGCGCGGTCACCACCCCGGCCACCACGGTGCCGTCCAGCTCCGCCGCGATGCTGACCGACCAGTCCGCCAGTCCGTACAGGTAATTGACGGTGCCGTCCAGCGGGTCAACGACCCAGCGCACCTGGCCCGAGCCCGGCCCGCCGCCCTGCTCGCCGCCCTCCTCGCCGAGGATCGCGTCCCCCGGCCGGGCGGCCAGCAGCTGTGCCCTGATCAGCTTCTCCGCCGCGCGGTCCATCTCGGTGACCACATCGGTGGGGCTCGACTTGGTGCCCGCCACCTCCGGGCGGCCTGCGGGCCCGGCCGGGCGCCCCGCCGCCAGCATCGCGGCCGCGGCCCGGGCGGCGGCCTCGGCAAGGCCGAGCAGGTTCCCGGGATCCGGCCTGGTCACGGGCCCGCCCCGGGCCCCGTCGCGGGACGCGCGGCGGGCACCCGGCAGCAATCGTTCGGGCAAGAATCTGGACCGGGGGGCAGCGAGCCGAGCGCTGGCACCTGGGCCGGCCGGGCGCGGCGCTCGGACACCAGCTCCGTGATCATGGAGACGAACCGGGGATGGGTGCCCGGGGTGGCCGCCCTGGCCATAGGCAGGCCGAGGTCGCGCGCCCGCTGCGCCGCCTCGATGTCCAGGTCGAACAGGACCTCGACGTGGTCGGAGACGAAGCCGACCGGGATGACCACCACGGCCGGGGCGCCGTGGCCGGCCAGTTCGGTGAGCTGGTCGCCGATGTCCGGGCCGAGCCACGGCACCGACGGCGGCCCGCTGCGGCTCTGGTAGGCCAGGCACCAGGAGCGCTCGTGCCCCTCGGCCCCGGCCACCTGCTCGGCGACCAGCCGCGCCGCCTCCGCCAGTTGCGCAGGGTACAGGCCACCGGCGGGCCCGCTGGCCGCCGCCATGGCCTCGGGGATGCTGTGCGCCGTGAAGACAAGCCACGCATCATGCCTGACGAACTCCGGTAGCTGGCCGATTGCCGCAAGGGCAGCCTCGGTCACGGAGCCGATGAAACCCGGGTGGTTGAAGAAGTGACGGATCTTGTCGATGCGCGGGGCGCCGGGGCCGGCCTGTGCGCGGGCGGTCTCGATGTCGTCGAGGTATTGCCGGCAGCTGGAGTGGGAGCCATAGGCGGAGGTGACGAACGCGATCGCATGCCGGACGCCGTCCGCGGTCATCTGCGCGACCGTGTCGGCCAGGTAGGGGTGCCAGTTGCGGTTCCCCCAGTACCTGGGCAGGTCGATGCCCGCCGCCGCGAAGTCCTTGCCGATCGCGGTGAGCAGGTCGCGGCACTGCTGGTTGATCGGGCTCACCCCGCCGAACAGGTCATAGTGACGGGCCACCTTGGCGAGCCGGTCCCGCGGCACCCCCCGGCCCCTGGTGACGTTCTCCAGGAACGGCACCACGTCCGCCGGGCCCTCTGGTCCGCCGAAGGAGACAAGCAAGAACGCGTCATAGTCCGGCATGCCCCCATCCAATCAGGGCCAGCATGCCGCTCCAGCCGATCGGGGTCGCTCCCCCGGGCCAGCCGGGCCAAGGCCACGTGACGAAGGAACGGGGCCTTAAGGCCACCGGGCGGTCCGGGGGGTTGCTCCCCCGGGCCAGCCGGGCCAAGGCCGCGTGACGAAGGAACGGGGCCTTAAGGCCACCGGGCGGTCCGGGGGGTCGCTCCCCCGGGCCAGCAGCGTCAGCCGGAGACCTGCTGCTGGTACTCCCTGGCGAGGGCGAGGACCTCGGAGACGTACCAGTCGGCGTGGTTGTAGGCGAAGATGGCGCCGGGCAGGCCCGCCGCGGTCGATCCGCCGGCCGCGCACAGGTACCGGGCGGCGGCGGGCACCGCGTCATAGGGGTCAAAGATGTTCGGCGGCCCCTGCTCGCCGAATGCGGTGATCCCCCACCTGGCCCAGGTGGACGGCAGGAACTGCATCGGGCCGAGGGCACCTGCGCTGGACACCCCGGGGTTGGCGCGGTCACCGCTCTCGATCTGGCCGATGGCCGCGAGGACGGTCCACGGCAGCCCGGGGCAGTACTTCGCCGCTGACTCCTGGAACAGCTGGAAGTAGTTGGTGGGCTTGCCGGAGGGGACGTTGCCGGTGGTCACCAGCGGTGGCGCGGACCGGGGACGCAGCCTGATGAGCTTCGCGCGGCTGCGCCCGAGCGCAGCGCGGACATCGTGCCGGAGCTTGCTCATGGACAGGCCGGGGGCGCTGATCAGCGCGGCCACGTGGTGGACCAGCCCGAGCCGCGCGGAGACCGTGTTGCTCACCACCATGTCGATCCCGGCGCCGGCGATGCCGAGCGGCGCGGCCCCGGCGAACTTCAGGCTGACGGTGGCGGCCCCGGTCAGCGAGTAGCTGTCACCCTCGTGCAGGCCGAGCTTTTGCTGCAGCGATGTGGCAGCAACGAAACCGCCCGAGTCCAGCGCGGTCCACAGCGGCTGGTTGGAGGCCGTCTTCAGCGGGGTCCACGACCGGAACTGCCCGGCATTCACGCCGATGACGCTGACGCTGGTCCCGCCGCTGGTGATGCGGGCACCGTCCAGCGCCAGGGTCTGGCTGACCCCGTGGATCGCGCCGATCCGGGCGAGGGCGGCGTCACTGATGCCGTTGCCCTTGATCACGGCGAGGTCGGGCAGGATGATCCGGTGGAACGTCGCCGTGGCGTGGGTCGCTGGGGTGGCGGCTTCACCGGGCGGGGGGCCGGGGATGAACCGCAGCATGCTGCCTGCCGCCACGATCGCGATCGCGCCGAGGGCCGTCGTGCCCCGCCACGCGGGGCTGCCGACGGCAGCCGGGTGTGGCGTTCTGCGCCACCGAAGGCGACCCATTGCGGTGTCCACCATAACGGGGCTTCCGTCATCTCTGAAGAGGGCCCGCCCTAGTTTTCGGTAAAGGGCCTGCGTATTACATAACCTGCTAAACAGAGAGGAAAGATTACCTTGCGCCCGGGTGCCCCGGGGTGAGTCAATCCCCCCGGCCCGGCCGCGCGCACGTTACGCTGATCAGTCATGGGTCCGGACGCGGGGCCCGGTGCTGCACCGGGCGAGGCCGCCAGCGAGCAGGTGGACGTGCCGTCCACGCCACGGGCCAAGGCGCGCCGGGCATCACTCGGCGGGCGGCCGGCCCAGCACCGCGAACTGCGCGCGCAGGGCCGGCAGACGGTGCGCAACCTCCTGGAGGCGGGCCTCGCCGAGTTCGACGAGCGCGGCTTGGCGGCGGTCCGGGTGGACGACATCGTGCGCCGGGCGCAGATCTCCCACGGCACGTTCTACCTGTACTTCTCCAATAAGGAGGACCTGTTCAAGGCCCTCTTGCGGGACGCGCTGCACGACATGGGCGTGGTCACCGACGAGTTCCCGGTGGTGACCAGGAACGAGGCCGGCCGCGCGGCGCTGCAGCGCTGGGTGCACGAGTTCTGCGAGACCTACGCCGCGCACGCGGCCGTCATCCGGACCCTCAGCCAGGCCGAGATCGTGGGCGAGGAGGTCTGGGGCGACGGGCTGCAGCTGCTGTTCCGGCTCGCCGAGGCGATGGCCCAGGGGATGACCGCCGCCACCGGGGCGGCTGAGCACGCCGAGCTAACCGCGGTGGCCTGCCTGATGATGCTGGAGCGAGTTAACTACCTGCTGACCGTGGAGGTCAGGCTGCCCCGCGAGGAGATGGAAGAGCGGATCGCCGCGATCATGTTCGCGGCGTTCAACCCGGGCTGAGAGCACTCGGCTCGGCGCGCAGCCTGGTCACCGCGGCCAGCGCTTCTCTTGCGGCGGCGACGTCGTGCACGCGGAACAGCCGGGCGCCCTCCCAGGCGCAGATGGCGAGGACCGCGAGCGTGCCCTCGCCGCGCTCGGCGATGCCAACGTCCAGCGCCTCACCGACGAAGTCCTTGTTCGACACGGCGACCAGTACCGGCCACCCGGTGGCGGCCAGGTCCGCGGTGCGCCGGGTCAGCTCCAGCGAATGCCAGGTGTTCTTGCCGAAGTCGTGCGCCGGGTCGATGACGATCCGGTCGGGGCTGACCCCCGCCGCCATGGCCCGCTCGGCCGCCACGGTCAGCGCGGCGATCACCCCCCCGGCCAGGTTGGGGTAGGCGGGGCGGTGCGGCCGCTGCCGCGGCGCCAGCCCGCCCGAATGCGCGCAGACCAGGCCCAGGCCGTGCTCGGCAGCCACATGCGCGAGCCCGGGATCCGCCCCGCCCCACGTGTCGTTGAGCAGGTCGGCCCCGGCACCGGCGGCCGCCGCTCCGACCGGCGCGCGCCAGGTGTCCACGGACAGGACGACCCCCGGATGCCGCTCCCGCAGCGCCGCGACCACGGGGACCACCCGGCGGATCTCCTCGGCCACGCTCACCTCGTCCCCGGGCCCCGCCTTCACCCCGCCGATATCGAGGATTTCGGCACCGGCCGCGGCGGCCAGCTCATAGCTGGCGCCCCGGTCGTAGAACGAATCCCGGGTTCGGTTGATCACCGCCATGATGCCGAAGCGGCCCGGTGGCCATTCCCGCCGCCCGAGCCGCAGCGTCCGTCCGCGCACAGGCAGTGAGCATAGGGCGGCATCGGGCAGAATCGTTAAGTGCGATTCCTGTCCGGCGAGCCTCCCGTGCACGAGGCCACCTACAGCGACGTGTTCCTGGTGCCGTGCGCCTCCGCCGTGGCGTCCCGCCTCGACGTGGACCTGGCCACCGGCGACGGCAGCGGCACCACCATCCCGGTGGTAGTGGCCAACATGACCGCGGTGTCCGGCCGCCGGATGGCGGAGACCGTGGCGCGCCGCGGCGGCATGGCGGTGCTGCCCCAGGACATCCCGGCGGACGTGGTGGCCAGCGTGGTGGCGTGGGTGAAGAGCCGCCACCTGGTCCACGACACCCCGATCACACTGGCCCCCGGCGACACCACCGGCCAGGCGCTCAGCCTGCTGCCCAAACGCGCGCACGGCGCGGTGGTGGTCGTCGAGGACGGGCGGCCGAGCGGGGTGGCGACCGAGGCGGACTGCCTCGGGGTAGACCGCTTCACCCAGCTCCGCCAGGTCATGTCCACGGACCTGCTTACGCTCCCGGCGGGAATCGAGCCGGAGAAGGCGTTCGGCCTGCTGCACGAGGGCAGGCACCGGCTGGCGCCGGTGGTGGACCCCGACGGGGCGCTGACCGGCATCCTGACCCGCACCGGGGCGCTGCGCGCCACGCTGTACCGGCCGGCCCTCGACGCGGCGGGCAAGCTGCGGGTCGGGGCCGCCATCGGCATCAACGGCGACGTGGCGGCCAAGGCCGAGGCGCTGGTCCGGGCCGGGGTGGACATCCTGGTCGTGGACACCGCACACGGCCACCAGGAGCGGATGATCAGCGCGCTCCGGGCGGTCCGCGCGGCGGACCTGGCGGTGCCGATCGTGGCCGGCAACGTGGTCACCGCCGAGGGGGTCACCGACCTGGTCCGGGCCGGGGCGGACATCGTCAAGGTCGGCGTGGGTCCCGGGGCGATGTGCACCACCCGGATGATGACCGGTGTGGGCAGGCCGCAGTTCAGCGCGGTCCTGGAGTGCGCGGCGCGGGCACGTGAGCTGGGCGCGCACGTCTGGGCGGACGGCGGGGTCCGGCACCCGCGGGACGTGGCCCTGGCGCTGGCCGCGGGCGCGGCCAACGTGATGATCGGATCCTGGTTCGCCGGCACCTACGAGTCACCGGGTGACGCGTTCCGCGACGCCGACGGCCGGCTGTACAAGGAGAGCTTCGGCATGGCCTCGGCGCGGGCGGTGCGGCTGCGCTCGGCGACCGACACCCCCTTCGACCGGGCCCGCAAGGAGCTGTTCGAGGAGGGCATCTCGACCGCCCGGATGTACCTCGACCCGCTCCGTCCTGGCGTGGAGGACCTGATCGACCAGATCACCGCGGGATTGCGCAGCGCCTGCGCCTATGCGGGCGCGCGCGACCTCGCCGCGCTGCACGAGCGGGCGGTGGTCGGGCTGCAGAGCGCGGCAGGCTACAGCGAGGGCATGCCGCTCCCGACGAGCTGGTAGGGCGCCCGGGCTTAGCGGGCTGGGGCGCCTGGGCTTAGCTGGGGCGCCTGGGCTAATGAGCCTGGCCAGCCAGGACCCGGCAGGCCTGGTCGAAGCTGTCGACCGAGCCGGACCGCAGCGTGCCGCGGGCCGTGCCCCTATCCGCCGTCGAGGTCGTGGTCCTGATCGCCCCTGCCGGGGTGAAGACCTCGGTGAAGGAGGTGCTCGCGAGCGGCAGCTCGGGCCCGTGCCAGGTGCCGTGGAAGGCGACCACCCGGGGCAGCCGTTTCGGGGTACCCCCGGTCAGGTCGATGTCGGTCCGCGAGCCGTTCGTGGTATACCAGCCGTGGACCGCCCCGCTCAGCTCGAAGGTGTAGTGCTGCCCGCCCTGCGTGCACAGCTGCGCGCTGCCCGCCAGGCTGTCGCACCCGGTGAGGTTGCAGGCGGCATGGCCGTGGTCGTTGACGATCCCGCCGCCCAGGTGGGTGTAGAGCAGGTAGTGACCGCCATTGCCGGCCTGGACCGGTCCGTAACCGTCCCACTCGGCCAGCGGGCTGAACTGGCCGCCCATGTGGAAGGCCCAGGGAGCGGGCAGGATATAGACACAGAGCGCCACGACTATCAAGATCAACACAATCCGGAGCGCAAGATACCGCCTGCGGGGCTGGCCCTGGGGCGCTGACTTGCGACTGGCCCACATGGCTGCCTCCAGCGCGCGGCCCCCTGATACGCTCCGCCGCACGGACCAGCCGAATGTAGCCGAGTCCGGTGCCATATTTCAGGACAAAGCATGGATAATCCCTAGCCGGGGGACCCGGTGGCCTGCGGCTCCTGCGACGCGGGGCCGGGGCCGCACCACGAGGACAGGAGCCGCCCATGTCCGTGCTCAGCGCCCTTACCGAAGCGCTGGCCAGCGCGACGGTGGAGGTCATCGACCTGACCGCGCCGCTGTCGCCGTCGACCCCGGTGCTGAAGCTGCCGCCGCCGTTCAGCAACACCGTGCCGTTCGCCCTGCACGAGATCAGCCGGTTCGACGACCGCGGGCCCGCCTGGTACTGGAATGACATCACCACCGGCGAGCACACCGGGACGCATTTCGACGCGCCCTGCCACTGGGTGACGGGCCGGGACGGGGAGGACGTGTCCCAGGTGGCGGCGGGCCGGCTGATCGCTCCCGCGGTCGTGCTTGACTTCAGCGCGCAGGCCGCCGCGGACCCCGACTTCCTGCTCGAAGTCGAGCACATCAGGGACTGGGAGCGCGCTCACGGCCCGCTGCCCGGCGGCGGCTGGATGCTGTTCCGGACCGGCTGGGATGAGCGCTCCGGCGACCAGGAGCGCTTCCTGAACGCCAACGAGACCGGGCCGCACACGCCGGGGCTTTCGGTGGCGTGCGCCCGGTGGCTGGCCGAGGAGTCCCCGGTCATGGGCATCGGTGTCGAGACCGTGGGCACCGACGCCGGGACCGCGCACTCGTTCGACCCGCCGTTCCCGTGCCACGCCGCGATGCTCGGGGCCGGCAAGTACGGCCTCACCCAGCTGCAGAACCTGGCGCTCCTGCCGCCGACCGGCGCGGTGCTGATCGTCACCCCGCTGCCGATCACGGGCGGGTCGGGCAGTCCGTGCCGGGCGCTGGCCCTGGTTGACCGAAGCGGAAGCTGACGCATGCTGGTCAGCGAGGCGGTCGGGGCGGCCCTGGCTACGCTGGGCGCCGACACCGTGTTCGGGGTGGTGGGCAGCGGCAACTTCCACGTGACCAACGCCCTGACCGCGAACGGCGCACGGTTCGTGGCCGCCCGGCACGAGTGCGGCGCGGCGTGCGCGGCCGACGCCTGGGCCCGGGGCACCGGACGGGTGGGCATCCTGAGCGTGCACCAGGGCCCGGGGCTGACCAACGCGCTGACCGGCATCACCGAGGCGGCCAAGAGCCGCACGCCGCTGCTCGTGCTCGCCGCGGACGTCGCGGGCGCCGCGGTGCGGTCCAACTTCCGTATCGACGTCGCGGCGCTGGCCGCCTCGGTCGGCGCGACAGCGGACCGGCTGCACTCCCCCGCCACCGCCGTCGCGGACGCGGCCCGTGCGTACCGGACGGCGCAGCGAGAACGCCGCACCGTGGTGCTGGCGATGCCGCTGGACGTGCAGGCGGCGCCGTGCGACCCCCCGGTGGTTCCCCCGGTGCCGCCGCTGGACCCGCCGGCTCCTGCGCCGGCGGCGGCGGCCCGGCTCGCCGGCGCGCTCGGCGAGGCGGGACGCCCGGTGTTCGTCGCGGGCCGGGGCGCACGGACGGCCCGGGCCGGCCTGGAGGAGCTGGCGGACGCGTGCGGTGCGCTGCTCGCCACATCGGCGGTGGCCAAGGGCCTCTTCCACGGCAGCCCCTGGGGCCTGGGGGTGAGCGGCGGTTTCGCGTCGCCCCTCGCGGCCGAACTGATCAGCGGCGCCGACCTGGTGGTGGGCTGGGGCTCGTCGCTCAACATGTGGACGATGCGCCACGGCAAGCTGATCGGCCCCGGCGCACGGGTCGCCCAGGTCGACGACGACAGCTCTGTGATCGGCGCGCACCGGCCGGTGGACATCGGGGTGCACGGCGACGTGGCGCAGACCGCGCGCACGGTGCTCGCCGCGCTCGGCGGGACGGTCCGGCCCGGGTACCGGTCCGATGAGCTGCGGTCCCGGATCGCCCGCGAGATCCGGTGGCGTGACGTGCCCTACGCCGACCAGGGCCGGCCCGGCCCGGATGGGGTGATCGACCCGCGGACCCTGACGATCGCGCTGGACGACCTGCTGCCGGCGGAACGGGTGGTGGCCATCGACTCGGGCAACTTCATGGGCTACCCGAGCATGTTCTTGTCGGTGCCGGACGAACGCGGGTTCTGCTTCACCCAGGCCTACCAGTCGATCGGGCTCGGGCTGGCGTCGGCCATCGGCGCGGCGCTGGCCCAGCCGGACCGGCTGCCGGTCGCCGCCCTCGGCGACGGTGGCGCGCTGATGGGGATCAGCGAACTGGAGACCGTGGTGCGGCTGGGCCTGCCCATGGTCGTCGTGGTCTACGACGACGAGGCCTACGGCGCCGAGGTACACCACTTCGGGCCGGACGGGTTCGCGCTGGACACCGTCCGGTTCCCGCCGGCCGACATCGCCGCCATCGGCCGCGGGTTCGGCTGTGCCGGGGTCAGCGTGCGCGGCCCGGACGATCTGGGACCGGTGCGCGACTGGCTGGCCGGCCCGCGCGATCGCCCGCTGGTCATCGACGCGAAGGTGGCGTCGGCCAGCGGCTCCTGGTGGCTGGAGGAGGCGTTCCGCGGCCACTGATCCGAGCGGCCCGGGAACGTAACCCCTCGATGCGCGGCCCGCCGTGATGGGCGGCATCCGCGGTCAGAGCAGGAAGCGGGTGCCCACGGTGTTGGGCACGAACGCCTCGCCGAACCGGGCGCCCATCGCGTGCTGGGCCCGCCAGCCGGTGCAGTGCGCGGGCACGACCACGCTGGGCGACAGCGCGGCCAGGTCATCGAGGACCCGGGGAATGAGCGGCTCGAACAGCGGCCCGTTCAGGTGGAAGCCGCCGAGCACCGCATACAGGGGGCGGTCCCGGGTGAGGCGTTGTGCGTACCGGCAGATGTTCACCACGCCCGCGTGGCCGCACCCGGTGATAACCAACAGGCCCTTGTCCTTGATGTCGACGATCAGCGCCTGGTCGTCCAGCACTAGCGGATCCGGTTCCCAGCGCTTGCCGAGCCAGGCCTGCTGCGGCGGGAACCCGGGCTCGTAGCCCGTGGTGCGCGGTACCTCACCGGTCACCAGGACCGACCGCTGGAACAGGAAGCTGGGGCGGGCCTCCTCGACGACGTCGAATCCGGCGCCGGTCAGCGCCTTACGGCTCGTCGTGGGGATCTCCTGGTGGTCCCGGCCGGGAATGGCCACCCGGCGGCGCCGCCAGAAGTGCGGGTGGATGAGGACCGGGAGATTGACCGTGCCGCCCAGCCGCCGGATCAGGCCATCGAGGCCCGTGGTGTGGTCGAAGTGGCCGTGGCTGCAGACGATCGCCTCGATCGACGTCGGGTCCACCTCAAGGCGGCGCATGTTCTCCACCATGCCGTCCGGGCTGGTACCGGTGTCGAACAGGAGATGGTGCGCCGAGCCGTCTTTGGCCACCGTGACCAGGACCGAGAACCCGTGCTCGGCCAGCAGCGGGTCGGGGGCGTCGCCGCCCTCCATCGTCGTCACCGGCCTGCGGGCACGGGAGCCGCCGGGCGGCGGCCGGCGGGCCGGTCCCTGGTCGGGCATGAAGATGTCGGTGACGTTGTCCATCAGCGTCGTCACCGTGACCGCGTCCACCGGTTCGAGATCGAACACGACGCCGGGATCGAAGTCGTGCAGGAGCTGCGAACCAGAAGTGTGGTGGGCGGCAGGCGTCTGGCCGGTGCACATGGCAGCCTCCTAGCGGTGCCGGGAAACGGTGCCGGGATGGTGCCGGGGTGGGCTTCAGGGAACGATTGTGACGGTTCGGGTCTTGGTGTAGAAGTCCCGGGCCGCCAGTCCTTGCTCCCGTGGCCCGTAGCTGGATTGTTTCGCGCCGCCGAACGGGGCGTGGAAGTCCACCCCCGACGTTGGCGCGTTGACCCTGACCATCCCGGCGTCGAACTGGTCGGCCAGCCGCAGCGCCCGGCCCAGGTCTTGGGTGAACAGCGAGG
>Ga0318554_10000635_pt1 | contig 12992 bp, 10 predicted proteins | sample GRESIP082b2f22_FD_203687 | JGI IMG/M metagenome (GOLD analysis project Ga0318554, IMG submission 203687) | Tropical soil microbial communities from Luquillo Experimental Forest, Puerto Rico - GRE.SIPMG.082b2f22 | ecosystem: Environmental > Terrestrial > Soil > Tropical forest > Bulk soil... | reverse complement strand
GGCGGGCCAGCGCGGCCAGCTCCTCCACCGCGGGCGCGAAGGCGCTGGCATCGGCCACACCGGCGAACCGGTCGTCGGTGTCCCACCTTTGCCGCGAGTAAGGCCGGAAGACTGGCAACAAGACGCCGGCGCTGAGACACGCAAAGCCGATCTCTACCGATTCAGCTGGAGCTAGCGCAAACGAGCCGCCGCCAGTCCTTGCGCGGGCTCGCAGCACGCCGCTGACTTGCGCGTATTAACCGGCGGCCGTCGCCCGGCCCATTGGGTTATTCATGTTCCCGATGCACTCGACCGGCGCGGGTCGGCCCGGACGTGCAGGACTTCAGCAATCAGCTCGGCAAGCTACGCGCCGGAATCTGTCGCGGCCATCGGAAGTGCCCGGTCCCAGCCAATCTGGTCACGGAGTGTGAGTATCGATGGCGCCACGGCCGCGCGCGGAGCCGCCGATCGGCGCGGTCGCGTGATGCGGTCAGATCGTGCAAATTCCCGCGCATATCTGGGTGATCGGTACCACGATGGGCGGGTCATTGGCGCAGGTGGCCCTAGTCGAGTTCTTGGCCGGTCAGCTCGCTGCGGCGGCCGATGCCGAGCTTGCGGTAGGCGTGAGCTAGATGGGTTTCGACGGTGTTGACCGACAGGTATAGCTCACGGCTGATCTGCCGGTTGGTCCGCCCGGCCCGGGCGAGGCGGGCGACGGCTTTTTCCTGCGGGCTGAGCTGGCCGGGCGGGATGCGGCGGGTGCGGCCGCCGGCGCGGCGGAGCTCGGTGAGGGCCTGGTCGGTGTGCCAGCCGGCGCCGCAGGCTTGTGCGCTGTGCAGGGCGTCGGTGAGGAGCTGGCGGGCCTTGTCACGCTGGCCGCGGCGGGCCAGGACCGCTCCGTACCCGGTGAGCGTCCGGCACCGGGCCAGCGGCATCGGCACGTCACGCAGCAGGCGAAGGGCCTGGGCGAGGGCGGCTTCGGCGGTCTGGAGGTCGCCGTCGTGGGCGGCGAGCGCGCCCTGCCCGGCGGCGGCGGCGGCCGCTGGCCATCGGCTGGGCAGTGGGCAGGCCGCTAGCTGGTCGGCTACCCGCCTGGCGTCACCGGAACGGCCCGCGGCCAGGTAGGCGGCGATGGCATCGGGGGCGTAGGGGATGTGGGAGGGGTCGGCGATACCCCATGCGCCGATCCGCTGCTCCAGCGCATCGAACGCCATGCATGCCGCGTCGATCCTGCCCTGGCGGTAGGCCAGCGTGGCGCGCAGCCGAAGCTGGTAGCCGGTGGCCAGATACCATTCCGGGCCGACAGCCTGATCAGCGTAGATGGCGGCTTCGGCTAGCTGCCCGGTCTCTAGCAGCGCCAGGCCCTTCGCCGCCCGGGCCAGCGGCAGCCCGACCGGCAGCAGTTCTCCCACGTCGCAGGCGCGGTCGGCCATGTCGAGCGCCTCGCCGAGCCGGCCGAGCCGGCTGAGCATGTCGGAGCTGGACAGCGCGGCGTGGAACAGCAGAAACGGCTCAGCGCGGTCCTCGGCGATCCGCAGCGCGTCGCTGAGCAGTCGCTCGGCGAGCGGGAACCGTTCCGCCCAGACTGCGATGTCGGCGGGGACGGCAGCCGGGTCCAGGCCCCAGTGCGCGGCGCCACCAGTGGATGCCACCGGCGCAAGGGCGCTGGCGGCTCCCTCGGCAGCGCTCAGCCCGGCGGGGTCGCCGGACAGCCAGGCGCACAACGCCCACGCCGCCTCGGCGCAGGCTTGCTGGTAGCCGCCGACGCGGGCGGCGAGGCTGCGGGCCCGGGCCGCCACCGGCAGGGCGGCCCCGGGACCTAGCCGGGCCCAGCTTTGCAGGGTGTGGTCGAGCAGCGCTTTCAGGGCCAGTTCGGGATCGCTGTTGCCGGATGCGACAGCCATCGTGTCGATGAGCTCGCCGGCCCGCTGCACCGCCCCCGTGTGGAAGGCTGCCTGGCCGAGCAGCAGCTGTGCCGACAGCCGGGTCGGCGCGGGCAGCCTGGGACGGGCGAGGACGCGCTCGAGCAGCGCGGCCGCAGCTTCTGCGGCACCGCCGGCCAGCAGCGCCTGCGCCAGATCGATCTGCAAGGCAACCGGGGCACTGTCACCGGCCAGCCCCGCCGCGGCGTCGAGGTAGCGGCGGGCGGCCTGCACGGCTCCAGCGTGCAAGGCGGCCCGGCCGGCGCTGGTGAGCGCCTCGATGGCCTGCGCGTCACCGAACAAGCCGGCGGGGATGGCGTGCTCGGCCGCCTCCCCGACGGGGACGCCGGTGATCAGCAGGGCCCGGAAGGCTCGTTCATGGAGGTAAGCCCGGGCTGGCGGGGCGAGGTCGTCGTAGATTGCCTGGCGGATCAGGGCGTGCCGGAACCGGGCCCACCCGGCGTCGTCGCCGCGGAACAGGTCGGCGCGGAACAAGGCCTCGATGGTGGCTGCCGCCTGCCCGGCCGGCAGGTCGGCGATCGCGGCGGCGACCGTGGGCCGGAACTGGGTGCCCAGAACACTGGCCGCGCGCACGTACCGTTGCGCGGCGGGAGCGGCGGCGGAAAACCGGGCCAGCAGCAGCCGCCTGGTTGCCTCGGTCCCGGCCAGGCCCTCATCTCGGCTCAGATGGCCGGCGGCGATGTTTGGCCCTGCCAGCTCCAGCAGCAGTGGGTTGCCATCACAGGCGGCCACCATCTGGTCGGCCGCGTCCCCGTCGATGTCGCCGAAATGGTCCCGGAGCAGGTCTCGGGCCGCCGGAACGGTGAGCGGGGCAAGCCGCTGGACGTCGGCCAGGCCACGGGCGGCGAGCTGCTCGGCTACGTCGAGCGCGGGATCGGGCCACGGCCGCGCCGTGGCCACGATCGCCAGCGGCAGCGCGGGCGCGCGCCGGCACAGCAGATGCAGGAAGGTCAGCGAGTCCGGGTCGGTCCAGTGCAGGTCATCGAGGGCCAGCAGCAGCGGCCGGTCCGCGGCCGCCCGGCGGATCCGGCGCAAGGCGTCATAGAACCGGCTGGCCGCCGGCAGGTCCCCCGCCACATCGGGGGCGGCCAGGTCGTCCTCACCGCCTAGCACCTGGCCGATCAGCCCATACGGCAGGGATGCCTCCACGGCATCACCGCCGCCCGCCCGGACATCGAACCGGCCCCCGGCCTGGACCACGGCCATCTGCAGCACGCTGGTCTTGCCCAGCCCCGCGGGCGCTACCACGAACACCGTCCCGCCGCAGCCAGCGAACGCGGCATCGAGCAGCCGCCGCACCGAAGCAACGACCGCCTCGCGCTCATACAACGGGTCGAACCATTGCCGGAGTTACTCGGGCCCGCACCGTTCGGCGCCCGGCGGTGCGTCGCCGACCAGGTGGAAGTGCAGCTTGGATGAGGCGAGTACGACGGCGGCGGGGTAGTCCGCCGTTTCCGCTCGCTGCCACAGCCGGCGGACCTGTGCCCGGACGATCGCGTGGTACATCTTCCCTTGCCTTTCTTATGGAGCCGGGCCGCGTGCCATTGGCGAGCTTATGTCACTCAGGTCGCGACCACTGGTGGTGATTAGCTGGTCCGAAGCGCCTCGGTGGGGGACAAGCTGGCGGCGCGGATGGCTGGGAGAAGGCCGGCGATGGCGCCGATTGCCAGGGCGGCGCCGAGCCCGCCCGCCAGCGCCAGCGGGGGGACGACGACGCCCCAGTGCTTGGTGGCCGCGTAGATCACGGTGGCCAGCGTTCCGAGGGTTATCCCGGCGGTGCCGCCGAGCAGAGAGAGGAGGAGGGCCTCGGTGAAGAACTGGCCCCGGATGTGCCCTTTCGTGGCCCCGAGGGCCCGCCTGAGGCCGATCTCGGACCGGCGTTCGAGCACTGAGATGATCATGATGTTGGCGATTCCGATGCCGCCGACGAGCAGGGCGACCGCGCCGAGCCCGAGGAACAGCCCGTTGAGGGCGCTTCGCGCGTCTGCCTCGGCGACGAGGGCGTCCGATGGCCGGCTGACCTGGACGTTGTAGGGCGCCTGCGGGTCGGCGGTGGCGCCCAGGAGGGCGTGCACGGCGGGGACCTGGCTGGTCTGGGCGCGGACGTAGATGGTGCTGGGGTGCTTGTCGAAGCGGAGGTAGGCCGCAGCGGCGGGGAACCCGATGAGCACAGCGGAGTCGATCTCCGGTGCCAAGACGGCCGGGCGGAGGATGCCGGCCACTGAGAACCATTGCCCGCCCAGCCAGATCCGCTGCCCGGGGAGTGCCCGGTCGATGCCCAGCAACCGCGCGGCGGTGGCGCCGAGGACCGCAACGGGCAGGCGGGCGGTGGCGGCGTTGAGGAACCGGCCTTGGGCAACGGAGCTGCCCACGACGGGGAGCAGACCGGTGGTGGCGGCGTCGACGGACAGGCCGTTGGTATTGACGGCTGGGATCAGCGGGGTGCGGTAGACCGAGGCACTGACGCTTCCGGTCGCCGCGACGCCGGTGACGGCCCTGATGCGGGAGATCATGGCCGGCGCGATGGTGGGCAGCTCGGCTGGCTGGCCGAGCAGGTTCTGGCCGTTGGAGACCGTGAGCAGGTTGGTGCCCAGCCGGTTGATCTCGCTGACCAGGCCGGCCTGGGACGAGGCGGCCAGGCCCAGCACGGCCACCATGGCCGCGATGCCGATGGCGATACCCAGTGCCGACAGTACGGCGCGCAGCGGCCGGGTGCGCAGGCCCACACTCGCCGTCCTGGCCAGGTCGGCGGGGCGCAGCGGCTGGATGCGCGGGAAGGGCTGGGTACCGATCATGGCGCGGCCCTCCCGGATGATTCGTTTCTGGTCGGTTCGAAGATGGTCATGGTGGTGCCTTCGTCGCGTGGCGGGGAATCGGCGGCCGCAGGTATGGCGGCACCGCTGTCGTAGCGGATCCGACCGTCGAGGACCTCGACCTGCCGGGGCAGCGTCGCGGCCAGATCGAGGTTGTGCGTGATGACCACGATGGTGGCTCCCTGGCGGTGCAGGTCGTTCAGGAGGCCGACGATGGTCTCTCCGGTGGTGCTGTCAAGATTGCCGGTCGGTTCGTCGGCGAGGACGATGGCCGGGTCGCCGGCCAGCGCCCTGGCGATGGCCACCCGCTGGCGTTCCCCTCCCGACAGCTGCGTGGGCCTGGCCTGGGCCCGGTGGGCCAGCCCGACGCGGGCCAGCGCCTGGCGCGCCTGGTCGCGGCGCGCCCGGGCGGGCTGGCCGGCGTACAACAGGCCATCGGCGACGTTGTCGAGCGCCGACTGGTGCTCGGCCAGGTGGAACTGCTGGAACACGAACCCGATGGACGCGGCCCGCACGGCGGCGATCTGCCGGTCGGTGAGCTGGCCGACGTCCAGGCCGCCGATCCGCACGGTTCCAGTGGCAGGCCGGTCCAGTGTGCCCATAATGTGCAGCAGGGTGGATTTGCCCGATCCGGACGGGCCAACCACGGCCGCCAGCTCGCCTCGGCGAATGACCAGGTCGACGCCGCGCAGGGCGTGCACCGGCGGCTGCGTTGGGTAGGCCTTGGTGACATCCCTCAGCTCGAGGACGGGCGGCGCCACGCGGCCGTTCCCCGCGGCCGACCCGGGTACCCCCGCATCGGCCGGGTAGCCGGCGCTCACGGCGCGGCCGGCACGACGACCTGCTGGCCGGCGTGCAGTCCGGGCCCGCTTACCTGGACCAGTCCTTGTGCGTCATCGAACAGCCCGACCGATAGCCGCAATATCTTCCGGCTGTTTCTGGGTCCGATGACCTCGACACCGTAGCCGCCGCCTGGCTGCGCGAGCAAAGCGGTGGTGGGCACGGTCAAGACGTGCGGCGCGGTCGCGGTGATGATGGCGACCTGGACCGGCGCCTGGTCGAGGGTCCCGGCGGCGCCGGGGTCACGCAGGGTGATGGTGACCTGGACCGTGGCCGGCTGCGAGCTCCCGCTTGAGGAGCCCGACGATGAGCCCGATGACCCAGTGGTGGCCACCCTGCTGACGCTGGCCACCGTGCCCTGGGTCGTGTCCTGGTTGGGCAGGGTGATCGTGACCTGGTCGCCGGCCTTGACGTCACCCTGCAAGGCGGCGTCGAGGCTCACGGTCACCTCTCGGCTGGTCGACGTTGCCTGCAGCACCGCGGTGCCGGGCTGCGCCAGGGTGCCACGGGTTGGCGTCACGGCGGTCACCCGGATCGGCCCCGGGACGAACACGACCTGCCCGAGGGCCAGTGTCCCGGTCCGGTGGACGCCCAGGGTTTCCTGGAGCTCCTTGACGGCCGCGGCCGTGGCCGTACCGAAGTAATCCGAGCTGAGCTTCAGGCTGGCCCGGGTCGCGTCGCCCAGGGCAACCAGATCGGCTTTGAGATTTCTGACGTCGGGCCCGCGGTCGCCCTCGGTCAGAGCGCGGTAGGCGGGAGTGGACCCGTTGAGCAGGACAACCGGGCTGGTGTCGACCCGGTACAGGACTTGTCCCTGGCGCACGACCTGCCCGGGCGAGGGCAAGGCGGTCAGGGTGCCCGCTGCGCGGTTGACGATGCTGTAGCTGCCGGAGTAGCCGAGAGTGCCGTTAACCCGCTGCTGCGACGTCAACGTGCGGTAGGTCACCGGGGCGGTGGCGGCCGCGGCGGCATTGCCGGCCGCCGGGCCGCCAGCTTGCCCGCTCCCGGCCGTGGCGGCGACCAGGCCTATGCTCACCCCTCCGGCGGCGGCCACAAAGGTGGCCGCCGCGATCACCCAGCGGTGGCGCCGGACGCTGCGGACTGGCGCGGCGGGCATCGGAGGTGCCGCCGCGTTGGCTGCCGGAGCAGGCTTGATGGTCATTTCGAGCCCCCGTGCCCGTTGATCGGGTTCAGCGACGCGCAGGCACGCAACGCCGACTGGTAGGCCGGGGAGTTCGGGTTGATGCCCGACAGATTCCCGAAGTTGACGGCGTTGCCGTTGAAGGTCGGGTCCGGGTAATTCGGCACGCCGTGCGCGCGGATGCAGGCGGCGTAGCGCAGAATTTGCGCCCGCACCGTGGGGCTGACAGAGCCGCCTGACGTCTTACCGGCCGGCAACAGGGATTGGCAGGCATGCTGCGCCGATTGAAAGGCCGGGGAATTCGGGTCGATGCCGCTGCCCGGCTGCACCTGAATCGAAATCCCTCCGCCGGACGTCGGGTCAGGGAAGCTGGGCACGCCGTGGGACCGCATGCAGGCCGAGAAGGCCAGCGCGCCGCCCGCCGAGTGCGCCCGCCCGGTAGCGTGCGAGGGCGCTGCTGACGGTGAGGTCGAACTCGAGCAGGCGGTGACTGTCCCGGCCACGACGGCCACGGCCATAGCAAACAGGGCGAGTAGGCGAGCGCACCGGGCCAGCCGCAGTAGCGGCCTGGTCAGGGTGGCTTGTGGGTTGTCCATGGGAACGTCCTCCTTGGGCGGTGGTTCTTAGGCCAAGGAGTACGGGACGGCCGGTTACGCGGTGGGAACGAAAGCTGTTACCTTGCTGTAACCGGCCGGCCGGCAGCATACGGCCATGGCGTGACCTCGGTTCGCGCTCCGGGCGCTGCCTGAGCCCGCCCCGGACCACGCATAAGAAGCCCTGGTCGCCGGTCCGGGAGGTGGCCCATGCGAGTGCTCGTGGTCGAGGACCACCAAGAACTGGCCGAAACGGTCGCGGCTGGCCTGCGCCGCGAGGGCATGGCCGTCGACCTGTCCTTCGACGGTGACAGCGCGCTCGACCGGGCCAGCTGGACAGACTACGACGTCATCGTCTTGGACCGGGACCTGCCCGGCACACACGGCGACCAGGTCTGCGCCGCCCTGATCGCAGGGGGGAAGACGACCAGAATCCTGATGCTCACCGCGTCGGCCACCATCGCCGACAGGGTGGACGGGCTGACCCTGGGGGCCGATGACTACCTGCCCAAACCGTTCGCCTTCGCCGAACTGGTCGCCCGCATCCGGGCACTCGGCAGGCGCTCCCAGCCGGCCATTCCACCGGTGCTGGTGCGCGGGGACCTGCGGCTGGACGTCGCCCGGCGGGTCGCGGTGCGTGCCGGTCGGCGGCTCCCGTTGACCGCCAAGGAGATGGCCGTGCTCGAGCTCCTGATGGCAGCGCAGGGCGGTGTGGTGTCTGCCGAGCAGATCCTCGAACAAGCCTGGGACGAGCACGCCGACCCGTTCACCGCCACCGTGAAGGTCACCATCAGCCGGCTCCGGGTCAAGCTCGGTGATCCCCCGGTCATCCAGACCGTTGACCGGTCCGGCTACCAGATCGCGCCGTGACTATGAGCGGGTTCCTGGCTCATCGCCCGCGCTGGACGGTCCGGCTGAGGTTGACCCTTCTCTTCGCCTCTCTCGTCCTGGTCTCGGGCGCGGCGCTGGTGGGCATCACCTACCTGCTCTTCGATCACTGGTGGTCGGGAGGCAGCGTGATCACCAGCACCGTTAAGCACATCTACCAACTGCGCGGCGCCACCAGCGGGGCGACGAAAGGCCTCCCCGCAGCGGCACGGGTTTCGGTCCAGATGCCCGACGCAAAGGCACGCGCAAAGGCAGCAGACCTGCGCCAACTGCTGGTTGTTTCCAGTATTGCGATGGGCGCCGTCGTCGCTTTGTCCGCCGGGCTGGGCTGGTTTGTGGCCGGGCGCGTCCTGCGCCCCATCAGGACCATTACCACCTCGGTTCGCGAAATCTCCGAGGACAACCTCCACGCACGCCTCGCCGCCCCCGGACCCGACGACGAGCTCAAAGAACTTGCTGATACCTTCGACCAGCTGCTCCAGCGGCTCGAGACCGCTTTCGAAGCCCAGCGCCAGTTCGCCGCCAACGCATCCCACGAACTGCGAACGCCGCTCACGTTCGAACGGACCCTGCTGGAGGTGGCGCTTGCAGACCCCGACTGCACCGTCGATTCGCTCCGGGCCACCTGCCAGCGCCTGCTCGCGCTGGGTGTCCAGCAAGAGCAGCTCATTGAATCCCTGCTCACCCTGGCTCAAAGCCAAAGCGGTCTGGCCAGCCGGGCCCCCGTCGATCTCGGCAAGGCCGCCCAGGACGCCGTCACCTCACGGATATCGCAGCTCGCCGAAGCCGGACTGAGAATCGACACCGACATCAACCCGGCACTCATATCCGGGGACGGCCACCTCATCGGCCGGCTAATAACCAACCTTCTCGACAACGCGATCCGCTACAACGCTCCAGCCGGCTTCGTCAGCCTCCGCACCGCGACCGAGAACGACCGCTGCGTCCTCACCGTGGCCAACAGCGGCCCGTCCATTGCGCCGGAGCAGGTCACCCGGCTGCACCGGCCGTTCGCGCGGTTGGGCCCCGCCCGCACCGGCGCCGGGGACGGCGCCGGACTCGGGCTCTCCATCGTCGCGTCAATCACCCGTGCCCACGGCGCCGAACTGTCACTCACGCCGCGCGCCGAAGGCGGCCTCATCGCCTGTGTGAAGTTCAAGCAAATGACGACGTCCGGTGCCACGACGGCGCACACCGGGTTCGGCGCCGCCTCGGCCTAGCGGCCCGGCGCCACTGAGCCGGCGCGACCTCAAAATACGGCTGGCTGTAATACGTGATGGCGATGACCGGCGACGATACCCGGACACCTGTGATCTTCCAGTCGCATCCCGTCACCGCCGTTTTGGCGGCAGCGAGCGCGCTGCTCGTCCAGAAAGGGCGCGAGCCGGTCGCGATCGCCATGTAGTCGACATCGCTCTTGGCGGAGATCGAGGTGCCGTGCGTCCACGAACCGCTCTCGAACATGGATGTCACGCGCAGGCTCGACGCAGCCAGGGCTGTCTCGACGGCCTTGCGCCGGATGCTTGCCCCGGCCTTGTCGTATGCCGGTGGGGCGAGCCCACCGGCATATTCGGTTAGTGTCTGGTCTGTCACTGCCTGTCCTCCACGGCGCTACCGGGTTATCCAGGCAAGCGCATGCTGGGAAGACGAGACAGAAATCACTCAGCGGGAACTGCCACCAAGCGCGGAATCCGGGATATCGTCCAGTTGCGATTACAGGGAGAACCCCGGTGCTCGTCGCCCAAGACGCGACGCGCCCGGGGTTTCTTCGGTCCTGAGTTTATCGCCCTGCACTGTCACTCCAAGGACCCCAACCTGGGCTCTGGCTAGGCGGTGAGCAAGAGAACCAGCAGGGCGCCTGCGAACATGAACGGGCCGAAGGGGATGTGGCTGCGGCGGGTTGCCGCGTTCCTGGCGATGAGCCAGACGCCATAGACACTCCCGAGGAGGAATGCGGCCAGCGTGCCGGTGAGCAGCTGGTCCCACCCGTACCAGGCGAGCAGGGTTCCGGTGACTGCGGCTGCCTTGCAGTCGCCGAGCCCGATCTGGCCTTTGCTGAGGAGGGCCAGGAGCAGGAAGCCGGCGGCCAGGATGACCCCGCCCAGCGCCGCGCGGCTGAACCGTGCCCAGCTGTCGGCGTCGGCGGCCGCAACGGCCAGGAACGCGACGACGCCGGCGTAAGCGGAGCCGGTCAGGACGTTGGGGAGCCGGTGCACTCTTAGGTCGATGACCGACAGCGGCACGGCGAGAACGATCAGCCACGCTGTGGCGGCGAGCACCGGCCAGGGGTGGACCCGGTAGGTGGCTGCTGCTAGCAGAAGCGCGGTGGCCAGCCCGGCTGCCAGCGCGGGCGGGCTGGGCCGCCGGCCGCAGTCAGGGCAGGGGTCCGGCCGCCGCAGCCGCGGCCAAGGAGACGGCGGGCTTGCGGGATGGCCGCAGCCCGCGCAGCTGGGTTCCTGCTGTCCGGCAGGGACGGCCAGGGATGCGATCATGGCTCGCTGCGGCCAGCCGGCGGCCAGGCCGGCGACGGCAAGCGCAGCGATCAGGGCGGGCATGGCCTGGCCTGGGTGGCTGAAGTGCGGCCGACGGACGAGCTGAAGTCAGGCATACCGAGGTAGGTCACGGTGTGCCGGGCGGTCAGTTCGTCGATCAGCCGCAGCTTCTGCTCTGCTGCGGCGACGCTGACCTCCAGGCCGGCGACTTCTCCTTTCCAGCCTTTGTCGTGTGCCTCGGCTATCCGGTCGCGGAGGCTGGCGGCGATCTGCACCAACCGGGGCCGCTGGGCCGACCCGGGCACCTGTTAGTTCGGTCAACGGGACGTGCTCGTGGACGCAGGGAGTGCCGAAGTCACGGGTGCAGACGCCGAGTTCCACCTTGCGCAGCTCGAAGTGGCCGATGAACTCCTCCCACTCACCGGGGGTGAGCTCGCGGTATTCGGCGCTGGGCCGCAACGACCGGCGGCGGGCGATGAACGCCCGGTGGGCGGTGATCACGTCCTCGGGGTAGACCGCCGCATATCCCATGGTGGTGTTGAGGTTCTGGTGGCCGAGGATCTTGGCCGCGATGTGCGGTGGCAGGCCTGAGCGCAGGGCGTCGGTGGCGAAGATCCGGCGGAAGTCGTGCGGGCCGATCGGCAGTGGCGAGCCGTCTGGCGTGGTCACGCCGGTGGCCTTCATGACGCGGGTCAGTGCCTCGTGGGCGTACCTGTGCGTGAGCATCTTCTGCACGCCGCCTTCAGGGCGCTGGAACAAGAACGGCATCGGCGGTGACCAGCGCCGTTCGAAGGGGTCCCAGCGGGAAGCCAGCGGCACCGCGGGTTTGCCGGCGCGGACGCGGGTGATGACGTCGGCGAGGACCTCCCCGAGTTCGGGGGAGACCAGGATGAGCCGTTCGGAGTCGGTCTTGGACGGCGCGATCTGCAGCATCGGCACTACCTCGCCGGTGCCGGGCAGGGTGTAGGCGCAAAAGCTGTGATGAGTGAGTTCGAGGAGTTCCTCGATGCGCACCCCAGTTTGGCGCAGTACCCCCACGATCGCCCGGGTCCAGAATGCCCTTTCTTCCTCCACCTGCAGGTCCAGCTGCCGTCCGGTGCCGCATTCGATCGCGCGGATGCTGCGGCCGCTGAGTGAGTCGCGCCGCACGTAGCGGACACCAGCGAAGGTGAACTCGCAGCCGTCGCCGACCAGTTCCGCGGCACGGAGCCGGCCAGTGGCCTGCTCGTAGCCCTCCTGTACTACCCGGACCAGCACAGGCAGGACCGGGGCCAGGGTGCGGGTGCGCTGGTCAATGGCGGCCTTGCGGAGCCGGCGCCGCTTGGTGAAGGTCACCTCGCTAGCCCGGATCGGGCAAGGAGCAGCGAACCGGCCCCACCGGGCCGGGTCTTCGGCTGCCCACCAGGCCAGGTCGGCGTAGAAGGAGCGCACGCAGGTCATGGTGCTTTCGGGGACCAGACGTCGTTGCCCGGCCCGGCGCGGATCGTGGATCACAGTCTGCAGCCGCAGCTTCCAACCGGTAGCCACATCGTCGGCCAAGTTCAGCGAGTTGATGCCGGGATGGTTCAATTCCAGGTCGCGCCAGAACAACAGGCCAAGGTGTCGGGTCAGCGCGACCAGCGAGGAGTAATCCATAGCCGGACGCCGGACGCCCAGATAGTCCACCAGCAGGTCCCGGATGGGCTGGCATTCAATGCCCCACTGATCGACCAACTCGGCGCAGGTCTTCTGGCCAGGCCGGGTGGCGCCGGTCAGCGTCGGCGGGGCGTCCTTGCCGAAGACGCCCATCTCATACAGCAGCGAATACGACAATCCCGCGTCCAGCGCCACCTGGCTCTCGGTGGCGGCCCGGCGCGTATGCCAGTACCAGGCGCAATCCCCTGCCGTGATCGCCGAAATGGGGCCGCCCTTGGCCAGCACGATCCTGGCAATCACGTTGCGGCTGGCACCAAAGTTCCCGCCTGCCTGCCGCCGGGCGTATTCGCGCTCCAGCGCGGCAGCACCGTCAGGATCGATGACATCCAGCGTCCTGGTCAGCGTCCGGCAGAAATACTGCGCCAGTAGCCACTGCAGGCTCGGACGGATCACCTGCCCGATCAGCAGCAAATGCACGCCATCACGAATCCGGACAGGGTCGGCATCGCCGGCCAGGGCCCGCCAGCCGCGGCCGGCCTGGTCGGCGCCGCTGGCCCGCCACCGCGCTTGCCAGGTTTCGCCGGGGTATCCGGCCAGCCACTGCAGGGTGTGCCGGACCGAGATCAGCGATAGCTTGAGCGTCCCGGCCGCCCGGCCAGCCTCCAGGG
>Ga0318554_10000622_pt1 | contig 13074 bp, 10 predicted proteins | sample GRESIP082b2f22_FD_203687 | JGI IMG/M metagenome (GOLD analysis project Ga0318554, IMG submission 203687) | Tropical soil microbial communities from Luquillo Experimental Forest, Puerto Rico - GRE.SIPMG.082b2f22 | ecosystem: Environmental > Terrestrial > Soil > Tropical forest > Bulk soil... | reverse complement strand
CCGACGATCCCCTGGCCGGCGCCATCGCGCTGGCGCGGCGGGCGGTGAGCGAGCACTGGCCGCTGCGCATCACGAGCGAGATCAGCGAGCACCTGCGCGAGGGCCAGCCTGCGCTGTTCAGCGATTTCCGCCGCCGCCTTGCCACCAAGGCGCGCGGACAACTCGCTCCCTTCCGGATCGTCGACGCGATCGAAGCGGCTACTACGCGCCCGAAGGAGGAGGCGTTTCGACTCGAGCGTGATTACTTTCTCGAGTGCCGTGATAGCCCGCAGCGCAAGGCGCTGACGCACGTATTCTTTGCCGAGCGTGAGGCCCGCCGCATTCCCGGGCTGGCCGCCGACACCAAGCCCCTGCCGATCCGTACGGCGGCGGTCATCGGCGCCGGCACCATGGGCGGTGGTATCGCGATGAGCTTCGCGAACGCCGGTATTCCGGTCGCACTCCTCGAGGTCTCGAGCGAGGCGCTCGAGCGCGGACTGGCCGTGATCCGCAAGAACTACGCGGCATCGGTCGCGCGCGGCAGCCTCGCGCCGGCGCGCGCCGAGGAGACGCTGGCACTGATACGGGGCGTCAGCGACTACGCGGCGCTCGCGAGTGCCGACATCATCATCGAGGCGGTGTTCGAGGATCTGACGGTGAAGCGCGAGGTGTTTGCGCGGCTCGATCGCGTTGCTGCAGCGCACGCGATCCTCGCGACCAACACTTCGACACTCGACATCGATGCTATCGCCGCCAGCACGGCGCGCCCGGCGCAGGTGGTCGGCACGCATTTCTTCAGCCCGGCGAACGTCATGAAGCTGCTGGAGAACGTGCGCGGCCGGCAGACTTCGGCCGAGACCATCGCCAGCGTGATGGCGCTCGGCAGGACTCTCGGCAAGATCCCGGTGCTGGCCGGCAATTGCGATGGTTTCATCGGTAACCGCATGCTGATGTTCTACGGCACCGAAGCGGAGTTCCTGCTCGAGGAAGGCGGCACCCCGGAGCAGATCGATCGGGTCATGGAGGACTTCGGCTTTGCCATGGGACCGTTCGCGATGCGCGATCTGGCCGGAAACGACGTGGGCTTCCTGATCCGCAAGGGCCGCAAGCTTCCGGCCGATGAGCGCTGGTCGCCGATCCTCGAGCGCATCGTGGCTGCCGGCCGCCTCGGCCAGAAAAGCGGCAAGGGCTTCTACCGCTACGACGGGCGCACCCGCATCGTCGATCCGGAGGTCACCGCGCTCATCGAGGGCGTATCGCGCGATCTCGGGGTGAAACGGCGCGAGATTCCGGATGAGGAGATCCGCGATCGTCTGCTGCACCCGCTCGTCAACGAGGGCGCGCGTATTCTCGAGGAGGGAATCGCGATCCGCGCGGGCGACATCGACGTCGTCTACGTGTATGGCTATGGGTTTCCTGCCTCCCGCGGCGGCCCGATGTTCTGGGCGGAGCAGTCGGGCCTCGCCCGCGTGGTCGAGACCCTGCAGCGGCTCGCGCCCACACACGGCGCGCGCTGGCGCCCGGCGCCGCTGCTCGAGCGCCTGGCAGCCGCCGGGCAGGGATGGAGCTCAGCGCCGCGGGAGTCGCCGGCGAAGAACAACGACTGAAGAGCGGGGGAGGGAGCTTCATGCGCGGGGGAAACACGGCCAGGGCAGCGCTGATCCTGTTTGCCGGTGGATTTTTTGTCGATGGAGCGCTTCACGACGCTGCCCACGGCGACACTCCGCCCGCGGCAGCGGCACACGCGATGCCGGCGCTGCCCGCGACGGTGGCGGAGTGGGCGCAGGGCGCGCGTCTGTTCGACGGTCTGGGCGGTTTTCATCGCAACGTGACGACCTCCTCGGCTCCGGCCCAGCAGTATTTCGATCAGGGGATGCGGTTCCTGTGGGCGTTCAACCACGATGAGGCGACGCGCTCGTTTGCGAAGGCGGCGGCGCTCGACCCCGAGTGCGCAGCGTGTTTCTGGGGCGTAGCGCTCACGGTTGGACCCAACTACAACTTCCCGGAGATGGAGGAGCCGCGCGCGCGCGTCGCCGCCGCGGCGCTGCACCAGGCGCAGCAGTACGCGCCCCACGCTTCTCCGGTCGAGCAAGGCCTGATCGTGGCACTCGCGACGCGCTATCCCACCTCAAAGCCGCTCGATGGCGCAGGCCTCGAGCCGGTCACGCGCGCCTATGCGGCCGCGATGCGCGAGTTGGCACAGCGCTTCCCGGACGACCTGGACGTCCAGACACTGTGCGCCGAGGCGGCAATGAACGTGCACGCGTGGAAGCTGTGGGGCGCCGACGGTCAGCCGGCGGACGGCACGCGTGAGATCGAGGCGCAGCTCGAAGCGGTCCTGCGCCGCGATCCCAACCATCCCGGCGCGAACCACTACTACATCCACGTGATGGAGGCCTCGCGGCACCCGGAGAAGGCGCTGGCTTCTGCCGAGCGCCTCGGCGGGATGATGCCCGCCGCCGGTCACCTCGAGCACATGCCGGCGCACATCATGCAACGCGTCGGCGACTACGAGGGGGCCGCCGAGGCGAACCGGCGCGGTATCGCCGCTGACCGCACCTATTTCGCCGACACCGCGGCCCCCGACTACTACGCGATGTATCTCGGACACAATTACGCGTTCCTCGCCTTCGCGGCGGCGATGGAGGGGCGCAAGGCCGAGACGCTCGCTGCGGTGCAGAGCGTCGTGGCGACCGTGCCGCTCGCCATGATGCTCGAGATGGGTGACTCAGGGTGGAACCTCACGCCGCAATATGCGGCGCTGGTGCGCTTCGGGCTGTGGGACGAGGCGATTGCGCTCGCCGCCCCCGATCCGCGCGCGCCGGGACTTACCGCCGGCTATCTCTATACCCGCGGGGTGGCGCTCGCCGCGCGCGGCCGGCTCGAGGACGCGCGGGCGGCACTCGCACAGTTGCAGCAACTCGCCGCGAGGGCGAGTTCGAACAGCACGCAGGCGGGTTTCAGCACCCTGCACGGCGTCCTCAAGGTGGCTGAGCCGATCGTGGCGGCACGCATTGCCGCGACCGAGCAGCGCAACGATGAGGCCGTGAGGCTCCTGCGCCAGGCGGTGGCGGCGCAGGACGAGCTCGCCTACAACGAGCCTGCCGACTGGTTCTTCCCGGCCCGGCACCTGTTGGGTGCGCAACTGCTCATTGCGGGGCGCGCCGCGGAGGCCGAGCACGTCTACCGCGAGGATCTCGAGCGCAATCCCGCCAACGGCTGGGCGCTGTACGGGCTCGCGGCGGCACTGCGCGCGCAGGGCCGGACACACGACGCGGCGCAGGTCAGCCGCGCCTTCGAGGCGGCGTGGCGCCACGCCGATGTGCGGCTGCAGGCTTCGGCATTCTGGTTTGCCGGCCCGGATACTCTCAGCTGCGAGTGTCAGCGCGCATCGCTCAGCCGACCGGCAAGCGGGTCGTGAACTTCTTGGTCCGCAGCACGAAGCTCGTGTTGACCGAGCGCACCGCCTGAAGCTGCAGCAGGCGCGTGGAGAGGAAGTGCTCGTACGCCTCCATGCTCGCCGCGACGATGCGCAGCAGGTAGTCGTTCGCTCCACTCATCGAATGACATTCGAGCACCTCGGGGCGCTCCATGACGAGCTGATCGAACTGGCGCACCGACTCCGGATGATGGTTCTCGAGCGACACGACGGCGTAGGCGAGGATCGGCAGGCCGATGGCAGGCGCCCGCAGCAGCGTCGCATAACCGGCGATGAACCCCGCCTGCTCGAGTCGCCGCAACCGCCGCCAGCAGGGAGCGGCCGAGAGCCCGACGCGCTTCGCGAGCTCCTGGTTGGAGATCCGTGCGTCCGCCTGCAGCTCCTCGAGGATGCGTCGGTCGAGTCGGTCGAGAGCCCGGTTGGCCATCGGCGTGTTTTCCGCGGGAAGTAGAGCAATAATATTGCTGAGGATGCCGCGAATCTGGCAAGAGAAGCAAGGTAATTGCACGTGATCGGGCATAAGCTGCGCGCCGCACTTTCGGGAGAGATCCCCATGCCGGCGAACGCAGCTGCCCTGTCGAACCCCGTGACCTCTGTGGCGGAGGCTCCGCGAGCCGACTGGCGTCGCGTCGTATCGCTGCTTCACGCCTCGCGTGCCCTCGATGACATCGAAGAGACGCGGCTCGTCCCCGAGCGCAAGGTGCTGTATCAGTTCTCTGCGCGTGGGCATGACTTCGCCCAGATCCTGCTCGGTCTGGAGCTTCGGGACGCGCACGATGGCGTCTCGGTCTACTACCGTTCGCGCCCGCTCATGCTGGCACTCGGTGCAGGCCTCGAAGAAGCTGCGGCGGGACCCCTCGCTCGCAGCGGCGCTTTCAGCGGAGGACGCGACATCGGAGTGGTCTTCAACCTGCCCGGCCGCGGCGGTCCCACCGTGCTCCCGGCATGCGGCGGCGTCGGCGCTCAGTACACCCCGGCCGCGGGCTGGGCCGAGGCGATCCGCTACCGTCATGAAACCCTGGGCGATGAGAGCTACTCACGCAGCATCGCGGTCGCGCTCGGGGGCGATGCCTCGACCGCCACCAATGGTTTCTGGTCCGCGCTCAACATTGCGACCACGCAGCGCCTGCCGATGCTCTTCTACATCGAGGACAACGGCTTCGGGATTTCCGTGCCCGCGCGGCTGCAGACTCCCGGCGGCAACATCGCGGCGAACCTGCGCTCCTTTTCCGGGCTCGTCATTCTCGAGGGCGATGGTGCTGAGCCGCGGGCGGCGGCCGATCTCACGCGCCGCGCGGTCGCCCAGGTGCGCGAGACGCGTGCTCCGCTCTTGCTGCGGCTCACCGTGCCGCGGCTCTCGGGTCACTCCGGCCAGGATACCCAGGCCTACAAGTCCCCCGAGACCCTCCGCGAGGAACGTGCCCGCGATCCGCTCGCCCGGCTCGAGGCATTTCTGGTTCCGGAGGTCATGGCCGCGGCCGAATGGACCCGCCTCGCAAACGAGGCGCGGCGCGAGGTCGAGCAAGCCGTCGAAGGCGCTCTCGCCCGTCCGCACCCCGACCCGCGCGAGCTCACCGCACACGTGTTCTCGGGCGGATCTTCGGGCGCCGCGGAACTCCAGGAGCAGGGCGGACTGATCCCCGAGGGGTTCGAGTTCGCCCCCACGAGTCCCGTGGCGCACCCGCAGGGAGCGCGTATCAACATGCTCACGGCGATCCGGCGCACCCTGGACGTCGAGCTCGCGCTCAACCCGCGCATGCTGGTGTTCGGCGAGGACGTGGGTCCGAAGGGCGGGGTGCACGGGGCGACGCTCGGCCTGCAGGACAAGTACGGTGCCGCGCGGGTCTTCGACACCAGCCTTTCCGAGGAGGGGATCATCGGCCGCGCGGTCGGCATGGCGCTCGCCGGACTCCTGCCGGTCGCGGAGATCCAGTTCCGCAAGTACGCGGATCCGGCCGCCGAGCAGCTGAACGACTGCGGCACGCTGCGCTGGCGGACGCGCAATCGCTTCGCCGCGCCGATCGTCGTGCGCATTCCCGGGGGCTTCTTCAAGTGCGGTGATCCCTGGCACAGCCAGACGAACGAAGTTGCCTGGGCACACGGCATCGGCTGGCAGGTCGCGGTCCCGGCGAACGCCGAGGATGCGGTGGGGCTGCTGCGGGCGGCATTGCGCGGCAACGATCCCGTCATCTTCTTCGAGCATCGCGCGATGCTCGATGGCGCCTGGGCGCGGCGGCCCTATCCCGGGGACGATTTCGTCGTGCCTTTCGGTCAGGCGCGCACGGTGCGCGCCGGCACCGAGGTGTCGGTCATCACCTGGGGAGCCATGGTCGAGCGGTGCCTGCAGGCGGCGGGCGACTCGCATGTTGACGCCGAGGTGCTCGATCTGCGTACGCTGTCACCCTGGGACAAGGGAGCGGTGCGCAGCTCGGTGGAAAAGACCCGGCGCTGTCTGATCGTTCACGAGGACAATCTGACGGCCGGCTTCGGCGCCGAGATCGCCGCGATGCTCGCGCAGGAGAGCTTCTTCAGCCTGGATGCGCCGGTCGAGCGGCTCGCCATGCCCGACATCCCGAGTCCCCACAGCCCGGTGCTGCTCGAGGCGGCGGTGCCAAGCGTGGGGCAGATCACTCAGGCCATTCAGCGCCTCGCCAGCGTGTGACATGAGCGCCAGCATCGAAATCAGAGCACCCGCCGAGCAGACCGAGGGCACGCGCTCGCAGATCCTGCGTTGGCTGAAGCAGGTCGGGGAGAGCGTCGCCGAGAACGAGCCGCTCATCGAGATCGAGACCGACAAGGTCACGGTCGAAGTCGCATCGCCGGCCTCCGGGGTGCTGCGCGAGATCCTGAGGCACGAGCAGGAGGAAATCGTGCCCGGGGAGTTGCTCGGTGTGCTCGAGCCGATGGGCCGCACCACGACGGACGCTGCGACGGACGCACCGGGAGCGTCACGCGGCACCGATGCAGCGCCGCCCGGCCGTGGCGCGCCAGCTCGCGCGGACACTCGCGCTGGCGGAGCGGAGGCTGCGGCGGCCGGCAGCGCGCCGTTGAGTCCCGCGGTGCGGCGGCTTCTTGCCGAGCACGGGCTCAGCGCCGCCGCCGTGCGCGGCAGCGGCGAGCGCGGCCGCCTGACCGTCGAGGACGTGCTGCGCGCAGCCGCAGGCGGTTCGCGAGACGTTGCGGCGCGAGCACCGGTCGAAGCCGCTGCACGGCCACCCGAGCCCGCGACGGCCACCGAGGGCATTCGCCGCGTGCCCCACAGCGCCGTACGCCGGCGTACGGCCGACCACATGGTGCAGAGCCTGCTGCACACCGCGCCGCACGTGACGACGGTCTTCGAGGCCGATATGGGCGCAGTGCTCGAGGATCGCGCGCGCCGACGCGATGAGTTCACGCACCGCGGTGTCCCGCTCACCCTCACTGCGTATTTCGTGCAGGCCGCGGTCGCTGGGATCCGGGCAGTCCCCGAGGCCAACAGCCGTTGGACGGACGCGGCGCTCGAGATCTACGAGGCGATGCACGTCGGTGTCGGGACGGCGGTCGAAGGCTCGGGACTCCTCGTGCCGGTGCTGCGCGATGCGCAGGCGCGCGACTTGTTCGAGACCGCACGCGGCCTCGACGATCTGGTGAGCCGTGCCCGCGCGGGCAAGCTCACCCCTGCCGATGTGCGCGGGGGCACCTTCACCCTCTCGAACCACGGTGTGAGCGGCAGCCTCCTCGCAACGCCCATTATCATCAACCAGCCGCAGTCGGCGATCCTCGGGATCGGCAAGCTCGAGCGGCGGGCCGTGGTGATCGGTGAGGGCGAAGCCGAGAAAATCGCCGTGCGGCCGCGCTGCTACGTCACCCTGACGCTCGATCACCGCGTCATGGACGGCCATCAGGCGAACCGTTTCATGCAGACGTTCGTCGACACACTCCGCGGCTGGCCGTCCTGATCGCTGCGCCGTGCGCCCGCCCAAAGAAACCACCGACCTCGAGCCGATCGAACGCGCCAGCGAGGACGAGCTGCGCGCACTGCAGCTGACGCGCCTCAAGTGGTCGGTGCGTCACGCGTATGAGCGGGTCGGCCCCTATCGTGCCAAGTGCGAGGCAGCCGGCATTCATCCACAGGATCTGCGCACGCTCGCCGACCTCGAGAATTTCCCCTTTACCGTGAAGGACGACATGCGGGCGGGCTACCCGTTTGGACTCCTGGCAGTGCCGCGCGAGCAGCTGGTGCGCGTGCATGCTTCCAGCGGCACGACCGGCCGCCCCACACTGGTCGGTTACACACGGCGCGATATCGACACCTGGTCAGGACTCATCGCCCGCTCCATCCGCGCCGCCGGCGGCCGCCGCGGCGACATCGTGCACAACGCTTATGGTTATGGGCTGTTCACCGGCGGCCTCGGCACCCACTATGGCGCAGAGCAGCTCGGCTGCACCGTGGTACCCATGTCCGGTGGGCAGACGCAGCGACAGGTGCAGTTGATCTGCGATCTCGAGCCCGCGCTCATCCTGGCGACGCCTTCCTACATGCTGGTGATCGCGGAAGAGTTCCTGCGGCAGGGGCTGGACGCCGCGGCCTGCTCGTTACGCGCCGGGCTCTTCGGCGCCGAGCCCTGGACGCAAGCGATGCGCGCTGAGATCGAGGCACGCATGGGACTCGATGCGCTCGACATCTATGGTCTTTCCGAGGTGATGGGGCCTGGGGTGGCGAGCGAGTGCATCGAGACCAAGGACGGCGCGGTGATCTGGGAAGACCATTTCTACCCGGAGATCATCGATCCCGAGAGCGGCGAGGTTTTGCCCGATGGAACGCGCGGTGAGCTCGTTCTCACCACGCTCACCCGCGAGGCGCAGCCGATGATCCGCTACCGTACCCGGGATCTGACGGTGCTGCTGCCGCCGACCGCGCGGGCGATGCGGCGCATGGCGCGCATCACCGGGCGGTCGGATGACATGCTGATCATTCGGGGCGTGAACCTGTTCCCGAGCCAGATCGAGGAGCTGCTCCTCACCTGCACCGGGCTGACGCCTCATTACCAGCTCGAGATCACGCGCGCGACTCACCTCGATGAGCTCGCCGTGCACGTCGAATGCGTCGCCGCGCTTGCCGCCGACGCCGCGGCGCGCAGCCGCCTCGAGCGCGAGCTGCAACAGCACATCAAGTCGAGGATCGGCATTGCCACCCGCGTGCGGGTGTGTGATCCAGGAACGATCGAGCGCTCGACCGGCAAGGCGCGGCGGGTCCTCGACCGCCGTGCTAGCCTTGCTTGAGGAGCGGCGCGCAGCATATTTCGCAGCAAATCCATGTATACCCAGGCACTCGACACTCATGGTAAGGAACCCGTGCCGCCTGCCGGCAGGGAGGCGGAGGGACACGCGGCGCGATTCCAGGCGCGCGTCGATGAGGACGCGAAGATCGAGCCCAAGGACTGGATGCCGGAAGCCTACCGCCAGACGCTGATCCGACAGATCTCGCAGCACGCCCACTCGGAGATCGTCGGGATGCTCCCGGAAGGCAACTGGATCACGCGCGCCCCCAGCCTGAAGCGCAAGGCAGTGCTGATAGCCAAGGTACAGGACGAGGGCGGTCACGGCATGTATCTCTATAGTGCCGCCGAGACCCTCGGAATCTCGCGTGCCGAGATGCTCGAGCAATTGCTCTCGGGCGCCGCCAAGTACTCGAGCATCTTCAATTACCCGACGCTCACCTGGGCAGACATCGGCGCCATCGGCTGGCTGGTTGACGGCGCCGCGATCATGAACCAGATCCCGATCTGCCGCTGCTCCTACGGCCCCTACGCACGCGCCATGGTGCGCATCTGCAAGGAGGAAAGCTTCCACCAGCGCCAGGGGTTCGAGATCATGCTGACCCTCACCCAGGGTACTCACGCGCAGCGCGCCATGGCGCAGGACGCGTTGAACCGCTGGTGGTGGCCGTCACTCATGATGTTCGGTCCGAGCGACGCCGACTCGAAGCACACCGCGCAGTCGATGCGCTGGAAGATCAAACGCTTCAGCAACGACGAGCTGCGGCAGAAATTCATCGACATCACCGTACCGCAGGCGCACTTCCTCGGACTCACGATCCCCGACAACGAGCTGCACTGGGACGAGGCGGCGCAGCACTACCGTGTAGGGCCGATCGACTGGAGCGAGTTCCACGCGGTGCTCAAGGGCAACGGGCCCTGCAATCGCGAACGTCTCGAGGCGCGCCGCCGCGCCCACGAGGCCGGTCGCTGGGTGCGCGAGGCGGCGGCAGCGCACGCCGCGCGGCAACGCAGCAGTGCGGCCCCTGCAAGCCATGCCGGAGAAACCCCATGAGCGAACCCGACTGGCCGCTGTTCGAGGTGTTCATCCGCTCGCGCTCGGGGCTCGAGCACAAGCACGTGGGCAGTCTCCATGCCGCGGATGCACGCATGGCGATCGAGCACGCGCGCGATGTCTACACGCGCCGCCAGGAGGGTGTGAGCCTGTGGGTGGTGCGCTCGGCGGACATCATCGCCTCGGATCCCGGGGAGGCGGACGCGCTCTTCGAGCCGGCACGCGACAAGGTCTACCGGCATCCGACCTTCTACGCGATTCCCGAGGAGGTGAAGAACCTGTGAATGCGACGCCGGCGATGCGTGCGGCGCCCGATACGGCGCACGAGGAAGCGCGCTGCCGCTACGTCCTGCGCCTCGCGGACACGTCACTCGTGCTCGGTCAGCGCCTCGGCGAGTGGATCGGCCATGCGCCGGCGCTGGAGGAGGATCTGGCACTCGCTAACCTCTCGCTCGATCTCATCGGCCAGGCGCGGCTGTTCCTCACCTATGCCGGCGAGCTCGAGGGCCGCGGACGGGACGAGGATGCGCTCGCGTTCCTGCGCGATGCTCCGGAGTTCGTGAATCTCACCCTCGCCGAGCAACCGAATGGTCACTTCGGCCACACCATCGTACGCCAGTGGCTGATCGACGCCTGGCAGCTCGAGACCTACGCCGGCCTCGAGCACTCGAGCGACACCCGTCTCGCGGCGATCGCCGCCAAGGCGCTGCGCGAGACGCGCTATCACTATCGCTTCAGCAGCGGCTGGCTGGTGCGACTCGGTGATGGCACCGCCGAAAGTCGTCAACGCATGCAGTCGGCCGTCGATGAGCTCTGGCGCTTCACCGCGGAGCTCTTTGCGCCCGATGAAGTCGATGAGCGCATGGCCCGTGCCGGCATCGCGCCATCGCTCGCGGAGCTCGAGCCGCACTGGTCGGCGCGCATCGATGAGGCGCTGCGCGCGGCGACGCTCACTCGTCCCGCGACGCTGCCGTATCCATGGCACGGCAAGCGCGGGGTGCACACCGAGCATCTCGGCCGCCTGCTCGCGGAGATGCAGCACCTGCAGCGTACGTATCCGGGTGCGCGCTGGTGATGTCCGCGGCGGTACGCAACATGTCAGCCGACCGTGAAATCGAGGTGCGAAAGCTCCTGGCGGGCGTGCCCGATCCCGAGATCCCGGTGCTCAGCATCGTCGACCTCGGGATCGTGCGGGAGGTGCGGGAGGAAGCCGACGGCCGTATGCGGGTCGCGATCACTCCGACCTATTCGGGCTGTCCCGCCACCGAGGTGATTCGCACGCTGGTCCGCGCGGCACTCGATGCCGGCGGCTACGCCGATGCGATCGTCGAAGAGGTGTTGTCACCGCCCTGGACGAGCGACTGGCTGACTGAGGCGGGCAGGGAGAAGCTGCGGGCCTTCGGCATTGCGCCGCCTGCGGTACGCGTCGCGAGTCCGCGGCAGCTGATGGGTGCGCCCGCCGTCAGCTGCCCGCGCTGCGCCAGCCGCGAGACCGAGCGGGTGAGTGAGTTCGGCTCGACACCCTGCAAGGCGCACTATCGCTGCAGCGCCTGCGGTGAGCCGTTCGACTACTTCAAGTGCCATTGACATGCTGAAGTTCCACCCACTCGAGGTCGTGCAGCTGACGCCCGACGCCGAGGACGCCGTGGCCATCGCGCTCGCGGTGCCGCCGGAGCTGCGCGAGGAGTACACCGGCGCCGCCGGTCAGCACGTGGTCGTCCGCGTGGCGCTCGACGGGGAGGATACGCGGCGCACTTATTCGCTGGTGAACGCGCCCGGGGAGTGGCCGCTGCGCATCGTGCCGCGCGTGCACGCCAACGGCCGCATGTCGCGCTACCTGGCGGAGCAGCTGCGCCCCGGGGATGAGCTCGAGGTGCTGCCGCCGAACGGCAGCTTCACACCGCGCGAGGCGGCGCCCGAGAGCGGGACCTACGTGGCCTTCGCCGCCGGCTGCGGCATCACGCCCGTGTTGTCGGTGACCCGCGCGCTGCTCGCACGCGCCGGGCCGCGGGTGATTCTCTTCTATGGCAACACCTCATCTGCGCGCACCATGTGTCTCGAAGAGCTGCTCGCGCTCAAGGACCGCCACCTCGGGCGCCTGTCGCTGCATTTCGTGATGAGCCGCGAGCCGCAGGAAGTGGCGCTCTACAACGGCCGCATCGATGCGCCGCGCGTGCGGCAGTTTGCCGCCCTGTTTCGCGCGCCCGAAGTACGCGAGTACTTCGTCTGTGGCCCGGGCGACATGATCGAGCAGGTCACCGCGACGTTGCGCGAGCTCGGCGTCGATTCCGCGCGTGTGCACGCCGAGCATTTCACGGTGGCCACCACCGAGGCCGCGGCGGCCGGGGAAGCAGCCGCCCCGGGCGTGCCCGCCGGTTTGCCGCCCGCATCCTCGCCGGCGCCCGCCGGCACCGCCGAGGTCACCGTGCTCATGGATGGGCGACGTCGCTCCTTCACCATGAGGATGGACGATGAGACGGTGCTCGATGCGGCCGCGCGCGCCGGCGTCGAGCTGCCCTTCTCCTGCCGGGCGGGCGTGTGCTCCACCTGCCGGACCAAGGTGATCCGCGGCGAGGTCGCGATGGCGCAGAACTATGCGCTCGAGGATTGGGAGCTCGAGCAGGGCTACGTGCTCGCGTGCCAGTCGCGCGTCAGGAGCGCCTCGCTCGAGCTCGACTACGACGAGAAGTGAAGCCGCACCCCCGCACAGCGCACGCGCTGTGTTCTCTCACGGAGCCATGCAGGTGAGCTACCAGAACATTCTCTTCGACGTCAGCTCCGGCATCGCCCGGCTGACCCTCAATCGGCCGGAGCGCCTCAACAGCTTCAACACCGCGATGCATGCCGAAGTTCGCGCCGCGCTCGCGGCCGTGAAGAGCGCCGCTGCGCGCGTCCTGATCATCACCGGCGCAGGTCGCGGCTTCTGTGCCGGGCAGGACCTTTCCGACCGCGCCGTGGCGCCCGGCGGGGGCGCGCCCGATCTCGCGGACTCGATCGAGAAGAACTACAAGCCGCTGGTGCTCGCGCTGCGCGAGCTGCCGCTGCCGGTGATCGCCGCGGTGAACGGCGTCGCCGCCGGTGCCGGCGCCAACATTGCGCTCGCCTGCGACCTCGTGGTGGCCGCACGCTCGGCGAGCTTCGTGCAGGCATTCGCGAAGCTCGGCCTCGTGCCCGATTCGGGCGGCACCTGGTTCCTGCCGCGCCTCATCGGCACCGCGCGGGCGCTGGGTCTGACGCTCCTCGGCGAGAAACTCTCGGCCGAGCAGGCGGCAAGCTGGGGGCTCATCTGGCGCTGCGTCGAGGACGCGGAGCTGCCGGCGGTGGTGGAGAGCCTCGCACTGCAG
>Ga0318554_10000613_pt1 | contig 13121 bp, 17 predicted proteins | sample GRESIP082b2f22_FD_203687 | JGI IMG/M metagenome (GOLD analysis project Ga0318554, IMG submission 203687) | Tropical soil microbial communities from Luquillo Experimental Forest, Puerto Rico - GRE.SIPMG.082b2f22 | ecosystem: Environmental > Terrestrial > Soil > Tropical forest > Bulk soil... | reverse complement strand
TGCGACGCCTCGTCAACCTCGGGCTCGACCTCGACGGGACGTGGGTGCTGAACACGACCTGACCGGCGACGTGCAGATCCCCGCCACCTACAGAGGGAGCCTCACCTACGGGTCGAGCCCTTCCAGGGCGGCGGACCTTTCACCCTCACGGTCCACGCTTCGGTCCAGGCATCCGAGGATCTGCGTGATCGAACCTACGCCCGAATCAGGTGTTGTTCAACAGCCTCCTAGATCGCCTCGACGAAGTTCCGCAGCACCCGCGGCCCCTCGGCCGTGAGCACGCTCTCGGGGTGGAACTGCACCCCGTGGACGCGGACGGACCGGTGGGCGACGCCCATGACGACGTCGTCGGTCCACGCGACCACCTCGAGCTCGTCGGGCAGCGAGGCCGGGTCGGCCACGAGCGAGTGGTACCGGCCGGCGGAGAACGGGTCGGGCACGCCTGCGTAGAGGCCGGTCCCGAGGTGGTGGACGTCGCTCGGCTTGCCGTGGACCACCTCGTCGGCCGCGGTGATCCTGGCGCCGTAGACCCGGCAGATCGCCTGGTGGCCGAGGCAGACCCCGAGGATCGGGACGGTCCCGGCGAGCGCCGCGACCACCGCCTCGGTCACGCCCGCGTCCTCGGGGCGGCCGGGTCCCGGCGAGAGCACGACGGCGTCGGGCCCGAGCGCCACGACCCCGTCGACGTCCACCGCGTCGTTGCGCCGGACGACGAGCTCGCAGCCGAGCTCGCCGAGCGCCTGCACCAGGTTGTAGGTGAACGAGTCGTAGTTGTCGACGACGACGATCCGCGGGCCCACGACGCTCCTTCCGCGGCGCGATCGTACCGACGCCGGGGGTCGCTCGACCGGTCGCGGTAGCATGCGCGGCCATGGCGAAGACCCAGAAGGCGGGGCGCACGCACCGCGGGTCGACGACCGGCCGGTACATGCCGGCGGAGGCGACCGGCCGGTACACGCGGCCGATCCCGAAGGACACGCGGACCTCGGCGGCGTGGTACGGCCCGCTCTGCATCGGGCTGCTCTGCCTCGGCGTGCTCCTCCTGGTCGGGAACTACCTCTCGTTCCTGCCCGGTGCGGTGAGCCCGTGGTACCTCGCGTCCGGGCTGGTCGCGATCATCGCGGGGTTCGCCATGCTGACCCGGCTCCGCTGAGCCGGGGGTCGCGCTCAGCCGAGCCGCTCGATCACCGTCGCGTTCGCGAGCCCGCCGCCCTCGCACATGGTCTGGAGGCCGTAGCGACCGCGGGTGCGCTCGAGCTCGTTGAGGAGCGTGGCCGCGAGCTTGGTGCCCGAGGCCCCGAGCGGGTGGCCGAGGGCGATCGCGCCCCCGTTCACGTTCACGCGCTCCATGTCGGGCTTGTGCTCCTTCTCCCACGCGAGCACGACCGATGCGAACGCCTCGTTGATCTCGACGAGGTCGATCTCGTCGAGGGTGAGCCCGGCCCGCTCGAGCACCTTGGTCGTGGCGGGGATCGGGCCGGTGAGCATGGTGACGGGGTCGACGCCGGCGAGCGAGAACGCGACGAACCGTGCGCGCGGCGTGTACCCGAGGGCGCTCGCGCGCTCCTCGCTCATGATGAGCAGCGCCGAGGACCCATCGGTGATCTGCGAGGAGTTGCCGGCCGTGACCTTGCCGTCCTCCCTGAACGCCGGCTTGAGCTTGGCCAGCGCCTCGAGCGAGCTGTCCGGGCGGATGCCCTCGTCGGTCGTCATCTGCTCGTCGGTGTCCTGGCCGTCGTCGTCGCGGACCGCGAGCCCGATGAGCTCGCGCTCGAACCGCCCCTCGGCGGTCGCCCGGGCTGCGCGCTGGTGGCTCCGCAGGCCGAACTGGTCCAGCTCCTCCCGCGAGATCCCCCACTGGTCGGCGATCATCTCGGCGCCGATCCCCTGGCTCACGAGCCCCCCGACCGGCGCGTACCGCGCCATCACGCGCGGCCCGAACGGGAACCCGATCTCGCGGACGACCGACGAGCCCATCGGGGTCCGGGTCATCCCCTCGACCCCCATGGCCACGACCACGTCGTACGCGCCGGCGATCACGCCCTGGGCGGCGAAGTGCATCGACTGCTGGGAGCTCCCGCACTGGCGGTCGACGGTCGTGGCCGGGACCGACTCGGGCCACCCCGCCGCGAGCACCGCGTTGCGGCCGATGTTGAGCGACTGCTCGCCGACCTGCATCACGCACCCGCAGACGACGTCGTCGACGAGCGCCGGGTCGAGGTCGTTGCGCGCCTGGAGGGCCCTCAGCGACTCGGACGCGAGGTCGACGCAGTGCCAGTTGCGCAGCTTCCCGTTGCGCTTGCCTCCGGGCGTGCGCACTGCGTCCACGATGACGGCGGTTGCCATGGGGCCTCCCTTGGACTCTCCGGCGTGCTGCAGAGTACCCGCGCTGCAGCGGTGCGGCCCTCGCTAGACCCCGTAGCACCCCGTCGGGGGCGACGACGTGCCGGCGGAGCCGACGGCGACGCGGCCGTGGCGCGCGTGCACGACGACGGTGCGGCCGTTCCAGGCGATGGCGTAGGCAGCGGAGACCGGCCAGGCCTGGAGGTACGGCCCGCCGTGCGCACCCGCTGTCGCCCACCCGGCGCCCCCAGGCGGGGTCGCGCCCGCGTTGGCGATGGCGTACTCCTGCGCCGCGGTGATGACGGCCTCGACGTTGGCGACGCACGCGGCGCGGAGCGCCGCGAGCGGGATCGTCGACCCGCCCGAGGTGGTCGTCGTGTCCTGCCCGGTCGTAGGCGTGGTCGGCAGCGTCGGGAGCGTGGGCGTGGCCTTCTGCACGGAGAGCGCGGCGATCGCACCGATGCCGCCGAGGATCACGAGCACGGCGAGCAGGCCGACGAGCGACGCCCCGACCTGTCCGTGGCGGTGTCGGCGCCGTGGCGGCTCGCGGGTCCCGATGATGGGCGAAAGCGTACGCGTGCGGTCACGCACCACCGCGGAGCCGTACGCTTCGCGCGTGACGGACGGGCGCCGCGACATGGGTCGCTGGCTCGGCGACGGCGGGATGCCGCTGCTGACCGGGATCGGCGCGTCGCTCGACCGCTACGGCGTCGACGGCGAGGACCTCGGCTGGGTGGACGGCGCGCTCGTGCCGACCGAGCTCGCGTGCAACCCCCACGGCACGGTGCAGGCCGGCGTGCACGCGGTGGTGCTCGACGCGGCGATGAACTTCGCGATCAACGCCGCGCTCGCGGGGCGCGACCGGACGAAGGGGACGCTCGAGCTCAAGTGCGAGACGATGCGCCCGGCGGCGCTCGGGTCGTCGTACCGGGTCCGCGGCGAGGTCACCCGGCTCGCGCGCCAGATCGCCTACGCCGAGGCGGCCGTCCGCGACACGGAGGGGGCGCTCGTCTCCAGGGCCACCGGGACCTTCCTCCTGCACCGGGAGCCCCCGGCCTGAGGGCCGGTCAGCGGCGCTCGTCGGCCGGGATCGTGCCGAGCCTGCCGGCCTGGTAGTCCTCGAACGCCTGCTGCAGCTCGGCGCGCGTGTTCATGACGAACGGGCCGTAGTGGGCGACCGGCTCGCCGATCGGCGTGCCGCCGAGCACCAGCAGGTCGAGGTCGCTCGCGCGCGCGTCGCCACGGGGGTGCGCCTCCGCCACGATGTGGCCGCCGTCGCCGAGGACGGCGAGCTGGCCCTCCTCGATCGGCTGGGCGGCCTCCCCGACGGTGCCACGGCCGGCCAGCACGTAGACGAGCGCGTTGTGGCGCGGGTCCCACGGGAGCTCGAGCCTGGCGCCGGGCGCGAGCGTGGCGTGCACCATGGCGATCGGCGTGTGCGTGACCCCTGGGCCGTCGACGCCGGCGACGCGGCCGGCGATCACGCGGACGAGCGCGCCGCCGTCCGGGGACGCGAGGAGCGCGACGGCGCCGGGCGTGATGTCCTGGTACCGCGGGTCCACCATCTTGTCCCGGGACGGCAGGTTGACCCACAGCTGGATCCCGTGGAAGAGACCGCCCGACGCCACGAGCGCCTCGGGCGGGCGCTCGATGTGCAGGATCCCCGAGCCGGCCGTCATCCACTGCGTCCCGCCGTTCTCGATCAGCCCGCCGCCACCGATCGAGTCACGGTGCTGGAAGGTGCCGTCGATCATGTAGGTGACCGTCTCGAACCCGCGGTGGGGGTGCCACGGCGTGCCCTTCGGCTCGCCGGGCGCGTAGAGCACCTCGCCCATCTGGTCCATGTGCACGAACGGGTCGAGGGCGTCGAGCGGCACACCGTGGAACGCGCGGCGCACCGGGAACCCCTCGCCCTCCGTGCCGTGCGGCGCGGTCACGACCGCGCGCACGGGCCGCGGCGACGAGCCCTCCTCAGGTCGCGCGACGCGCGGGAGCGTGGTGAGGTCCTCGACGGTGACGGCGGGCATGGTGTGGTGAACGCCTCCAGCGCGCAGGCTATTCCCCGCCGGTCCCGACGTGTGGCGTCACGAGCGCCGCGGCGCGGCGAACGAGGGCACGAGCGCGCCGTCGGCGACGAGCCCGGCCTCGCGCTCGAGCCCCGCGGCGGCGGCGAGCAGCACCGGCTCGGCGCCGGGGCGCCCCACGATCCCGAGCCCGACCGGCAGCCCCTCGACGAGCCCCATCGGCACCGTCGCGATCGGCCACCCGGCGATGGCCGGCGCGCTGCAGATCCCCGAGTACGCGGCCGGGTGGCCGCCGAGCGTGAGGTCGTTCTTCCACGCCGGCCCGTAGGAGGGGGCGATGACGCACTCGACGTCGGCGAGGGCCGGCTCGAGGCACGTCGAGATCGCCCAGGCGACGTTGCGCTCCCGCGCCGGCGCGTACCCCTCGGCGCGCCGCCCGCCGGTCGCCAGCGCCTGCTCGAGGAGCTCGTGGCCGAAGTGGCGCTGCTCCACGTCGGCGTGCGCGTCCTCGTGGGCGATCACCTCGGCGAGCGAGCGCGGCCCGTCGCCGCCGCGCGACGCGAGGTACGCCGACAGGTCGTCGCAGAGCTCGCAGAGCAGCACCGTGAGCTCGTCCTCGTCGACGTCGTCCCCCGCCCTCGGGTACGGGACGTCCGTGACGGTGGCGCCGGCCTTCTCGAGCCAGCGGACCGCCTGGGCGAACGCGGCGTCGGTCCCGGGGTGCTGGGTGAGCAGCGTGGTCGCCACCCCGATCCGCAGCCCCGCCGCACCCGCGGCGGCGCGAGCGGCGGCGCCCCGGACGTCGCCGAGGACCTCGTAGAGCAGGGCGACGTCCTCGACCGTGCGCGCCATCGGGCCCGGGCTGTCCTGGCTCTGCGAGATCGGGACGACCTGGGTGGCGGGGATCGCCCCGACGGCGGGCTTGAGCCCGGCGACGCCGGTGACGGAGGCCGGGCACGTGATGGACCCGTCGGTCTCGGTCCCGACGGCGAGCGGTGCGAGGCGCGCCGCGACCGCCGCCCCGGACCCCGACGAGGAGCCGCCGGCGCTGCGGTCGAGCGCGTACGGGTTGACGGTCAGCCCGCCGACCGCGGACCACCCGCTCGTCGAGCGGGGGGACCGGATGTTCGCCCACTGCGAGAGGTTCGTCGCGGCGAGCACGATGGCCCCGGCGCCGCGGAGGCGCGCGACGATCGGCGCGTCGTGCGCGACGGGACGGCCGAGGAGCGACGTCGCCCCGGCGGTGCCGGGGAGCCCGAGCGCCTCGACGTTGTCCTTCACGACGACCGGCACGCCGTGGAGCGGGCCGGAGGCCGTGCCACGAGCCCGCGCGGCGTCGGCGGCGTCGGCCTGGGCCACCGCGTCCGGCGCGACGGCGAGGATCGAGCGGAGCGCGACGTCGGTCCCCTCCGCGTCGATCGACGCGATGCGCGCGAGCAGCGCGTCGACGACCGCACGCGACGTCGTCGTGCCGTCGCGCAGCCGGGCTGCGAGCTCGGCGCCGCTCAGCTCGTGCAGCTCGACGTCGTCCGCCACCGGTGCCCCCCTCGTCGCCGCGAGACTACCCACGCCACGGGCGTCGACAGCGGTCGGAATCGCGGTCGGCTGTACGCTGCGATCGTGGACGACGAGGACCTCCTCGAGAAGGTGCTCGTCGGGGACGAGGGGGCGTTCCGCGAGCTCGTCGGGCGGTACCACACCTCGCTCGTCAGGGTCGCGCGCTACCACGTCGAGAGCGATGCCGCGGCCGAGGACGCCGCCCAGGACACCTGGATCGCCGTCCTGAGGGGTGTCCACCGCTTCGAGGGCCGGTCCACGTTCAAGACCTGGCTCTTCAAGATCCTCGTGAACCGCGCCCGCACCGCCGGGAGCCGGGACCGTCGACAGGTCCCCGTGGACCCGACCGTCGTGGTCCCGACCGTGGACGCGTCGCGGTTCGACGCGCGCGGCGCGTGGGCGGACCCGCCGGTGCCGTTCACGGACCTCGTGGAGCGCCACCTCGACGACGCGTCGGTGGCCGCCTCGGTGCACAGGGCGATCCGCGAGCTCCCCGAGCCGCAGCAGGCCGTCGTAACGCTCCGGGACGTCCAGGGACTGTCCACCTACGAGGTCTCGGCGCTGCTCGGGCTGAGCGAGGGCAACGTGCGCGTGATCCTGCACCGCGGCCGCGCGAGGGTCCGCGCGGCGCTGGAGGACCTCGCGCGAGGAGGGTCGCGATGAGCGTGCTGACGAGGAGCCTGGTCTGTCAGGAGGCGGTCGAGCTCGCGACCGAGTACCTGGAGGGCGCGCTGCCGCGCCGGGTCCGCCGCGCCTACGAGCGGCACCTCGCGGCGTGCGACGGGTGCGACGCGTACCTCGACCAGGTGCGGGCGGTGCTCACGGCGACCGGTCGGGTCGGGCCCGAGGACCTCGACCAGCCGACGCTCGACGCCCTCGTCGGGCTCTACCGCGAGACGAGGGGGGTGGGGACGTGACGAAGATCCGCGAGCTCGAGCGCGGCGCGCTCGCGAGGGACGCGGCCGACCGGGCGGGGCTCGTCCGGGAGCTGTTCGTCATCCCGAAGGACGACACGAGCTCGGGGTACCCCGAGCTCGCCTACCTCGCGGGGGACTCGCTCGGGCCCCAGCCGGTCGGGGCCGAGCGGGACGTGCGCCACGAGCTGGAGGACTGGGCGACTCTGGCGGTCGGCGGGCACACCTCGGCTCGCCGCGGGTGGGGGGAGTACCACGTCGGGCTGCGCGGGCCGATGGCCCGTGTCGTCGGCGCCCTCGAGGACGAGACCGTCGTGATGAACTCGCTGACGGTCAACCTCCACCTCCTGCTGGCGACCTTCTACCGCCCGACCGGGGCGCGGCACCGGATCGTGATCGAGGACGACGTGTTCCCCTCGGACGGCTACGCGGTGGCGAGCCACGCGCGGTTCCGCGGGTTCGATCCCGACGAGGCCGTGGTCCGGCTCCGCCCGCGCGAGGGCGAGCGGCTGCTCCGGACCGAGGACGTCGTCGCGCACCTCGAGCGCGAGGCGGACGCGACGGCGCTCCTGCTCCTCCCGGGGATCAACTACAAGACCGGCCAGCTCTTCGAGATGGAGGTGATCACGTCGGCGGCGAGGCGCCTCGGCGTGACCGTCGGCTGGGACCTCGCGCACGCGGCCGGGAACGTCGAGCTCCGGCTGCACCAGTGGGGACCCGACTTCGCCGCCTGGTGCACGTACAAGTACCTGAACGCCGGTCCGGGCGCGACGGCCGGGGCGTTCGTGCACGAGCGGCACCTCTCGGACCGCTCGCTCGACCGGCTGTCGGGGTGGTGGTCGACGGACCCGGCGGTCCGCTTCGAGATGCGGCCGGCGCTCGACCCGGTCGACACGGCCGATGCGTGGGCGGTCTCGAACTCGCCGATCCTCTCCATGGCGCCGCTGCACGCCTCGCTCGCCATCTTCGACGCGGTCACCATGCCGGTCGTCGCGGCGCGCAGCCGACGGCTGACGGGGTACCTCGAGCAGCTGCTGCTCGACGACCGAGCGGCGACCGGCGCGTCGCTCGTCACCCCGCGCGACCCCGCGGCCCGCGGCACGATGCTCTCGATCGCCGTGCCCGGCGACCCCGACGCGGTCGCCGACCGGCTCCGTCGCGAGCACGGCGTCGCCGCCGACTCGCGCAACCCGGACATCGTGCGGCTCGCACCCGCCCCGCTGTTCTGCACGTACCACGACTGCTGGCGCGCCGCCCTGGCGCTGCACGAGGTGCTCGCATGAGCCTCAGGCATGACCCGATCGTGCTCGGCACGCCGCACGGCGCCGACGCCACCGAGGTCGTGACCGGCGAGGAGCTCGAGGCGCTCGCGCTCGCCGCCGACCCCGCCGCACCGATCCCCGACGACGCCATCCCCTACGACCGCGTCGTCGGCGAGGGTCCCGCGCTCCTCCCGGAGTGGTACATGGGCAGGGCCACCGCCGTGCACGCGAGCAGGTGGCGCCGCCCGGTGGTGCTGGCCATCGTCGCGGCGTTCCTGCTGATCGATGCCGCCGGGCTCTGCAGCACCTACGGCGTCATCACCTTGGCGTAGGGGCGGCGTCGCCCTGCTGGCGGCGCGCCTCGAGCCGACGGTTGATCTCCCGGACCGCCTCGTCCACCCAGTTCGACGAGTCCGGCTTGGAGAGCGTGACCCGGGCCCCGTAGAGCAGGACGATCTTGCCCGAGGTGAGCCGCAGGGTCGGCAGGATGACGACCCGAGTGTCGGGCTGGCCCCGCGAGAGCGTGAACCCGGCCGGCGCCCGGGTCGTGTGGGCGCGGTCCTGGATCCCGGCCTCGCGCAGCTGCTCCCACCGGTATCGGCGGGTGGCGAACGACCCCCGCACCGTCACGCCGCGGTCGTCGAGCACGATCCCTGACCGCAGCGACCGGACGATCGCCACGACCATGTAGAGGGCGAACGCGGCGACGACGGCCATGTACACCTCGACCACCCCCGTGGTCGTCGTGGACGCCATCTGGAGAAGCAGGAAGCTCGCGATCGCGGCGAACACCGCGCACCGGATGGCCTTGGCGCGGCGGACCTGGGGGCTCGAGAAGGCGGTCGCGCCCGCGTCTGGCACCCCGTGGATGCTACGGCCGGCCCGATCGGCGCGGCCGACGATCGGGCGCGCCCCGCGCACCCGACGTGCGGAGCGCGGGTCCGCCGACTCAGCTCGGCTGAGGCACGATGCGGATGTAGGGCTTCGGCTCCTTCCAGTCCCCGAAGACCTGCTTCGCCTCGTCGTTCGAGACCGAGCCCGCGATGATCACGTCCTCGCCCTGCTTCCAGTTCACGGGCGTCGAGACGCGGTGCGCCGCGGTGAGCTGGAGCGAGTCGATGACGCGGAGCACCTCGTCGAAGTTGCGCCCCGTGGTCATCGGGTAGACGAGGATCAGCTTCACCTTCTTGTCTGGCCCGATGACGAAGACGTTGCGCACCGTCTGGTTGTCCGCCGGTGTCCGCGCCTTGGCGTCACCCTCCGTCGACGCGGGGAGCATCCCGTAGAGCTTCGAGACGTTGAAGTCAGCGTCGCCGATGATCGGGTACCCGGGACGGGCGCCCTGGGTCTCCTCGATGTCGTCGGCCCACCGGTCGTGGTCGCCGGTCGCGTCAACCGAGAGGCCGATCACCTTGACGTGGCGTCGGTCGAACTCCGGCTGGATCTTCGCCATGTACCCGAGCTCGGTCGTGCAGACCGGGGTGAAGTCCTTCGGGTGCGAGAAGAGCACCGCCCAGGAGTCCCCGATCCAGTCGTGGAAGCGGATCCGACCCTGGGTCGTGTCCGCCTCGAAGTCCGGTGCGGTGTCGTTGAGCGCCAGTCCCATCTGTGCCTCCGTGGGTCGTCGGGTCCGGTGTGTGTCACTGTCTTCTAGTTGGTCGCGCGGGTGATCGTGACGCCGGGGTGCGATCGAGGTCGGCGTGGGCCCGGTCGGGCGGGGTCCGAGCGAGCCTGGCGGGCACGCGCGGGCCGCCCGAGGACCCAGCCGAGCGGCGGGTGCGGGCCCGACGACCGCACCGAGGGCCGCGGATCCGTGGCTGGCGCAGCGGCGCGTGGAGCATGCTGATCGCGTGCCCACCGAGCTCCCCAGCTACGACGGGCTCCCGATCCACGAGGGCCTGCCGCCGCGGTCCGGGTGGGGCGTGTTCGCCGACCAGCGCCGCGGCGCGCTCGAGCTCATCGGGCCCGACGAGGTGGCCGCCGGCCTCAACTGCGCACGCGACGGCGAGGTGCACCGGCTCGATCTCGACCTCGCCGCCATCGAGCCGCCGCTCTTCGGTCGCGCGCCGCTCCGGCACGACGTGCTCGGGGACGTCAGCGGGTCCCACGACGACGAGCTGGCCTTCAACACCCAGTCGTCCACCCAGTGGGACGGGTTCCGCCACATCGCCCACCCGACGCACGGGCACTTCGGCGGGCTCGACGACGAGGCCCACGGCATCGACGCGCTCGCCGGCGGGATCGTCGGCCGCGGCGTCGTGCTCGACGTCGGGCGGGTGCGCGAGCGCCGCGGGCGTCCCCTCGCCGTCGACGCGCCGACGGCCATCGACGCGGGCGACCTCGAAGAAGCCATGGCGGACGAGCGCGTGACGCTCCGACGAGGCGATGTGCTCTGCGTGCGGACCGGTTGGCTCTCGTGGTACCGCGAGCTCGACGACGAAGGGCGGCGGGCATGCGCGGGCGACCTCCGCTGCTGCGGGCTGCGTCCGAGCGACGAGCTCTACGCGTTCCTCTGGGACCATCACGTCGCCGCGGTCTGCGCGGACACCCCGGCCCTCGAGCCGTGGCCGATCGGGTCGCACCTCGACCGCCCGCAGCGCCGGGCGCTCCGGGAGGCGGGCCGGGTCGACCTCGTCTTCGGCCACTACGCGATCCTCGCGCTCCTCGGCATCCCGATCGGCGAGCTGTTCGACCTCGACGGCTGGGCGAGCGCAGCGGACCGCGACGAGCGGTACGACGCGCTCTTCGTCTCGGCGCCGCTCATCGTTCGTGGCGGAGTGGCGTCCCCACCGAACGCCCTCGCCATCCGTTGAGCGTGCACCGGCGGCGTCGCCGGGACCGACGGCCGGTCTCCCACGTGTGAGGTGGCATCATTGGCCGCAACAGGAGGTCGAGGCATGAGCGGCGGTCAGGTGCCTGAGCTCCCGGACTCGGAGCCGTCGTACCCGGTCGGCGTGTTCGTGGTGGCCGCGATCGTCGTCGCGGCGCTGCTCATCGTCTTCGGGCTCAACTTCACGTTCCTGCGCCACTGGGCTGCGGTCCACACCGGGACGGTCAACGAGGCCGGGCCCTACTACGGGTTCTGGTCGGGGTTCGGCTCGGACCTCGGGGAGGCCACGCTCGTGAGCGCGGTGTTCGCTGGCGTCTACACCGGCATCCGGCGTTCGAACTGCCACGTCAAGCGATGCTGGCGGATCGGCAAGTTCCCGCTCGAGCACACGCCGTTCCACCTGTGCCGAGTCCACCACCCGTATGTGTCCGGTACATCGCACGCCGAGATCCTCGAGCACCACCGACGCCGCCGCGAGGACTACGAGGCCCGACACCCGCGAGCGCACGACGAGCCCCCCGACGGGAACCACGACCCCACACCCGCCGACGGCGCACCGGTCGGGTAGCCGAGCCCGCCGTCCCACCAGCAGGTCCCGGGGCGCGGCCTCGCCCGAGTCAGCTCAGCCGCGGAGGTGCGCGGTCTGTGTGGTCGTCCGCAGCTGACGGTCCGGTCGCCGGCTGCACGGCCAAGATCGTGACGAGCAGTGCGTTGGCGTCAGCCTCGAAGAGCGAGCCGCATGTCGTGGTACGCCGAGATGATCGCCGTGACGTCACCGTTGAACCCGTCGCTGAGCGATCAGAAGGACCGTGCTTCATTTGATGCCGAGCGCTGCGGGCGTGTCTCGCGATCAGCTTGGGTGAGCCATACGGCGTGCATCCGGTGGATGACGGTGATCGGCGTTTGCGCAGCAGAACGTTCGATCAGTAGGTTCCGCCGACTCGCCCGACACGGTGCGAGCTAGCGAACGGGGGAACGAAATGCGGCTTTCTCGTCTCTGGCGCGTCGGAGGCGGCGTGCTCCTCAGCGTCGGCGTCGTGGCGTCGATGCAGCTTGTCGTCGCCTCGCCGGCGAGCGCATCAGCCGGACGAGGCGCCGCGATGCTGACGACGGCCGCGACCGTGCGCAGCGGGAGCTCGGCGCCGATCGTCCTCACGTCGGCGCGCGGCCGGCTCACCTCGACGTCGCCGCTCGTGCGCACGCACAGCGCAAGCCCCTGGGTCCGGTTCATCTCGCCGTGCACCCCCGGCTTCTACAGCGCCACGGGGAACACGCCGTGCACCGCAGCTTCTCCGGGGTTCTTCGTCGACACCGACGGGGCGACCTCGCAGACACCGTGCCCGCTCGGGAGGTACCAGCCCGGCTCCGCCTCCACAGGCTGCCTCCTGGCACCAGCAGGGACGTACGTCGACACGACGGCGGCCACCGCACCGACGATGTGCGCCGCCGGCTCGTACAACCCGAACACCGGCTCGACGAGCGCGGCCGCGTGCATCCTCGCGCCACCCGGCTCCTACGTCGCATCTCCAGGGTCCGCGTCACCGACGCCATGTCCCGTCGGCGCCTTCAGCTCGAGCTCCGGATCGACGTCCTGCACGCCGGCCCCTCCTGGCTCGTTCGACGGGGCACCCGGGTCGTCGGCACCGACGCCATGTGCCCTCGGCACGTACCAGCCCGCTCCCGGATCTGCTGGCTGTCTCACGGCACCACCTGGGACCTACGTCGATACGACCGGGTCTCCCTTTGCAACGAACTGCCCCGCTGGCAGGTACAACCCGAACCCTGGCGCGACGAGCTCGAGCGCGTGCCTGCTCGCCCAGCCCGGCTTCTACGTCGGGTCTCCCGGCTCCCCGATCGAGACCCAGTGCGTCGCCGGGTCGTTCAGCTCGGGGTTCGGATCGACGTCCTGCGCGCTCGCCCCCGCCGGCTCGTACGTCGGGTCACCGGGGTCGACGTCCGCCACGCTGTGCTCGGCCGGCTCGTTCAGCGCGGACCCCGGTGCGGTGTCCTGCCAGCTGGCGATCCCCGGCTGGTTCGTGGGCTCACCCGGGTCGACCGCACAGACAGCGTGTCCCGTCGGGACGTTCCAGCCCAACGTCGGCGCCACGGGCTGCGTGACCGCACCCCCCGGGACCTACGTCGACACGCCGGGCTCTCCCTCGCCAACTGATTGCCTCGCTGGCTCGTACAA